>ENA-OVGB01002941-OVGB01002941.1-human-gut-metagenome-genome-assembly--contig:-NODE-2941-length-11149-cov-2.670452_pt1 | contig 11149 bp, 8 predicted proteins | sample MGYA00237767_ERZ505413 | MGnify/ENA primary metagenome ERZ505413 (study PRJEB26158, sample SAMN06016410) | human gut metagenome | biome: human gut; feature: ankylosing spondylitis patient; material...
TGTGGTTTTCTCTATGAATAAGAGCGGGGCCTTGCAAAAGGCTCCGCTCTTGTTGTCTAAGAAAGTATTGTCATTTCGAGACAGAAAGAATATACTTATATTAAATGATAAATATATACCGGTTTACAATGCATATAGCGGTCAGACAGAAACCATGCAGGCAAAATGGGCTAACCTGAAAAAAATGGAAGAAGAAACATTTGCAAAGATTATTATGGGAAAAGCAGATATCAGCGAATTCGATACTTTTGTTGAGAACTGGAAGAGTCAGGGCGGTGACCAGATTCTTAAAGAAATCAACGAAGAATTAAGTAAGTAAAAGCGATAGCGGCTGATGGTGTTCATCAGCCGCTGTTTTTACGATGGAGGTGTAAAATGAGGGAAAACAAAGTAGTTTACGGACTGATCGGATATGGCGGAATGGGCAGATGGCATACGGAGATCCTTTCCAATGTTCCGGAAGCCGTAATCGGTGGCATCTATGACATCAAGGAAGAAAAGAGAGAAGAAGCGAAGGAGAAGGGCTTTTTTGTATATGAAACAGAAGAAGCCATGCTGGCAGATCCGGATATCGATGTGGTTCTGATCGCTACTCCGAATGACTGCCACAAACCCATCGCCATTCGTGCCATGCATGCAGGGAAGAATGTAATATCGGAAAAACCGGTGACATTATCTTCCGCTGATCTGCTGGAAATGGAAAATGCAGCCAAAGAGACAGGAAAATTACTTACTGTACACCAGAACAGACGGTGGGATGATGATTTCCTGATCATCAAAAAGCTGGTAGAGGAGCAGAAACTGGGACATGTCTTCCGGATCGAGAGTCGTGTCCATGGTTCAAGAGGTATCCCGGGCGACTGGAGAAAAGAAAAGGTCCATGGTGGCGGAATGGTCCTGGACTGGGGCGTACATCTGCTGGATCAGATCTTATATATGTACGGTGACAGAAAGATCGAGACCGTATACGCCTCACTTACCAATGTCACCAACCAGGAAGTGGACGATGGCTTCACTGCTATCCTGACATTTGAAGGTGGAACGGAAGTCCTGGTGGAAGTCGGCACCAACAATTATATTTCCCTGCCGCGATGGTATGTACTGGGAGAAGACGGTACCGCAGTGATCCGGGATTGGCAGTTAAACGGCGAGATCATCCGTAAGACCGGTAGGACGGAAGAAACGGTAGTACCGGTTAAGACAGCAGCCGGTCTGACAAAGACCATGGCACCGAGACGGGAAGATACCATTGTGAAAGAAGACTTACCAAAAGTATCCGGAGATATTGCAGACTTCCACAGAAATGTAGTTGCAGTGATCCGGGACGGAGCAGAGCCTGAGATCAAACTGTTCCAGGTTATGCGCGTGATGAAACTGATGGAAGCGATCTTCCGGTCAGCGGAGACAAACCAGGTGATTGAATTTCAGGATCAGGTGTAACAGGGAAGAACCTGAACAATTATAAGTAGAAACCATAAATAAAAATTAAAAATAAATGGGAGAAAACAGGAGGAAACAAGTATGAAACAGATTAAAATCGGAACCTGCGTGCCGGGTACAAAGGCGGAAGAATGGTTGAAGGGATTTGTAGGAAAAGGCTTTGAAACATTTTCCATCAATTTCCATATGTCACTGGAAGGAACAGATCTTGACAAACTGGCACTGACCACAGACAAACTCCTTGCAGGAACAGATTCCAAGATTACTACACTCGGATATTACTGTAACCCGATCCAGTACGCAGAGCACAGAAAGACACTGGAAAAGGTGATCTGCACTGCTGAAAAATTCGGAGCTACCCACGTAAGCACCTTTGCAGGAGCCTGGGAAGGAAAACCGGTAGAATCCGCATACGAAGAGTTCGGAAAAGTGTTCCGTGAACTGGCAGACCTTGCAGAAGAAAAAGGTGTGAAACTGGGTATTGAAAACTGCCTGATGGATGGAACCTGGGAACATGCTACCTGCAACATCGGTTTCAACCCGAAAGCCTGGGAAGTGATGTTTGAGGAAGTAAAGAATGACAACTTCGGTCTGGAATGGGAGCCGACCCACCAGATGGTACAGCTGATCGACCCTGTGACAGAGCTGAGAAAATGGTGCAAAAAGATCGTCCATGTACATGGAAAAGATGCGACCATCGACTGGGATGCAGTAAGACACGGAGGAATCTCCGGAGCAGTTCCATTCGTATGGCACCGTATGCCTGGATTTGGTGACACAAACTGGAGAGATATCATTTCTATCTTAAGAAGCAACGGATATGAGGACGATATCTGTATCGAGGGATATCATGATCCGGTATACAACGGAGAACTGGAGATGACCGGACAGCTCCACGCACTGAACTATCTGAAATGGTGCCGTGGTGGTGAATTCACACCAACCCCATGGGAGAAATAACACAGATAATAGCTGTTCGGTACCTTCACAATGGTGCTGAACAGCATACAGAAAAATTAAAAGATACAGGAGGGCATTCCTATGAAACTTGGGTTTGTTACAGCAATCCTTGACAGCTGGAACTATGAAGAGATGATGGATTTTGCATCTGAGCAGGGATTCGAGTGTGTGGAAGTGGCATGCTGGCCACAGGAAAAAGCAGAAAGAAGATATGCCGGTGTAAGCCATATCGATGCGGAACGGGTCAACCAGGATGATACATATGCAGAGCATATCGTGGAATATGCAAAAAAATCAGGAGTGGAGATCTCGTCACTGGCCTATTATCCAAACGTAATGGCGGCAGATAAAGAGAAAAGCGCAGCCGCTGTGGAACACCTGAAACAGGTGATCCTTGCAAGTAGGAAATTAGGTGTGGGCATGGTCACCACATTTATCGGAAGGAACCAGACCAAAAATGTACAGGAAAACCTGGAACTGGTAAAAGAGATCTGGCCGCCGATCATAAAACTGGCTGAGGAATGTGACGTGAAGGTCGCTATCGAAAACTGCCCGATGCTTTTCGGCGAGGACCAGTGGCCGGGAGGACAGAACCTGATGACAACACCGCCGATCTGGAGAGAGGTATTCCGGATCCTGGACAGTGACCATCTGGGCATCAACTACGATCCATCCCACTTTATCTGGCAGATGATCGACTATATCCGCCCGCTTTATGAGTTCAAGGATAAGATCTTCCATGTCCACTACAAGGATATCAAGATCTATAAAGACAAGCTGGAATCCTGCGGTATCATGGCATATCCGCTGGAATACATGTCACCGAAGCTCCCGGGACTCGGAGATGTGGACTGGGGAAAATATGTATCAGCACTTACGGATATCGGATATGACGGTTATACATGCATTGAGGTCGAGGACAAGGCCTTTGAAGATTCCAAGGAAAAGGTTGAGAATTCTTTGATCCTCAGCAAGAGATATCTGGAACAGTTCGTGATTTAATATAGAATAAAGAAAAAGGAGATAATATCATGAGAAAATTAAAAGCAGGAATCGTAGGATGCGGAGGAATCGCCAACGGAAAACACCTTCCGGCTATGAAGAAAAGTGGTCTCTATGAGATCGTAGCTTTCTGCGACATCATCAGAGAGCGTGCAGAGAAAGCAAAAAAAGAATATGGCACAGAAGATGCAAAAGTATTTGAAGACTATCAGGAGCTTATCAAAGAGGACCTGGATGTTGTATATGTAACCACACCGAACCGCTCCCATGCAGAGATCTCTATCGCAGCCATGGAAGCAGGAAAAGATGTTATGTGTGAGAAACCGATGGCAAAGAATTATGCAGAAGCACAGAAGATGGTGGAGACTTCAGAGAAAACAGGCAGAATCCTGAACATCGGATACCAGAACCGTTACCGTCCAGATTCCCTGTATCTGAAAGAAATGTGCAAGGCTGACGAACTGGGAGAGATCTACTTTGCAAAAGCCCATGCACTCAGAAGAAGAGCAGTTCCTACCTGGGGTGTATTCTTAAATGAAGAAGAACAGGGCGGCGGTCCGCTGATCGATATCGGAACCCATGCACTGGACCTGACCTTATGGATGATGGACAACTATGAAGTAGAGTCTGTAACAGGACAGACCTTCCACAAACTGGCTGACCAGACCAATCAGGGAAATGCCTTTGGAGACTGGGATCCGAAGGAATTCTGTGTAGAAGATTCCGCTTTCGGATTCATCCGTATGAAAAACGGTGCAGTGATCGAGCTGGAAGCAGCCTGGGCACTGAACACACTGGAGGTTGATGAGGCCAAGACAAGTCTGTGCGGAACAAAAGCCGGAGCAGATATGAAAGACGGCCTGCGGATCAACTACATCCACCACAATAAACAGGTAGTAGAGAAACCGGCATTATCCGGCGAAGGAGTAGCATTCTTCTCAGGAGAAGAAAAACCGGCAGGGGATTATGAACAGGAACTGTTCTACCACATCGTTGCTGACGGAGCTGAACAGGTAGTAAAACCTGCACAGGCTGCAGTTGTCACCCGTGTACTGGAAGCAATCTATGAGTCAGCAAAGAGCGGTAAGACAATTTATTTTGATTAAAAAGTAATCTGACCGTGCAGATCCAAAACGTAGACTGCTACGTCTGCGTTTTGGACCTGCGCACTCGAATCCGTATCCTGCGTGAATAATACAGTTATTTACGAAACACTGTAGTGGAAAGAAATAAAAAAGATGGTAACTGTTCAGTACTTTACAGTTACAACAGATCAAACATAAGGAGTAATCATGGAAATACATAAATTGCAGCAATTGCTGTCAGAAATGTCTTTGCAGGAAAAAATAGGACAGATGGTACAGCTTACCGGTGTATATTTTGACAAAGAGGCAGTGCTTACCGGAGTTGTCGGCGAACAATTACCGCCGGAATGGGTCATTCAGTATGCAGGCTCCGTACTGGGAGTGATCGGTAAAGAAAAAATATGTGATATTCAGAGCAGATATATGGAACAGCATCCCCATCATATCCCTCTACTCTTTATGGCAGATGTGATCCATGGATGCCGGACGATTTTCCCGATTCCACTGGGGCAGGCATGTTCCTTTCATCCGGAACTGGTGTCAGAGGCAGCATCGATAGCTGCCTCTGAGGCATCTTCTGAAGGACTTAAGGCAACCTTTTCTCCGATGATCGATGTTTCAAGGGATCCCCGGTGGGGCAGGATGCTGGAGTCTTTTGGTGAAGATCCCTATGTGAACGGCATCATGGGAGAGGCCATGGTAGACGGCTATCAGCAGAAAAGCGATGAAGGAATCGCAGCATGTCTGAAACATTTTGCAGGTTACGGAGCAGTGAATGCAGGCCGGGAATATAATGATGTTGAAATATCCCAGCGGACATTTCTGGAGCAGTATGTAAAACCTTTCCGCATGGCCCTGAAGGCGAAACCAGCTATGGTTATGACCGCTTTTAATGCCATAGACCGAAAACCGATCAGTGGGAATAAGGAACTTCTCAGAGACCTTCTGCGGGATAAAGAAGGATTTGATGGTACAGTGATCTCAGACTGGGGTTCCATCGGACAGCTGGAAGAACAGGGTGTGGCAGCCGATATGGATGAAGCAGCAATCCAGGCTTCAGAAGCCGGTGTAGACATTGATATGATGAGTCCTGCTTATATGTTCCGACTGGAAGAACTGGTGAAAAACGGGCAGATTCCGGAGTCATTTATTGACGAAAGCGCATTCCGGGTTCTGATGATGAAGAATCAGCTGGGACTTTTTGAAAACCCCTTTGCAGGCCTTGGAAAGAGTGGAAAACTGACCCTGCATAACCGGACAAAAGCATATCAGATGGCCAGCGAAAGCTGCGTCCTTTTGAAAAATGAAGAAATACTGCCCTTGTGTCAGAAACAGAAAGTCATCTGGGCAGGACCTTATGTGACATCCAAGGAATTTCTGAGCCGCTGGGCAATCTTTGGTGAGCATGAACCTGTTGAAACGATCGAAGCTATTCTTCAAGATAAGAAGATGAATGCGGAATGTATTCCGGGCTGTAGAATGCTTTCTGAGGAAGAATGCAAGATCTGGCAGGTGGAACAGGATGATTCGGATGAAGAAATGGATGAGCAGTGGCTGGAAAGGATAACCCGGGAAGATACAGTTGTATGTGTACTTGGGGAACATGAGTCCCAGTCAGGAGAGGCTGCCAGCAGGGCATTCCTGACTTTACCGGAAGAGCAGCAGATGCTTTTTGAAAAAATAGCAAAACGCACGGATAATATCGTGACAGTGGTCATCTCAGGAAGACCGTTGGATCTGCGGAGAATCTCAGAAAAATCCAAAGCCGTCATCATGGCATGGAGACCGGGAACCATGGGAGCGGAAGCGATCACAGATCTTGTGTATGGCATAACCAATCCTTCGGGAAAACTGGCTGTAAGTATTCCATGGTGTGTGGGACAGGTGCCGATAAGTTACTGGGATATAAAAACCGGACATGTACTTACTGCGGATAACCTGGAGAACCGTTTCACCAGCAGATATATGGATATTCCTAACACACCATTATATCCATTTGGTTTTGGTTTAAGTTATACAAAATTTGAAATTTCTTCTGTAGAGCTGAATAATACAAAATTGTCAGTTGGAGAGAATATCACAGCTTCTGTTATCGTAAAAAATGTAGGGGAGTATGCGGGCGCGGAAACACTACAGCTTTACATTCAGGATGTGACAGCCAGTGTAACACGCCCCGTAAAAGAACTAAAAGGCTTTCGGAAGATATATCTGGAAAAAGGAGAAAGCCGGAAAGTGTCTTTTGAAGTGAATGAGGAAATGTTACGTTTTGTTCGTGCAGATGGTACAATTGGAAGTGAACCGGGGCTTTTCCGCATATGGATAGGCAATTCCAGTGAAGTGGACGCATACAAAGAGTTTTATTTATTGCAATAAGTGCAGCTGACGTGTGGAAGGTCTGTTAAAAAAGCTGCGTTGCCTTACTTTAAAGAGTGTTCGGAAAAAAGAGGGAAGATTGCAGAGTATGGAATATAAAGTAGAATTAAAAGATTGGCCGTATCAGGTAAAAGCAGCGGTCATGCGAGGAAATCGTCCGTTTATGAATCACTGCCATCAGGAAATGGAGATCATTCTTCAAAAAAAGGGAAATCTGGAAGTTACGGCTGCTGGCGAATCTGTGGTGCTGGTGCCGGGTGAAATATGCATTATTCCGCCTTTTCAGAGGACTGTGAGCGTCTGGCCCTTCTTTTGAACCTAAAGCTTATGGGGAAAGGTATAGATGAAGGTGGCGAAGGACTCTGGATTAGAGAGGAAATTCAGGATCGACAGATGTTCAGCTTGTTTTGGGAGGAAGAAACGAAAGAGAAGTTCCGGGAAATTGTAGAAAAAATATATGAAGAATACATTCATAAAGAATATGCATGGCCACTGGCATTGAAAACTTATGCAAATCAACTGCTTCTTTTGGCGGTGCGTAATATTCCAAAAGTTCAAAGAGAAAAAAGGAGAGAGCAGATTTCCAGACTTCAGAATATTCTGGAGTATATTGCGCTGCATTATTGTGAAAACATCACATTGGGTGAATGCGCAAAATTTGCAGGATTCAATCCGGCATATTTTTCCAGGTATTTTAGCAAGTGTATGGGTGTTACTTTTCAGGAATACATAAAGAAACTGCGAATCGAAAGGGCAAAATGGCTTCTTATGACAGGAAGTACAGGCGTGACGGAAATTTGTTATCAGTCTGGTTTCCGGGATGTGAAAACCTTTAATAAACTTTTCAAACAGGATTGTGGTATGAGCCCAAGTGGATTCCGAAAGGAAAATGGAGGATGGCTGTAAGCCTCAAAAGAGAAAAAGGAATATTGATATCCCCCTAAAAAAGAGCAGAGAGATAGGCAAAAGGAGTGTTGGAGATGGAAACAGCTGTAAAGACGAAAAGAAAGTGGAGGATTCCCTGGAAGTCATTCAGATTTCGGGTTTTGGCGGTAACGATTGCAGCGGTGACCATCCTGATGGGGATTTTGCTATTTAACAATATTTATGCGATTAATGTAGTACATAATCAGGTTTCGGAGAGCAACTACAGAGTTCTAAACATGTACATGAGTAATGTAGACAATTGTTTTGAAGCAATAGAAAATTACTTTGTGGGTCTGCAAAGTTCCAGCTCATTGATTACAGCAGCATATACGAAGAATGATAAAGAATTTTATATTTCTCAGGCACGGCTCATCCGGGAGTTAGAAGCATCGGTTTCCTCATATGATTATATTGAGGATCTTTTTGTTTATGTAAAACAGCGGGATCAATATATGGATGCGTCCAAATACAGTATAGCAGGAGATGAGCGAGGCCGTATTAAAAAAATGGTCAAGGACGTGATTAGCCAGAAAGAAGAGGGACACTATGAAGGGGGGACGTGGATCTGGTATTGGATTAATGGAGAACCCTATCTGATTCGGCTCCTTCAAATGCGCAGCACATACATGGGTGGCTGTGTAAAAGTTTCAACCTTGATAAAACGACTTCGGCAGGATGGCTTTGGAAAAATGGATTATCTTGCCTTTGTTACACAGGACGGACAGGAACTTGGAACACAGCTTCCGCAGCTTACTGGAAATATTCAGCTTACTGGAAAAAGACAATATTATCGGGCGAAACAAGGGATACATGAACGTTACATGGCACTTACTGTTCCCTCTGATTGCGGAGAGTATGGCCTGGTGGCTATGATTCGTGATAATAATATTTTGGAGGGCTTACAGTCCCTGCGTGTCCTGATTTGGATTTTGGTGATTCTATTGGCAGCTTTTCTTGCAGGGTTTACCATGATTATGCGGCGCTGGGTGTTGAGACCACTGAATCGTTTGATCAAGGCTATGCAAGAGTTAAGCGAAGGTCAGTTTAATATCCGGCTTCGTGAAAATGAGAGGGATGAATGTGAAGAGTTTACTATGGTAAACAAGGCATTTGATGATATGATTAGCCAGATTGAGAGTCTGAAGATTGATGTTTATGAGGAAAATATCAGACGCCAGAGAGCAGAACTTCAGTATATGAAGCTTCAGGCGAATCCTCATTTTTATATTAATTGCCTGAATGTAATTCATAATCTTTCTATGATGGGCAAAAATGATCTTCTTCAGCAAATGACAACTTATCTGGGAAACCATTTGCGTTACACAATGGAAGGCAGTGCCCTTGATACTTTGGAGAAAGAAATGGATTGCGTGGAAAATTATCTGCGGATACAGCAGCTTCGTTTTCCTGACAGCATTGTGTGTGAGATGGAAGTGACGCAGGATGTAAGATCTGTTCTGGCACCGCCGCTTCTGATCCAGACTTTTGCCGAAAATACAGTAAAATATCAGGTAACAGCAGGGGAAATTACCCATATCTGGATTAAAGTACACCGTACAGAGGAGAATCCGCATGTAGTAGAAATTGAGATTCGTGATGATGGCGAAGGCTATCCGCAGAGTGTTCTGGATTGCCTGGAGAAAAATCAGAAAATTTTTGATAAAAGAGGCGAACATTTTGGAATTCGAAATGTAAGCCAGAGATTGTGGCTGTTGTATCATGATGCGGCAAAACTGATTTGTTATAATGACAAAGAAACAGGCGGAGCCTGTACCAAAATATATCTCCCTGATGATATTGTGGAAAATAAGCAGAAATAACAGGGGGAAAACAGATATAATATAAAAACACATATCATGACGGAAAAATTATAATTCATATCGGAAATTTTATACTATCCTTCCAGAATAATATGATAAAGTTTAGACACTTGATAAAGGAACGCAAAACAAATCGTAAAAGAGAAGGAGAAATGACTATGAAGAAAAAAGCGTTGGCAATGTTAATGGCAATCTGTACAATGGCAGCAGGAATGAGCGTGAATGTCAGTGCAGAAACAGGAGATACCGATAAACTGGTAGTTGCACTTCGTATTACAGGAACTACACCGGCAGACGTATCCGAAGTCCAGGATAAAATGAACGAGATTTTAAGAGATAAAATTGGAGCAGAAGTAGAACTTCTGATCATTCCATCCGGAAGTTACAAACAGCAGATGACCCTGATGCTTTCCGGCGATGAAAAGCTTGATGTAATGGGATGTAATTCTGGTATCTATACCACCGCTCTTGCAAGTGAAGCATTAAAACCACTGGATGATCTTCTTGCTGAATATGGTCAGGGAATTGTGGATGCAGAAGGCGAGGCACAGTTGGAACAGGGTCAGGTGGATGGTGTTCAATATGGTATTCCGGTAATGTGTGACACAGCTGTTGGATATGGAACTTTTGGAATGAGAACTGACATTCTGGAGAAGTACAATATTGATGTGTCTGATGTACATTCTTATGATGACATGACAGAAGTTTTCAAAATTGTTCATGAGAATGAACCAGACATGACAGTAATAGCACCGACTACAGTTGGATATTCTCCAATGCAGTATTGTGTAGAGTGGGATAAATTAGGTGATTACTTCGGCGTTCTGGAAGATCACGGACAAACAACAACAGTTACCAATCTGTTTGAGTCCGATGCTTATCGCAATTATCTGGATGTTATGCATAACTGGTATGAAAGCGGATATTTCAGTAAAGATGTCACAACTGCTACAGAGGCTGGATCAAGTCTTATGAAAGGTGGAAATCTCTTCTGCTATTTTAATGCAAACAAACCTGGAATTAAGACACAGGAAGAGAATTCCTGCGGTCTGGATCTTACATTCGTACAGGTGCTGGATACCTTTACACAGACTTCTAATAACTGGCAGTGGACAATTCCGGAGAACTGTGAATATCCGGAAAACGCAATGCATTTTATCCATGACCTCTACACAGATCCAGACATCATTAATCTTCTCTGCTATGGTATTGATGGTGAGCATTATGTAGAGAATGAAGATGGCACCATTACATATCCAGAAGGTGTAGATGCTACTACAGTTGGGTATAATATGGCACCAAATGTGTGGGCAGTTGGAAATGAATTTCTTGCAAAAGTATGGGATACAAATGATCCGGACGTTTGGGAGCAGACTCAGGAATGGAATAAGTCTGGTATTGTTTCCAAGGCATATGGTTTCTTCTATGATAACATTAATGTAACAACTGAAATGGCAGCTGTTCAGAGTGTATATGACGAGTATCGTATGAGCCTTGAGTGTGGTGTCCTTGACCCTGAGACAGCACTTCCAGAAATGAATG
>ENA-OVGB01002944-OVGB01002944.1-human-gut-metagenome-genome-assembly--contig:-NODE-2944-length-11142-cov-3.029494_pt1 | contig 11142 bp, 7 predicted proteins | sample MGYA00237767_ERZ505413 | MGnify/ENA primary metagenome ERZ505413 (study PRJEB26158, sample SAMN06016410) | human gut metagenome | biome: human gut; feature: ankylosing spondylitis patient; material...
ATTTTTGCAAAACACGATTCCGAGGACGGGAAAAACTGCATCAGCATTGCTGCACGCTGTTTGCACTTGCGAATTTATACCTTGCTCGCAATCGAATGAAGGTTGCGTAACGAGGTTTATTTCGCGTGCAAACAGTGCGCTTGAATTGCGCTTTTTCTCGAAATTCGGGTCGGCGGGGATGATGTGGATGGTTTGGGCGCAATTATAAGGGGTATCCTAAGAAATCCTTATAGCCCCCTTCCTGAATTGATGTTTGTGTTTTGGAAAGATGTATGGTATATTTTTCACAAAGTTGCGAAGAGCAACCAGAGTGTCTTCCCTGCACGGGGACATTCAAAAAGGAAAGGGGTTTTTCATCATGAAGAAGCTGACGGCGCTGCTGCTCAGCCTATGTATGGTGCTGACGATGGCCTGCGCGACGGCGCTGGCGGAGGTCAAGACAGCGAGTGCGACGGCGGAAGGGTTTGGCGGCGGAAACGTGACGGTCACGCTGAGCGTGGACGGTGACAAGCTGGTGAACGTGGAAATCGACGCGACATCGCAGACCGATTCCATCGGCGGAGCGGCGGCGAAGGTGCTGGCGGAGCAGATGCTGGCAAACAACTCCGTCGAGGTGGATGGCGTGACGGCGGCGACGGTGACATCCGACGCGGTGAAAGCGGCCGCGGCGGCTGCACTGGCGGAGCTGGGGCTGACGAACGCGGGCTTGGCGAAGGTCGAGGCGGCGGAGAAGGAAACCTATACCGACCTGACCTGCGATGTGTTGGTCATTGGTACGGGCGCGGCTGGCGGAGCAGCGGCGATGGCGGCTGCGGAAGCCGGCGCAAAGGTCATTGCGATTGAAAAGCTGGCGACCATCGGCGGCACGTCCGCGATGGCGGGCGGCGGCATTGCGGCGCCGGAATCCTCCGAGCAGAAGAAGTACGGCATCGAGGATACCTGCGAAGCCTACGTCGATCTGTGGGTGGAATACAACCACAACGAGTATTTCCGCGAAGACAGCGGCATGGATGAAGACCGCATCCGCTTCGTGGTGGGTCAGGCGGCGGGCCTGATTGACTGGCTGGAGGAGAACGGCTTCGAGTTTGGCCGTCCGATGAGCTTCGACCTGATTGAGGGCGTGGATCGCTTCCACTATGCCTCCAACGGCAAGCCCACCGACCTGCTCTATGCGAAAAATCAGGAGCTGGGCGTGGAATACTGGCTGGAGACGAAGGCAACGGCGCTGCTGACCGACGAAAATGGCAACTGCATCGGCGCGACGGTCGAAAAGGACGGCCAGACCTTCAACATCTACGCCAAGGGCACGGTATTGGCGACTGGCGGCTTCGGCAACAATCAGGAAATGATGGAACGCTTCACGCCCGTTGACGCGGCGCAGGTGGCGTACTTCTATGGCTCTGCGGGTCAGACCGGCGAGGGCATTCTGATGGCGGAGGACATTGGCGCGGCGGTCTATGAGAAGGGCGCGCGTCTGGGCATGTCCTACGTTGTGGGCGACGGCACGAACGCGGAGCTGACCTCTCTGGGCGGCCCGTGGAGTCAGGCGCCGATTGTGGACAACACGGGTGTCCGCTTCGTCAATGAATACTGCCATTCCCTGAATTATCCGAGCCTGATTTACCGTCATGCGGCGCCGTACTACTGCATCTACGGCTCTGACCGTGAGGACTATGCGGCGATTTTGGCGAACAACGTTGATGACCCGGCAGTGACCTCTGCGGACACGCTTGAAGAACTGGCGGACAAGCTGGGCTTTGACAAGCAGGCGTTCCTTGACTGCATCGCGGTCTACAATGCGGCGAAGGACACCGGCGTGGATGCGGCGTTTGGCGCGCGCGTGGATTTCATGAATTTCGCGACGGTTGGCCCGTTCTACGCGGTGCAGATTGCGCCTCAGTACACAGGCACGATTGGCGGCGTTGTGACGGACACCTCCGCGCAGGTGCTTCGTGCGGACGGCACGGTCATCGGTGGCTTGTACGCGGCGGGCGAAGCCTCCAACGGCGCGCTGTACGATCTGGTCTACATGTCCGGTTCGTCTTTCCTGAACGCGCTGTCGATGGGCCGCATTGCGGGTGAAAACGCGGCAAACCAGCAGTAATCGGTTGATAAAAATGGCACCAGACCGAAGCGGCAAATGCTGCGAAGGGCTGGTGCTTTTTTGAGTGCGGGGATGGGTGTGATTCGTTGTACTGAGGAACAAGTCAATGCTGGTAGGGGTCAAGGGAGCGATTAGAAAACACTTTGGTCGTCTCCGCTGGACTCCGCGCGATTGAGTTGAGCGCTTCGCCATACTCTTTCCGCGTGTTTAGCCCTTTTTCATTTCCTCTATCATGCAGTCCCGAATCATCCGAATCGCCGGTGTCAGCCGTCTGCACACCAGCACCGACCGATGATGTCCAATATCCTCCGTCAGCGGAATCAGCTTCACGCCCTTGAAATAGGATGGCTTTCTCGCTGGAAAGAAGGAAATCCCCAGATTCAGCGAAACCATCAAAATTTGCATATCTGCCGAATCCGCATAAATAATCGATGGATGCGAAAATCCCAGATTCTGCGCCCAGTCGTGGATCGCGCCGCGCCCGCTGCGGGATTGGTCGAGGGCAAGCAGAATCAGCGGATATGCGCGTAAATCAGAAAGCGACACAACCGACTTTTCCGCTAATGGCGACGCTTCGGAAACGGCGGCAATCATCGGCACATCGTAGAGTACCTCCTGATAGGTGTTCCTCTGGTCGATTTCGCCGGGAAGCGTCAGCACCATGTCGCATTGCCCGCGGTAGAGGGCGTCGGACATGGCCGTCAGCGATAGGTACAGCGGGTGAATCACCAAATTAGGCAGGCGCGGATGCAGGGAAAGGTACGCATCGACAATCAGCTCTTTTTCCAGCGGCCCGTTGTAGCCGATGTGGATGGCGCTCACACGGTGCGCATCGGCGAAAGCGTCCTGCAATTCGAGCTGAATCCCCATCAGGCGCTCGGCGTAGGGGAGAAACTGCTCGCCTTGGTCGGTCAGCACCGCGCCGGTAGACAGACGGTGGAACAGCGCACAGCCCATTTCTTTTTCCAGCGACGCAATCTGCTGGCTGATGGCGGTCTGGGAGACGTACATGTTCTTCGCAGCGGCGGAGAAGCTGCCTTCGCGGACGACGGCGAGAAAATACGCGATTCGGTCGGTATTCATGCGAAAAACCTCCAATGAGGGACAAAAAACTCCCTTCCGCGGTGCGCAGAAGGGAGCAAAGATGCGAGCGGTTAGGGGCGCTGACCCATGCCGCCTTCGAGGGTGATGGTTTCGCCGGACATGAACTTGAAGTCCGGGGAAGCCAGCTGGACGCACACATGGCCAATTTCTACCTCGGAATCGCCGTAGTGACCCATCGGGGGCATCTTGACATTTGCCTTGAACGCCTCGGGATATGCCTTCTGGAAGTTCTCCAGCTGCGTCGTCCATGCCAGCGGGCAGACGACGTTGACGTTGATACCGTCCTTGCCCCATTCGGTGGCGGCAACGCGGGTCAGACCGCGAATGCCTTCTTTTGCCGCGGCATACGCGCACTGCCCATAGTTGCCAAACAGACCCGCGCCGGAGGCGAAGTTGATGACAGCACCCTTCGTTTCCTTCAGGTAGGGGTAGCACGCCTTCATATAATAGAATGTGGCGTACAGACCGGAATACAGTGCGAGATTGAACTGCTCGGTGGTATGGTCAGCCAGCGGAACGCCGGATGCGGAAGCCTGCGCGTTGTTAATCAGCACGTCGATGCGGCCGAAGGTGTCAATCGCCTGCTTGACGACATTGTTCACAACAGCCTCGTTGTCCGCGCTGTCATTCACGTCCGCCTGCACGCACACCACCTTCACGCCATAGAGGCGTTCCAGTTCTTCCTTCGCGTCGGTCAGCTTCTTCACGTTGCGGCCCGTGATGACCAGATTCGCGCCTTCCTTGGCGTAAGCGGTCGCAATGCCGTAGCCAATCGAACCGCAGCGGCCGTTGCTGAGCTTCGCATAGCCCGCGCCGGTAATAATCGCTGTCTTTCCTGCCAGAAAACCCATTATATATTTCCTCCTTCATGGTGAAGGGCTGAACAAGCAGCCTGTGCGTTTATGGTATCACAGATGATGCGGAAAAGCAAGAGCGGACGGCACAAAATGGACAAAAATTGATGATTTTTTCACAATGCCGCCAGCTTCCAATCGGAAAAACGGAAAAGAAACAGCGAAAATCCGATGAATTGTTTGACGCATCCCATTCATTGCACTATAATGGAGCCAGTAGCGTTCCGGGCGTACTGCGCGTCCGGCAAAGTGGGAGGAACGCGGAATGAAAGCAGAGAGCAAACGCTCGGTGCGCAGCACTGTGCTTCGGTGGCTGCTGGGAGTGGCGACGGTGCTGATGGCGGCGCTGTTGATTTGGCAGTGCGTGACCATCTATCATGAGGGCATCGCGCCGGAAAACATGGGCGAAAACGGGCTGCGGATTCACGATATTTACAGCCGGGAAATTGTCACGGCGCACTTCGCCTCGATTGCGTGGAGCGTGTGGGTCTTTCTGGCGCTGCTGGCGGCGAACATCATCGCCGGAAAGCCGGAGCAGAAGGAATCGCTTCGCGTGCCGGTGGAGAATCAGCTGCTGATGCTGCGCGCGCGGACGGAGGAGACGGACGAAATCCGCAAAGTGAAGAAACAGCGCACGGGCGTATGGTGCGGCGCGGCGATTCTGTGCTTGATTTGCGGGGGGATGGCAGGGCGATTCCTGCTGGACTGGTCGAATTTTGCCTCGCGTGATTTGGAAGTCGTCGTGCGCCAGATGGTGATTGAAACGTTCCCGTGGATTGGGCTGGCGTTCATCCTCCTGATGGCGGCTGAGCAGTGGAATTTCCGCCTGTTGATGAAGGAATTGGAACTGCGCAGGAGCGCCCCGAAGCGCAAGCTGGATGCAGCCGCTTCAGAAAAGACGACAGGCAGGAACGTCATCCGCGTGATCATCGCGGCGGCGGCGGTGGCGCTGATTGTGCTGGGTGTGATGAACGGCGGCATGTTCGATGTGCTGGTGAAGGCAATCAATATTTGTACGGAGTGTATCGGCCTTGGCTAAGAAATTTGCGGCATGGTGGAGCGCCCATAAGCCCACCACCCGGCGGCTCATACAGGTTTACGCCGCCCTGCTCTACAACGCCTATGTGAAAGGATTCATCAAGGGCGACATCTACACCGGCGGCATCAAGAACTTTTGCGTGCCGGGGTTCAACTGCTACTCCTGTCCGGGCGCGATTGGCGCATGTCCGCTGGGGGCGCTGCAAAACGCGCTGGCGTCCTCGGATAAGCGCGCGCCGTACTACGTTCTGGGCATTCTGATGCTCTACGGGCTGATTTTGGGGCGCACCATCTGCGGCTGGTTCTGTCCGCTGGGGCTGATTCAGGAATTGTTCTACAAGATTCCGACGCCGAAGGTGAAGAAAAGCCGCTTCACCCATGCGCTGTCGTATCTCAAATACGTCCTGCTGGCGGTGTTTGTGGTCATCATCCCGCTGGCGTACAGCTTGCAGCAGTATCCCGTGCCGGGCTTCTGCAAGTACATCTGCCCGGCGGGGACGTTCGAGGGCGCAATGGGCTTGCTGGCGAACCCGGTCAATGCGGGCAAGTTCTCCATCCTCAACATCCTCTTTACGCGCAAATTCGTCATCATGGTGGCGATTCTGCTGGCGTGCGTGTTCTTCTACCGTGCGTTCTGCCGCTTCCTCTGCCCGCTGGGGGCGATTTACGGGCTGTTCGCGCGCGTGTCGATTATCGGCGTGAAGGTCGAGAAAAGCAAATGCACGAACTGCGGGCGCTGCGTGGCGCACTGCAAGATGGATATTCGGCATGTGGGCGACCATGAGTGCATCCACTGCGCATCGTGCGTGGACGTTTGCCCGACGAAAGCCATCAGCATGAAAATGGGCAAAATTACGCTGAAAGCGAACGAAGTGCAGCCGATGAAGTCGGGCGAAGAACCGCAGCCGGAGGACAACAAAAAGCGCACGAACCGCCGCATCCGCGTGATGGCGGCGTGGACGGCGGCGCTGGTAGTGCTGGGCGTGGTGATGTGGCAGGTAAACAAGGACGATGTGGTGGCAGAGCCGACAAGTCAGCCCGCCGCGACGGAAACGCTTGCGCCCGAAGCCACGGAAGCGCCGGACGACGATACGCCGGTCGGCTATGAAGTCGGGATGAAGTGCCCGGATTTCACGGTTCCGCTGTACGGGGAAGAGGGCGGCGAATTCACGCTGTCGGCGCAGAAGGGGAAAGTGACGGTCATCAACTTCTGGGCGACATGGTGCACGCCGTGCGTGGCGGAACTGCCGTATTTCGCGGAACTGTATGCGGAGTACGGCGACGAAATCTCGCTGGTGGCGATTCACTCGAACCTCGTGACGGACGATGTGGACAAGTTCCTCGCGAAGGAGAGTCTTGACATGCCGTTCGCGCTGGACAAGACGGGCGCGGTGATTAAATCGCTGGGCGGCTCGACGCAGCTGCCGATGACGGTCGTTGTTGATGCGGACGGGAAAATCGTGTACAACAAGGTCGGGTCGGTGACGCTGACGGTGCTGGAAGGGCTTGTCGCGCCGCTGCTGGCGGAGTAATCAATCAATATGGGCAGGGGGATTCGTTCTTCCTGCTTTTTTCAATTGTAACAAATGCGTCGGAACGCTTGCGGAATAGCCTCTTTGCTGGTATCATGAAGGCAGAAATCACCATAGGAGGGAAAACGCATGAAGAAACTGCTGTGCGGGCTGCTGTGCCTGCTGATGCTGCTGGGCTGCGCGTCGGCGGAGGGGTATTTGTACGCCGCGAATGGCGACAACGGCTTGTGGGGGCATATCGACGAGACGGGGAATTGGGTGATTCCGCCGAAATTCGATGATGCGGGCGACTTCCGGGGCAATTATGCGTGGATTCAGCAGGGCGACCGGGAAGGCTTCGCGAACCGCGACGGCGAAATTGTGCTGCTGCTGGATGAGAATGTAGTGTCAGACAGCGGCTACGATGGCTTCTACTACGGCGGCCGCGAAACGGGCATTTGGCTGCTATACAAGAAGGCGACGGGGAAAAACAGTCTCGGCACGGAATGGCTGGAAGGCTTCTTTGATGTGCAGAGCGGTGTTTACAGCGGCTTGAAGTGGCGGGGCGTGAATCATAGGGAGTCGAACAGCCGCTTGATTGCCGTGGCAGACGAAACCGGCAAGTGGGGCTATGTCAGCCGCGATACGGGCGAAATGGTGATTCCGGCAAAGTATGATTCGGACAACATGGGTTCCAATTTTTATGACGGGTACGCCGTTGTCACATTCTGGGACGATGATTACAACATTGTGCAGACGCTGCTGCTGGACGAAACGGGGAAGGAATATCCCCTGCCGGAGGGCATCAATGCGGCGAACTGCGATACCGTGATTAGCGGCGGGCTGTTTGAGGTGGTTGACGAGAACGGCTTATACGGCTATTGTAATACAAGCGGCGAAGTGGTGATTGAACCGCAGTTTGCGTATACCTTCGAGTTTGCAGACGGCTATGCGGAGGTTGAATTGACCGACGGCACTTGCGGTGTCATCGACCAAACGGGGAAAGTTGTGATACGCACGACGGATACGCACTATGCAGACGTCCGGCATGGCTGCTATGTGCTGCCGACGGGCGAACACAGCTTCACGATGTACAACGTGGCGGGCGAGGAGTTGTTCACCCTGCAAGGCGAAAATATCGTGCGGCTGTGGACGCCGGAAGAAAACGGCTTGTGCATGTACGTTGTGGAGAAGGGCAGACAACGCCGCTGCGGTTGGGTGAACATGCAGGGCGAAATCATCAGCGAAGCGAAATGGTGGCTGCCGCAGGCGCTGCCTATGGACGACCATTACTTCTCCGGCTTCCTGCTGGTGCAAGACCCAGATACCATACTGTATAATTACATCAATGAGCGCGGTGAGCTGCTGACGTCTTTGCCGATTTCGTACGCATTGGACTTTTACGGTGCACTGGCGTATGTTGTGGTCAAGCACGATGACGGCACGACCCAATACGGCTACATCAACCAGCAGGGCGAATGGGTGTACAGCTGGACGGAATAATCCCTCGGCGGCGGTGGAAAATGAACATCGCCGCTTCTTTGTGCCTTGACATGGAATGTCCTCAATGGTATAATAAAGATGATATTGTCCATCTGTCTGCACGGGCGCTGCGGGAAAAAGCGGCAGTGCCCGTTTGGAGGCGCGGAAAACACATGACGCAGGGGGATGAGCGCATGAAGGCTGCGAAAGCGTCGATTCGCCAGCGCCTGACCCACAGCAAACTGCCGATGCTGGTGCTGGTCGGCGTTGTTTTATTTACGCTCATTTTCCTTGGGATGCGTTTTTTCACCCGCTATACGCGCGAAGAACTCTATCGCGAAAGCCAAAATCAGCTGACGGAAATTACGTCGCAAATGTACGAGAAGCTGTCCATCACGCTGGAACAGCAGTGGGATTTCCTGACTGTAATGGATAGGTCCGTAGCTTTCTACGCCCCGACGACACAGGAGGCACTCGTGCAGCTGCTTCAGGCGACACAGAATCAGCTGATGTCGCAGGACAGCGCCCTGCGATTCCTTGCGATTGACGAAAGCGGAAACCTGATTAACGCGGCGGGAGAGCGGATGCCCTGCGAATTTGCCGATACGCTTGGCATGACGGGGCGACAGTGTTTCCTTATTCGCGGCAAGGGCGGCGATGAAAATCAAATGGTCTTTTCCCTGCCCATCATGCAGCCGCTGACGGTTGCGATGGGGGAAAAGAGCATCCGCATCACGCATCTGGTGCTGCTCAAGGGCATGAGCAGCCTGACGCCGTTCTTCCGCAGCAGTGCATTTCACACGCAGAACAGCACCTATGTTGTCATTAGCGACGGCGTGAAGATGTATTCCGACGCGGCGGATGAGAACATCAACTTTCTGGGACGGAACATCTATCCGGCGCTGCGGACGCTCCGCTACCCGCACGCGGGCAATTTTGATAACTGTCTGACGGAACTTGAAGCATCCGACAATCATTTCACCTGCACCGATGTGCTGGTGGACAAAACACAGTATTTCTTGTGCATGAAGCGCCTAACCGGATGCGACTGGACGATGCTGTTCCTTGTGCCGGGGGTGGAGGTCGCTGCCGGTGCGCGCGCAATGGTGGATTCGATTACGCTGATAGTCAACATTGCGTTCTTCGTCTTGCTGCTGCTGACGGTGGGGGCAATGTACTTTCTGTTGACGGCGATGCAGAACCGGGAGCGCTACGCCGTGGAGACGGAGAACGCGCAGGCGCTTGCACAGGCGAACGCGGAGCTGGATCGGGCGCGTCAGGCAGCGGTGGATGCGCTGAAACTGGCGGAATCCGCCAACGTATCCAAGACGGCGTTCCTGACGAATATGAGCCATGACATCCGCACACCCATGAACGCTATCATTGGCTTGACGAACCTGATGCAGCACGACCTGAACAATCCGGAGAAGCTGCAGGCCTACATCGACAAGCTGCATACATCCAGCGAGCATCTGTTAGGGCTGATCAATGACGTGCTGGACATGTCCAAAATCGAGAGTGGCGCGGTGACGCTGCGCATGGATGAAGTCAATCTTGCTGAGCAGATTGATCAGATTGAAGCCATCATTCGCCCGCAGACGCGCCAGCGCGGGCAGCACTTTATCGTCCGCGCGAGCCAGATTCACCACGAGAATTTCATCGGCGACGCGACCCGTTTGCGGCAGGTGCTGCTGAACATCCTGTCCAACGCGGTCAAGTACACCCAGCAGGGCGGCGAAATCAGCCTTGACGTGCGCGAGGTGTCCCGCAGCGGGCATTCGTATGTGAAATATGCCTTTGTGGTCAAGGATAACGGCATCGGCATGACGGAGGAGTTCCAGAAGCACCTGTTTGACGTGTTCACCCGCGCGGAGGATTCCGTGACGAACAAGGTGCAGGGCACGGGGCTGGGCATGGCGATAAGCAAGAGCATTGTGGACATGATGGGCGGCGTGATTAACGTCGAGAGTGCGCCGGGCGAAGGCAGCCGCTTCGAAGTGCTGCTGGAGTTCAAGGTGGACGCACAAGCGGATGACCGCGCGCACACGGTGAAGGACTGCCGTCTGCTGCTGGTCGGCTATGCGCCGGGGCGCGTGGCGGACGTGCAGGATGCGCTGGAACACACACCCGTGACGGCGGAGGCGGTCGAGCAGCCTGAAGACGCGGTGAACATGCTGCGGCAGGAGGATGTGGACGTAGTGCTTTTGTCCTGCCAGTACCGTGCGCCGGAGATGCTGCGCCCTCTGGTTCGCCAGATGCGCGAGGCCGCCGGGAAGCCGATTTTCGTATTCTGTATGCAGGCAGGGCAGCGCGAAGAGATGCTGGACACCATCAATGCCTGCGGACTGGACGGCTTTGTGCCGCTGCCGTTCTTCCTCTCCAATCTGGAGAACGAGATGGCGAAACTGCGTACGGAATTCGGCAATATCGGGAACGTGGACGGCACATCGGTGCTGAACGGGATGCGGCTGCTCTGCGCGGAGGACAATCCGCTGAATGCGGAAATTCTGGAGGAACTGCTGCACATGCAGGGCGCGACCTGCACGATTTACAGCGACGGCAAGCAGCTGGTGGAGGCGTTCGACCACGTCCGCCCCAGCGACTACGACGTTATCCTGATGGACGTGCAGATGCCCGTGATGAACGGCTACGAAGCGACGCGCGCCCTCCGCGCCAGCGACAACCCCGTCGGCAGGACGATTCCGATTATCGCCATGACCGCGAACGCCTTTGCGGACGACATTCAGCAGAGTTTGGACGCAGGCATGGACATGCACCTCTCCAAGCCGATTGACATTGCGGTGCTGGAAAAGACGCTGAGCCTTTTCCGCACGGACAAGAAGAACCATGGGCGTGCGGTGTTTAAGAGGAGAGTCATGGAGATGGAGAAGTGAGGGGAAAAAGCCTCTTGCTATCTCTATAATGGTTTTCGCTGCGATGTTGAGGATGCAATTCTCCTTGCAACGATAAAAACCAACTACGGTAGTGTGAACCGAAGGGGTCAAGGGGGCGATCGGAAAGCCCCCTTGTCGCCTCCGCAGAGGCGAAA
>ENA-OVGB01002945-OVGB01002945.1-human-gut-metagenome-genome-assembly--contig:-NODE-2945-length-11140-cov-2.901398_pt1 | contig 11140 bp, 15 predicted proteins | sample MGYA00237767_ERZ505413 | MGnify/ENA primary metagenome ERZ505413 (study PRJEB26158, sample SAMN06016410) | human gut metagenome | biome: human gut; feature: ankylosing spondylitis patient; material...
GATCTGCTCCAGTCGATATTTCCAAGCTTTTTATCCAACATCCGTGCATAAGCGGTGGGACTTTCTCCCTGCTTTTCAAAGATTGCTGTATGTGTTTCCACTGCTTTCAGCGTCTCCACGCATAATGCCGCACCTGCAGCTGCCAGTTTATCATGCAGTGACTCACCGGTCTCGTCCGGTGTGATCTCAACTTCCGTCTTCTGGATCATATCTCCTGTATCCAGTCCTTCATCCATCTGCATGGTCGTTACTCCGGTCACACTTTCTCCGTTGATGATCGCCCACTGGATCGGTGCTGCACCGCGGTACTTTGGAAGAAGTGAGGCATGCACATTGATGCACCCATATGGTGTCATTTCCAGAATTGACTTTGGAAGGATCTGTCCAAATGCAATCACAACCATAACATCTGCCTGATATTTTCTTAATTCTTCCACACACTCAGGATCCCTGATCTTCTTCGGCTGATACACCGGGATTCCATGCTTCATTGCCGCTGCTTTCACCGGAGTGGGCTGCATTTCTTTGCCTCTTCCCTTCGGCTTGTCCGGCTGCGTTACCACCAGACACACTTCATGTCCTGCTTCGATCAGTGCCTCCAGCGTTCCCACTGAAAAATCCGGCGTTCCCATAAAGATAATCTTCATCATTGATCCTCCCTTTTTTTATTCTTCTCTGCACTGTCTGTATTTCAAGGATTTTCAGTCTTCCGGTTCCTCCACCGGTTCTACATCATGCAGTCCGTCTTCCACCTTATCCACATAAAGATGCCCCGAAAGATGATCGATCTCATGGCAGAATGCTCTTGCAAGAAGTCCTTCTCCCTCGATTTCAAATTCTTCCATCTCTTCATTCAATGCCCGTACTTTCACATAATTCGGACGTGTCACAATGCCCCATTTTCCCGGAACACTCAGGCATCCTTCTTCTCCGGTCTGCTCACCGGAAGTCTCGATGATCTCCGGATTGATCAGTACGATCGGTCCCTCGCCTACATCGATCACCACGATCCGCTTGAGGATTCCTACCTGTGGTGCTGCCAGACCGACTCCCATCTTTTCATACATCGTATCCAGCATATCACCAATCAGAATCTTTGTCCTGATGGTCATTTTCTTTACTTCTTTACATTGCTTTCCGAGAATTTCATCCCCGATTTCTCTTACTTCTCTGATTGCCATAACCTTCTCCTTCTTAATCTTACCTTATCTTAATTTTACCTTATCTTAATCGATGACTTTTGTCCGACAGGATCTGTCGCTTCTACGCCAATATTTCTCTTTTATTCTCACAGGTTCATCGGATTAAAATCAAACTGGATCCTCAGCTTTGCAAAGCCTGAATTGATCTCAATATACTGCTCCATCAGATCTTTTACCCAGATCAGCGTTCTGTATTCCGGTGCTTTAATATAGATTACCCGGCGGTAAATATCTTTAATCTTATCTACTCCCGGACTTGCCGGACCGATCACTTCCAGTGGTGCTTTTCCTTTGATCCTTAAGACATATTCTTTCAAATATTTACACCCAGTCTCCAGAAGCCGTTCATCTTCTCCTGCTGCCAGCACAGCCATCAGTTCTTCTGCCGGAGGATACCCCAGCAGCTCCCTGTACCGGATCTCCTGCTCATAAAAAGCTTTATAATCCTGTGCCGCAGCAGCTTTGATTGCATAATGCTCCGGGGAATAAGTCTGAATGACCACTTCTCCCTCCCGCATCCCTCTTCCGGCACGTCCTGCTGCCTGCGTCAGCAACTGAAAGGTTCGTTCCCCTGAACGGTAATCATCGGTATACAATGACATATCTGCTGCCAGCACCCCCACCAGCGTCACATTCGGGAAATCATGTCCCTTTACGATCATCTGCGTTCCTACCAGCACATCCGCCTTATGCTCACTCTTTTTAGTAAGCACTACAGCCTCTCCTTTTAAGATGGCTAACAGGGTTCTTAAACTACTCATACCGCTTACCTCCTTGCTTTTCGTGATAAATAACTTAATCACATCCACCCAGATTATTTAGACAGCATATTGATAACCAGCTAAAATAAATTTCTTTTTGAGGTTCTTGATATGCCAACTTACGGTAGCATTAGTAATATTGAGAGCCTTAGCAATCTCTCCCTTAGCTCCTCCAGCCATGAGGATATTTACCGCTACCTGCTCCTTATCATTGAGCTGTAAGCTATCTAAGAGATCCATAAACTCTACAGAGCTAAAATCCTTACACTCTACCTCAAAGGTGCTATCTGTTTCTGTACCGCCCTCTTTATTGATCTCAGATAACCGATCTAAGCTATCTGGAGCGGTACCTGTAAATCTTTTCTGGCGTGTAGCCTCGTTGTATAAACGGTTAAGGTGCTGGCGTACATAAACCTTAAGGAGAGTTGAAAAAGCTACTCCCTGCTCTGGATCGTAATCCTCTATAGCTCTAAGCATCGGTATATAACTCTCACTTGTAAGATCCTCTAACTCAGAATTAGGGATAGAGGTTAAATAAGGGGATACTAAAAGGTTAATAAGCCCCTTGTTAGCCTCTATGAGCTCTTTAAGATAGCTCTCATCTCTACTCTCTTTGTACGCTTTAATAAGTTCCTCATTTGTTCCTGTAATAAATCCTTTACTCATCCTGTTTTCCTCCTTTAATATCCTGTGAGATGGTCTTTCCAGCCATCTCCGTACTCTTTGACAAGATCGTTAATATCCTTTAGGCTCGTATGCCATTTGAGGTTGATAAACCGAAAACCTTTAGGTATCAGTAACCTCTTGATCTGGGAGGCTCCTTTTCTCCCTGCATCATCGTTATCTGTGGCAATTACAAACCGCCTAAAAGGTGTACGCTCCAGCTCTTTACACTGATCCTCTGAGATATGTGATCCCATGATGGCTACCGCTGGTACTCCATAAGAGATAAGGCTGAGAGCATCTATCTCACTCTCTGTAATCCAAACCTCCTCTATCTGATCTGCTGAGCCCCAGCTAAAAGATCCGTTTAGGATCTCCCAGAGCCCAAACACTACGGAGGTTTTATCTATCTCTTTTGCGTTATAAAAATGCTTTCCAGCTATGCTCCTGCCCTTGTAAAAGATCACTTTCCCATCCATGCCCCTTACAGGGAAAAGCACTGTTTTATCCTCTGGATCAAACCCCAGCTCATAAGCCTCTAGCACCCAGTTAGCTATCCGCCTTTTATGTAGGTACCTACACGCCTCCTCACTCTGTAGGAGGTTCTGTGTGTACTGCTTAACTAAACTCTCCTCCAATACTGAGGATTTAGCTGTGGAGCCTCTGTACATATCCAGATCTGGGAGCTCTCTCTCCTCCGTCTGGTAGTTGTACTGATTTACCAGCCACTTAAAGCCCTCTACTGGGCTACTCAGCCCTAACAGATCCGCTACAAACTGAGGTAGATCCGCTGTGTATCCACAGGTGTAGCAATGCACCGTACCAGCCTCATAGGTCTTATCCTTTGTTACCTTTTGCTGTAGGAGCACTCCGCAAGATGGGTTATGCTCCTTACCGTTTGCGTGAAAAGGGCAAGTACACATAAGATCCGATCCTGTGTTTTTAATCTCCTTAAGTAGCCCTGCTCCGTAGAGCTGGAGCTTAAGATCCTTAAGTACCTGCTCTACTGTGGCTACTATTGGAGTTTTCCAGATCGTTATCACTTTTTAGCCTTTGCCTTTTTAGGAGCTGTGAGCTTAAGCATTACTACCTCTGTTACCTTTAAGGCATCTGCTAATACTTCCTGTGGCAACTCTCCAGCCTCTACCGCCTTAAGAGTTGCATCCTCATCCACAGCCTCTACCGTCTTGATACAGCCTGTGAGATTTCTCTCATGGAGTTCTGCTAAGAGCTTTTCCTCATCCATGCTCTTACGCTCCTGCACAATTCGCTCAAAGCGGTATCCAGCCTCATCCGTGTAATCACTTTCTCCAGCCTCTAACATCGCATCCTTAAGGAGTGCCTTGTATTTCTCCTCCTCTTTCTTTGCACTGTCTAAGGCTAACTTTCTGGCTTTATAAGCCTCCTTTAACTCCGCTAAATTCATTAGCTTGTACCTCCTTTAAAAATTAAAATATATTCCTAAAACTACTGTTGAACAGTAGTGTATAGGTAAAAAAATATAGGGAGATGAGCTTTAGTAGCTTTCTCCTACTGTTTAGTAGTATAATGGAGTATTTACCACTTGTCAATAAAAAATTCTGTTTAACAGTAGTTTTTGTATGTTTTGCTTTACTTTTCTACTGTTTAGGTGTATTATTTAATCATCCCTCAAAGAGAGGAGGTGATACAATGGCTAACAATTCCTCTCTCACGGATAACTTTGTAAAAGCTCTGAGTTACTACTTAGCACTATCTGGAAAGAGTAAGAAAGAGGTAGCGGATGGTATTGGGATACCGCCTACTACTTTCTCCTCTTGGAGTAATGGTAAACACTTACCAGACATGGATAGACTCCAAAACCTAGCTACATACTTAGGAGCCCCTGTTAGTGAGTTTTTCGATTTTACCGCTAACACTTCTACTCCAGATCCGCTACTTACAGAGCTCACAGATATTTTTTCTGAGTTATCTACTGAGGATAAGCTCTTAGTGAGGGATGTAGCTCTTAGGATCTACAAACTCCAACACACAGAGGAGTAATCCTCTGGGGAGCCAGTCTTATATAGGCTGGCTCTTTCTTTTTATTCTGCTACCAGTATTTTCCTAAAGTTACTGGTAATATCTGTTAAAAAGCTGGGATCTGTGGCTCACTCTCACGCTCTCTAAGAGGTGTAGAGTTTCCAGCCTTTGAAAAATCCATATAAGCCAGAGGGATACCGTACAGATCGCTAAGCTCTTGTGCTTTCTCCATCTTAGGAGCTGTCTTACCTGTTTCCCAGCTAACAATGGTCTTATCACTACAGCCTAAGATCTCTGCTACCTCTGCCTGTGAGTATCCTGCCTGTATTCTGCAAGCGGAGAGCCTCCATTTCATTTCAAAGTAATTCATTAACTAGCCCTCCCTGCTTTATATTTTTCCAGAGCCTCCTCTGTTACAAACTTCTTAAGAGTAGGGATCATTACCTCACGCTCTACAGCCTCCAGCTTTCCGCTCTGGATATTTCTGTATACATTTCTCTCACTACAGCCTAAGATCTGGGCTACCTCCTCTACTGTGTAGGCTTTCTCCTGTGGCTCCTCCTGCTTTTCCTCTACCACCTCTACAGGAGCCTCCTCTCCAAACACTGGAGCATACTTAGTCTTAAAAGCCTCACTCTGAGCTCCGATAATATCACAGCCAGCCTTAGTAATGTGGTACAATCTACCGCCCTTATCTGGATCCTCTGAGAAATACTTAGGAGCCTCATCTCCTAACTGTGTAATATATTTGCGGATCGCTCTTAAAAGGTTATCGTGCCTCTTTCCCAGCATCTCCGCTACTTCTTTACTTGTAATCGTCATATAAAAAAGTACCTCCTTTTCCGATTTACTTAACCTAATCAGAAAAAGAGGTAACATTTAGAGAAATTTTTATTATTTTTTCTTACTTAAATCAAAAATAGAGATTTTATCATTCTCTGAGTTAATTCTGGTATTAGTATCTACCACAATTTTATTATCTAAGATACCTGCTACAAGCCTCTGGATAATCTCTAACTCTCCCATCTCGTGGAAATAAATAGGGTACCCATCTCCCTCATCTGTAAGGTACATCGGTACAATTCTGCCCTTAGGTACTGGCTTTGTTTCTTTAGAACCCATAATCTTTCTCTCCTCCTTTATCCTTTTCTCCATCTGGTTTATCGTCCTTTTTATCCTCTGTACTCTCCTCTGGATTTTCACTAAGGAGAGGCTTAAGGTATCCTGTGTTTACTTCCCAGATCATAAGTACCTCTTTGTTATTGATACCATATCTGTTTTTCTTAACACTGATCTTAAGAGTGCCATCTATCACAGATAGAGATAATACTCTTGTGGCGTTCTGTCCTACACCGTCACTCTCTGCCAGATCGTGGAGCTCTGGGCTCTCTCCTTTTTTACGGTTCTTAACTGCCTCACGGTTAGCCTGTGCCATAAGAAGTACAGGCTTTTTAAGCTCCTTACTCATCAAAAAGAGATCCTCTGAGATATTGTTATAAGCTATTCTAGGTATATCCGCCCTACGCTTATCACTCATAAGAGAGAGCTGATCTATTACAATCATATCCGCCCCATGCTTAATAGCTAAGCTCTTGATCTCATCCACATTAGGCTTACGCCCCTCAAAATCATCTGGAGTAACTACGATAAATCCACTCTTTTGCTGGAGCTGTGTTATGTACTTCTCATAATCCTCCTGTAAGTACTTTGCTCCGTCTGTATCTGGTTTCTTTCCCAGAGTACCAGATCCATTAAGGAGCCCCATATTACTAAAGTGCTTATTGAGAGTATCAAAACGAAAACCAACCATAGCGGTACTCATTTCTCCAGAGTACATAAGGATCTTATAACCCATGTTCCACGCCATAGTAGCAAAGTACTCTCCGATCCATGTTTTACCTACGTTAGTACGCCCTGTGAGTACTACCAGATCCTCTCCCCAGAGCCAGCCATTAGTAATCTCATCCAGCTTAGGAATACCTGTAGGAATACCTATAAGCCCCTTTACCTCACAACGCTTTTTATACTCTGTAAGACGATCTCCAGCTTTAGAGATAATATCATAGCCATCTTTATTCCTGCTCACTGGTACGGATTTCTCCAGCTTTTCTATCTCCTCTTTGAGGTACTGGATAGCCTTAATACTATCCTCTTTTACTACCTTTGCTGTATCCTCAATCAGAGGCACCAGCTTAGTATATGTGTAAGCCTCTTTGAGCTTATATACTAAGTAATCTGTACTCTCTGTAACCTCCAGCATTTGAAAATCTTTGAACCTGCCTAAAAAGGTTAGTTTATCTGGCATCTGCTTATAGCTGTTGTAATGCTCTATAATAAAATGGATCTCATCCTTACAGGTAAGAAACATCTTCTCTACTACTCCGTTAGAGTGGAGGATCTCCAGATCTGGAGCATCTAATACCTTACAGAGTAAGCTCTGCTCAATCATATTAGCCATTTATAATCCCCCTCCTATCTCCGCTTGTAATTTCTACTACCTGTGAGGATCCTAATACTCTACTGGCTATCCGATCCCCTAACTCGCCCCTAAGCTCCTCTGGAGAGAGGTTACTGGTATAGATCGTAGTGAGGTTATTAGATACTCTGGTATTTATAATACTTACCATCCTCTCCCTTACCCAATCTGTTACCCTCTCTGCTCCTATATCATCTATGATAAGGAGCCTACAGGTTTTTATCATTCTGAGTATCTCATCAAACTCTGGATCTTTGTTATCATAGTTATCTCTGAGATCTTCTAAGAAAGTGGGAAGAAAAATATATAGCCCCTCATTTTCCAGCCCTGTATTAAAAGCTATCTTTCTGAAAAAGTAACTCATAATCTTACAAGCCCATGAGGTTTTACCATTCCCTGTACTCTTTCCCCAGATATATAAACCTCTGCCCTCATCTACCATACTGAGCACATCATTTTTATAATTATCCAGAGTTGTAAACGCCTCCAGATCCTCTCCATTCTCTGGCTTAAGAGCGATAGTATAACGGTATCTCTCTGGGATCCTGCTTAAATTGTATAAAGCTCTAAGTACTCTGTAGCCTCCGCACACATCACTACAGGAGCTTTTATCTTTCTGGCAATAATCACTTGCATAACATTTCATCCGCTTTTACCTCCTTTTGAGTAATCCTAATCACAAAAGAGGTAAAAATTTAGAGGAGAGCTTTTACACCCTCCTCCAGATTACTTAAACACAATATCTTTACCCTCAGCATCTTTAAGGGTATTACCGCTAAACTTTTTACTAATCGCTGTAGGCTTTCCCTGTCTACCATAGTTCTTAAGTGGATAGAGATCTTTCCATCCCTTATCTATACTCTGATCCACAATAGCCAGAGCTACTACAGGATCCTCTCCAGCATTATCTCTAAGAGTACTAGCAAACTTTTCTACCGTAGTTACTTTAGGAGTATAATTTTTACCCCTACAATACTGGATAAATTTACTAAGAGCCTCTTTCACAAACTTATTAACAGGATCCTCTAAGATAGTACTATAAGATTTCTTTTTAGGGGCTTTGCCCTCCATCTCTTTAGAGATGGATTTTTCTATATTATCTTTACTATCTTTATTGAGTAAAAAATTTTTACTCGTATCGTGTAAAGTTTTTTTACTCGGTCTTAAAGCTGTATAGCTGTTGTAAATGAGAGCCCCTTTAGTGGTACTGCTCTTAGTGAGGAGCCCCTGTTTAACTAGGTTATCTAAAGTGTTAATTACTGTAGGTCTTGATACACCACCCAGCCACTCACAGAGGTAGTCTACACTCCCTGTAAAAGCTGTGTTAGTAGTCTGAGAAAATCCGTAGATGATCGCATAGAGCATAAGAGCATTACCCTTTAGTTTTAGCTCTGTTACCATCCATCCCTGTACAGCAAAGTAATTATCCTCTCTTACTTTTATCTGTTTTGCCATAATTACCTCCAGTTAAGGAGAGAGGAGAGATTCTCTCCCCCCCCCCTGTAAGTATTACTCCATCTCTGAGATAACTTTCTCAATGTTATCACACACCTCATCAAACGCCTGTTTAATAATAGCCTCTCTCTGAGTAGGATCTGTACCTCCATCAATCTTAATCTCCATATTGACTGTAGGCTTACACCAGATACCACTCTTATTCTGTACACTCATACCCAGCTCTACGCTGATACCTGCTACCCTTGCTGTAAAATCATTTGCCATCTTTGTTATCCTCCATCTCTTTTAAATTCTTTTCTCTGCGTGCCATTCTACGGTTATACTCCTCCACGGATTTACAGCCCATCTTTCTAGCTACTACCTTTTTGTGGAGGAGGGTACCGTTATTCTTTTGGATCTGCCTCTGCATTTTCCTTTTGAAACTGCTCACTCTTTTCTGCCTCCATTTCTGCTACGCTGTGCCATACTTCATCCTCTGTTTCAATCTCACATATACTATTATGTGGATTGATAATAACCGTAACATCACAGCTATTAGAATTAAAGCTAGGTAATCCAGATCCGTAACCGCCATTACCTTTAAGTTTGGTTCCTAAGGCGGTAGAGATAATATCCTCTAAGGATTTACCATTTACCTCTAAACCGTATCCGTGATCCGATACCTCAGCATTTGTAAAACTGATTTTAAGCATCCTGCTTACCTCCTTTTCTTTTGATACTTAACCTAATCACACAAACGGTAATTTTTTAGATAGCCCTCAAAATTAAGGACAAAAAAAAGAGGAGAGCTTTTACACTCTCCTCACACTTAGGGGCTACTTTTTAAGTTTTGCTTTTCTTGGTAATGAGGCATAAGCCTTTATAGCCTCCAGATCCTCCTCATACCAGTATCTATAGCCTCCCTCATCTCTTACGCTTGCTGGAATAGCTCCAGCATCTTCCCAGAGGCGGATAGATTGAGTAGAGGCTCCTACCAGATCCGCTACCTCTTTCCTTGTGTATACTCTTTTTCCTGTATCTGCATCTATTGTTATCGCTCTCATTATGTACCTCCATTTTGAGTTATTATACCACACCTGTATATTAAATGCTAAGTAATTTGTTAAGGATGGTTTTAATATCCTGCTTAGATCCTTTACCGTCTACTACTCGATCAATGAGATCTTTATTTTCTAACAGGTAATCCTCTACCGCCTCATCTATGGTACCCTTAGCTACCATAGAGATTACATTTACAGCCCCTACGGTACCTATTCTGTGGGCTCTATCCTCAGCCTGTGCATTATCTCCGCTATTCCATGCTTTGTCCATAAAGAATACATAAGAGGCTTTATTTAAGGTTAATCCAGTACCCATAGCTCCTATGGTTCCTATAGCTACTTTACAGTGTGGGTTAGTCTGGAAATTGTCTACTAATCTCTGCCTCTGCTCTGGAGGTACCTCTCCTGTAATTACAATCGGATCATATTCACTAAGCTCTATCCCCAGATCCTTAGCTATCGTGCTCCATTGAGAAAATATGATAGCCTTATGACCGTTAGGGATAATCTCCTCCTCCAGCATCTCCTTAATACGATCCAGCTTAGGGCTATCATCTGTTAAGTTAGGATTACCACTGGTAAGCTGTCTGAGGCGGAGAGTACAATTAAGCGGATTAACAGAGGCTAAGATATTCTCCATATCCGCTACAATGCCATTTTTAATATCCCTGTACTGTTTTTTCTGGGCTGTGGTAAGTTCTACATACTCAGTACTGTACAGCTTAGGAGGGAGATCTAGTACCTCCTCTTTCTTTCTTCTTAGCATTACAGTATTTAACTCAGCATTGAGGCTATCTAAGTTTTTATATCCGATTACTTTATAGCCTCCAAAACCTCCCATAGTACAATAGGCATTTCTAAAACTATAAAAGGATCTTCTCTCTACTCCCAGCCATGTAAGGATATTCCACAGATCCTCCGCTTTATTCATCGGAGTACCAGATAATCCTATTTTAACTGGAGCTTTCAAAAATCTAAGAGCTTTTCCCTGTTGAGAGCCTCCGTTTTTAGCCTTGTGGATCTCATCCACAATGATAGCCCCTATATAACCATCCTTAATCCCCAGATAGAGAGCATCCTGTATTTTCTCATTTCTGAGGCTCTCAATATTGATAATCCCAAAATAAGAGGAGCCTCTGTACCAGTCATTTAGCTGTTGTACTCTAACATCCATTGTCTTACCGTCTACCATTACACAGCCCTCGTTAGAGTGGATCTGGATCTCTTTCTCCCAGTTATATTTTACAGAATTTACTCCACACACAATAAGGGTTTTAATGAGCTCTTTCTTTCTGGCTACACAAATATCAATACTCTCCTTTGTCTTGCCTAAGCCCTGCTCATCTCCGATAAGTAAAGAGTTTTTCTCCATTCCATAATTAAAAGCCTCGATCTGATGAGGGAGGGGAGCTGTCTTAAAATCAAAATCTCTTACAGGCTTAATACCCTTTAGCCTCTCCTGTGTAGCCTCCCTTTTATCCTCGATCTCCTTAGTATTGAGAGCTTGTACTACAGCCTCCTCACTTTTGATATTGCTAA
>ENA-OVGB01002955-OVGB01002955.1-human-gut-metagenome-genome-assembly--contig:-NODE-2955-length-11119-cov-4.339389_pt1 | contig 11119 bp, 10 predicted proteins | sample MGYA00237767_ERZ505413 | MGnify/ENA primary metagenome ERZ505413 (study PRJEB26158, sample SAMN06016410) | human gut metagenome | biome: human gut; feature: ankylosing spondylitis patient; material...
TTTAATAACACCTTATATATATTAACAGATAAAGTACATTTTTTCTATCAATCTTAAAATACTTTAACATAAAATTACCATTGCCACACATTAAATAATGGAATATAATTGTTTTATCTATAAGTGCGTTAGAACATTTTCTTTCGAAATAACCAGGAGGAATCTATTATGAATAAATGGCAGAAAATAGGACTGGCAGTTGGTATGGGAGCTGCTGTTGTTACTACTACACACCTGATTAACAGCATAATATTCAAATCATCTACTGCTAATAATTATACAGGCAAAAGAATAAGAAGCAATTATCAATGGAAGTTCGGCAATATCGCATATGTAACCGCTGGCTCAGGTTCTCCACTTTTACTTATACACGATCTTAATTCTTACAGTTCAAGCTACGAATGGGAACAGACTATTAACAGCTTTGCTAAGAATCATAAGGTATATGCTATTGATTTATTAGGATGTGGTCATTCTGATAAACCTAATCTTACTTATACGACTTTTATGTATACACAGCTTATTAATGATTTTGTAGTCAATGTTATCCATTCCAAGACTGATGTTGTTGCTACAGCAGGCTCAACACCAATTGTGATAATGGCTGCATTTAATAATCATGCACTGTTTAATAAGATTATTCTTGTTTCTCCTTTATCAGTTGAAGATGCTCTTAAAGGGCCTGATAACTTAAGTGGAATAAGAAGACACATTTTAAATGTGCCTGTTATCGGAACTACTGTGTACAACATTCTGTTTAACAAACCTTCTATTAGAAAGCTTCTTTCAAGAACTTTCAAAGATGGTAAAGTTTCTGCTGATTATATCAACGCATGCCATGAGAATGCACATCTTGGTGACACAGCTGCTAAGTATCTATTCATCAGCACAGAATGTAATTTTACTACTGTTACTATCTCAAAGGCACTTTCTGAGCTTGATAACTGTATATACATGATTAACGGTATGCACAATAATAATGACGTTATTGATGAATATATCCATATCAATCCAGCAATTGAAAATGTTATGATTCAGGATGCCAAGAAGCTTCCACAGGTTGAACAGCCGGCTGAATTCGTAAGACAGGCTGAGATTTTTCTTAATTAGTTATCCAATATCAGACATTTTTATAATATCCAGATAATTAACAAAGCATATAAACAAAACCCATATTATCCACAATATGATTAATTGCTAATCATATAATGTGAATAATATGGGTTTTGTTTATAATAAATGTTCATAAACTATATTATATCTACGAGATTGGCTCTTTTGAAGGAAGTCCAGCCTTTCTTGGAAACTTTCCAGATGTAGTCTTAATCTTCTTGATATATACTAAAGAACGGTCAATATCAGTACCAGGAAGCTGGAATTTCTTCACTTCTTCTATTGTTCCGCCAAGAACACTGACTGCTTTCTTAGCATTTACTAATTCTTCATCAATATCTCCTGACTTATATGCCACGAAATATCCACCAACCTTTACGAATGGAAGGTTATATTCCACAAGAGTTGCTAAGTTAGCAACAGCACGAGAAACACTTACATCAAAATGTTCTCTTAAGTCATTATTTCTTCCACCATCCTCTGCTCTTGAATGAACTGTTTCTATTCCTGTAAGTCCAAGTTCTTCTATTACCTGATTAAGAAACTTTACTCTTTTATTAAGTGAATCAAGCAGAACTACATTAAGCTGTGGATGTGCTATTTTTAACGGAAGCCCCGGAAAACCAGCACCTGTTCCAACATCAATAAGAGAAATCTCTTTCTTTTTATGTCCGATTTTTTCAATATCTAACACAAGACTGTCAACATAATGCTTTAAAAGAACTTCTTCGTAATCTGTAATTCCAGTAAGATTCATAAAGCTATTCCATTCAACCAGCAGCTTATAATACATATCAAACTGCTCGTACTGTCTGTCTGTAAGCTCAACACCTATAGAATTCAGATTATTCTTAAATGTTTCATTTATCATACATTTCTCCTTATCAATGATTAATGCTTTCTTCTAAGAGACTCTAGGTAAACAAGAAGCACTGATATATCAGCAGGCGAAACACCTGATATTCTTGAAGCCTGTCCAATTGAACGAGGTCTGAATTTATCAAGCTTCTGCATAGCCTCTTTTCTTAATCCACTTATTTCTAAGTAATCAAGGCTGTCTGGTATAAGCTTATTTTCAAGCTTTTTAAAATGTTCAACCTGTCTTAACTGTCTGTCTATATATCCCTCGTATTTCAGATTAATATTAACCTGCTCACATACATCCCAAGGCAACTCTGGTCTGTGCTTATCAATTGGAGCAAGAACATCATATGAAAGCTCCGGTCTTCTTATAAGTTCTGCAAGTGTAGCACCTGTTGTAAGCTCTGTACTTCCGTTATCTGTAAGTACCTTCTGTACTTCACTTCCTGTTCCTATATTAACTGACTTAACACGCTCAATTTCTTCATCTATAAGCTGAATCTTGCGGGAAAGGCGGTTCATTCTTTCTTCGCTTATAAGTCCGACTCTGTAACCATATTTGGTAAGTCTTATATCTGCATTGTCCTGTCTTAATATAAGTCTATACTCTGCACGACTTGTCATCATTCTGTAAGGCTCTGCTGTTTCCTTAGTTACAAGGTCATCTATAAGAACTCCTATATAACTTTCTGAACGATCAAGTATAAGTGGTTCTTCCTTCTTAACGAAAAGTGCCGCATTGATACCCGCAACAATTCCCTGTGCAGCAGCTTCCTCGTATCCTGAGCTTCCATTAAACTGTCCACCAGCAAATAATCCTTCAATCTTCTTGAATTCAAGAGAAGACTTTAACTGAACAGCGTTAATACAGTCATACTCAATAGCATAAGCATTTCTTACGATTCGGACATTCTCAAGACCAGGAACTGTTCTATACATTGCATACTGCACATCCTCAGGCATTGAACTGCTCATTCCACCAAGATACATTTCATTAGTATACAAGCCCTCTGGCTCAATGAATACCTGATGTCTGTCTTTGTCTGCAAATCTTACAACCTTATCCTCAATTGATGGACAGTATCTTGGGCCTGTTCCGTGGATATCTCCTGAATAAAGAGGTGAACGGTCAAGATTATCCATAATAATCTTGTGTGTCTCTTCATTAGTATATGTAAGCCAGCAGCTTACCTGATCTTTCTGTATGCTCTCAGGGTCTGTTTCAAATGAAAATGGCACAATCCTCTTATCACCGAACTGCTCTGTCATCTTAGAAAAATCCACTGACCTTTTATCAACTCTGGCAGGTGTACCTGTCTTGAATCTTCTCACTTCAATTCCATTATCAATAAGTGACTGTGTAAGATGATTGGCAGCCTGTAATCCGTTAGGACCTGTATGATAACTTACATCACCATATATACATCTTGCTTTAAGATATACTCCTGTACATAAAACAACTGCCTTAGCTATGTATTCTGCACCCGAAACAGTCTTTACACCGCCAATTTTTCCATCATTAACAATAATCTCTGAAACTTCAGCCTGTCTTATATGCAGATGTTCAGTATTCTCAAGCACATTTCTCATTCTTCTGCTGTAATCGGACTTATCAGCCTGTGCACGGAGTGAATGAACTGCAGGGCCTTTTGATGCATTTAACATCTTTGACTGTATAAATGTAGCATCAATATTCTTTCCCATCTCTCCACCAAGAGCATCTATTTCTCTTACAAGATGTCCCTTAGAACTTCCTCCTATATTAGGATTACAAGGCATCATTGCTATACTTTCAACGCTTACTGTAAATATAATTGTTTCAAGTCCCATTCTTGCAGCAGCAAGGGCAGCCTCACAGCCTGCGTGACCAGCACCTACTACTACAACATCATATTCTTCTCTAATATTAGGCATATTACTTCTCCTTATCAACCTGCATTACTTACCCATACAGAACTTTGAGAAAATTCTGTTGGCAAGGTCATCTTCAATCTCTTCTCCTATTATAAGACCAAGATTCTCATATGCAGCCATTAAATCAATAGTAAGGAAATCTTCACTTACCATGTTATCAATTCCATCAAGTACAAGCTTTAAGTTGTCATCAGCCTTCTTTAAAAGCTCTTTATGTCTTGTACTTGTAATATATACATCCTCATTAAACTTAACTTCTCCGTTAAAGAACATATTCTTAACAGTTTCCTCAAGTTCTTCAATTCCTGTCTCCTGCTTTGCAGATATAGTAACTGTCTCACAATTCATTATTTTCTTAATATCTTCTGCTGTTGTAACCTGTGCAAGATCAGCTTTATTAAGTATTACAAGAACCTTCTTATCCTTGATAAGTTCCATAATCTCATAATCATTATCATCAAGTACTCTTGAAGAATCAACTACATATATTACAAGATCAGCGATTTCTGCAAGCTTCTTAGCCTTATTAACCCCAATGCTTTCAACAACATCATCAGTTTTTCTGATTCCTGCAGTATCAATAAGATTAAGAGTAATTCCAGACAGATTAATCATTTCTTCAAGAGTATCTCTCGTAGTTCCTTCTATATCAGTAACAATTGCTCTCTCTTCTCTTGCAAGTACATTAAGCAGGCTTGACTTTCCTGCATTAGTTTTCCCCAAAATGACTGTACGCACGCCATCATGCATGATTCTGCCATTATCGCATGTTTTTAACAAGTTATCCACATTATTAAGACAGTTTTCCACATCATTTTTAAGATTATCTACATTAGCATCTATATCAAAATGTTCTGGATCATCAAGAGCAGCCTCAATAAATGCAACATTATTCAATATTATCTCTCTTATATTCTTAATCTTTTCAGATAACTTACCATCTAACTGATTAACAGATGACTTCAGAGCATAATCATTCTTTGCATTAATAATATCAATAACAGCCTCCGCCTGTGACAGGTCAATTCTTCCATTAAGAAATGCTCTCTTTGTAAATTCACCAGGCTCTGCAAGCCTTGCACCAGCGTTAAGTACCGCCTCTAACACCTTCTTAGTAACAAGAATACCGCCATGACAGTCAATCTCAACAATATTCTCTCTTGTATAAGTGTTAGGAGCTTTCATTACAATTACAAGTGCTTCATCAATTTCATTATCATTATCACATATATTTCCAAAATGTACTGTATGACTCTTTACATTTGCAAGCTTAATATTCTTTTTTGACTTAAAAACTTTATCTCCAATAATAATTGCATCAGGACCGCTTATTCTTACAATACTTATTCCACCGCTTGACACTGTACTTGTAGATATAGCTGCTATTGTATCCTCCATTTCCATCCTCCATATAAAAAATGCTGTGATAATAATACCACAGCATTTAATAAAATCATATATCTAATTATCTGTTATATCTGTTATTATTCTCTCTTTCAAGATAAACAACAACATGTCTGAAAGGTTCTTCACCCTCACTTCTTGTAGAAACAAACTTATCTGCCTGAAGTGCTGAATGGATAATTCTTCTTTCATATGGGTTCATAGGCTCAAGTGAAACAGGTCTTCTGCTTCTCTTAACCTTGTATGCAATATTCTTAGCAAGAGACTCAAGAGTTTCTTTTCTTCTCTTTCTATAGTTCTCTGTATCTAATTTAACTCTTACATACTTCTCACTGTTCTTGTTAATTACAAGACTTGTAAGATACTGGATAGAATCAAGTGTCTGTCCTCTCTTACCGATAAGAACACCCATGTTATCTCCAGAAAGATCTACATTAACGCTGTTTTCTTCATCGTCAAATGTAATATCAGCCTTAACTTCCATGCTCATAGCACCAAACATATTATTAAGGAATGTCTGTATATCCTTCTTAATAACTTCCTTCTGCTCAGCTGTAAATGGCTCTGCCTTAGGCTGTTCTTCAGCCTTAGGAACTTCTTTAACTTCTGCATTCTTGTGGTTATCAGCAGGCTTATATTCTTTCTTGAACTCTTTCTTAGGTTCCGCCTTGAATTCCTTCTTAGGCTCTGCTTTCTTGAAATTATCTGCCTTCTTTTCGAATTTCTTCTCTGCATGAACAGGTGCTTCAATGGCCTTTTTAGGCTCTTCAGCATTTACCTGTTCTACTACAGTCTCTTCCTGCTTTTCTCTTGCCTTAATTTTAGCAGGCTTGGAATTAAATATTCCTAAAAATCCTGAATTACCTTTGTCTATAACTTCATAATCAAGCTTATCACTTGGAATACCAAGCTTAGTACAGGCATTAGTTATAGCTTCTTCAACAGATTTTCCTGTAACTTCAATATATTCCATTACTTAACCCTCTCTATTTTCTTTTATCATTGACCTCATTGTATCTTGATACCATACCAACCTTATCAGCAAGACTTCCTGGTTTAGCTGCCTTACCGCTTGCTGCTGCGGCTTCCTTTAATTCCTGTATCTTCTTATCGTTAGTTTCTTTTCTTTCCTGAAGCTTCTTTGCTCTGTCAGCACTTGAAGAAGCAGAAGAATTCTTATTATTATTCACATTCTTAGTACTTACAGAAGCACCTTTAACGATAGTTTCTGCTGGAAGTCCCTTCTTAGCTCTCTTCTTGTTACGCTTTTCAACATTCTTTTCTACAATCTTATCTGTTCCAATCTTATCATAATATCTGTTAATAAAGATTGTCTGAATTGTCTGTATAACAGCTGTTGCAATCCAGTAAACACCAAGACCTGAAGGAAGACTTATTGCAAGAAATGCTGACATAAGTGGCATGAAATAAGTCATCATCTTCATAGATGCTGCTGCTGGATTATCACTGTCAGGCTGCTCCATGCCAGCCTGTGAAACCTTAACAGATATAAACTGTGTAACGCCTGCAAGAATTGGAATTAATATAGCTATATGAAGACCAAAACCTGGATTCTGAGACATGTTAACGCCTAAGAAAGTATTCATATGGTTAATCTTATCAAGATTCTGTGTAATCATATCAGAAAATGCTGGAAATGCTTCTTTTAACTTAGTCCACTGGTCTGCAGTGAATGAATTAAGTGTTGTTACAGCTGTGCTTGTATTGCTCCAGTCAACAGTCTTTCCGTATATCTCATTAAGAGTATCAGCATATCCTGAAACAGATGAGATACCATCAGCACCATTAAGTCCAAGTATATTAAGGAAAAGTACCTTAATCTGTGAAATATAAAGTGGTATCTGCTGGAATACTCTGTAAAGTGCAAAAAGAATAGGCATCTGGATAAGAAGCTGCACACAGCTTCCCCACTGTGAAACACCATATTTTTCATAAACAGCCTTAGTTTCTGCCTGCATCTTCTGCATAGCTACTGTATCACTGTTCTTTCCCTTATACTTCTCCTGAATAGCCTTTATCTCCGGGTTCATAACTGACTGTAACTTAGTCATCTTCTGCTGCTTAATCTGTAATGGAAGCATTAACATTTTAACAAGCAGAGTAAAAATAATGATTGCTATTGCAATATTACCAATTCCTATTGCATTAAGACCCATGAAAAGGATGTCTAAAATGTAACCAAGTAACTGTGCAATTGGCTTAATAATACTCAAATTGTCACCTCCGCATAATATAGCACTATCCAAATATTCAGTTGTTTATTGCTTTTTTCGTTTCCCATATCTGCCTACCGGCACAGGATCAAAGCCATAAGCGTTCTTATTAAATGGATTGCACCTTAATATTCTTTTAAGTGCCAACCATCCACCTAAGAAAACTCCATACATTTCAATAGCTTCAATCGCATATTGCGAACATGTTGGAATAAAGCTGCAGTATTTTCCTCCTTTGTAAGGAGATATTGCGAGCTGATATAATCTTATCATCTTAAGAACTATGAACTTACCCGCATTCTTTAACTTAATCTTTATATCCTTCATATTAACCGCCTGTTTAATCCTGCTTATAAAGCTTATGAAGTTTCAATAAATGAATCATTGATTCCTTAGTTTCGAAAAAACCCTTATCTTTCAAACCGGCCCTGGCTACGACAACATAATCATATCCATCGGGTATACATTCTGTACTAAGGCGGAATGCCTCTCGTATCAGTCTTGCCAGTCTGTGTCGGACAATACTATTCCCGACCTTCTTACTCACAGATACACCTAATCTTTTAGTATCCGTTCCATTCTCAGAAATATACATTATAAGATTCTTGTTAGCAAAAGACTTCTTATTATTGTACACCTTTTTAAATTCCTGATTACTTCTTAATGTTTCAAAATCCCTATATTTCATATCATTCACCATTCTTATTAATTAAAATGTTACTTAAATTCAATATTAATATAATCTGAAAAAAGCAGATGAGAAACTCCCATCTGCCAACAAAATCAAGAAAATATTAATTAAGCTGAAAGTTTCTTTCTACCCTTAGCTCTTCTTGCTGATAAAACTTTTCTTCCACCTGCAGTACTCATTCTTGATCTGAATCCATGAACCTTAGATCTCTGTCTTTTCTTTGGCTGAAATGTCATCTTCATAGTCTATGCACCTCCTTCATTACCATTGTAGTTTATTATGGTAAGAATATTTTCATATAAAAAATTTCAAAACACAGAACTGATTATATTGTGTAAACATTATAAAGTCAAGAAAAACTTGATATTTACTGCATATATTTTTAAGTATACCAATTATATAAAAATGACTTTCAACAGGTTTTTCACAATACATTAATCCGCATAAACAGGACATTTCTTGTAATTTTTAGTAAGAATATAAAAGAGTTTTCCACAAAATGTTGATAACTTGTGGAAAACTCTTTATAATTATGTTAGTTATTAACGATATTTTTGAAAAAGTGCCTATTTTCGACCTTTTTCGCGTTTATAATATTATCCACACTGATGTTAATACATTTCTTTCCAGATAATTATCCACAAGGCTTAATCTGCCCAAATATTGAAAAAATTTTATAAATGATATATTATATAAGGGAATGTATTTTTATGATTAGACAGGCGAATTAACAAGCCAGAAAGGCCTAAATTTTATGGATGAATTACAGACATTGATTGATAAATGGGATTTAATTCTCTCTACTTTTAAAGAAGAACATGAAATTATTGATGTTTCTTTTAAAACATGGATTAAACCCCTCAAAATATATAAGCTTGATGGTGATGTTTTAACTCTTACTTTCTCATCTTTAGATGATGACTCTTCTGCTGATGAAAGAAGTATTATATACGTTGAAAAGAGATATCTTAAACACCTCACATGTACAATCTGTGAAGTAATGAATAAAGAATACTCAGTAATAATCATGTCTTCTGCTGAGAAAAAAGAAGATGAATTAAAGAAAAAGACATCATCTGTTTCTACTACTAATAACATTGCTACACAAAATCTTAATCCTAATTACACATTTGACACATTTGTAATAGGTACTAATAATAACCTGGCCCACGCTGCATCTTTAGCGGTTGCCGAAACACCTGGACAGATATATAACCCTTTATTCATATACGGAGGTGCCGGACTTGGTAAGACTCATCTTATGCAGGCAATTGCACATTTTATTATTGCGAGTGACCCATCTAAGAAGGTTTTATATGTAACTTCGGAGACATTTACTAACGAGCTTATCGAATCGGTTAAGACTAATAAAAACACTGAATTCAGAAATAAATACCGTAACATTGACGTTCTTCTTATTGATGATATTCAATTTATAATAGGAAAGGTTTCTACTCAGGAAGAATTCTTCAATACTTTCAACGACCTTTATATGCTTGGAAAACAGATTGTTATATCTTCTGATAGACCACCTAAAGAAATGGAAACTCTGCCAGACAGATTAAGAACACGTTTTGAAAGCGGACTTCCGGTAGATATCCAGATTCCTACATATGAAACTAAGATGGCTATTATTAATAAGAAGTCTGAGGCTTTAGGAATTGATTTTCCTTATGAAGTTAAAGATTATGTTGCAACTAATATTACTTCAAGTATCAGGGAGCTTGAAGGAGCGCTTACCAAACTTTCAGCTTATTCTAAGCTTTCACACACACCTCTTACTGCAGAGTTTGCTGAGAATACACTTAAGGATCTTATATCTCCTTACTCTAAGAAAGAGATTACACCTGAATTAATTATTGATGTGGTTGCTGAACATTTCCATATCAAGCCTGAAGATATAATATCTCATAAACGAAGTGCCGACATAGCATTTCCACGACATATAGCTATGTATCTGTGCAGACAGATGACACAGACTCCTCTTGAAGCTATTGGTAAAGCCTTAGGAGGAAGAGATCATTCTACTATATTATATGGTTCAGAAAAAATTGCCAAAGAAACAGCTACTAACGAAACGACCAAGAGTACTATTGATATATTAATAAAGAAGCTTAATCCATCCTGAAAGTTATCCACAATGGACTTAGGATATTTTGTTAATTAATTGTTATTTTTTTGTTGAATGTTCTTTATAACTTTTTTCAAGAACATTTTTATTTTAATCCTTCATTAATTTTTCACTGTGAATTAACACCTTAATTTATGTTTTCTAACATGGTTATCATTGATGCTAATCCAGTATTTATAAGGCATTGCATGATTTTTAACATTTTAACAACCCCTAAGACTACGGCTACGACATTAATATATTTATATATATTTCTTCTCCACTACTATTTTCTTGAAAGGAAGTTATCAACATGAAATTAGTTTTTACTAAATCAAACTTAAACAAAGCTGTAGGTATCGTAATGAAAGCTGTACCTACAAGAACTACTATGAATATTCTTGAATGTATTCTTATTGATGCTACTACAGATGTTGTAAAGCTGACAGCAAACGATATGGAACTTGGCATTGAGACATCTATTGATGGCGACATTGTTGAACGTGGTATTATTGCCCTGAACGCAAAAATCTTTTCTGAAATCGTAAGAAAACTTCCGGACAGTGAAGTTACGATCGAGACAGAATCCGATAACCAGGCTCTGATTACCTGTGAAAAAGCAAAATTCAGCATTGCAGCTCAGTCAGGAGATGACTTCTCCTATTTACCTGCAATCGAAAGTAATGATTTTATCACGGTGTCTGAATTTACATTGAAAGAAGCAATCCGTCAGACCATTTTCTCTATCGCTGATAATGATACGAACAAAATGATGACCGGAGAATTGTTCGA
>ENA-OVGB01002956-OVGB01002956.1-human-gut-metagenome-genome-assembly--contig:-NODE-2956-length-11118-cov-6.787761_pt1 | contig 11118 bp, 9 predicted proteins | sample MGYA00237767_ERZ505413 | MGnify/ENA primary metagenome ERZ505413 (study PRJEB26158, sample SAMN06016410) | human gut metagenome | biome: human gut; feature: ankylosing spondylitis patient; material...
AAGTCAATGTGCGAATTTCAGAAAAGCTGGAGAAATTCCGGGACATTCTTCAGCAGAGAGACGGTTTTTGCCATTCCAGACGCAGAATTTGTGAAGTTGTGAAGCCGCCCGGCAGTACCGAACGAAAAAGCGGCAGAGGAACGCTTCCCGCGCCCCACTGCCGCTTTGAACCATTCTGCCGGACAGTTCCCGGATCTCGTCCCGAATCAGCCGTCCCGCCGCCGCGGCCAGCTGATCCATCCGGCGGATGGGAGCCAGATCTTGCCCGTAGATAGCACGGGCGTTGGGAACGTTGGCGTTCTCCCCCATAAAGACGGCGGCCACCCGGATACCCTTCCGCCGCAAGGCCCGGACCTCGTCCGCCGTGTCCTCTACACCTACCTGACCGTCATAGTCCCGGCTGAGGGGGACCTTGCCGGTAGGGAGGATCTTGTGGCTGTCGTCGGGGCTGGCATCCGTCAACAGGATCAGCAGGTGCTTGTCTGCCGGGGCGGTGTTCAGCAGCTCCGCTGCCATCCGCAGCGCCAGTCCGTCCCGATTCCAGCCGGCAGCGAAGTAGTCAAAAATCTTCCGTTCTCCGTTTTTCTCACCGAAATCCTTCAGCACCCGCAGCACCGTATAGCCCCGGAGACTGCAAAAGCTGCTGACGCGGACGGGAATGCCGCAGTCCGCAAGGCTTTTCGCCAGAATATACCCTTGGGCGGCGATGGTTTCCTGACAGTGAAGCCGGGAGGCAGAGCCGTCCAGCATCAGATCCACCGTAAAGCCGGGATAGCTCTCCTCATCGCTGCGGAGGAATACCCGGCCGTCCCCCAGCACCGGCTCCCGCCAGACCCGGCGGCCATCCAGACAGCCCTGCCGGGCTGTAACGGACTCCGGCTGCTGGTGGATCAGCATGCAGTTGCGGATCTGCTCCGTCAGCCGCAGGAGGGCGCTCTGATAGAGGTCGCTGTTTTTGACATAGGTGGCCCGGTTTCGCTTGGCCTGCTCCTCTGCCTGTTGAAAAAGCCGCTGGGCATCGGCGCTGACCGGTTTGTCGGGCGACGGCTCCCCACGGGTGAACCAGAGGTGGCAGCCCAGATGGTTTCCGGTGCAGTCCCGCTGCTCCATCAGCGCCAATTCCTTGGGAGCGTACAGACTGCGGCCGAAGCAGCGTTCCACATAGTCCCGATCCTCGGTTTCCCGCTCATTGGAACGTAAATGGGAGCGCAGGGCATTGGACGCCCGCACCATGCCGTTTTCTCCCACCGCCGCAGATCGGCCGATGGCCAGATCGTCGGTGCGGACCATCTCCGTGGTGAACAGCTTCGTCAGCAGTGGCGCCCACCGCTCTCCGAAATGGAGGGTAAGGGGCGTTTTGGCGTGGGCGGTGCCGTCAAAGCGGAGATATTTTTGGAAGGCAGTCCGGATCGCCGCTGCTACCTCCTCTCCACTCATGGTACCGGGACAGGCAAGAGCCTCCGACAGTCCCTTTTCCCAAGGGGTCAGCACAGGCAGTCTCTGCCCAAGCACGGTTTTCCATCTGGCGGACTGTATGGCGTACACCAGCTGGTTTTTCTCCATCCACTCCTGCCGGGAAAGCTGATATTCCGATTCAAAAAACGCGAAAGCATGGGCCTGCCGCAGTGCTGCTAAAGCGGGACGCTTCGGTAATTCCTTCTCATAAACGGCGTTTTCCAGAGCCAGCCACGCAAGGTCATCGTACACGGCCTGCCGTGCGTCCCCCGCCCAAGCGGCGAACAACTGCTTGGGAAGCTCATCCCCAAACCATTTGTGGACCAACCCAATGACGCAGTTCATATAAAGATCAGGCTGGCCGTCAGACTGCATGGCCAGAAACTGCGGTTCAAATTTGTAGTCCCCGCAGGCAGTCCACACCTGATTGATGGCCCGCCGCTGGCGGGCGCTGTAACCGGAGGTTTCCATATCAGTCGGTAAACAGTCGGCTGCGGTCCAGCTTCGCCGGGATCCGGGCGGCAATAACATCCCGGATGAGGCCCTGCTCGTAGCTGTCAAAAGCCTTATTGGTGATACCCATGTCCAGCGCCGTTCCGGCGCTGATCCCCCGACGGATCAGCCGCAGAGCGTCCAGCATACCCCGGAGATCCAGCGCCTTAGAGGATATCTCGGCGCTTTCGCACTTTTTTTGCAGGTCGAGGAAGAGCAGAGCAAACTGGTGCACATATTTGTCCGTCAGGTCGGCAAACTGGGCCCGCAGCAGCTTTTCAAGGTTTTCCTCCGTGATGGTGGGCATCTGGATGACTGCAAAGCGGGAAGTCAGGGCCTCGTTCAGCTCCCGGGTGCCCGCGTAGCCATAGTTCATGGTGGCGATGAAGCGGGTCTCTTCGGCCAGCGGGATGCGCTCGTAGCCGGGCACATCAATGGCGCGGCGGAAGTCCAGCACGGCGTGGAGAACGGCCAGGGCCTCGTTTTTGGCCATGTTGATCTCGTCCAGCACGCCGAAGCCGCCGCACTGGGCACAGCGGTAGACCGGCCCGGGCCGGAAGGTGACCGCCCCATCCACAAAAGTGTCCATGCCGATGAGGGAGGCTGCATCCATGTTCACATGGAACGAGATGTCCCATGCGGGGCGGCCAAAGGCGGCGGCCAGATTTTCGGCCAGCACATTTTTGCCGGTGGCCTTGCCGCCGGCCAGCAGCAGGTTTTCGCCGCAGAGCAGGGCCGCCAGTGCCTGCTCCCAGACCTCCCGGCCATAATAGGTAAAGCCGGAAGCCGGGATGCGGGGGCGCAGGGCCTCGGGCAGAGCGTGGGCGGCGCGGTATTCTTCCACAGCGCGCAGCAGGTCGGGGCTGATGCCCTCCTGCCGTAATGTTTCCATCAGATCAGACATCCAAGACATCTCCTTGCGGTTGGCTTTGCCAAACCGATTTTTCAGCCTTATCATAGCACAACCGCTCCGGTTTGTGTAGGGGGCGCGGGGGCATTTTTTGCCGGATTTTTGCCCGGGAAATGCCGCAGGGCGGAACGGATCTGTGTGCTGACGTGCAGACGAAGGAGTTTTTCGTGCCCGGGGATCGTGCGGCAGCGGATATTTTGTGGAAAGCTGTCGAAATGGCAGGTGTTCCGCGTTGTGGGTATCCACTTTTGGCTCAGAATGGTAAAAATTCCGGAAATTCGATTGACAAATCCGAATATTTATCGTATAACCTATATATGGGAACAATTCCGGAGGGAATGCGGAACTCGTGCCCCTGCCCGTTCCTGTCGGAGGAACCACGGTCTGGTTCTGGTGCCGGTGCACTTGGTTTGGTGCAGACGGTAAGTATAGATTGATTTGAAAGAGAGGAATCCCCGTTATGATGAACAATGAGATCAAAATGCCTGCTAGCTTTGCTGCGATCGATGAGAACGAAATGGTGTACCTGCAGGGTGGCGCAACCACCGAGGCTACCGCTTGGGACGTGTTCCTGAACGTTGGCAAGCTGTTCAACTACATCGCCCGCGTGTTCTCCGCAGGCAGCTCCATCGTCAACAACATCAATGTTATCGTGACCACCTTCCAGACCCTGAGCACCTTCAGCCTGACCGCTAAGAACTAAGGTTTGGGCCAAAACCGAATCAGCATTCACAGGGCATCCGCTCCGGCAGGCGCGGGTGCTCTTTTTTGCTGCACAGGGCGGGAAGGCATTCGCCCCCAAATGCAGGAAAGCAGCCGTTTTTCTGCAAAGCGGGCGGATTGTCCATTGACAAGGCTCAAGAGGGTGTCGTATACTAACGATGCCTTGCAAGAAACCCCGCATCCGCGGAATAAAAGAGGAGAGAGAATATGAAAAATAACAACAGCAGCATCAAGACCGTTGTCGCTGTCGGTATCGGCGCGGCATTGTTCTTTGTTCTGGGGCGTTTTGTGGCCATTCCCAGCCCGGTGCCCAACACCAACATCAGCCTGCAGTACGCCGTTCTGGCCCTGCTGGCTGCCATGTACGGCCCCGTGGCCGGCGGCCTGATCGGCTTCATCGGCCACACCCTCATCGACCTGTCCTGGGGCGGCAGCCCCTGGTGGAGCTGGGTCATCGCCTCCGCCTTTGTGGGCGTTGTGGTGGGCCTGTTCTCCAAGAAGCTGAACCTGCAGGAAGGCGAGTTCAGCAAGAAGCAGGTAGCTTTGTTTGCGCTGGCCAATATCGTGGCCCATCTGCTGGCCTGGATCCTGGTGGCCCCCGTGCTGGATATTGCCATCTACGCCGAGCCCGTCAAGAAGGTGTTTGCACAGGGTGCATTTGCCGCAGTGTCCAACAGTATCACCGCTGTGGTGGTGGGCGGCCTGCTGGTGCTGGCTTACACCAGAACCATCGCCAAGAAGGGCTCTCTGGATCAGGAGTGATCCCCGCATGAAACCCGGCCTTTCCATCTGCGCCGTCCGGCCCGTTGGAAAGGCTTTTTTGATGAACAGCTGAGGTACCATACCCATGGCAGAACGTAAACCCATCATCTCATTCCGCAACTTTTCCTTCCAGTACCGCGCCCAAAAGCGCCCCACCCTGACCGATATCGATCTGGAGATCTACCCGGGTGAGCGGGTGCTCATTGCGGGCCCTTCCGGCAGCGGCAAGAGTACGCTGGCGGGGTGCATCAACGGGCTGAACCCGTTTTCCAACCCCGGCGCGTGCACCGGCACCCTGACCGTGGACGGTGTGGATGCGCCCCACAGCAGCCTCTTTGAGCTTTCGGCCCATGTGGGCACGGTGCTGCAGGACCCGGACGGCCAGTTCATCGGGCTGACCGTGGGCGAGGACATTGCCTTTGCACTGGAAAACAGCTGTACCCCGCAGGATGAGATGCACGCCATTACCCGCCATGCCGCCGAGCTGGTGGGCATCGAGAACCACCTCGGCTATGCGCCGCACGAGCTTTCGGGCGGGCAGAAGCAGCGGGTGAGCCTGGCGGGCGTGATGGTGGATCAGGTCAAGATCCTGCTCTTCGATGAGCCGCTGGCCAACCTCGACCCCGCTACCGGCAAGCAGGCCATTGAGCTGATCGACGAGATCCAGAAAAAGACGGACACCACAGTGCTCATCATCGAGCACCGGCTGGAGGATGTGCTCTGGCGGAACGTGGACCGCATCGTGCTGGTGAACGGCGGCACCATTCTGGCAGACCTGCGCCCGGACGAGCTGCTCTCGGGCAGCCTGCTGGCGGAAAACGGCATCCGGGAGCCGCTGTATGTCACGGCTCTGCGCTATGCCGGGGTGGATATCACTCCGGACAAGCACCCCGCCCATGTGAACAGTCTTGTGCTGGACAATACCGATACCCAAAAGCTCCGGGATTGGTTCACGGCCCGGCCCCGGCCCGCCGCGCAGCCAGAACGGGAGCCGCTGCTGGAGGTAAAGGGTCTGAGCTTTGGTTATCAGAAGGGCCAGCAGACCCTGCGGGATGTCAGCTTCTCGATCGGCAAGGGGGAGATGGTGAGCATCGTGGGCCGGAACGGCGCGGGCAAATCCACCCTCTCCAAGCTCATCTGCGGCTTCGAGACCCCGGATGCGGGCGAGATCTTCCTGAACGGCAAGCCGCTGGCTGAGGAGAACATCCGCCGCCGCGCCCAGCACATCGGCTATGTGATGCAGAACCCCAACCAGATGATCTCCAAGACCATGATCTACGAGGAGGTGGCTCTGGGTCTGCAGCGCTCCGGCCTGACCGAGGAACAGATCCGGGAAAAGGTGGAGGCGACCCTCAAGGTTTGCGGCCTGTATCCTTTCCGGAACTGGCCAATCTCGGCACTGAGCTTCGGCCAGAAAAAGCGGGTGACCATTGCCAGCGTGCTGGTGCTCGACCCGGAGCTCATCCTTCTGGATGAGCCCACCGCCGGGCAGGATTTCCGGCACTATACCGACATCATGGAGTTCCTGCGGGGCCTGAATGCCCGGGGTGTGACGGTGGTGATGATCACCCATGACATGCACCTGATGCTGGAATACACCCGCCGCGCACTGGTGTTCTGCGACGGACGGCTCATTGCCGACCGCACCGCGGCCGCCGTTCTGTGTGACCCCGCGCTGGTGGAACAGGCGGCCCTGAAGGAGACCAGCCTGTACACGCTGGCCAACCGCTGCGGCATTGCGCCCGCACAGGAATTTGTAGAGAGATTTATTGAGCAGGACCGGGAGGTGAGAGAGGGTGGCTGCTAAGACCGTTTTGAATTATCTCCCCCGGGAGAGCGTCGTCCACAAGATGACAGGCACCACCAAGCTGGCGTTCTTCCTGCTGTTCACCTTTGCCAGCATGATCACATACAACACCTGGGTGCTGCTGGGCCTGCTGGTGGTCAGCCTGCTGGCCTTCAGGCTGAGCCGGATCAAATTCCGGGAAGTCCGGTTTATGATGACCTTCATGCTGGTGTTCCTGCTGCTGAACAACCTGTTCATCTTCCTGTTCGATCCCAATCAGGGTACCACCCTGTACGGCACCCGCACGGTGCTTTGCCACCTGTTCTGGCGGTATGACCTGACAGCGGAACAGCTGTTCTATATGATCAACATCAGCCTGAAATATTTTGTGGCCCTGCCGGTGGCCATCCTCTTTATCTCTGCCACCGACCCCAGCGAGTTTGCTGCCAGCTTGAACCGCATCGGCATCTCGTATAAGGTCGGCTATTCGGTGGCCATTGCCCTGCGCTACATCCCCGATATCCAGCGCGACTACCACAGCATCAGCCAGGCCCAGCAGGCCCGCGGCGTGGAGCTGGGCAAAAAGGAGCCCTTCTTCAAGCGGATGAAGAACTCTGTCAACATCCTGCTGCCGCTCATCCTGACCAGCCTGAACCGCATCGACACCATCTCCAACGCGATGGAGCTGCGCGGCTTCGGCAAGAACAGCAAGCGCACCTGGTATACCCAGCGCCCCTTTGCCCGGCGGGACTTCATTGCCCTGGGCGTGGGCGTGGTTCTGCTGCTCATCAGCCTGACCGTGACCATCCGCTTTGGAAGGTTCTATAACCCATTCCTCTGAGCAAAAAGGCATCCCCGCACTTCCTGCTTCGGCAGGCCGTGCGGGGATGTTTTACTTTTACAGACCGTTGGTTCAATGATGCCGCAAGAAAGAGGGGGCTGTGTCACGCCGCGTCCACGAACTCCTCCGGGTCTTCCACGGCATCGGTGATGGTCTCCTCCGCGTCATCGGAGGAGTCGGCAGGCTGCTCCGGGTGGAGCAGGGCGTTGAGCAGGTCACGGAAGTCGATCAGGCTGTCATCCACCTGCTGGTTCCGGGCCAGCAGATCCTGCACCATGTCGGGCTTGTCGGTGATGAGGTCATCCACGCCCAGCTCCAGCATGTGGGTGGCGACCTTTTCGCGGTCGATGGTCCAGGCAGAGACGGTCTTGCCCCGCAGATGGACGGCGTTGACCATGCCGGAGGTGATAAAGGTGGTCTCCACGCTGAAAAAGTCGGCATCGGGCAGGTCGTAGTAGTTGCCTACGCCCAGAGCCAGAATGTAGCCGGTGGGGTACTCAGGGGCCAGCGCCTTGACCTTGTGCAGGGTCTCGTAGCTCTGGGAGGTGATGACGCAGTTGGAGCTGTCGAAGCCGTATTCCCGCAGCAGGCGTACGGTCTCAGCCTCCAGAGCAGGGGTGGCGGCGCTGGGCTTGATCTCCACGTTCAGGCCGATGCGGCCCCGGCAGAGCTGCAGCACCTGTTCCAGGGTGGGGATCCGGGTGTCGGCAAAGCGGCTGCTGAACCAGCGGCCTGCGTCCAGCTGTGCCACTTCGGCGTAGGTCAGATCATAGACTTTTGCGTTTTTGCCGGTACAGCGTTTCAGGTTGGAATCGTGGGTCACCACGACCACGCCGTCGCTGGTCATCTGCACATCCAGCTCGATGCGGTCGCCGCCCTTGAGGATGGCCGACCGGAAGGCGGGAAGGGTGTTTTCCGGGGCCACGGTGCAGTCGCCCCGGTGGAAGGTGACCAGCGGGGTCACGCCGCCCACGGCGGTGAGCAGGGCATCGTCCTGAGGCAGAGCGTAGAGGTAGACTGCCATCAGCCCGGTGGCCAGCGTGACCCCGGCCACCGCAGCGGTGAGCAGGGGCCAGCCGCCAAAGCGGTGCGGTTTGCCCTCCGGCAGCTCTTCCGGCAGGCAGTCACGGCAGCGATCGTAGAGGAATGCGATGATGGTGCACTGGGCCGTGGTGACCTTGCAATCCAGCAAAAAGCCGAAGAAGGGGATCTCCAACAGATACAGCGCACGGGCGAGCAGCAGCATGGCGCGGGTGCTCCGCAGGCCGATCAGCGCTGCCACGCTGTAAACCAGCAGGGAGGCTCCGAAAAAGACCAGAACAGACCGGACCAGCGCACTGAGGTTCCACCGCAGCAGCACACCGGCCAGCCGGGGCAGCTGTGTTTTGACATGGGCAACGCTCTCCTGAACGGCTTCCCACAGGCTTTTGCGTTCCAGCGTAAAGAGGGGGAGCACCAGGACCCAGAACAGGGTGAACAGGAACACTGCACCCAGAATGAGAAGAAAAAGCACCAGATAGAGCGGCTTTGCCCGGACAAGCCCAAGGATGTACTCCGGCACGGCCAGCTGAGAGATATAGTTGTAGGTCACGAATACATCTGTAAAGGGAATGAGCAGGGCGCAGTAAAGCAGGATGGGCCAGTTCTTGGGGAGCAGGACGTGGCGGATATCCCCCAGCGACCGGACGAACAGGGAAACAGGACGCAGTGTTTCACCCCGGCGGGCCAGCGCAAACCCATGCAGGAGGATGGAAAAGCCGTACAGGTTCCAGAACGCCGCCAGAAGGACGATGAGCACGATCCCGCCTAAAATGGTCGGTGAAGTAAAGATCTGATGCGCATTGTTGTTGGTCAGGTAGTTCACCGGCGAACAGCGCAGTGTCAGCGACCAGATGCCATTCATGGCGGGCAGAAACAAAAAATGGGTCAGGGTCTTATGCACCAGTACGGCCGCCAGAACGGCAGCGGAGGCCCGGTGCAGCAGGGTCAGGGCGTGGTTCCGGGTATCCTTGTAGGCCCGGCGTGCCCGCGTGAGGGAGCGGAAGAGATGCTTCAATTTAGATTCCACCTCGGTACTGGGATATGGTTCTGTCAATTTACAGTAGTATATCACAAAGCCGGGAAAAATGGAAACGACACGGATCGACAGTTTGTTCCAGAGGGCACAGGCGCTTTTCAGCGGAGCAAAAGCGTGTTACAATAGGGGCAGAGTAAAACAGACAGGGGAGGAACACCCAATGCAGATCATGGATCAATTCGGTGCAGCACCGGGGGCAGAGAGCGTCCGGATGCCCGATGGCACCGAGCGGACACTGGCGGCAGAGCACGCCGCGGCCATTCTGGTCAACGAACAGCCAGCCTTCCGGGTGGTCTGCACGCCGGAGCTGCTGCCGCAGCTGGCGCTGGGCCGCCTGCTGACCGAGGGCTGGATCAACTCTGCTGACGAGGTGGAGCGGGTGGCCGTCTGCGCACAGGGGCTCAAAATAAGCGTTCAGCTGCGCCACCCGCTGGCGGCAGCGGAACAGGCCGGGCAGGAGGTGCCCAGCTGCTGCACCGATAACCTGACGCTGGCCAGCCCGGTGCAGCTGCCGCCGCTGGCCCCGGTGCCTCAGCGGGAGATCCCTGCCGCATGGGTGGATGCGCTGGCCGATGCCATGGGGCAGGGCCTGCCGCTCTACCGTGCTACCCATGCCGTGCACAGCTGCCTGCTGCTGCGTGCGGGCAAGATCTTGTACCGGTGTGAGGATCTGGGCCGCCACAACGCGCTGGACAAGGCCGTGGGCTGCGCCCTGACAGAGGGTGTGCCGCTGGCGGAGTGTGTGCTTTTTACCAGCGGCCGGGTGCCGGTGGATATGGTGCGCAAGGCCATCCGGGCCGGTGTGCCCGCGCTGGTGAGCAAGAGTATGCCCACGGTACAGTCGCTGGAGCTGGCAGAGGAATATGGATTGAAACTGTTCATCCGGCAAAAGAAATGATTTCACCAAGAGGCAAGCGCTTTTGAGAGAAATTGTAGGGCACTGTTTGTGCGTATGCGTTGACTAACCGATGGATAAGATGTTATTCTTATAACGAAGAAACCGTTCCGCACTGTTGCAGCAGGTGGAACGGCTGTTTTCGTGCCCGGGAGTTCCGGGCACAGCTGAATCAAACAGGCAGGTGATACAATTGAAGCAGGCAAATCATGCGCCGCAGTCCTTGTGGCGCAGGCGGCTGCCCGGCTATGCGGCCATGGGTGCGGCAACGCTTGCCATGGCGCTTGGCCTTGGCGGGCTGATGCACAGCCGCACCACGGTGGCCGGAACGGCCCTGCCGCTGGCAGATGCCGACGCTGCCACCTATGGTGTGAGCGCGGTGTACCAGCTGGATGACACCACATATTATGTGGTGGGCAGCAAGCAGGGCTTCCAGAGCGAGGTGCAGGCCGGTGTGACGCTGGACCGCGACGGCAATGTGCTGGAGGTGAAGATCCTGGCACAGGCCGAGACCGACAGCCTGGGTGCCCAGTGTGAGAACCCGGAGTTCACGGCCCAGTACCAGGGCGCAGCTCCCTTCACGCTGGCAGGCAAGCGCTACACTGTGACCGACCCGGCCACCGGCACGGCTTTTGCTGCCGCAGGCAGCGCCGAGACCGACGCTGCCCCCGCTGAGGCCTTCGACCCCGCCGCATGGCGTGCGGGCGATACCTCCCCGGAGGCTGAGGCTACCCGGAAGATGTATGAAGCCGGGCTGACCCTCTCGGCTCTGAACGGCCAGCCGATGGACGACGCGCTCATCCCCCCGATGGACAACAGTGCTGAGGCTGTGGCACGCCGCAAGCTGTACGCGGCGTGTCTGAGCAAGAGCGCGCAGGACGGCGAGAAACAGGCAGTGCCTTATGCAGACTGGTCCGCTGAAAAGCAGGCCGAGTACAAGCTGCAGGCCGCTGATCTGACCACCCAGGGCAGTGCGGCCGACACGGTCAGCGCTGACATGACCCAGGTGGATGCGCTTTCCGGTGCAACCATTACGTCCACGGCGGTCACGGACATCGTCAACAATTCTTATTTCTATGTAACCGAGGTGCTCTGCGCAGAGTGACCTCACGGAGGAATGGAAACCTATGGCAAAAACTGATTTTCTGACGGCTGACATGACCCGCCGTCAATTTAT
>ENA-OVGB01002957-OVGB01002957.1-human-gut-metagenome-genome-assembly--contig:-NODE-2957-length-11113-cov-3.043769_pt1 | contig 11113 bp, 11 predicted proteins | sample MGYA00237767_ERZ505413 | MGnify/ENA primary metagenome ERZ505413 (study PRJEB26158, sample SAMN06016410) | human gut metagenome | biome: human gut; feature: ankylosing spondylitis patient; material...
CGCTGCCTACGTCCATGGCGGCGGCACCCACGGCGTCATCGTCAAGTTCGAGACCAGCGACGAGGTTGCTGCTAAGCCCGAGTTCGCTGCTTTCGGCAAGGACATTGCTATGCAGATCGCTGCTGCTAACCCCAGCTACCTGAACGAGTCCGATGTTCCGGCCGACGTTCTGGCTAAGGAGAAGGAGATCGTTCTGGCCCAGATGGCTAACGATCCCAAGACCGCCAACAAGCCCGACGCCATCAAAGAGAAGATGGCCATCGGCAAGCTGGGCAAGTTCTACAAGGAGAGCTGCTTGGTCGATCAGGCTTTCATCAAGGACGGCGGCATCGACGTTAAGAAGTACGTTGCTGATACCGCTAAGGCTCTGGGCGGCGAGATCACCATCGCTTCTTACACTCACTTCACCAAGGGTGAGGGCTTGGAGAAGCGCAACGAGGACTTCGCTGCTGAAGTCGCTGCTGCCATTAAGGGCTAATCTGATTTTTCAGAATTAACATGCAGAATAAGGCATGCTGCGTTTTATAATGCAGCATACCTTAAAAAATCCATAATTTCCTGAACAACAAAAAAAAGACCGTGTCCTAACAATCTGCATTGTTAAGACAACGGTCTGTTTCATGAACTTTATCGTAATTACTTTGCGTAGCCAACGGCTCTGGACTCTCTGATTACACTAACCTTAATCTGTCCAGGATATTCCATCTGCGTTTCAATCTGCTTCGAAATATCTCTCGCCATAAGTACCATATCTGAGTCGCTAACGACTTCAGGAACAACCATAACACGAATCTCTCTACCCGCCTGAATGGCAAATGATTTTTCAACTCCCTTGAAGGAATTGGTAATATCTTCTAATTGTTTAAGTCTGTTTGTATAAGTTTCTAACGTTTCTCGTCTTGCACCAGGTCTTGCGGCTGAAATTGTATCAGCAGCCTGTACAATACAAGCAATTAAGCTTTCCGGCTCAACGTCACCATGATGTGCTTCTACTGCATTAATTACGATTGGGGATTCCTTGTACTTCTTACATAAATCCACACCAATCTGAATATGTGAGCCTTCCATTTCATGGTCAACTGATTTACCGATGTCATGTAATAAGCCTGCGCGCTTTGCCAGCTTAATATCCACGCCAACCTCACCAGCTAACAGTCCTGAAAGCTGTGCAACTTCAATTGAATGCTTTAACGCATTCTGACCATAGCTTGTTCTAAAACGCATCCGTCCAAGTAATCTTACCAACTCCGGATGAATGCCATGAACGCCAACCTCAAGGGTTGCTGCTTCACCTTCTTCTTTAATTAATACTTCTACTTCTTTCTGGGCTTTCTCAACCATTTCTTCAATTCTTGCCGGATGAATACGTCCGTCAAGAATCAGCTTTTCAAGTGCAATTCTTGCAACTTCTCGTCTGATTGGATCAAACCCTGATAAAACAACGGCCTCCGGTGTATCATCAATAATCAGTTCTACACCTGTTAATGTTTCAAGAGTACGGATATTACGTCCCTCTCTACCAATAATGCGGCCTTTCATTTCATCATTTGGAAGCTGGACAACTGAAATCGTCGTTTCTGCTACATGGTCAGCAGCACATCTCTGAATTGCTGATACAACATACTCCTTCGCTTTCTTATCTGCTTCCTCCTTCGCTCTGCTCTCTAATGTCTTAACCATTACGGCAGTATCATGTTTCACTTCATCTTCAACAGTCTTTAATAGATATTCTTTTGCCTGTTCGGAGGTAAGTCCTGAGATTCTTTCTAGTTCCTGCTGTCTCTTCTGCTCAAGTTCATCAACCTTCTGCTTCATCTTACCAAGTTCTTCTTCTTTCTTGGTAATGCTCATGTCACGCTTCTCAACGGCTTCAATCTTTTTATCAAGAGTTTCTTCTTTAGAAAGGACACGTCTTTCATAACGCTGTATTTCAGCACGTCTTTCTTTCGTTTCTTTTTCGAGTTCATTACGGGTCTTTAACGACTCCTCCTTAATCTCTAAAAGCGACTCTTTCTTTTTGGTCTCAGCTGTCTTTAAAGCTTCATCTATTATCTCTTTGGCATTGCCAATGGTTGTATTGTGAATCTTCTTCTGTACGGAAGATGACACAAGCCATGTAATAGGTGCAACAATCACTAATGTAGCAATCATCGTGATAATAACTGACGACACAGGAGCACCTCCTTATTAAGTTTTCATTGTACAAACATACAATATAATAATATTATACTTATTTCAATTCCTTGTCAAGAAAAACTAGTCATGTTCGCACTCACTAACCACAATATCAAGTGCCTTTTTGATACTGTCAGACTGAAAGCCTTTTCTGTAAAAACTGCCCATCAGTTTCATCTTTTCTTCATAGGAAAGCGGCAGCTTTCCTGCCGCTTTCCTGCGCATCTGAACAAGAATCTGCTCCAGTTCGGAATCTTCGTTCTGTCCGTAATACTCCTCACATGCCTGATCAATCAGTTCTCTTGAAATTCCTTTTTTCTGCAAAAACAACTCAATCTGTTTTCTGCTTTTTTTCTGGCCCTTAAACTGAACATACATCTGTGCAAACCGCTCGTCACTCAGATATCCGAAATGCCTGACATAGGCAAGCGCGCCCTCAACAGATTCCTGTGGATAAAAGTCCCTTTGCAGTTTTTCTGTCAGTTCTTTTTCTGTATAGTCCTTTGCCTGTAGCAGATACATTGCACGCTTGACAGCCCTTTTATCCAGAAGCTCTGTGCGGAGCTGTTCAAGGTCTTCCTGCGCAAGCGCTTTTCCCTCTGCAATGCCGTACCTGCGCACTTCCGCACTGTAAAGCGCAAATGCCTGTTCCCCATTGATATAGACCAGCCTACGCCTTCCCGAAAGCTCTTCTATCTTTGTTACAATCTGTTCCATAACCTATCCTGTATTTAGACTTCCGGTTCTGACTGCTTTGCTGTCTTTGCAGCTTTTTCCTTCTTATCTACGGGTTCGGCTTCACTGTCTTCTTTTTCTTCACCGATGCCGTAGTGGGCACGTACCTTTTCATCAATCTCTGCCAGCATATCCGGATGTTCTGTCAGGAACTGCTTTGCGTTCTCACGTCCCTGTCCGATCTTATTCTCATTGTAAGCAAACCACGCACCGCTCTTTTGTACAATGCCGACATTCGCTGCCAGATCGAGAATATCCCCGACAGCGGAAATACCCTTGCCGAACATAATATCAAATTCTGCTTCCTTAAACGGCGGCGCAACCTTATTCTTTACAACCTTGACTCTTGTACGGTTACCGATCACTTCACCACCCTGCTTTAAAGTTTCAATTCTTCTGACATCCATTCTGACAGAAGCGTAGAACTTTAACGCACGACCACCGGTTGTTGTTTCCGGATTACCGAACATAACACCTACTTTTTCACGCAGCTGGTTGATAAAGATAACCACGCAGTTATTCTTGCTGACAACCGGTGTCAGCTTTCTTAATGCCTGTGACATCAGACGCGCCTGAAGACCGACATGGGAATCTCCCATATCGCCGTCAATTTCCGCTTTCGGAACGAGTGCCGCAACGGAGTCCACGATAATAATATCTACCGCACCGGAACGCACCATCGTTTCGGTAATCTCAAGTGCCTGCTCACCGCTATCCGGCTGTGAAATATATAAATTGTCAATGTCGACACCGATATTCTTTGCATAAACCGGGTCCAGAGCGTGTTCAGCATCAATAAAGCCCGCAATACCGCCGCGCTTCTGAACTTCGGCTACCATATGTAATGCTACCGTTGTCTTACCACTTGATTCCGGTCCGTAAATCTCAACAACTCTGCCTCTCGGAACGCCCCCCAGTCCCAAAGCAATATCAAGGCTTAAAGAACCTGTCGGAATGGATTCTACATTCAGATTCACATTCGATTCGCCCAGCTTCATAATAGAACCTTTACCAAACTGCTTCTCAATATTAGATATCGCTGCATCCAGCGCTTTTAACTTCTCATCACTTGCCATAAATTCATACCTGCTGTAGAACTTCTACAGCGCAAACTCTACGGAACAGGTTGTTTGCATTCTTCCTTCCTTCTGATAATTTCCTGTCCTGCCGTAATTGAACATCTGTTCGTTGTGATTAATATACACTATTTCACTCAGGCTGTCAAGCAAAAAACGAACAAATATTCGTGTATTGCATAAAAAATACTGGAATATTTGCATAATCACATTTTATCACAATCTATCCCAGTATGTAAAGTTTTTATTTTGTTTTTATTTTGAAACTATATTGCAGATTCCTGTACATTTATTCTGAAACGACCCCAAGTGCCAGTGCCAGTGCCTCGCAGGCTGCCTGTCTTCGGATTTCTTCACGGCTGCCCGTAAATTGAAAACGTGCCGCATATACACTTCCTTCAAATGCAATGCCGATATAAACCAGCCCCACCGGATTGCCTTCATCCGGGTCGGGTCCCGCAACTCCCGTAACCGAAACTGCCAGACTGCTCTGTGCCGCTGCCGCAGCTCCTGCCGCCATTTCCTGCGCTACCTGTGCGCTGACAACCGTATACTGCTTCAAGGTATCCTCACGGACTCCCAGAAGCTTCTTTTTGGCTTCGTTGGAATAAGTAATATAGCCTTCTTTAAAACAGGCAGAGGCACCGGCAACACTGACGATTGCCGATGCAATCATGCCGCCGGTACAGGACTCCGCCGTTGTCACCGTCAAGTTTTTCTTTTTTAAAAGTTTTACCAGCTTTTCTGCTGTTTCTGACTGTTCCATTATTTTGACGACCCTTCTAAAAATACCTTATAATTCTTTGCAATGTAGTCTACCAGTGAAATCACCGTCAGCGCCAGTGCCACATAAACCAGCACCATGCCGACAACATTTGCATAAGCAAACTGCAAATCGACCACAAGATAAATAATCATAAGCATCTGGAATGTTGTCTTAAATTTGCCCCAGTAGTTTGCGGCAATTACCACTCCGTTCTCAGCTGCGATCAGTCTGAATCCGCTGATAATAAATTCTCTTGCGATCACAACAATCACCATCCATGCAGGCAGGCGGTCCAGCTCGATCATGCAGATCAAAGCCGAACAAACAAGCAGCTTGTCCGCAAGGGGATCCATAAATTTACCAAAGTTGGTGACCAGATTATACTTACGTGCCAGTTTGCCGTCAAACCAGTCTGTAATGCTTGCCGCAGCAAAAATAACAAGACAGATATAACGGTTGGCTTCCCCGCCCCATCCAGTCAGAATAAATAATACAAAAAACGGTACCATAATCATTCTGGCAACAGTCAGCTTATTCGGTGTATTCATTCTCCAGCTCTCCTATCAAATCATACTCCAGAGCACCTGTAACCCGTACTCTTGCAAAATCTCCTGTCATAAGAAGCTCTCCAGTCTGTACAAAAATATAACCGTCAACCTTAGGCGCATCTCCGTAAGTACGTCCAATATACGCACTTTCACCGGATACCTTGCCCTCGATCATAACAGTCAGTACCTGACCTACGCGATTCTCACCCTTCTCCAGAGAAATCTCCTGCTGAAGTTCCATGATCTCATCTCGTCTGGCTTCCTTGACTTCTTCGGGAATCTGATCCTCCATAGTCGCTGCCGGGGTATCCTCCTCTGCGGAATATGGGAAAACACCAAGGCGGTCGAACTCGATTTCGTCCACAAACTCCATCAGTTCTTCGTGGTCTTCCTGGGTCTCTCCAGGGAAACCGCTGATCAGACTGGTACGAAGGAAAATATCCGGAATCTCACGGCGCAGCTTGCCAATAATGTCCACAAGCTCCTGCTTGGTGGTGCGGCGTCCCATACGTTTCAGCACGCGGTCGCTGGCATGCTGAATAGGAAGATCCAGATAATGGCAGATCTTCTTCTCTTCCTTCATGGTCTGAATCAGTTCATCATAAATCTCCTCCGGATAACAGTATAAAATACGGATCCAGCGGATTCCTTTAATCTTGCAAAGCTCTTTCAAAAGCACATGCAGGGATTTCTTTCCGTAAAGATCCTTGCCGTAAAGAGTAGTCTCCTGTGCAACCAGGATCAGCTCCTTTACGCCCTGTTCGGCAAGTGACTGTGCTTCCTTCACCAGCTGTTCCATAGGAACGCTTCGGTAGCTTCCCCTGAGCTTGGGGATAATACAGTACGTACAGTGCTTGTCACAGCCCTCTGCAATCTTAAGATATCCGAAATGTCCGCCTGTTGTCAGCACTCGTTTTCCAAGCTTCTCAGGAAGATAATCGATATCTTTAAATTCCTCGAAATGCTTTCCTTCCATTGCTTCGTTGATTGCTTTGAGGATATCTCCGTAAGAAGTAGTTCCAAGTACTGCATCTACTTCCGGTACTTCCTCAATGATCTCATTCTTATAACGCTGTGCCATACATCCTGTGACAACCAGGACTTTACAGCTCCCGGTTTTCTTGTATTCTGCCATCTCAAGGATGGTGTTGACGCTCTCTTCCTTTGCGTCATTGATGAAGCAGCAGGTGTTCACCACAATGGCCTCTGCTTCAGTTTCATCATCTACGATCTCGAACCCGTTACCTGTAAGAAGTCCGAGCATTTCTTCGGAATCTACAAGGTTCTTGTCACAGCCTAATGATACGAATAATAATTTCATAAATTCTCCTATAAGAATGTGCCTGAAAATATACCTCTGTAATTCTCAGACACATCCTTTTGTTTATCTATTGTGTTACCATCAGTTCTTACTCTTCGGTTGTTTCCTCAGATACTGTTTCTGCAGTTGTTTCCTCTGCTGTTTCAGCAGTTTCTGCAGCCTGTGCTGATTCTTCTGTCTGTGCCTCAGCTGTCTGTGCTGTTCCTTCTTCATCCTCTTCTTCCGGAGCAAGGATCTTTACTTTTCCTTTGTAGAGCTCGTCGATCGCAACTGAGAGAGGTTTCTTACCTGCCGCACCCTCTACCATTGGTTTGGAACCTGCGATAATCTGGCGTGCACGTTTACTTGCAGCAAGTACAAGGGAATAACGGCTGTTAAGGGACATTGTTGTATCGTCGTCCTCGCTGTTTGCATTGATTGCTTCAATTAATTCTGTATAAGACGGATGTATCATGTATTTTCTCCTTTCTTTTTAAGCGGCAAATACCGCGGGGTTATCTCTTCTCTGATAATACAGATATTGTTACTGTTCACTCCGTTCTCAGCAACACGCTTCCGGTTAATCTGTTATTTCTGAAACGCTTTTGTCTGTTCCTGGATGCCAGCGATAAACTCTGCATTTCTGAACGCTCTGGAATGCTCGCTTACGATGATCTGATGCAGATGGTCTACGCATTCCTCTACGGTATCGTTGACAAGGATATAATCATACTGCTCCATACCCTTTGCCTCTTCACCGGCTCTTGCAAGTCTGTCTGCGATCACCTGTGCAGTCTCTGTTCCTCTGCCTGTAAGACGTCGTTCCAGTTCCTCCACTGTCGGCGGAGTTACAAATACCAGAAGTGCTTCCGGTATTTTCTTCTTAATCTTCATTGCTCCCTGAATCTCGATTTCAAGGATCACGTTTCTGCCTGCCTGAAGCTGTTCCTCAACATAAGAGCGTGGAGTTCCGTAATAGTTCTCTACGTACTGGGCATATTCAAGCAACGCATCCTCTTCTATCAGCTTCTCAAATTCATCCCGTGTGCGGAAGAAATATTCTCTGCCGTCCTCTTCACCGGGACGGGGTTTTCTGGTCGTTGCGGAGACAGATAATGCATAACCATCATATTTCTCCATGAGGCGTTTCATTACTGTGCCTTTTCCTGCACCGGAAAATCCGGAAACCACTACTAAAATTCCTTTATTCATGGATCTCTCCCTTATCCTCATTATCATATATTTCCGCAAATCTCCGGGCGATCGTCTCCGGCTGCAATGCGCTGAGCACCAGATAATCATCGCTTGTGATGATCACTGCCTTTGTCTTTCTTCCCTGAGTTGCGTCAATCAGTGACCTGGTTCCCTTTATACTCTGCACCATTCGTTTTACAGGTGCCGCATCCGGGCTTACCACTGCCACGATTTTCTGTGAATTGACTACATTTCCAAAACCGATATTAATAAGTCTTGCCACGTTTTCTTCCTCTATTCTACGTTCTGGATCTGTTCTCTGACTTTCTCGATCTCTGTTTTCAGATCAATGGCAATGTTGGAAATCTCCAGATCACTTGATTTGGATAAAATCGTGTTTGCTTCTCTGTTCATTTCCTGTGCCATGAAGTCCAGTTTACGTCCGATGCCTTCTTTCTCTGTTGTGAGCATCTTTTTCATGTTCCTGATGTGGCTGTGAAGGCGGACGGTTTCCTCATCATTGCAGATTTTGTCTGAAAACAGGATGACTTCTGCTGCGATGCGGTTGTCGTCTATCTGTGTGTCTTCCAGCAGCTCGGAAACTTTTGCTTCCAGTTTGGTCCTGTAGGCATTGACTACTTCCGGAGAGCGGGCTTCTACACGTAATACTTTTTCTTCAAGGCTGTCCAGTTTTCCGATAAGGTCTTTCTCAAGATTTCTGCCTTCCAGTATCCTTGTCTGGACAAATTTCTCACATGCCTCGCGAAGGGGCGGTTCCAGAGATTCCCAGAGTGCTTCCTCATCAACAGACTGTTCTTCCATGACAAGTACCTCCGGATAGCGTGACAGGGTGCTGACTTTGATATCGTAGTCAAGGTCAAAGTCCTGCTGCATCTGTTTAAGACAGGTGATGTATTCGGATGCGAGTTCTCTGTTGTATTTGAGAGCTCCGTTGTCCAGGGTGTAGTCTTCGTATGTGATGTATACATCAACTTTGCCTCTCTGGATGTAGGTTTTCATCAGGTTTCTGACTGCGCCTTCCAGGAAGTTGAGTTTTCTGGGCATTTTGATGCTGAGGTCCAGGTATCTGTGGTTGACAGATTTTAGTTCGATTGTTATTTTTCTTTCTTTGGTCACGACTTCTGCCCGGCCGAAACCAGTCATGCTTTTTATCATAGTTTTTCTCTCTTTGTCTGTCTTAATAGTGTCGAGGTACGTAATCTTGTTCTTGTTTACATACAGATTTATTATAGTTCATTATAGAGATGGAGTCAAACATTTTTTCGTTGATGGCGATAGGAAATGTGTGGTATACTGGTGGAAGGGACGCCGCAGGTGGGACGTAGGTGATATTTAAGTTTTATGTATTACCTGTAAATTATAAAATTGTTATCAGTCATATTGGGGACTGGGATTTTAATTATTGTGAGTATTATTTAAAAAGGAGTGTTTTTATATGGCTTTTGATGGGATTACGATTGCGGCTATAGTGAGGGAGCTGCATTTGAATTTGGATGGAGGACGGTTTAATAAGATTGCTCAGCCGGAGGCGGATGAGCTTTTGATTACGGGGAAGGGGGCGAATGGGCAGTGCAGGCTGCTGCTTTCGGCCAGTGCTTCTCTTCCGCTGATTTATTTTACTTCTAAGAATAAACCCAGTCCTATGACTGCACCTAATTTCTGTATGCTGTTGCGTAAGCATATCGGAAGTGCGAGGATTTCGGATATCAGGCAGCCGGGGATGGAGCGTGTGGTGATGTTTGAGTTGGAGCATCTGAATGAGCTGGGGGATCCTTGTAAGAAGGTGCTTATCATGGAGCTTATGGGTAAGCATAGTAATATTATTTTCTGTGATGATAAGAATATGATCCTGGATAGTATTAAGCACGTTTCTTCGCATATGAGTTCTGTGAGGGAGGTGCTTCCCGGGAGGGAGTATTTTATTCCGCAGACGCAGGATAAGCTGGATCCGCTGACTGTAAGTGAGGAGTTATTCCGTGAGGTTGTGTGCAGGAAACCTTGCAATATTTCCAAGGCAATCTATTCTTCTCTTACAGGAATCAGTCCTGTTGTTGCGGAGGAGGTTTGTTTCCGGGCTTCTGTGGATGGAAGTGAGGCTGCACAGGCTTTGGATGAGACTGCACAGGTGCATTTGTATCATACATTCTGCAGGTTGATGGATCAGGTAAAGGAGGGGGATTTTTCTCCGAATATTATTTATCGTGGAGAGGAGCCTGTGGAGTATGGGGTGTTTGCTTTCCAGCAGTACGGTCCGGAGTATCATTCTGTAGAGTTTGACAGTGTTTCTGAGATGCTGGAGACTTATTATGCGACTAAGAATACTCTGACTCGTATTCATCAGAAGTCTTCGGATTTAAGAAGGATCGTGCAGACTGCTCTGGAGCGTAACCGTAAGAAGCTTACCTTACAGGAGAAGCAGATGAAGGATACCGCGAAGAAGGATAAGTATAAGGTTTACGGGGAGTTGATTAATACTTATGGGTATGGACTTGAGGATGGATGTAAGTCGTTTAAGGCTTTGAATTATTATACGAATGAAGAGATTACGATTCCTCTTGATCCTACTATGACTCCGGCGGAGAATTCCAAGAAGTATTTTGATAAGTATGGAAAGCTGAAGCGTACGGAGGAGGCTTTGACGGAGCAGATTGCGGATACGAGAAGTGAGATTGAGCATCTGGAATCTGTTTCTAATGCTTTGGATATTGCTCTGGCTGAGAGTGATCTGGCGCAGATTAAGGAAGAATTGATGGAATATGGCTATATTAAGAAGCATTATGACCGAAAGAAGGGACAGAAGGCTCAGAGTAAGTCAAAACCGTTCCATTATGTGACTGAAGATGGTTATGATATTTATGTGGGAAAAAATAACTTCCAGAATGATGAGCTTACTTTTAAGTTTGCTACGGGAAATGACTGGTGGTTCCATGCTAAGAAAATGGCTGGATCTCATGTTGTTGTGAAGTCTAAGGATGGGGAGCTTCCGGATCATATTTTTGAGATTGCGGGACAGCTTGCTGCTTATTATTCCAAAGGACGTACCGCCCCTAAGGTGGAGATTGATTATATCCAGAAGAAACAGGTGAAAAAGCCTGCAGGGGCAAAGCCCGGATTTGTGGTTTATTATACAAATTATTCGCTGATGGCTGAGCCGTCATTAAAGGGAGTCAGGGAAGTCTGACCACCCTGCCATTATATAACAATAATTAAGGAGAATTTCTTTTTATGAGTATTTTGAATGTAGAACATCTGACACATGGTTTCGGAGACAGGGCGATTTTTAATGATGTGTCTTTCC
>ENA-OVGB01002959-OVGB01002959.1-human-gut-metagenome-genome-assembly--contig:-NODE-2959-length-11109-cov-6.477746_pt1 | contig 11109 bp, 11 predicted proteins | sample MGYA00237767_ERZ505413 | MGnify/ENA primary metagenome ERZ505413 (study PRJEB26158, sample SAMN06016410) | human gut metagenome | biome: human gut; feature: ankylosing spondylitis patient; material...
AATTTCATTTCTTGTTTCCACCTTTCTTGATGATATATCCTCAAAGCCTTTCGGCGTTTGGGCGCAAAAAAAGCGGGAACAACGATTCTGGTAAAATCCAGTATGTTTGCCTGACAGCAAACCCTCGTCATTCCCGCAGTATGGGGCAGTACCCCGTAAAACAAAAAAGCCAGCAGCAGCCGGCTCTCATGGCACAGCAATACTACTGACAAAAACGTACAAACCTGACAACGTGCGCAGGTGGATCACTCCACACACAGATCATTGACCTATGCCCAAAGGGAAATTGCGCAAAACTCATTTACAGGCATAGTGTAGCACAATATATATGACAAGTCAACACTATTTATCCTTCATATTGTGTCTCAAATAGGTTTTGTTAGCTATTGTGGCGTCGAGCAGCAGTAACATCAAATGCTATGCATATATCAGCATAGATACACTCTCACGCTGCTAAAAAGGAGTGTCACCTGATAGTAAGTTCGCTATCAGGTGACACTCCGGAAGGGTCAACTTAGCTGCCAACCTATCAACAGCAAAAGAACACTCTCTAAGAGAAGTACCCCCACACAGCACAAATCAAACCATGCAGATTTTTTCTTTTCCTCGACCGCTCGGAGCGCGAAAAATGCAAATCCAAAAGCAATAAAAAGCAAATCGCTCCAGTGCTTTGGATATGCCTTGACTGGAAGCAAAATCATAACGGCCAAAAATAGTGCAAAGCTTATCACATACTGTATGATATTCTTGGGTAATTTTTCCATGTTATTATCCATTCATACAGCGATACACAACCGTATCAGCGTCTTCAATATAGTTCTGCTGATTGGCGCTTGCATACCATTTTGTGTACAACTTTGTTACCGTCCCGTACCCGATAACCCCCGGACCGCTGGGGCGCTGATACGAAAGGACTCTTACAGAAATAGCGTGGATACCGTCTGGGTGCACCGTCCCACCAATATTGCAAATCTTTCCTAAAAGTACTCCTGCCGCAAAAGCTCCAAGAGGATTAAATCCGAGTGCAGCGATTACGACCGTTACAAATGCACCGGAGGTCATATCGAGCAAATCCTGCATAAATGTAATGTCTTTCTTTTGAGTACCAATTAGTTTGCTATAATCAGTTGCAACTGTCCCGTCCGGCGGACCGTCAAGATATTTTACGGTATGTGCAAAAGGAGCAATATCATATTCCGTACTTAGCTTTGATGATTCCTGCGTTGTCACCTTAATGCAATTACCGTTTAAGATTACGTCTCTAATGGAATCAATTTCAACCTTATCAGATTTATCGCCTTCTACAAAGTTCAGCTTTGTCGTCCCATCTGTCGAGATTTCTTTTATTACAATACCATCGACCACATTTCCAGCAGCATCGTTATAAGAATATCTAAATCTACCTTCTACATTATCCGAGAAAGCAAACTCAATCATCTGTGAAAAATTGCCCACTTCATCAGTAGCATATGGGCTTAATTCGACAGCAAATGCAGGAATGGCGAGAGCCATGCACATTGCGATGCAGAGAATAAACGACACCATTTTACGTTTCATTTAATTAACCTCGCTTTCTTTTGTTGTTGAACATAGCTTAATCTACTTCGGATACATTGAAAATTATACCTCTGTATTTCCTACTAAAACATCCCTCCCCTCTCATAAAACTAAATACGACAAGGGAGGGAGTTTTTGGACACAACGGCTATTTATTTTTCGCAAACACTTTCTGCTAACCTAACCAGATCTTCGGCAGTGAAGAACCCGGATATGAAAAATCCAGCGTTGTCAGCAGTCATCCATACGATTGTGTTACCGATAGCAGCGTCATCGCTGATCAAAATGTCGGCAGTGCAGCCATCTACGGTTACCTTTTCAACGGCAGTATTTGTTGACTCGATTTGCCAGAATGTCTCATCTGGCGGACTTGCATAATAGAATTTCAGTATCTCACCCTCGTCATTCATATAAATGACCGACGAAGTATTTCCTACACTATCTTCTAATATCTGTGTATATCCTTCGGGGATCCAAGTTAAATAGTAGTTATTCTTTCCTTCATTGCTGGTACGCCCATCCTCAAAATGATATATAAACAACTCTTCGTACACCTCTTTGACCCATCCAAAAAAAGATGCTCTAGCCTCTGTATCGACGGCCAGCCAAGCACTTCCGCCAATGAGGACTGCAAGTATAATAACGGCAACTTTGTGCATCATTTTATAGAAATAAGGATGATCTGCGCGCTTTTTCAGCTTTCTGATTTTTCTTTCAAACGGTTCAGAAAACTCATGAGGACGAATCGCGTCGTAACCTTCTTCCATATAACGCAGATATAAGTTGCTGGATTTTTCAGCAGCCGCGCGTAGTCGCTCATCAGTGATCAAAATTCGCCGCCTCCTTCTTTGTACAGTATCTCGAGTTGCTTTTTCGCTCTCTGATCGATTTTCTGCGCCCAAGATAACGTAATTCCCAACATCTTTGAAATTTCACGCAAATTGTAGCCATGATAATATTTCAACCAGATAACATGACGTTGCTGCTCCGGCAACTTAAGAATAGCCTCTGTTAGCAAATCATCTGTGTGAAGTTCTGCACTCAGTTGATTAAGAATTTCATCGTTATATTCCGCAGTGGGATGGCGGCCATTCATTCGCAGCATATCAGTCACTCTGTTGTCAACTATAGTTACGACGAGCTGCTTTGTTTTTGGACTCACCGGATCAATTATTTTGATATTTCCAGCTATTTTCATAAAAGCGTAATGTACTGCGTCCTCCGCATCCTGTTCATGGTGCAAACGCTTATAGGCGACATAGTACATAAGCCCACGGTATTCCCGGTATATGTCTTCGAATTTGCTCTTGTCTTCTTCTGTCTCGATCGTTTGAAGATAAATCAGCATAGTCTTGGCTCCCTACCTGTTATGTTGGTATTATAACAAAGCGGGAAAAAGGTGTCCAGTAATTGTAGTGCCTGTCAGCACCGGAAATAAGGTTGATTAAGCTTTTCAGAAGTAAACCCTTGCCATTCCATTTTTCCAGAATGGCAAGGGTTTATCAGGTATGTATTAGCCCAATCACAAAAGCAGCCGAAGCCATAGTCTTTACGGCTAATATATGACACTATTCATCGCTCAAGAGGCCATCTACCACTTTAGCGAAGTCAGTGTCGTTTATAACCAATAATTCATCCTCACTCAAAAAATCCTCCCGTGTATCAGGGGTTCCTGTTACAATAACGCCATTATCGGTAGGTGAAAACTTGTATTCGGTTAAATTGTCGGAGACGATAATGTAAGGAGCATCTGTGGATGCAGAACAATCTTGCAGAACAGAAAAATCATCCGCAGTAAGCGCCGCAAGCGCTTTCTCCATATCCGACGCCGCAGTAACAGCGTTCTCACCTACAAGTGAGGTTGACGTCCCATCAGGGAAAGTAATCAGAATTAAGGGCTCATTCGAAGCACGAAACCGGCTACACCATTCCATGAACAATGAGTTTTCTACATCTTCAGAGGAGACATTAGACTGATTTTGACATCCAGAAAAGCAAACTGTCATGACGCATACAAACAGCAGTATATATGCTCTTTTGATTTTTTTCATAATACAATCCATCTTCTTTCCATTAATTGACTCGAGAAACAATTTCAGTAGCGTTGTAGGGGACCGGAATGCTGGTAGTGGGCCATCCCATCACAGCGGGGTGCGCGGCGTTATCAATATAGCTGATAGTGTTCAAAACCATCACTCTGCCATTGCACGACTGAATATCGTTGAGAATTGACTGGTTAATACTGGCGGTAGTATAAAGGAGGGTATTAGCGCTTCCTGTAATATTCGGTAAGGCATTGAAATATATTAAGTTATCAGGCGTTAACTGGAGGCCCTTTACTATTCATCTTTTAGCCATTTGTGGCACTGATAGTAACTGGGGATCGCTCTGTTCCATTCACGGAAAAATTGACAACCATGGTATAGGTTTTTCCCTTTTTGACTGCCGCACTTTTTGTCATCTTCAAAATGCCAGATCCGCTTCCGTTCCAGCTTGCGATCAAATCGCTGCCACACCGGAGTTCCATCGTCGCCGAAATCTCATCTGTCATCTTATCGCCGACAATCTGAATTACACATGAGGCGTTATTCCCATCGAAGCTCAGGTGGGGCACCGAGGTAATGCTGCGGCTTTGGATCGCATGTGCCGAAACAGAAAGAAGCATCACCAGAATAAGAGACATGCAAAAGAAACGCTTTTTCACTAATCTCACCTCCCTTCATTCTCTTAAATACGACAGCGAGGTGTATTTTTGGACAGGATAGCTGATATTTTTTCTTTGCAGTGATAGAATTTTATTGGACAAATATTAAGCCCTCGTAAAACGACTACGTTTTACGAGGGCTTATCTATTAACTTTTTCTGTAACTTGCAAAATTTGTCTATGTTTCTCCGTATTTATTGTGTGAACGGCAAATAGATGTGCCTTGAACCTTGAAAACACCGCATAGAATAGCGCGGTCACATAGATTCGTCTGGGAGTTATACAGGATCGGCTGACAGTATGCGTTTGCGTACCTGCCGGGGAAGTGCCGCACAGCGGCAGCCTGCAAATACGCGGCCTGAAGCGAGGGCGCAGGAAATGGCCCGGAATTGGGAATCGAACTTGGATTAGAACCTAATGTAATTTACTTGTTGGTGATAGTGGGGAAAATCCGTATAATATATTTGTGAGGACATCACAGGCTCTTTTCCCCAGCCACCAAAGAAAGGAGGCCCTCTGTGGCTGAGATAAATACAAACGGCCTTAAAGCCAACTCTGAAAAAAGAAGCTATTCCGTTATGGAAGTAGCGGAAATTCTTGGTGTCAGCAAAAAATCCGTCTATAACATGTGTGCTAACGGCACCTTCAAATGTGTACGGATTGGAACCAGGCTGAGAATATCAAAGAAGGCTTTCGATGATTGGCTTGATGGCAGAGACAACACCTGAAAGGAGCCACGAGCTATGGCATCAATTCAAAAACGCGGTAAAAAGTATGCCGTCGTATATACCTATACGGATTCTGCCGATGTCAAAAGGCAGAAGTGGGAAACCTATGGAACAAAGAAGGAGGCCGCGGCCAGAAAAGCACAGGTAGAGAATGAAATGAACAACGGAACCTTCATTCCGCCATCCAGCGTAACTGTCCGTGACTTCCTGGCAGATTTTGTTGAACTCTACGGTTCAAAGCGGTGGGGGCTTTCAGCCTATTCTGGAAACACCGGGATCATCAACAATTACATCAATCCGGTCATTGGTGATATGAATGTCCAGGATGTGACAAGGCGTACCGTAGACAGCTTCATCGCCCAACTGCAAAAGATGAAACCCGTCAGCACAACATACCGAAACGCACGCTCGGAATTCTTGCCTCCCAACACGATTGAAAAAGTGTGCAAGGTGCTACACTGCGCTTTCCGCCAGGCCGTCCGATGGGATATGGTTCCGAAGAATCCGTTTGACGATGTTCTTCTTCCCAAGAAAGAGAAAAATCCTCGCGCTATCTGGACGGCTGACATTATCAGACAGGCTCTGGATAACTGCTCTGAGGGGAAACTGTATGTTGCAATCAACCTTTCGTTCGCCTGTTCACTGCGCATGGGCGAGATCACAGGGCTGACATGGGATTGTGTTCACATTTCCGACTCGGACATCGCAAAAGACGATGCCCATATCATTGTCAACAAGGAATTGGCGCGTGTCGATCAGCGTGCGATTGACGCGCTCGGAGAGAAAGACATCATCTTTATGTTCCCGAGGATCGTGAAAGCCAAATCGACAACAAGGCTTGTGCTCAAACGACCTAAGACGGAAACCAGTATCCGGAAGGTATGGCTGCCGAAGACCCTTGCGTATATTCTTCGGGACTGGCGTCAAAAGCAGGACAAGCTCAAAGAAATTATGGGTGACGAGTATGCCGACTATAATCTTGTTTTAGCTTTGGAAACCGGGCGGCCCTGCGAAGACAGGGTAATCGGGAATCAGTTTGAACGGCTGAAAAAGTCAGCGAACCTCCCGAATGTAGTCTTTCATTCTTTGCGGCACTCAAGCACCACCTATAAGCTGAAGCTCAATCATGGTGACATTAAGGCCACGCAGGGGGATACCGGCCATGCGCAGGCGTCTATGGTTACAGAAGTTTATGCGCATATTCTGGATGAGGAGCGGAAAATCAACGCGCAGAAGTTTGAGGTCGCATTCTATGCGAACCCGGATATGCGGCGCGTGGAGCAGGAACTGAATCCGCCGAAACCGGAACCGGCTCCCGACCTAAACCTCCAGTCGCTTCTTGCACAGCTTCAGGAAAATCCCGAACTTGCCCGCCAACTGAAAGCCCTTTTGCACGCAGGGTAACGGGAGGACTCGAAACGACCATAAAACACCACGGCAGGGTTCATTAGCAGAATCCGAATTTCATTAGCAGATTTCTCGAAAATCGTTCGAGTCCAGCAGGGAACAGTCTGGAAATAAGTTGCATTTCAAATCACAAAGCAGTTGCTTTTTCGGGGTGAGCCAAGAAAAGAAAAAACGCTGAAATCCATTGAGATTACAGCGTTTTTGGCACCCCGGACTGGGCTTGAACCAGCGGCCTACTGCTTAGGAGGCAGTCGCTCTATCCATCTGAGCTACGAGGACACGAGGGAAGACATTAGCCCCAGAGCACCGGACTGTCAAGAGAAAGGGGCTGACGGCAGAGGGACGGAGCCTGTGATCGGCTCTGCCGGGGTGCCGCCGACTGTCGATGCCGGAGCGTCTTTGAGGAAACGGCCGTTCAGGAAATCTTTTCTATATAGCGTACACGCAGATGCAGATCCCCGGCCTCGGCGTTTTTCTTTTTGCCGATTTCTCCGGTGATTTTCACGGTGTCTTCGGGAGTGACATCAAGCTGTCCGAACACATGGGGAGGAATGTCTATGGTCATGGAGCCGCTCGCGTCCTGAAAGACGTAGCGGTTTTTCTCCGTATGCCGGATGATGTGTCCCTGCAGAACGCAGGTGGTCATGTCGGGAGACTGCACCGCGGCCTGTACGTTGTCGACGGTTTTCAGGGCTTCGCTGGGGCCGTGGAATCCGGCAAGGGCGGGAGTCGACATCAGAAGAACTGCGGACAGGGAGAATACGGCGATGAGGGAACGGTTCATGAGTCCTCCGTAATGAAGATTGCAGGCATGTTTTCTGACGCATGCTGTCGGATGCCGTCGACGGCATTGTTACGGGGCGGCATCCGGAGGCTTCCGTGTGTTATCGGAAGCCTTTTCATCATAGAACGTTTTCCCCATGGCGGCAACGCTGCCAAACGTCCGGCTCCGGAGAAGATTCCGCAGAAGCAGCGGAACGCTTCATAGGACGAAAACGAGTACGGCGTTTTTCCTCATTGAGGAAAAACGCCGTATCCGAGTGCCGTAAAAAACTGTTTCAGACTTCGGCGCCCACGCGCATGAGCTCAAAGGTGACACCCTGCGGCCCGGCGACGAAGGAGCAGTTGTCGCTGGCCTTGTTGATGAGCGTTCCTCCGAATTCGTTCACGATTCTTTCCGCCATGACGTTGGGATCATCCACGCGGATGCCTATGTGGTTGATGCCGCAGGCGGAACCGTCGGGCAGGGGAGCGCCGTCGGGGATCTTCTTGAGGAAAATCTGAACGCCGGAGAGCGTAATGACGGCGCCGTCGGCTCCGCCGAACTTGCGGTAACGCACGAATTCGGCACCGAAGGCCTGTTTCCAGAACGCTATCATGGATTCAAGATCGGTGCAGCAGAGATGAACATGGTCGAAGGATGTCATGGATGTCTCTTTTGTTAGAGCGTTGGTGCAACGTCCGCCGGGCAAGGAAGAGCGGGCTTTGCCGGAAAAGAACATATTCTGTTTTCCCAGAAGACGCCGCGATCTTTTGAGAAGGCGGAGTCTTCGGAAAGCTAGGCGCCGTCCGCCTCGTCGCTGCTCGAGGCAAGGATGCGGAAGCATGTGGCGGGCACGAGCAGCGTGCCGTCCTCATGCAGGATGCGCGTGGCCTTCTTGATGGCGCAGCCGGTGGTATCATGCGTCATGAGCACGAGCGAGACGCAGTCGTCCCTTGTGGCGGCCTTCTGGATGAGCTGGGCGAAGCTTATGCCTTCCTTGGCGAATACGGTGGCGATGTCGCGCAGAACGCCGGGCGTGTCGCGCACGGTGGCGCGCACATACCAGGGGCTTTCCGCTTCGTCGGAAGGCAGGATCTCGGCATCGGGCAGAGCCTGCACGAATCCGGTATTCGCGTCGGCGCTGTTGACGCTGTCGCGCCGGGCGAGAGCCAGCAGGTCGCCGAGCACGGCGCTTGCCGTGGGACGGCTTCCCGCGCCGAGTCCGTGCAGGAACAGGGAGCCCACGGCGTTGCCTTCGATGCGCACGGCGTTGTACGCGCCGTTCACTCTGGCAAGCAGCATGGAGTGGTGCACGAGAGCGGGGAATACGCCGGCCTCGATCTTGCCGTTTTCGTCGCGGGCCTGTCCGATGAGCTTGATGCGGTAGCCGAATTCGCGGGCGAACTGGATGTCCAGAGGATTGAGTCCGCGGATGCCTTCGATGGAGAGCTGCGAGAAGTCGTAATGCACGCCCCAGGCCAGACGGATGAGCAGAACCAGCTTGTGGGCGGCGTCCTGTCCGTCGATGTCCAGCGAGGGATCGGCTTCGGCCAGACCGAGGTCCTGCGCTTCCTTGAGCGCGGTCGGGAAATCGAAGCCGTGGCTGTTCATTTCGGAAAGAATGTAGTTGGACGTGCCGTTCAAAATGCCCATCACCGAAGTGATGTGGTTGCCGGCAAGGCTGTCGCGCAGAGTCTGGATGACGGGAATGGCGCCTGCGGAGCTGGCTTCATAACCGAGCGCCACGTTCTTTTTTGCGGCAAGCGCGAAGATTTCACGGCCGTATTCCGCAAGCAGGGCCTTGTTGGCGGTGACGACGGACTTGCCGTTTTCCATGGAGCGCATGATGAGATCTCTGGCTACCGTGGTTCCGCCCATGAGTTCCACGACCACCTGAATGTCGGGGTCGTCCGCGAGGGACAGGGCGTTGTCGGTGAGGACGACGCCTTCGGGCAGATCCCGCTTTTTGGCGAGATTGTGTACGGCCACCGCCTTGATCGTGATTTCGCGGCCCGTTCTGCGCAGAATTTCGTCATGATTCTTTTGCAGCATTTCCACGAGACCGCTGCCGACCGTACCGAGGCCGGCTATGCCGATGCAAAGGTTCTGAGACATGCAAGCTCCAAAGGAGGAAAGAGGTTCTGCCGGTCGGGGAGCGGGCGGTCATGCCGCCGCTCTTCCGGCTTCGGAAGGGCGGCAGGGTGACGCTGTCGCGTCCTGCCGTCCCTCCGTCTTATCTAGGATATCAGCCTTCCTGAAGCACCTTCTTGATGCCCTGGAGGGCCTGCCTGGTGCGTTTCTGGTTTTCGATGAGGGCAAAGCGCACGTATTCGTCGCCCATCTGTCCGAAGCCGATGCCGGGCTGCACGGCCACATGGGCCTTCTGCAGCAGGAGCTTGGAAAACTCCATGGAGCCCATGGCGCGGAAGGGTTCGGGGATGCGGCCCCAGGCGAACATGGTGGCCTTGGGCGGCGTGATGGGCCATCCTATGCGGTTGAGTCCCGCGCAGAGCACGTCGCGGCGCTTGCGGTATTCGTCGCAGATTTTTTCCACGGCGTCTCGCGGCGCGTTGAGGCCCACGGTGGCGGCTATCTGGATGGGCTGGAATATGCCGTAGTCGAGATAGCTTTTGATGCGGGTGAGAATGTGCACGAGATCGCGGTTTCCGAGACAGAAGCCCATGCGCCAGCCGGCCATGGAATAGCCCTTGGTCATGGAGTAGAATTCCACGCCCACGTCCTCGGCGCCCTTGGCCTGCAGGAAGCTCGGCGCCTTGTAGCCGTCGTAGCACAGATCGGCGTAGGCCATGTCGTGGATGACCCACATCTTGTGCTCCTTGGCGAATTCCACGATGCGCTCGAAGAACGGAAGGTCCACGACCTGCGTGGTGGGGTTCTGCGGATAGCTTATGATGAGCAGCTTCGGCTTGGGCCAGGTCTGCTTGGTGGCGGTGAGCAGGTCTTCAAAGAAGTCGCGGTCTTCCGCCACGGGAATACGGCGCACGTCGGCCCCGCAGATGACGGGGGCGTACACATGGATGGGATAGGTGGGGTCCGGTGCGAACACCACGTCGCCGGGGTTCAGCATGGCAAGGCACAGATGGGCAAGGCCTTCCTTGGAACCTATGGTGGCTATGGCCTGTGTTTCCGGGTCGAGGTGCACGTCGTAGCGGCGGGCATAAAGGTCGCAGATGGCCTTGCGCAGATTGGGAATGCCCCGGGAGACGGAATAGCGGTGATTCACGGGCTTGCGGGCGGCCTCGCACAGCTTGTCCACGATGAACTTGGGCGTCGGAAGATCGGGGTTGCCCATGGAAAGGTCGACGATGTCGATGTTCTGCTGGCGGAGCTGCTTCTTGATTTCTCCCACCACGGCAAAGGCGTAGGGGGGCAGACGGTCTATCCTCGAAAATTCGGGCATACTGTCCTCACAGTACGGAAAGCCAGTCCATGTCGCGCTCTTCCCCTGGCGCTGGCATGACGCTTCCGGGCCGCCTCGACACAGTCTGAACTGCTGAGGATTACAGGCATGCCGGGCGCTTGCGCGGCATACGGGAAACGGCGGGCTCTGAACCGGTGCCGGAGGCGCGCTGGCATGACGCGCATCCGACGGAGCCTGCCTTGATGATATTTCACGTTTATAGTAGTACATCAAGGGAGTTGTAAAGAGGCCGGCATGAGGGCTGCCCGGCTTTTCTTTTTTCCTAACGCGGCCCGGGCGAAAATCATGGAACAGATGGATATGCTGGCCTCGGAAGACACCGACAGGCCGGAGGAATTTTCCGGCACGCTGGAGCGTGTGGTCTTCCACAATGAGGAGAACGGCTGGACGGTATTCCGGCTCCGGGTCGAGGGGCGGGAAGACCCTGTGTGCCCTCTACGCGAGGGAGGGCTGCGTCGGCTTCATGGTCGTCCTGGGCAAGGCCGAGCGTGAGAAGTTCGAGGCGAAC
>ENA-OVGB01002964-OVGB01002964.1-human-gut-metagenome-genome-assembly--contig:-NODE-2964-length-11097-cov-9.843416_pt1 | contig 11097 bp, 10 predicted proteins | sample MGYA00237767_ERZ505413 | MGnify/ENA primary metagenome ERZ505413 (study PRJEB26158, sample SAMN06016410) | human gut metagenome | biome: human gut; feature: ankylosing spondylitis patient; material...
TGCGTGTAAGGTCACGAAATCATTTGGCTAAATTTATCAAGAAGTGCTACAAGCGTAGTGATATTTCTATGCTTGAACTTACTCCCGACTTCATCAAGGAGTATGAAATCTATCTCTCTACTGATGCAGGGCTACACAATGGAAGTGTGTGGTCGCATTGTATGTGGCTGAAAACAATCGTGGCAAAGGCTCATTATAACGGACTGACACCGAGAAATCCATTTGCTCAGTATCGGGTAAATCAGAATATCAAGGAACGTCAATACCTGACCGAAGATGAAATCAAGGCTGTAATGACACATGAATTTGCAGATAAGAAGTTGGCTTATATCCGTGACCTGTTCGTGTTTGCAAGTTTCACAGCCTTGTCATTTGTGGATATTAAGGAACTGACTACCGATGATATCGTAGAGATTAACGGAGAGAAATGGATTCTATCCAAGCGACACAAAACAAAGGTCAATTTTCAAGTGAAGTTGTTGGATATTCCATTACAGATAATCAAGCGATACGAGAGATTCCAAGAGAACAAGTTGGTATTCCCCAATCTCAACTATTGGAACATCTGTAAACCGTTGAAAAAGATGATAAAAGAGTGCGGAATTTCAAAGGATATTTCATTCCATTCAAGTCGCCATGGATTCGCCACGCTTGCTCTAAGTAAGGGTGTTCCCATTGAGAGTGTAAGCCGAGTATTGGGGCATACTAACATTACAACAACACAAAAGTATGCGAAGATTACCACCGAGAAAATCGACAAGGATTTGACGATGTTCGGCAATAGGCTTAATCAATCATTCAGTGAAATCTCAATAGCAATGTAACTATGGAACGAGCAATTATAACAATCAGCGAAAACGGCAGTGTGAATATCCCAAGCGGTAATGTTTGGATGTCTGAAATGGAATTGGTTGAGTTGTTCGGGGTGACAGCCCCGACACTCCGAGCCGCTATAAAAGCGATATACAAGAGTGGAACACTTTGCCCTGTAACCACCCAACGATGCGATTTGGCAACGACTAAAAGTTGGGCTACATTCTACAATCTTGAAGTGGTTATTGCTCTTGCATTTAGGTTGAACACTTATGAGGCAAGCAAGATAAGAGAAAAGGTATTGGATAGTCTATGCCAACGAAAAGAGAACGGGATTAGCATACTGCTATCGTTGGGGAGTATCGGACATCAGATTTCACCAAAAGGGCTATGCTAATAAAGAATGAGACCTGCTATTCTCACGAACTGCAGGTCTCGAACTAACGTCTTATATGTAAATATCTATCAAAGGGAATGATAGAGTTTCATTTATAAAGCTAAACCCGAATGAAGGGTGTAGTAATCAATGATTCAATTTTAATAAACTTTTACACCGTCAACAGTAACAGAGAGTTTATCTGTTCCCATTGAGTTTTTATTAGCCCAAAGAGTAGTGCCAGTATTGATACCCTTGTCATTGATTTCATAACCATTTACAACTGTATTGTTTACAATCAGTTCGTACGATTTTCCGTAATCATTACCGATTTCAATAGCAGCTTTCAAATCTGTCAAACCACCATTATCATTGAATGTACAATTATTGATAGTCAATTTAGTATCTGCTGTACCATAAAGAAGCACTGCTTTACCATCTGAATTGAATGTACATCCATCAAATGTAGCATTAGGAGCACCCCAAGTCCAAATATTGTAAACATCACCAGACACATTAAAAGTACAGTTCTCAAATTTGCTGTCACCATAAAGTGTGTATGTGCCATTGATTACACAATTCTTGTAAGTACCGTTACAACGAGCATAGCCAATATAAGTTGAACTATTTGTAGTAATAGTAATACCTTCAAAAGTTACTGTAGAACCATCAAAACCATAGTCACAGTTTTCGCCACCTGTGCCAACTTTAGTAACAGCTACCTTTACATCCTCTGGATTTCCTGTACCCTTAATGGTTAAAGTTTTACCCTTTGCAGATGATGGTATTATATATTCGCCTGCTGCCAAATAGATGGTAGCATTATTTTCAATAGTTGCATTTGCTAATTCCTCTGTTGAAGCGGCACCGATAACGGCATTATCACCTTCAACTTTTTTAAGAGCCCCATTTACAACTACATTATCAGCATAATCTTTAGCATCTGCATCAACCCATACCGCAAAGACCTTGTCTGCTGTAACCTCAGAGATGTCGTTGCTCTCGTTCCAGTTGATTTCGGCACCAGCAGTAGACTTAACCAAAACAGCAGACTTCTCCTCGGTCTTGAACGTAGTATTTGACACATTCAAAGTAACCTTTGCCTTAGTTGCATCACCAACATATTGCTCGTCAATCTTGATACCACGACCATCGGTTGCAGGTGTCATATCGATATCACAATCCTCAAGAGTTACAGTTTGACCCTCAGCAGTAATCCACAAGCCGTAAGTGTCGGTATTGTGAGTATCTTTGATAGTCACACCCTTCATTAAGGTAGATTTGCCTGCATTATCTAAAGCAACTGCTTTTTCGAAGTCAACATTCTCAAATACGTAGTTACAGTTAGAGAAGCGCAAATCCCAAGCATCCCACGTACCGGCGCTATTACCTGTACTTGTCATTGTACCATTCTTGATAGTAATGGTAGCATCTGGATTATTGGCACCAATTGCTGACCAGTAAGTAGTAGTTATATTAAGCTTCTTGTTGTTCAAGTCAATTGTGATATTCTTGGTATCTGTACCACCCAACTTATATTCACCGCTTCCAGCTGTCTGAGAACCAAGAGAAGAGATAGGAAGGTCAACATCTGCACCCAAAACAACCAAAATCTCTTCCTCATTAGCTGTAAGAGCAGCAGCCAAAGTTTGGGCATCTGTTTTAACCTCCGAAGTTGGAGCATCTACATTGATATCACCTTCAAAAATAGGATTAATGGTAATATTGAACTCGATGTTGCCTGTCAAAATTTGACCGAGAATGTTTGTTCTCCAATTACGCTCTACAGGAACGCTGTTCAATCCGTCGCCAAATGTAATATCATTGCCACTCTTAGGAGAGAATGTATATTGAAGGCTTTCCAATGTTGCTCTGTCATCTCCCAATACACCGTTGTTATCAGTATCGGAATTTCGGTCTGCTACCAAGATGTAACTCATAGAAAGCCATTTATATACTTCATTTTCATCATCATAATCCTTATCCCCATTCAAATCAACCTTCAAATCTTCATTAGGGATTGTGTTTGACAAATATGAAACTTCCACATCTGTTGTCTCATCTCCAACTTCACCTGTAAGCAGGTTGATAGAAGTTGCTGCATCCTTGATAACAACTGAAGATTTTTCAATTTCTATACCTGATTTAACAGCAGCTTCCCAGTCGGTCTTGTAAACACCAACATTAATTTGAGCAAAAGGACGCTTCAATTCTACATCAATAGTCTGATTACCACTTACTGTAAATTCAACTGTTTTAAAGAATGCATCGCGAACATCGTTATTGTTTGTTGCATTTTGATAGGTAACACAAACATTTGTTAAGTCTGTTGTTGTATATGCACTACAACTTGGATTCTGTGCCCAGAAAGCAACTTGATAGGTCTGACCTTTAGCAAGAGTTACAGATACAGTTTCTGTAAGTCCACCGTCAAATGCTTCTGTATCTACAAACTGACCATTGTTATCAGAGCCTACAACATTCTGCAAAACAGGAGTTCCATCTGCATCGAGTTTGTAAACTGCATAAACCAACTTCTTCGCACCTGTACCATCGCTGATAGCACGGGTAGCGATACCACCTTCAAGACCAAGTGAGAACGTCACCTGAGCCTCATTCCCTGACTGAACTACATCCAGTTCGTCATTCGAACACGATGTTGCCAGCAGCATACCGGCTGCTGCGAACATACCTAAGAATAATTTCTTGTTCATCTTTTAATTTTTTAAATTTAACAATAATGTTTACTTGTTTCTACTATTCTGTTTTCTGTAACTCTTGCCACATTCCCGTTGAATGCCGCAATCGTTTGTGGAATATCGTTCTGATTTTAGCAGAACGGGGGCTTATCATCAATCTGTTGTTCCCTGTTGATGCAGGGTAAAGGTCTTGGGAATTGTCCCTCTCCTTTGCGGATTTACTTGATTCCTTTTTTCTGTTGGCTTTAACTCGTTATTAGGGTTATACTTATATGTCAATTCTCTTGTTGCCAAGTAAAATTCCCTGCTATGTTGCTCCTTTGGTTTGCCTCAATTTCCACCGATGGAAACTCCACAGTCTTGCTTGCATTGCCATCGGTCAGAGTAAGTTCAGCAGAAATGTTTGTGGCTGTGGTCGGAGCAAACACATAGCCCATAGCGAGGTAGTTATATTCTGTACCGTCAGCCGAGAATATCTCGGTTGTGGTTTCGCTGAAAATCCAAGTGTAATCGGCTGTTCCGCTTACGGTATTGGTGAACGGATAGAAAGTATCGGGAACTGCTTTTGCCTTGAATGTGGCTTGCATCTGTGTTCCCGTTGTTCCCACATTGATTTGAGCCAATGGACGGACAAGTTCAACGGGATAACTGCAATCTCCTGTAATGGTAATATCTTCCATTGTGGCAATGAATGCGTCCATTGCTTCTGCCTCATAGAATGTAATCGGACTGGGCAGAGGATTCATTACGACGGCGGTCAGATCATCTATGTCGTAGATGTTCTGATTGCCATCATACGCCCAAAAGACAAAACTGTATGTCTGCTCTTGAGCCAATGTAAGCTGCACATCTGCCGAAGTGCCATTTATCGGAAATGATTTGCGGGCTATTTCGTAATAGTTCCAACTGCCACTGTTGTTGGTATGCACATCGGCAACACCCTTTTTGAATATTCCCACAACGAGGGTATTCACTTGTTCTGCCTTGCCGAATGTACGGGTACGGGTGTCTGTTGGGAGTGTGGCAGTGAAATTCACCTGAACATCGCCCACATCGTGCCAATCATCCGAACAGGATTGTATGCCCACCATAGTCAAGGCAAGCATCGCCAATATCTGTATGTTATGTAGTAGATTCTTCATTATGTCTATCTGTTAGGGGAAAATAAGGTTATGGTCTCCGTCAAAGTCGGGATTGATGGTTATACCTCCCGATGCTTCAGACATCAAGAACATACCCGTAAGTATGGTATGGTGGCTACGCTTTAATGGAACTTCTATCGGCTCGGTCAATGAAAGTTGTGTACCCTCATTGTCATAGATACCTATCTGCACCGTCACAGCCGACTTCTTGCCGTTCACAAATACATAGTCAAAGCCCATTGAGGCCTCCGATTCGGAGAGCTTCTTCAAAGTAGATTCAAACATCACTCCCGTAGAGGAATCCACAGGCTTGTCGGTATGCATACTATAAGCGTGGGGCATAAATCCCACATAGTAGAACACCACCTTGTAATCCTCGATGTTTACGGCTCTTGTCGGGGTATCATCGGTTGATGCAGCCTTGTTACCGTTGGCTTTTGATGCAATACGGGTAGATTCCTTGTCTATGAACTCCACCACATCGTTGGTGACGAACTCAAACTTGGCAAGCGGACGTTGCATCGCCACATCAAGCGTATCGGGCAAGCGTTCCATAATGTCCGCTACAAGAGTTATGTTGTTCGTACCTCTGAAAGCATCACGGTAGTCATTGTTACCCTTATGGTCGCCTTGCAGGGTGATTTCAGCGAAGTTATCGGCATTGTGGAAATGGCTGTCGCCACTTGTCTGCACCAAATCCGACCATACCATAAAATTGTAGTTGCCGGGTAGAACATCAAGTGTCACTTCGTGGTCGTAACCCTCTGTTATATCCTTTGTAAATACGAACTCCTGTGTATAGTCCTGCATTGTGCGTTGCTTCTCCGATATTGGATAGGCACGGATGATGTAGCGTATCTTGCCATAATCACGGTGATTGTCATAGGTTTCGCCCAATCCCTGCTCGATGACCGAAGTGCCATCGTATAGGTGTTCCCATTCGGTCATATCCGTTTCATAGTTCAAACGAAGATGCAGTTTTACAAATTCGGGAGTCTCCGGCCACTCGTGAACATCACAAGCCGAAAGAAGCAGAATCGGCAGGCATATAATAAGGTATAGAATCTTTCTCATCGCTTGCCTCCTTTCTTCTTTAAGTCAAACGAATATGAGAACGATACTGCTGCTTGGTCGATACCCCAATAGGTCTTCTTGATGCTCTCTATCATCAGACCGTCTTTTGTGCGTGGGGTATTGTGGAACTTGTCATAGTGATTTGAATAGACACCTGCTCCGAGTGAGAACTCCACTCTCCAACGGTTGTTCTTGCTGATGGGCAGACGATAACCGATGCTCACACCTCCACCGATGGCAGGCGTTTCCCTGTTATGGTCTTGGTAGCGGTAATCGCCATCAAATGCAAAATTGTAGTATGCCAGTGAGAAGTGTGCTCCACCGAAGAATCCGTCATTCTCTTCCGACAGCCAATAGCGGAACTCAGGCTGAACGGCAAAGGTGCGGAACTTGACAGTCGATTTGAAATAGTCCCAAGCCGAATAATAGATAGGAAGAGTAAATGACCAATGCTTCGCCAAGTCTATTTCTGCTGCAACATTGGCAATAGCCATCCCTAAACCTATGGCATTTGTTTTCAAATGTAGTTTGCGGCTCCATCCCTCTATTTCGGGAATAACTACATCTACAATTGCTGCTGTATCAGGAACAGTCTCTACAACTTCAACGGGAGGTTCAACTACAACGGTATCAGGCACGATTACAGGCTCTTGCACGGGTGGCAACTCTTTCTTGTAGGTTACGAATACCGCGCAGGCATTTCGCATCCGTTCAAAGAAGAGTTTGTGCATCTGCTGCCATACCTTGCCACCGTCCAATGCTCTCAATTTGACGATGCGGTTGTCAATGTGCGTATTCGGGTGATGATAGTCCACCAATCGGGCTTCTTCCTCCAAGATGGCAATTACTTCATCCTTGCGGACAAGTCTGGAATCCTCAATCTGAGATTTGAGATAGTCCCAAGGTATATAGCTGTCATTACGGGTAATGAGGCTGTCGGGTATATCTACCTCTTTGCGGACGAGTTTCTCAAGTGCTTCGAGACGACCACGTGCCAACTTGCGGTTGAGTTGATAACTGCCTTCGGGAGAGGCTGCTCCACAGAAGGATACTTCAATGATGTTGATTGAACTGTCCTGACGGATTGTTCGTAGGAAATCTATTATCTCCTGCATACGGACGGCATTGTCCGAGTATGCGGAATCTATGACCGTACTGTTCACACGGAAATCGACACAGATTTCCGTGTGGCTCTCTTGCGAATGCGCAACACCTACACCAAACAGCAAGAGAATCAGCGTTATACAATATTTTTTAATGCGCATAAATCAAAATAATAGGTCACTTCTCTTTGGAAGAGTGATTTATGCAATATCTTTCAGTTGAAAGTGTGAGATTTAGCCAAAGTCAGACTTCCGTTTAGCTCAACAATCCACATTACCACTAAACAAAATCAAAATCGGGCATAACATTTTTTAGTGTAATTTGGTGCCATTTGCCGAAAAATGTGTAATTTTGCATCGGTAATCATTTCTCTTCCAAAGAGATAAGTTTTCTCTTCCAAAGAGACCTTTCATTTGCTCAACAATCCTTCACTCATAGAGATTTCAATATCATACTGTTCGCCCTGTCTATTGCCATTGTGTCTAATGATGCAAGATAGATGCGTGTAGTTGCCTCTGAATCGTGCCCCATACCTTCACTGATAACCGACAGCGGTACATTCTTGCTCTTGGCAATGCTCGCCCAAGCGTGACGGGCTACATACAAGGTGAGCGAAACTGATAGTCCCAACTCCTTACCGATGATTTTCAGGCAACGGTTGATGTTGTGGGCTGCATAAATGTATTGCTTGCGTTCTTCTATCTCGCTGAATGGCTTGATGATGGGCAATAGGTAGTTGGATTGAGGAGTATCGTACTTCTCTACAATCTCCTGCATACATTTCTCCCATTTTATGAAGAGTTGTTGCCCCGTCTTGCGTCTGCGGTAGGACAGCACCCCATTCTGCAAATCCTTTTTTCGTAGGTATGCCATATCCACGAATGACATACCACGAGTATAGAAACTTATGAGAAACATATCTCTGGCAAAATCAAAAGTTGGATTCATTGAGAAATCCATTTCTTTAATTCGCTTGATGACTTTTAGAGGTACGGCTCGTTTGACGGTCTTATCTACTCCTGTATAGACATGCTTGAACGGAAAGCGTTGGGTAGTCAATCCCTTTTCTACGGCGCGGTTATACACTGCCCGAAGATTACGCATATAGAATGATGATGAGTTAGGGCTCACTCCGTTATGCTTCAAATAGGCTTCGTATGCCATCATCATATCGGAATCCATATCATCCAATGGCACGTCCGTGTTCTCTCGGAAGCGTCTGAAACTGCAAAGGGTCGCAGCATATGTCTCCGATGTACGGACTTTACCCAATGTTTTCAGATTGGCAATAACGCCCTCCATAAATGGAAAGAGAAAATTTTCGGGGCTGTCCGATGCAAATTCCGCTATCACATCATCGGCAGTATAAATGCATCCGCTATGTTCAAAATCTGCTATGACCTTTTGGAAATGTTTGACATCCATTCGGATTTTGTCGCCAATCTCCGATAGATACAGTTTCCTATTCTCATTGAACTTGGGTAATACCACCTCAGACAAGTGGCTGTTCCACTCATAGCCGTAGAGACGGTAGCCCGTCTTTTGCTGACGGGCTACACGATTATGGATTACCTGATAGAAAATTGAGCCTTGTCCGCCATCAACCGTTGATGGTCGGAACTTAATCTTTACTGTTGCCATATCACAATCAGGGTTTTGATTTATTTTGTTTAACCTTACTATTATCCTGCTTGTTTTTGATGGACTTGGCTTTGGATTCTTGTTCCTTTGCAGCCTGCTCCTTGAGTCTTGCTTGCTCAACAAGGGCGGCTTGTTTGCGAACAGCCTCTTCGTAGGTCTCCACATCTTCACGCATTTGCTCAATCTTTTGATTGTCTCGATTGAGTTCGAAGATGTCCTCCAATGTGGCTATCTGCTCTGCCGAAGCATCGCCTTTCATCTTGATGTAGCGGTATTTGAGGGCATCATCATCCCTCTGGACATTCGGTCTTGACAAATGGTATATCGCCGATGCACCTGCTGCCAAAAGGATGACAATCATAGAAAGGAGAATCCAAGATTCCTTTGTGTGAAGGGCAAACGAGTGGCGTTTCTCGCTAATGTTGTGCTTTACCTTTATTTCATCCATCTTGTCGATAGCCTCTGTTAGCTGTTGTTTTACACCCTCAAAATCGGGATGTTCCTTTTTAACCAGGACATCCATCTGATTGAAGATTCTCGCATAATCATTGAATATTGCTTTGATGAACTTTGTCAATTTTGCATTCGTTTCCTCAAGATGTTCCTTGTTGCAATTATCAACGGCAGTCTTTATCTCCTGTACTAATGCTGTGTTATCCTCATTGCGAACAATGGGATTAACATCACTTGTTTTAGCTTTCTGCAATTCGATTATACCGGCTTCTATTCTTTCCATGCATCCGTAGATGCCTTCCATAAACGACTCATTGTCGTAGTGGTTAAAGTTTTTATTACTCATATCAAAGTTGTTTTAAGTGTGAAAAATTTGTTTGTTTAGAATCTTATTCCTCGATTCTTTTTCTTCTTGTCTTTCTTTTGTTTTTGCCAAGAAGGTACTTGTTCATCCTCCGGTGGAGCATCTGGAACATTCAGCAAGCCTAATCCATTGCTCTCAATAAGGCTATCAGTAACGCTGTAATTTAGCTCTGATTCTTGTCTTATCGGTTGCTGTTTAGGCTCTATTTCAGTTTGCATCTTCGGCTTATCCCAACTTAATTGTGCGTTTAGTTTTGAATAACTGAACTGTCTGCTGACATCGGAAGCCTTGAAAGTAAGCCCATCCTTTATGAATCGTATGCCTTGTATATCATCTACGGAGCGAGTGTTCATCCGCCTAAATGCAAACTCCAAGTGAATACCTTTGCATTTCAACTCCTCATTAAACTCTTCCCAAGTTTTGCATCGTTTCAAAGCCGCCTTGACAGCATTGTGAATCTCATACTTCACCCGTTCAGGATCGTGGAGTTTATTCACATTGGTCTTGCTCTTATCCTCTGCGTAGGTCAATCCGTATTTGTCTTTCAGTCTCTTTGTTGCAATCTCATTACGCTTAAAATCGTTCTGCGAGGAGATTACTTTGCCATCGTAGTTGATGCGATTATATACCAAATGACAATGCGGATTATCGGTATTATGATGCCTTACCAAGAGGAATTGGGTGTTTTTGATTCCCATAAACTCCATGTATTCTAAAGCGATTTTAGTCATAAACTCATCACTTAATAGTGGTGCATCTTCGGGTTTAAAGCTTAGTGCTATGTGTCCTAACGGCTGCTTAATCTTCGGATTTAAGAGGCACTGACAGTTGAAACTATCAATCATCTCCTTGTTTGTTCCGAGCAACACTCCGTCCGATGCGATGATTTTGGCATCGTCCTTTCCCATCACATAGCGGATACATCCACCAAAGGATTTTCCCTTCTTGATTTTACCTATCATCTGCACCTCCTTTCTTCGGTTTTATAGTCGTTCATTATAGATTTGAGTTTTTCCAACAATTCCACTACGACATTCTTTGTCCGATAGAATCCTGTCTGATGCGACAGCTTCGTCAGCTGATTAAGGTTGTTTGCCATTCCCGTAAGGTTGCGGATTACGGCTGCATCTTCAGCAGAATGTTTGGCAACGATTCGTGCATCAAAGGCTGAATCCCTTATGTACTCGGCAAGCGTGCGATTGGCATTCTTGCTTCGGTGGCGTAACATTTCATAGTCGGGCTTTGAGAACTTCACCGTTACCGACTTTGTGAGGCGTTTCAAGGTGCTAACCTGTGGTCTGCCTCTGGGCTTGGATTTGATTGTTTTCTTATTATTCATCATTGTGCTTTTTACTTGATTATTGATTCTTCAATTTGGCTTTTCACAATCTGCGACCATCGGGAGCGGATTGCCTCCACTTGGGAGTGGAG
>ENA-OVGB01002972-OVGB01002972.1-human-gut-metagenome-genome-assembly--contig:-NODE-2972-length-11069-cov-18.279463_pt1 | contig 11069 bp, 9 predicted proteins | sample MGYA00237767_ERZ505413 | MGnify/ENA primary metagenome ERZ505413 (study PRJEB26158, sample SAMN06016410) | human gut metagenome | biome: human gut; feature: ankylosing spondylitis patient; material...
CAGAATTTCAAGTGCTTCACTCATTGTACTTCTCCCTCTCTTTTCAGTGGTGTATGTTCTTTGGGTGGTATTGTACCACGCTTTTTTGCTATTTGCAAATTTATTCAGCAACTTTGTTTTTATGCGTATAAATCAGCGTTTCGCTGGTATATCAATTGATATTATTCAGCATTTCGGGCGCAGCCGCGGATCTCGTCCAGGGTCTTCACGCCGTTTTTGTCCATCCAGGCCGCCATCTCGTCGGCGATGGTCTCCATGGCGCGGGGGTTTGCAAAGTTTGCGGCGCCCACCTGCACTGCCGTGGCACCGGCCATGATGAATTCCAGCGCGTCACGGCCGGTGGCAATGCCGCCAAGGCCAACCACCGGGATGTTCACGGCACCCACGGCCTGCCACACCATGCGCAGGGCGATGGGCCGCACCGCCGGGCCGGACAGGCCCGCAAAGATGTTGTTGAACACCGGGCGGCGCTTTTCCAGATCAATGGCGCAGGCCTGGAAGGTGTTGGTCAGGCTGATGGCATCCGCACCGGCGGCTTCCACGGCCTTGCACATCTCCGGGATGTTTTCGGCCTGCGGGCTCAGCTTGACCATCAGGGGCTTTTTGCAGGCGTCGCGCACCATGCGCACCACCTCACCGGCAGCTTCGGCCTTGACGCCGTAAGCCATGCCGCCCACCTTGACGTTGGGGCAGGAGATGTTCAGCTCCACGATGTCCACGGCGCTGTCACTCAGCATGGCCGCGCCCTCCACATATTCTTCCTCGCTGTGGCCGCCGAGATTCGCAATGGCCACCGTGCCGTATTTCTGCTTGAGCTCCAGCATTTCGCCCAGCTCCACGTCGATGAAGTGCTGCACGCCGGGGTTCTGCAGGCCGATGCTGTTGATGAGGCCGGAGGGGGTCTCCCACAGGCGCTCACCCTTGTTGCCGTACTGGCCGTGCAGGGTAAGACCCTTGCCGGAAATGCCGCCGATCTTGGAAAAATCGGCCAGTTCTTCGTACTCGACGCCGTAGCCCACGGTGCCGGAAGCGCCGATGATGGGGCTGTTCATCACAAAGCCCAGCAGGTTCGTTTTCAGGTCAGCCATCAGAAGAACACCTCCGTTGCATCAAATACCGGGCCGTTCTTGCACACGCTCTTGCCCTCGCCGCCCTTGGTCTCGCAGGTGCAGCCAAGGCAGGCACCAATGCCGCAGGCCATCTTCTTTTCCATGCTCACAAAGCAGGGGGTGCCTTTTTCGGCACACAGGCGGGCAGCGTTTTTCATCATCACGGTGGGGCCGCACACCAGCACCACGTCATAATCTGCCGGGTCGTACAGCTGGGTGACAAAACCGTGGAAGCCCACCGCACCGGTGTCGGTGGATACTTTTACGAGGTTTGCGATGCTGCGGTACTCCTCCATGCAGTAGGGGGTATCGCGGAAGCCGAAGAACACATCCGGCTTCACGCCCGCCGCCGCCAGCTCGCGGGTGAGCTGGAACATGGGGGCCGTGCCGATGCCGCCGCCCACCACAGCGATCTTTTTATATTTGCTCACGATATCCGGCACATCAAAGCCGTTGCCCATGGGGCCGGTGAGCTGGAATTTATCGGTCATTTTCAGCTGGGCGATCTTCTCGGTGCCCTCGCCCACCACCTGATACAAAAACTCGATGGTGCTGCTGTCCGGGTTCCAGCGGTGCACGCTGATGGGCCGGGACAGGAAGGGCGCTTCGTCCGCGCCCCAGGCACGCAGGGTAAAGAACTGGCCCGCGTGGGGCACATGCTCGTGGTCGGGCCAGACCACCGTCAGCAGGCGGATGTCCGGTGCAATGACCTCATTGCGCAGGACGGTGGCTTCACAGCAGGCTGCACGCATGAGCAATGGCCTCCTTCATGTTCACGCACTCGTTGTAAGCGGCTTCGTCAAAACTGGTGCCGGGCTGCTTTTTGTAAGCCAGCAGGATGCCGCGGCTGGAGTTGACCACACCGCCGTTGCCCTTGGTCAGGTACTGCGCGATGTCCGCCGCCTTGCCGCCCTGTGCGCCGTAGCCGGGGATCAGGAAGAAGGTGTCCTTGTAGGCCGCGCGGATGGCGGTGGCCTCCTCGGTGTGGGTGCCGCCGATGACCAGGCCGATGCTGGAATAGCCGTGCTCGCCCATGTAGTCCTTGCCAAGGGCGGTCAGGCTGTCGCCGACGAGGTCGTACACATGGCGGCCATCGTCGAGCTTTTTGTACTCAAAGTCCTTCGCGCCGGGGTTGGAGGTGCGGCAGAGTACGAACACGCCCTTGCCCTGCTCGGCGCAGTACGGCAGATACGGGCTGATGGAGTCAAGGCCCATGTAGGGGGCCAGCGTGATGATGTCGGCCTCGAAATCACCGGTAAAGTGCGCCTTGGCGTACATTTCGGCGGTCTTGGCAATGTCGCCGCGCTTGATGTCGGCAATGACGGGCAGGCCGGTGGCGCGGGCCAGCTTCAGCGTTTCGGCGTAGGCGCGCATGCCGTCCAGGCCCAGGGACTCATAATAGGCGATCTGCACCTTGTAGCAGCCCGCGACGCCCTTGGTGGCATCGATCAGCGCACGGTTGAACGCGACGACGTTCTCCCCCGCCGTCTTGGCGGTGTCGGTGGTGGGCAGGTAGCTGATCTCGGTGTCCAGGCCCACGCAGACCGGGCCGTTTGCTGCGACGCTCTCGTAGAGCTTGTCCATGTTGGTAAGCATGCTGATTCCTCCGTTTGATGTATATAAATTGCGGCTCTATTATATGATGTTGGGAATCGTAGGGGCGGATCCCATATCCGCCCGCGGGACTGTGCCAGCGGCAGCCTGCACGGGCGCATATAGAATGCGCCCCTACGGGTGTTTTGTGCGTGAAGGGGTGTTATTCCTCAATCTGGAACGTAACCTTCCCGCCTTTGATCGTGGTTACCACTTTTCCGTACAGCAGTGCGCCGTCGTAGGGGCAGTTCTTGCTCTTGCTGTGCAGCTCGTCGGCGTGGACCTCGTACATGTGGTCAAGGTCCACCAGCACGATGTCGGCGTCGTAGCCCGGTTCCAGCATGCCCTTGCGGTCGGCCAGGCCCAGCACGGCGGCGGGACCGGCGCTCATCAGGAAGCTGAGCATTTCCAGCGGCAGACGCTGCTCACGGCAGAGCTTGGTGTAGCAGACGCCGAAGGCCGTTTCCAGACCCACCATACCGGCAGCGCCCTTCTCCTTCTCCTCGGCGGTGTGGGGGGCGTGGTCGGTGCCGATGCAGGTCACGGTGCCGTCCTTGATGGCGTCGATCAGCGCGGTCACGTCGTCCGCCTTGCGGATGGGCGGGTTGACGCGGTAGGTCAGGCGGCTGTCGTCAAACCACAGGTGGTGCGGCGTGACCTCGCAGCTGACCCGCGCACCGCGCATCCGGCTCATGCGGACGGCATCGACGGATTCCCTGGTGGAGACGTGGCACATGTGCAGCCGGGTGCCGTAGTACTCGGCCAGATGGCAGTTGCGCACAGTCTCGATGTTCTCGGCCAGGCGGTAGTCCCAGGGGCTGATCTCGCGGTCCTCGGCGTGGGACATGATGGTCAGGCCGCGCTCGGTGGCAATCGCGAACGCGCGGGCCATGACGGCGTTGTTCATGACGCCGTTTCCGTCCTCAGTGATGAACTTGATGTCCTCGGGCAGGGTCAGCAGATGATCCAGCGTTTTGCCGTCGAAGTCCTTCGTGATGGAGACGGTCTGGTTTGCGTCGCACAGGCCGACGTGGGCGGCCTCAGCCTCGACGGCGTGGGCAATCTCGGCACTGGAGCAGACCGGCTTCGTGTTGGGCATCAGGTTGACGAAGGTGTACCCGCCCGCGGCAGCCGCGGCGGAGCCGGTGGAGATATCCTCCTTGTACTCAAAGCCCGGGGTGCGCCAGTGGCAGTGGGTGTCGATGAAGGCGGGCAGGACCGTGCGGCCCTTCGCGTCGAGCACCTCCTCCCCTTCCGGGACAAGCAGCCCCAGACCGACAGCGGCAATTTTTCCGTCGCGCAGCCAGACCTCAATGGCCTTGCCCGCGCTGTCCTTTGCGTTGCGGATCAGCATGGTGGGAACCTCCTTAAAAATAGGAAACTTTGTCATAGCTGAAAGTGTAGGGGCGAACATTGTTCGCCCGTCAACTTTGCGTGGTTGAGCTTCTGCGGGAAAGCCGCGCATGAGGCAAACGGCCTGCGGGCGAGCAATGCTCGCCCCTACAAAGCCCCATGCAAAAACATCCCGCAGGGATATTTTTGCAAAAAAAAACTTTTCCCAAAAAGGGAAAAGTCAAAAAGTCATACACAAAGCGGCGACGGGAAAGAACACTGTGCCGTGATTTTTAAAGACAGAAATAAAACGCATCATCCCGGCACACTCCTTCCTATGACTTTACCTACGTTTTACTTATTGTACCATGCAGGGACGGCGGTGTCAATGCAAACGGGCTTTTTGCAAAAGTAAGGATTTTATAGATTTTTGCGCTGACTTTTGGAGGATTTGACAAAATCCGCAAAAATCCGCGCGCGGCGCGTACAGCATTGCACTTTGTCCGGCTTTGTGGTATATTTATAATAAGTATGGTAAATAGGAAGAGGAACGAAGTATGGGCCTTTGGGAAGATGCAAAAAATATCCGCGATAAGGACCCCGCCGCGCGCAATGTGGCGGAGGTCATCATCCTGTACCCCGGCTTTCATGTGCTGGTCACGCACAAGATCGCACATTTTCTGTACAACCACCGGTGTTTCTTCCTGGCCCGTTTTGTCAGCCAGCTGGCGCGCCACCTGACCGGCATCGAGATCCACCCCGGCGCCAAGATCGGGCGCAAGCTCTTTATCGACCACGGTATGGGCATCGTCTTTGGTGAGACGACGGAGATCGGCGACAACTGCACGATCTACCACGGCGTCACCCTGGGCGGTACCGGCAAGGACACCGGCAAGCGCCATCCGACGCTGGGCGACAATGTGCTGATCGGCGCGGGCGCGAAGGTGCTGGGCCCGGTCTACATCGGTGATAACGTCCGCGTCGGCGCGGGCAGCGTTGTGCTGAAGAACCTGCCCGCCAACGCCACTGCCGTCGGTGTACCCGCGGAGATCGTCCGCGTCGGCAATATCAAGTGCTGCCCGGCGGACGATCTGGACCAGCAGGATCTGCCGGATATTGTCAACCAGCGCATCTCCGAGCTCGAAGCCCGCCTGAGCCGCCTGGAAGCCGAAAAGCAGGGTGAGTTCCCGCCGGATAAAAAAGAATAATAAAAACGCACGCCGTGAAATTTACGGCGTGCATTTTTTGTCAGGATGGCTTCCCCAGAGGGGGAAGGCAATCAACTCATTTCAGATTCCGCAAATCTCCACTCTCGCGGAAATCCTCATAATCCAGCGACAGTGACGGGCTGTAATAGGGGTCGTGCAGAATATTCTCCCGTCCGTGCACGGCGTAGAGACGTTCATGCTCGGCGTCAAAGCGTGCTTTTTTGGCGGGATCGTTCTCGTCGGAGCCGCGGGACTTGCTTTCGTAGTGGTAGAGCTCGGCGTAGGGCGTCCAGACAATGCGCCAGCCCGCGTCGCGCACACGCAGGCAGAAGTCCACATCGTTGTAGGCAACCGTGAACTCCTCATCCAGGCCGTGCAGCTCGTCGTAAACGGCGGTGCGCACCAGCAGGCAGGCCGCTGTCACGGCGGAGAAATCCTGCACCGTGGCCAGCCGGAACATATACCCGCTGCCGCCGCGCTTGTGGTACTTGTGGCTGTGCCCGGCGTAGCCGCCCAGCCCCGTGATGATGCCGGCGTGCTGGATCGTGTCGTCGGGATAGTAGAGCATTGCCCCGCAGAGGCCGACGCCGGGCTGGCTGCACTCGCCCACCATCTGAGTGAGCCAGTCGCCGTTGATGACTTCGACGTCATTGTTGAGCAGCAGCAGGTACTTGCCCGCCGCGTACCTGCGGCCAAAATTGTTGATGCGGCTGAAGTTGAAGCCGCCCTTGTAAGTCACGACCCGCGCGCGGTCATACCGCTCCGGCAGTTTTTTGTAGTAGGCCGCTGTGGCCGGGTCGGTGGAATTGTTCTCGATGACGATGACCTCGAAATTCTCGTAGGTCGTTTTGGCGTAGATGCTGTGCAGGCATTTTTCCAAATCGTCGGTGTGGTCCTTGCTGGGAATCAAAATAGACACGAGCGGCTGCGGCTCGGGAATGTCCCACACCACATGGCAGGTGCCCGGGAATTTGCCCGGCTCCACCTTGCCCTGCCGCCCTGTGGCGGCCAGATGGTCGGCCACGGCCTTTTGCGCAGCCTTTTCCACATAGGGCTTGGCCGCCGTGCCGCCGCTGGTGGATGCCGCGTGCACGCGCCAGTAATACAGCACCTGCGGGATGTGCAGCGGCTTGGCTGCGGGGTCACTGCGCTGCATTTCGTCGATGAGACGCAGGAATAAGTCGTGATCCTGCGCACCGTCACAGGCCGGGCGCTCACCGCCGACGGCGTCGAACAGCGATTTTTTGAACACGGCCAGATGGCAGATGTAGTTGACGGCCATCAGGTACTCGGGCGCATAGTCGGGCTTGAAGTGGCCGACGCGCGGGTGCTCGGGCGTTTTCTCAAACAGGGCCTCGTCGCTGTAGGCAAACGCCGCGCCGCTCTCGGCCAGCGCTTTGCTCATGCAATAGACGGCATGAGGCGCGAGCATGTCGTCGTGGTCGGCAAGGGCCAGATACTCACCCGCTGCGAGCTTCGCGGCCTCGTTCGTATTGGCGGCAATGCCCTTGTTCTCGATTTTGGCGTAGACGATGCGCTTGTCCTGCGCGGCGCGGATGCGGACGGTCTCGCCCACGTCGGGGTGGGCACCGTCGCTGGCGTCCACCAGAACCAGCTGCCAGTTCGGCGCGGTCTGGGCCTGCACGCTGTCCAAAAATTGCTGCAAAAACTGCGGCGGTGTGTTGTACAGCGGCGTTAGAATGCTGATGGTCGGCCAGCCGTCGGCGCGGGCGGCTGCGTCGGCACGCTGGGTCTCCAGCGTCTGCTTCGACGGCAGATACCGCGCTTTTTTGCCGAAGAACCGCCGCTTAAAAAAGCCGACGGCTCGCCCGGCCATGACGCCGACGCCCTGTTCTTTCGTCAGCGTCCGCGCATAGCCGAACAGTTCTTTGATGCGTTTCGTTTCAAGGCTCATGGGATGGCTCCTCATAAAAGCAGTCTTTGTGCCAAAGGCGGGGGTTGGATTGAATGTATTCCGCAATCATGCGGTAATCGGTTTCATTGCGGACGACGTGGTCGTGAAAGGAACGCTGCCAAAGGTGCTTATCGAACGGTGCGGCTTGCCCGCGCTTGACAAGGCGGATGTACTCGACGGTAGAATACCGTTTGAACGCCTGCACGATACTGATAATCGTAGGGGCGGATTCCATATCCGCCCGTGCCCGTTCAATCTCGACCAACGCGTGAAAATGATTGGGCATCACCACAAAATAACGGCACTGGACCGCCGGATATTGGCCGATGATCTCCCGGAAAACGCGCGCCGCCATGCGGGCGGATATGGAATCCGCCCCTACGGGAGCCCGGTTCGGGCCAAACAACATTCTGCGTTGGTGCGTGCATATTGTGACAAAATAGGCGCCGTTTTGGCTGTAATCGTAACCCTGCAAATGGTGAGACTTGCGCTTCGGCAATACGGTTTCCATCACTTCAACCCGAAATTCTCAAACAGATTGTTGAAATGGGGGTTGTAATAGGGGTCGTAATTGTCGATATACTGCTGATATTTCGCGTAGAAATTCGCCTTTTCGCGCTCATACCGCTTGGCGTTCTCGCTCAAGGTGTCAAGGCCACGGCTCTTGCTCTCATAGTGGTAGGCCTCGGCGCGCGGGGTGTAAACGTTCAACAGCCCCTTCTGCCACAGCTTTAAGCAATAATCCACATCGTTGTAGGCAACGGCAAACTTTTCCTCGTCCAGCCCGCCAAATGCGCGGTAGAGCGACGCTTTTGTCATCAGGCAGGCACCCGTCACGGCCATATAATTCTGCGTCGTGACCAAGCGGTACATGTCACCCACAGCGGTGCGGGGGTAGCTCTTGTGGCTGTGGCCCGCGCTGCCGTTGATGCCCATCAGCACGCCCGCGTGCTGGATCGTGTCGTCGGGGTAGTAGAGCTTCGCGCCCACCGCACCCACGTCGGGGCGCTGGCTGTAGCTGAGCAATTCCCGCAGAAAGTCGTGGGACAACACCTCAATGTCGTTGTTGAGCAGCAGCAGGTGCTCGCCCTCGGCAAACGTCGCGCCGAAGTTGTTGATGGCCGAGAAGTTGAATGCGCCCTTGTAGTAGACGACGCGGCAGTCGGCAAAGCGGCTGGGCAGTGTCTCGTAATAGGCAAACGTCGCCGGGTCGGTGGAGTTGTTCTCAATGACGATGACCTCAAAATTGTCGTAGCCCGCGTTTTTGTACAGGCTCGTCAGGCAGCGGTCCAGGTCGTCAATGTGGTCTTTACTGGGGATCAGTACGCTGATCTTCGGGTGGCCGGTCAGCTCGTACCGCACCTGAAATGCGCCGGGCGCGTCGGGCACGGCCATGGCGTGGCCCGGCAGACCGAGACGCTTGAGCTGCGCGTCGATGGCGCGCTCCCCCGCCGCGACGGCGTAGGGCTTGGCCTCCATGCCCGCGGCGGTGGAGCCGGCCGCGGCACGCCAGATGTAGAGCACCTTCTTGATATGCTCGATGCGCTGTGCTTTTTCTGTCAGGCGCAGGATCAAATCATGGTCCTGCGCACCGTCAAACTCCTTCGACTCATACGCGCCCGCCGCGTCCAGCAGCGGACGGCTGAACACCGCCAGATGCGTGATAAAGTTGACCCCACGCAGGTAGTCGGGCGCAAAGTCGGGCTTGAAGTGGTAGCCGCCCAGCTCCTTCAAATCGGCGGAGAGAACGATTTCATCACTATAGACAAAATCCGCTCCGGTGTTTTGTATCGTCTGCACAACCTCGAACAGCGCGTTCGGGTAGAGCACGTCGTCGTGGTCCAGCAGCGTGATGTACTCGCCGTGCGCCAGCGCAAATCCGCGGGTCGTGTTGAGGGCAATGCCGCCGTTTTCAATCGGCTCATACACAATCGTGCCGGGCACAGCCTTGGCCAGACGGCGCTCCAGCCGCTTGTCGGCGTCGGATGCGTCCACCAGCACCAATTCCCAGTTTGTGTAGGTCTGCCTGACGACGCTTTGCAGCATCTCGTCAAACAGCTTGGCGGGCGTGTTGTACAGCGGCACGATGATGCTGATCTTCGGCCCCTGCAGGTGCGCGGCGCGCTGGGCCTTCAGCTCCCGGCGCAGCGGAATGTCGGCGCGGTGCCGCCAGTCGTCGTGGTGCATCGCCAGCCCGACGCGGAATTTCACATCGCGCCAGAGCTGCTCGGCCCCCTGCTCCCGCAGGGTCTTGACGCTGCGCCCCGCGAGGTCCCGCAGGTGGGCGGGGTTCAAAAGCCGCCGCGCCATGCCGCCGACGCTGTCCTGTACGGCCAGGTCGGCAGGGCGCTCGTTGTTCGGTTTTGTGTTCTCGGACATAGCTTATTCCTCGGTGACTTTGGCCGGCATGGCGTCCTTTTTCTCGAACCTTCGGTACTCGGCGGTAATTTCCTTCGTCACGCCGATGCGGCGCAGATGACCGTGGTCGAGCCAGGCTACCTTGTTGCACATACGCTCGATCTGGTCAATGGAGTGGCTGACCAGAATGACCGTCGTGCCGCCGGACAGCAGCTCGGCCATGCGCTTTTCACACTTCTCCTGAAACAGGAAGTCACCGACGGACAGGATCTCGTCGGCAATCAGGATGTCGGGCTTCGTTATCGTTGCCACGGCGAACGCCAGACGCGCGACCATGCCGGAGGAGTAGTTTTTCAGCGGTACGTCGAGAAAATCCTGCAATTCGCTGAATTCGACGATGTCGTCGAACTTTGAGTCGATGTACTTGGGCGTGTAGCCCAGCACGGTGCCGTTTAAATAAATGTTTTCCCGTGCGGTCAGGTCCATGTCAAAGCCCGCGCCCAATTCGATCAGCGGCGCAATCGTACCGTTGACCGTGACCTTGCCGGCGCTGGGCTTGTAGACGCCGGAAATCACTTTCAGCAGCGTAGACTTGCCGCTGCCGTTCAGGCCGATGAGACCGTAGAAATCACCGGGCATAATATCAAACGATACATCGTCCAGTGCGAAGAACTCGTCAAACCGCACACCGCCGTGCAGCAGCGCGACAAAGTACTCTTTCAGGCTTTCGTGCTTTTCCTTGGAGAGGTTGAAGCGCATCGAAACATGGTCGATGGAGATGATGGGTTTCTGCTCTGCCATTTCGATGCCCCCTTACATGTACAGGACGAACTTGTCCTGATTCTTTTTGAACACCCAGATGCCGAGGCCCAGGCTCAGCGCGGCACAGAGGAACGGAATCAGCACCATGTTGGGGGTCAGCCCCTCGCCCCACATGACGCAGGAACGCACGGCGGTGATGTACCAGTAGATGGGGTTCAGGTTGATGACGTACTGCATCCAGCTTTCCATCTGGCGCGGGTCGTAGAAGATGGCGCTGCCGTAGACAAGCAGTGTGCAAAAGACCTCCCAGATGTGCATGATGTCACGCACAAAAACGTAGAGCGTGGACAAAATCAGCCCGATGCCCAGACTGAAAATAAACAGCATCACAAGGGGATAAATGGCCAGCAGCACAGTCCCGATCGAGATGTGCGACCAGGTCAGCAGCGCGACGATAAACAGTGCCACGAGACTGAAAAAGAAGTTGACGAGCGCAAAGCAGCACTTTTCCAGCGGGAAGATGTATTTGGGAATATAGACCTTGCGCAGCAGCGGGCCGTTCTTCAGCACGCTCTCCATGGCCATGGTCGTGCTCTCGCGGAAGAAGTTGAACATCAGCTGGCCGATGATAAGGAACAGCGGAAAGTCCTCGATGCCCTGACCGCGCTGGTTGAACAGCGCACCGAACACGGCCCACATGACCAGACAGGTCAGCAGCGGGTTCAGCACGCTCCACGCCACGCCCAGCACGCTGCGGCGGTATTTCAGCTTGAAATCACGGCTTACAAGGTT
>ENA-OVGB01002978-OVGB01002978.1-human-gut-metagenome-genome-assembly--contig:-NODE-2978-length-11051-cov-13.443525_pt1 | contig 11051 bp, 8 predicted proteins | sample MGYA00237767_ERZ505413 | MGnify/ENA primary metagenome ERZ505413 (study PRJEB26158, sample SAMN06016410) | human gut metagenome | biome: human gut; feature: ankylosing spondylitis patient; material...
ACAGGAAGGGGGCATGGGATGCTCCCTTTTTGCGCTATTATAATAACAGCGTACAGCTTTGGCGGAATAGATTCGCCGAAGCGTCAACTCTCCATTGGAAAGGAGACGATATATTTATGAGTGATTATCAGCCGATGACCTGCCTGCCGGTGCTGGCGCTGCGCGGGCTGGTGGTGTTTCCGGGCTGCGTGACGCATTTTGACGTCGGGCGGACAAAATCCGTCCGCTCCGTCGAAGAGGCAATGCGCGCGAACCAGACGATTTTCCTCGTGGCCCAGCGCGATCTGGAGACCGACGACCCGAAAAAAGCCGACCTCTATGAGATCGGCACGGTCGCGACGGTGAAGCAGATCCTGCGTCTGCCGGGGGACAACATGCGGATTCTGGTCGAGGGACAGTACCGCGCGAAGCTGCTCGACATGATCCACAGCGAACCGTATCTGTTCGGCCGTGTGGTCGAGCTGGACGAGCCGGGCTACCGGCACGATCCGCTGCGCCTTCAGGCGCTCATCCGGCAGGGGCATGAGCTGTTCGGGCAGTTCGTCGACCTGGCCGTGAAGGCCGGGCAGGAGAGTATGCTGCAAATTTTAAGCTCTGACGAGCCGGGCAAGCTTGCCGATGTGATCGGCCAGAACGCGACGTTCCCTTACGACCAGAAGCAGCGCATTTTGGAGCAGCTGCACCCGGTTAAGCGACTGGAGCTGGCGATCGGACTGCTGGCACAGGAGCTGGACATTTTGCAGCTCGAGAGTGAAATTTCCGAAAAAGTACAGGAAAATGTCAACAAAAACCAGCGCGATTATTACTTGCGTGAGCAGATCCACGCCATCCGCGAAGAGCTTGGCGAGGACGACAGCGACGACGAGAATTACGCCGAGCGCATCCGTGCGCTGGGGCTTCCGGAGGCGACGGAGGAAAAGCTGCTGCGCGAGGTCAAGCGTCTCGGGCGGCAGCAGGGCGGCTCGCCGGAGGCGAACGTCATCCGCAATTACCTCGACTCGGTGCTCGATCTGCCGTGGAATGAGGAGACGAAGGAACGGCTGGATGTGAAGGCGGCGAGGAAGATTCTCGACGCCGACCACTTTGGACTCGAGAAGGTCAAGGAGCGTATCCTGGAGACGCTGGCCGTGCGGCAGCTCGCACCGGAGCTGCCGGGGCAGATTCTCTGCCTGGTCGGCCCTCCGGGTGTTGGCAAGACGTCGGTCGCCATCTCGATTGCAAAGGCGCTGAACCGCAAGCTCGCGCGGCTGTCGCTCGGCGGTGTGCGCGACGAGGCAGAGATCCGCGGCCACCGCAAGACCTACATCGGCGCGATGCCCGGCCGCATCATCGAGGCTATCTCCCGCAGCGGCTCGATGAATCCGCTGCTCGTGCTCGACGAGGTCGACAAGATGGGAAGCGACGGGCGCGGCGACCCCGCGAGCGCACTTCTCGAAGTGCTCGACAGCGAGCAGAACTACGCCTTCCGCGACCACTATCTTGAAATTCCCGTCGATCTGAGCCGCGTGATGTTCATCATGACGGCCAACACGCTCGACACCATTCCGCGCCCGCTGCTCGACCGCATGGAGATCATTGAAATCCCCAGCTACACGGACGAGGAGAAGGTGCAGATCGCGCAACGGCACCTGCTGCCCAAGGAGCGTCAGGCCCACGGGCTGACGGCCTCGAGCCTGCGCGTGGACGAGAGCGCCATCCGCGCGGCCATCGCGCTCTACACGCGCGAGAGCGGCGTGCGCTCGCTTGAGCGTCAGCTCGGCAAGATCTGCCGCAAGGCGGCAATGCAGCTTGCTACAAGCGATGTAAAGCGAGTCACCGTGACAGAGAAGAACATCAAGGACTTCCTCGGTGCGCCGCGTGCTGCACAGGAGAAGATTCCCGAAAAGGACCTTGTCGGCGTGGTGAACGGCCTTGCGTGGACCGAGGTGGGCGGTGAAATTCTGCCCGTCGAGGTCGGCGTGATGGACGGCAGCGGCAAGGTCGAGCTCACGGGCAACCTGGGCGACGTGATGCAGGAGAGCTGCCGCGCGGCGCTCTCGTGCCTGCGCCAGCGGGCGCAGGAGCTCGGCATCGCGCCGGACTTCTACAAGACGAAGGACATCCATATCCACTTCCCTGAGGGGGCCATCCCCAAGGACGGACCCAGCGCCGGTATCGCCATCGCGACAGCGGTGCTCTCCGCGCTGACGGGGCAGGCGGTACACCGCGATGTCGCCATGACGGGCGAGATCACGCTGCGCGGCCGTGTGCTCGCCATCGGGGGCTTGCGCGAAAAGACAATGGGCGCGCTGCGCGCGGGCGTACATACGGTCATTCTCCCGAAGGAGAATGAAAAGGACCTCGACGAGATCGACCCGCTGGTGCGCGAAAAGCTGCGCTTTGTACCGGTCGAGACGGTGGACGCCGTCTTTGCCGAAGCGCTGGTGCTGCCCGAAAAATGCACCGCTGCCGCGCACGAGAGCTATCTTCCTCCCGTGCAGGAGAGCGCGCACAGCGCGCTGCGTGCGGGCGAAATGAGCTGAAAGGAAACGAAAACCATGGCGATCAACTTCAACAAGGTCGAATTCATCCTCTCGGCGGCGTCGGAAAAGCAGTTCGTGCGCGACGGGATGCCGCAGCTCGCGTTTGCGGGGCGGTCGAACGTCGGCAAATCGTCCGTCATCAACCGGCTCGTCAACCGCAAGAACTTTGCCCGCGTGGGTGCGTCCCCGGGCAAGACATCGCAGATCAACTACTTTAAGATCGACGGCAAGCTCTACCTCGTCGACCTGCCGGGCTACGGCTACGCCAAGGTCTCCAAGACCGAGCGCGACCGCTGGGGCAAGCTGATGGAAAACTATTTCCAGTCTGCGGGGCTCATTCACCTCGGTGTGCAGATCGTCGACGCGCGGCACAAGCCGACGGCGGACGACGTGACGATGCACGACTACTTCGTGCAGACGGGCTGTCCCGTCGTGATCGTGGCGAACAAGCTCGACAAGCTCAAAGCGCGCGAGATCGAGCCGAATCTTGCCCAAATTCGCGAGACGCTGAGTTTGCGCGACGATGAGCTCGTCATTCCGTTCTCTGCCGAAAAGGGCACGGGCAAGGAGCAGCTGATCGCGGCGATCCTCGACCATTTGAACGACTGAAAAGGAATAATGCTTCACAGAAAAGCCTCTGTATGGGTTGACCATACAGAGGCTTTTTATCGTATTTCCCAGGGAATCAGCGGCGCAGCGTCAAAAGCGCGGTGCAGTGGGAGAAGGATTCAAACGTCAGCGCAGGGAAGTGAGGGCGGAGCTCGTCATAGACGAAGTAAATTTCATCCTCGTCCCACTCACTGCCTGCCGCAGTTCGACACGCTTCGAGCTCTTCGCGCGTGCGGAAGGCGACGTCGCCGATGAAAAGACAGCCGTCCTGCTTCAAAAGCGGCAGAAGCGCGCGAAGAAAGTCGATTTTCTGCGTGTCCGTCAGGTGGTGGAGCGAGTAGGTCGCGACGATGGCGTCGTACTGCTGTGCGCAAAGCTCGGGCACAAGGCCTTTGGAAAAATCGCCCTGATAGAGCCGCGCGTCCGGCATTTTTGCCTGCGCCAGTTCGATCATGCGCGCGGAAAAGTCCTGCCCATAGATTTGGCAGCCCTGCTCGTAGAGCCGCGAGGTCAAAACGCCTGTGCCGAAGCCGATATCCAGCACATCACGCCCGCTCTGCGCGAGCACGCGCTGATAGAGCGCGTTCATCATGGCGCGGTAGCCCGCAAAGGGGTAGCGGTCGTTCTCGTCGGAGAGGCCGACGCTCTTGTCATAGCCGTCGGCCCAGAGGTCGAAGCCGGTATTGTTCAGCATGTCAGTCCTCCTTTTCGTTCAGCGGGGGAAGTCCCAGCTCATAGAACGCCACGGCGCTCGCTGCGGCGACATTGAGCGAGTCGACGCCGTGGTACATCGGGATCCTGACCGTGTAGTCGCAGCTCGCGATGGTCGAGGACGCGAGCCCGTCACCCTCCGTGCCCATGACGATGGCAAGCTTTTCTTCGGCGGCAAGGCGCGGATCGTCGAGCCGTACGGAGTCGTTGCGCAGTGCCATCGCGACGGTGCGGAAGCCGAGATCGCGCAGCAGCTGCGTCCAGTCGCCGCTTTCGGGCAGGTAGGTCCACGGGATGAGGAACACATTTCCCATGCTGACGCGCGAGGCGCGGCGATAGAGCGGATCGCTGCCCGCGGTCGTGAGCAGCACCGCGTCCATGCCGAGCGCGGCGGCGGAGCGGAAGATCGCGCCGATGTTCGTCGGATTCATCACGTTTTCGAGCACGACGACGCGCCGCGCATCGCGGCAGACGTCCTCGACGCTTTGGAGCTTCGGCCGCCGCATGGCGCAGAGCATGCCGCGCGTCAGGTGAAAGCCGGTGAGCTGTGTCAGCACGGATTCATCAGCGGTGTAAACCGGAATATCTTGACAGCAGCGGGCGAGAATTTCGCGCCCCTTGCCCTGAGTATGCTGCCGCTCCATCAGAAACGACACCGGCTCACAGCCCGCATCAAGCGCACGGCCGATGACGAGCGGACTTTCCGCGACGAAGAGCGCGTTGTCGGGGTCCGCGCGATTGAGCAGTTGGTTTTCGGTCAGGCGCGCGTAGACGTCGAGCGCGGGATCGGAAAAATCGTGGATTTCGATGATGTTTGCCATAGCTTGTCCTTTTTAAGATTCTAAGATGTTCAGCAGTGCAGCGACGTCCGGCAGAACGAACGTCGGCTGCGGGTCAGCGGTGGGAAGGCCTTCTTCCTTCGTCTCGCCAGAGAGGACGAGCAGCGTGTCGATGCCCGCGTTCGCGCCGCTGGCGATGTCCGTGTAGATGCGGTCGCCCACGAGCAGTGTTTCCTGCGCGGAAACGCTCGCCTCAAGCATTGCGAGCTGCGGCATCAGCGGTTCGGGCTTGCCGATGACGATGGGGCGGCGGGAAGTCGCGCGCCAGAGCATTTCGCACACGCTGCCGCAATCGGGCACGAAGCCGCAGGCCGTGGGGCAGACCCAATCGGGATTTGTCGCAACGTAGGGAGCGCCCTGACCGAGCAGGATGCAGGCGTCCTCCAGCTTTTGAAATGTCAGCTCGGTGTCGAAGCCCATCAGGAGCGCGTTCGCGTCCTCACGCCGTTCTGCGACGGTAAAGCCCGCCGCGCGGAGCTGTGATTTCATCGACTCCGTACCGCAGACGTAATAGCGTCGATCTTCTCCGCCGTGCTCGCGGAGATAGTGAATCAGCGCGTCGACCGAGGTGAGAAAATCGGCCGCCTCCGTCGCGACGCCGAGGCGTGTGAGCTTTTTGACGTAGGCCGCTACGCTGCGCGAGGAGTTGTTTGTCAGAAAGCGGTACTGCCCGCCGCGTGCGCGGATGGCAGAGAGTAGCTCGCGGACGCCGGGAAAAAGCCGGTCGCCCAAGTACAGCGTGCCGTCGAGGTCGAAAAGAAAGAGCTTTTTGCACTGAAGCGGATTATGGTCAACCATCAGTCACGCCTTCTTTTTGCTGTCGATCGCAATGAAGAAGAATGAGCTCACCGCCAGAAGATAGGGGTAGAAGAGGTTTGGGATGATGTCGAACGCCGAGATGGCGTAGCCCAGCTCGTGCGCCGCGGAGATCGCGACGAGCATCTGCGCGCCGTAGGGGATGATGCCCTGAAAGATGCAGGAGAACGTGTCAAGGAGCGACGCGGCCTTGCGCGGGGTGATGCCGTATTCCTCGCTCATTTCCTTGGCGATGGGGTTCGCCATAACGATGGCGACGGTGTTGTTCGCGGTGGCAATGTCCATCGCGCCGACGAGAAGGCCCATGCCGATCTGGCCGCCGCGCTTGCCGCGAAACGCCTTTTTGATCCAGCCGAGCAGCGCTTCAAAGCCGCCGTACTCACGGATCAGCGCACAGATGGCGGAGACCAAAATTGCGACCATCGACGTTTCAAACATGCCGGCCGCGCCGCTGCCCATGTTCTCGAGCAGCGCCTTGACTGCGAGGATGCCGGTCTGCCCCGTCGCGCCGGTCGCGAGCGCGATGACCGCGCCGGATACGATACCGATGAGCAGCACGACAAAGACGTTGATACCGATGATGCCGCCGATGAGCACGAGCACATAGGGGACGATCTGAATGAGATTGTAGGCAGGGATGGGCGCGGGGTGCACGTCCGCATTCAGCGTCAGCACGAGGATGAGTGCGAGCGACGCGAGCGCGGCGGGGAAGGCGATGTGGAAATTTTCGCGGAATTTGTCCTTCATCGCGCAGCCCTGCCCGTTGCAGGCGGCGATGGTTGTGTCGGAAATGAAGCTCAGATTGTCACCGAACATTGCCCCGCCCATGACGGACGCGATACACAGCGGCAGGGAATAGCCGCTCGCCGCGGCGATGGGGATGGCGATGGGGACGATGAGCGTGATGGTGCCGACGCTTGTGCCCATCGCGGTGGAGACAAAGCAGCTTACGACGAACAGCACCGCCACGGCGAATTTCGACGGGATGATCGAGAGCATGAAGTACGCAACGCTCTCCGCACTCGAGCGGCCCACGACGCCGACGAACATACCCGCGGCTAAGAAGATGAGCAGCATCGTGATGATGTTCTTATCGCCCACGCCACGGCCCATTAGCGTGAGCTTTTCGTCGAACGACAGCGCGCGGTTCTGGCAGCAGGCTACGAGCAGCGCGATGAGAAAGATGACGACGATGGGGATGGAATAAAATCCCATCGGGATCTTGAGCACATACTCAAAAACAAGGCCGAGGCCCAAGTACAGGACAAGGAACACTAAGATCGGCAGCAGCGCCGCGGGATTGGCTTTTTTTGACATGGGATGACACTCTCTTTCTCCAAACATAAAAAAAGCTCCTGCGCGGAGCTTTTTGTGCGATATGAATTATTATAAGGAGCGTGGAGGACCTTGTCAAGTGAGATTTGCCCAGAATTGAGCGCAAAAGGGCTTGACAGAAGGACTCTAATCTGTTAGTGTACAAATATACTCTAACAGATTAGAGAGGGAACAAGATGGAAACGCCGAAAATTTTTGAAAGCGAATACCGCTTTTGCCAAATTCTGTGGGCACACGAGCCGGTCAAGAGCCGTGAATTGGTCGCGCTCTGCGCCGAGCACCTGGGCTGGAAACCGACGACGACCTACACGGTCATCAAACGGCTCTCTGAGCGCGGGGGGCTGAAAAACGAGAATACTGTCGTCACGTCGCTCATCTCACAGGACGAGGCGCAGACCGCCGAGATCGACGAGCTGCTCGACAAGCGCTTCGACGGCTCGCTGCCCGCGTTCGTCGCCGCGTTTACAAAGTCGAGCCACGTGAGCGACAAAGAGCTTGACGAGGTGCAGAAAATGATCGACCTTTACCGAAAGGAGAATCATCATGGATGACGTCTTTTTGAAGCTCGTGAACCTCAGCATCAGCGCAAGCTGGCTCATTCTGGCGGTGCTCGTGCTGCGGGTTGTCCTCAAAAAAGCGCCGAAGTGGGTCATGCCGCTTCTCTGGGGTGTGGTCGCACTGCGGCTTGTCTGCCTGTTTTCGATTGAAAGCGCGCTCTCGCTCATCCCGAGCGCCGAGACCATCCCGAGCGAGATCGTGACCGAAACGCGCGAGCCGGTGCTCTACGAGCAGGCGACGCTTGACATCGTCACGAATCCGACGCTGCCTTCGGCGGCGGAGGTCCCCGTCGGCGTGAGCCGCCAGCAGGCGCAGGTGGACTTCAACATCTACAGCGTCCTCTGGCTCGCCGGCATGGCGGCGCTGCTCGTCCACGCGCTCGTGAGCGCGGGAAAGCTGAAAAGAAAGCTCGCAACGGCGATTTTGCTGCGAGATAACATCTACGAGAGCGAATTTGTCGATTCGCCGTTCGTCTTCGGCGTGGTGAAGCCGAACATTTATCTTCCCATGCACATGGACGAGGGGACGGCGGCGTATGTCATCGCGCACGAGCACGCGCACCTCGCCCGCCGCGACCACTGGTGGAAGGTGCTGGGCTACCTCGTGCTTGCGCTGCACTGGTTCAACCCGCTGGTGTGGCTCGCCTACATCCTCTTCTGCCGCGACATCGAGCTCGCGTGCGATGAAAAAGTCGTCAAGGGGCTGGACGGTGCGGCGCGCGCGGACTATTCACAGGCGCTATTATCCTGCGCCGCGCCGAAAAGAGCCGTCGCGGCCTGCCCGCTGGCATTCGGCGAGGGGAACATCAAAACGCGCGTGAAAAGCGCACTGCACTACAAAAAGCCCGCGTTTTGGGTCGCCGCCGCGGCGGTGCTCGCGGTCGTGATCGTGGCCGTGTGCTTTTTGACGAATCCGAGGTCGGAGCGCGGCAGCCTTGTCTGGGCGCAGAAGCTGAATGCGGCGGACGTTGCGTCAATCGAGCTCTACGTTCCGGCGGAAGGGGAGGCGCGGCAGTATAAAAAACTCGATACGGAAGAAATGGCACAGGCAGTCGAACTGATCAACAGCAGCCGCGGCACATATATCGAAAAACCGGAGACGGTTTACGCCGGCTTGCCGGTGTGGTTCCTTCTCACGATGGACGACGGCACGGTGCATGCTGTCGGCAGCGTAGTGGGCCATTATCTGATCATCGACGGCGATACTTTTGATGCGGACGTCGAGAATCAGGCGGAATGGGAAAACTATGTGCTAAAGGGCGATTCGGCAAGTCCGATCGACATGGCAGACCGGCTGTCGTATGCACTCTATGGGATGACAACGGGGGTGTATACGCTCGGCGAGGCCGTTTTCGAGGATTCCGTCTGGGAAACCAGCTATGAGGAGACCTTTGCCAATACGAAGTCCACGCCCGAGCTGTGGCTTTCCTCCGCACTTGGCACGGACATGACCGGTATTCTGTACGGTACAGTGACGGCGGCGAGAGGATACAGCTACCGCTTTTCGGAGTGGGAAGAGATCGACCTGACCGTGAGCAACTTCGACTGGCTGTTCCGCAGCGGAAGCGGCGAAGATTGGGACGGCATGAGTGCTGCGAGGCTGCGCCGCGAAAACGCCCATGCCTGGCGCGGCACGAGAACGGGCGAGGACGTCAATGCGACAGTGCCGATGGCGGAGATCAGGCGTCAGGACGAGCTCACGGCGATGGATCAGTGGCTCTTATTGCAGCAGAAGGACGGCAGCCTTTACCTCGTGATGGGCTATCGCAGCGGGGGACTTCCCTATAGCGGGGCGCATCCCTACCGCTGGATCGTCCGCCTGAACGGCGGCGCGACCGAGCTGACCCGCGCTGACCTGAACGGCGACGGGATCGAGGAAGTGATCTCCTATACCGGCACTTCCACGCAGGAGCCGTACCGGCTGCGGGTGAGCAATCAGAGCGGCGAAGAGCTCTGGAGCGCGGAGCTGGGACTGGCGCACGCGGGCTGGAGCAGCTATTTCCTCTATCGCGACAGCGTCAAGACGGCGCTGCTGTGCTACGAGCCGACGATGTATCAGGGCGAGGCATCGTATTCCTACGAGCTCTTTATGCTCAGTGAAAACGGGACGACCACGCTGGCGGAGAATTCGGTGAGCTTCAGCGTAAATTCCGATTCCGCCGATTCATGGCCCGTCGAGGCGCGGAAATTCGCGGACGAGGTCAACAGGCTTTTAGACAAGAGCGAGCTGCTGTTCTCCACGCTGAACGCCGAGCTGCATTCCTACGGCGACGGCACGGTCATCCGCTGCGCAGAACCGTCGGAGAGCGACGGAAGCAGGGCGCTGGCGTCCGCCGACCTCGACAACGACGGCAGGGCAGAGCAGATCATCTGCGAGAAAGCGTTCGGCGGCTATGAGCTGTGCGTCGTCGACGACAACGGCGAGGAGCTGATGCGCGACCGCATGTGGGAGGGCGACGTCTACTTCCTCTGCCGCGAAAACGGACGCGACATGCTGCTGCAATACAGCTTGTTCGAGGGCAAAAATCAAGACGCGATCAGCTATTGTGACTACTACTACGGCCTTCACACCTTTGACGGCGGCAAACTGAACATCGTGGAAAACAACAACACGAGCATTTATCTGAACTGGGACGGAACGCAGAACGGCGATTGGGGCGAATCGCAGCAGGCATTCGCAGCGCGCGTCAATGAGCTGATCGACCAGAGCGAATTTCTCATTGCCCAACAGGACGGCGAGCTCATTTTGACGAGCGAGGTGCAGCGCTGGTACTGCGTATCGCCGAAAACGATCAGAGTGGCAATGGATGACACAACGATCTATATCGACAGAAAAAGCTGGGACTTTGCCGAACAGTACCCGTCGCTCAAAGGGTTTGAGGACATTGGGACCGCAGGCAACTACTTTGTGGCGTTCGGTAGCCTGGGGGAGAAAAACGACCTCTACGTGGTTTTCAATTTCGTGGCCGGCACGCTGCTCAAGACCTTCCCCGGCAACAACCTCATCTGGCAAGGAGATGACCTTTCTACCGCGGTCTACTCCTACTGGTCGGACATCTACGCGCTCAACGGGACGAAGCTCGCCGCGCTCGAACTCACGAGCGGCGAGGAGATCAGCGGCCTCGCCTTTGCGCCCGACGGCGTGTCGATCATTGCGACGGTCTCCGGCAAGAGCGGCGAGCGTAAGGTGACGGTCACGCGCGAGGGCAGCGCGTAGCAGACCTCGCTCACCGACTGGACGGAGGGCGACGGCGTGGAGCGCACGTACTTCGCCCCTGTCGGGATCGAGGGGAACGAGACATTTCTGGCGACGGTCGGCGTGAGCTACCGGCTGGAACAGCAGTCGGACGGCACATCCCGCATCGCGGAGATCACAGGCGCGCAGGGACTCACGCTGCCGCGCTATCGCCGCGGCTGGGTCAGCGTGGACGAAAAGGCAGACGTCCTGGGCGCCGTGATCGCGGACGACGGCAAGAGCGCCGACGTGACGGTGCAGTATTATGCGAGCCTTGGCGGGTCGGGGTACCAGCCATACACGGCGGGGGTTCATATTGTCGCACCGTAGGGTGCGAGGGGGATTCCCTGCGGCCGCGCAGGGAGTGCGAATAAAGGGGGCCATTCTCTCACGTGAGAGAATGGCCCCCTTGGACCCCCAAGAGAAC
>ENA-OVGB01002979-OVGB01002979.1-human-gut-metagenome-genome-assembly--contig:-NODE-2979-length-11049-cov-4.990813_pt1 | contig 11049 bp, 8 predicted proteins | sample MGYA00237767_ERZ505413 | MGnify/ENA primary metagenome ERZ505413 (study PRJEB26158, sample SAMN06016410) | human gut metagenome | biome: human gut; feature: ankylosing spondylitis patient; material...
AAAAACAGGGGTTGCGCTCGTGTTTCCCTTATGATACAATCAATTTTATAAGTTTACTCTTGTATTTTTCTAATATTGTGATAGAATATAAAAGTTGCTAATCATAGAAGATATTTTGAGTTAAATCAGGAAGGATACTATTAATGAAAACAAAACGTGAAGACATTCGTAATATTGCAATTATTGCCCACGTTGATCATGGTAAGACAACCCTTGTTGATGAGCTGTTAAAGCAGAGCGGAACTTTCAGAGCTAATCAGGAAGTCGCTGAACGAGTTATGGATTCCAATGATATCGAAAGAGAAAGAGGAATCACTATTCTTTCTAAGAATACAGCTATCACATATAAGGATACTAAGATTAACATTATTGATACTCCTGGCCATGCTGATTTCGGTGGCGAGGTTGAGCGAGTACTTAAGATGGTTAACGGCGTTATTCTTGTTGTTGACGCATTCGAAGGTGTTATGCCTCAGACTAAGTTCGTATTACAGAAAGCCCTTGATATGAATCTTTCTGTTATAGTATGTATTAACAAGATAGACAGACCAGAAGCAAGACCTGAAGAAGTTATTGACGAGATCTTAGAGCTTTTCATTGACCTTGATGCTAATGAAGATCAGCTTGACTGTCCATTCATCTTTGCTTCAGCTAAGTCAGGCTATGCTATGGCTGACCTTAATGATGAAAAGAAAGACATGCAGCCACTCTTTGACTGTATCGTCAATAACATTCCTGCACCAGAGGGTGACCCTGATGCAGATACACAGATGCTTATCTCTACTATTGACTACAACGAATTCGTTGGTAGAATTGGCGTAGGTAAGATTGATAATGGAAGCCTTAAGGTTAATCAGGAGGTTATGATTGTTAACCACCATGATCCAAGCGTTAAGAAGCGTGTAAGAATTACTAAGCTTTATACATTTAACGGACTTAATAAGGTAGAAGTTAATGAAGCAGGTATCGGTGAAATTGTTGCTGTATCAGGTATTGCTGATATTCATATCGGTGATACAATCTGTTCACTTAACAACCCTGTTGCTATTCCTTTCCAGAAGATTTCAGAGCCTACTCTTTCTATGGACTTCATGGTTAATGACAGTCCTCTTGCAGGTAAAGAAGGTAAATTCGTTACTTCAAGACATTTAAGAGACAGACTTTTCAAGGAACTTAATACAGATGTTAGTTTAAGAGTTGAGGAAACACCTGGCGTTGAGAACTCATTTAAGGTTTCAGGACGTGGTGAGCTTCATCTTTCAGTTCTTATTGAGAATATGAGAAGAGAAGGTTATGAATTTGCAGTAAGTAAAGCCGAGGTACTCTACCACACAGATGAGAGAGGTAAGAAGCTTGAGCCTATGGAACTTGCTTATATCGATGTTCCAGATGACTGCACAGGATCTGTTATCCAGAAGTTAAGCCAGAGAAAGGGCGAACTCCTTGGTATGTCACCAATTAACGGTGGATACACAAGACTTCAGTTCTCTATCCCTTCAAGAGGTCTTATCGGATACAGAGGTGAATTCCTTACTGATACTAAGGGTAACGGTATTATCAATTCTTCTTTTGAAGGATATGAAGAATACAAAGGAGACATTTCTTACAGAAAGAATGGTTCTCTTATTGCTTACGAAAGCGGTGATGCTATCACTTATGGTCTTTTCAACGCTCAGGAGAGAGGTACTCTCTTCATCGGACCTGGTGAGAAGGTATATGCCGGAATGATCGTTGGCGAAAATCCTCGTACTGAGGATATTGAGGTTAATGTATGCAAGACAAAGCATCTTACCAACACTCGTTCTTCAAGTGCTGATGAGGCTCTCCGTCTTGTTCCACCTAAAATTCTTAGCTTGGAGCAGGCACTGGATTATATCGACACAGACGAATTACTTGAAGTAACACCTAAGAGTCTTAGAATCCGCAAAAAGATTCTTGACCACACAGCAAGATACAGAGCTAACAAGAAGTAATTTATTTAAGGAGGTTTCAATTATGGATAGCGATTTAGGAGCTAAAGTTAAGAAGTTAAGAATTGCACACGGTCTTACACAGGAAGACGTTGCTAAAGCATTAGAGGTTACACCTGGTTACATAAGTAACGTAGAAAACGGACGTAATCTTATGACATTAAGAATGCTTTCATATTATGCAGAGCTTACAGGTGTTTCTCTTGATTACCTTGCAGGAAGCGTTGACAAGTCATACCAGAACACAGCTCTTGACAACGAAATCATGCAGATTGTACAGAAGTTAGATGTTGATTCTAAAGAGAAGCTTATCTCAACACTCAGAATCTGGTTTGCTGATAATAAGTAATTAAAACCGGCAGGCATATAAATAAGGAGACGGGTTATTTTCCCGCCTCCTATTATTTTTTAGCTCTGTATTGATTTCATCTGATAGAATTCGCCTTTAAGTTCCATAAGCTCATCATATGTTCCATATTCAACGCAGTGACCATCTGCTATTACCGCTATTCTGTCTGCACCCTTTATAGTCGATAATCTGTGTGCAACTATAAATGTTGTCCTGTCTTTAGTAAGATTATTAAGTGCCTCCTGAATAAGCTTCTCAGATATACTGTCTAATGCTGATGTTGCCTCATCAAGAACTATTACTTCAGGATTTCTCATAAGTGCTCTTGCAATCGATACACGCTGCCTCTGTCCGCCTGAAAGCTTTCCACCATGCTCTCCCACAACTGTATCTAATCCATCCGGAAGTGAATCTATAAGATCTCTTAAATTAGCTGCGTCCACAACTTTATTAAGGGCTTCTTCATCGAAATCATCTATTCCATATGTTATATTATCTCTTATAGTTCCTGAGAATAATATTGATGTCTGCGGTACAACTGCCAGATGCTTTCTATAACTTCTAAGATCAATATCTCTCATATCATGTCCATCAATCGTAACAACTCCGTCTGTGGCAAAATTAAAGCCTATAACAAGGTTAAGAATTGTAGATTTACCAGCTCCTGATTCTCCGACAAGTGCAATCGTCTCACCCTTATTGACATGAAGATTAAGCTCATGAAGTACTGGTTTGTCTGTATTATTATAGGCAAACCTGACATTTTTAAAATCAAACTCACCTTCTATACTATCAAGTGCTTCTTTCCCGTCATTGCATTCAATATCTTCTTCAAGAAGTACTTCTCCAATAGAATTAACAGACTCAACTCCCTTGGCAATAACTGGTATAAGCGACATAAGTGATGATACCTGACTTACTATTGTTGCAAAATAACTCTGGTAAAGTGTAATGTCTCCCGGACCAACACTTCCCTTTAAAGCAAGAAATCCTGTGAATCCCAGACACACAACCTGAAAAACCTGGAATATTGCCCATCCAACCGAGCCAAATAATGCCTGTATAACATCAAGCTTATAGCCTTTCTCCGCAACTGCGAAAAGCTGTCCGCTCATCTTGGTTACTTCCTCCTCTTCAAGTGCATGTGCCCTTGTAACCGGAATAAGCTCAACCATCTCCATAACCCTTGCAGATGTCTCTTCCATCTCCTTACGGAACTCGGTATTTCTCTTCTTCATAATATTTCTGAAAAATACCATAGTTGCCGCTGCAAGAGGTGTAGTGAGAAGAAAGAATAAGAACACTATAAGGCTCTTTGATATCGTAACAAAAAGTGCAACTCCAATATTAAGTGCAATATTTAATATGCTTAAAAACATCTGTGTTGATAGCGTCTCAACCGCTTCTACATCTCGCATTATCTTTGATTGCAGCCTGCCTGACTGTGTCTCTTTGTGGTACGAAATTGAAAGCTGCTGCAGTTTCCTTACAAGTGCTTTTCTAAGTCCTGTTTCTGCATACCTTGTTGCTAATGATTTATATCTTGTATACAGATAATTCATTGGCACATTAAGAACAACTAATGCAACCATAATTATTGCCTGAATAATAATATTCTGTACAGTTTCTGGCGAACCACTTGTAATATCATTGATAATATTAGCCGTAACAATTGGCAGCACCCACACAGGGGCATGCTTTATAAAGAAAAATAATACTGCAAGAAAGAACTTATTATAATTTCCCTTATAAAGCCCTATAAGTATCTTTAACGGATGCCCCTTATACTTCCTATAGCACTCAATGAACCAATTCTCAACATCAATTCCCTTTGGTGCATGTAAATTCATGATTGTTCCTCATTTTCCATATATTTATACTAATCTCTTTCAATCTTATCAACATTATCTGCCACAATTGCTTCTCCATCGCAGCCCTCAATATTGACATTCTTTAATATAAGTTTTTCTACATTACTTACAATAAGTCCCTGTCTGCTTGCTTCATCACAGCCAAGCATCATTGCTGCTACCCCCGGCTTTGCATCTTTAGCATAGCTGAAGTTAATATTCTCAAATGTAAGCTTCTCAACTTTACTCTCTGGCAGACCAAATATATATGCACCTGCAACATGGCAGTTTTTCGCATTGATATCCTTAAATGTAAGGCTCTTGATTGAAGGTGTTCTGTCATCAACAGGAAGTGGCTTCCTAGAACCAACATATTCTGTCTTTCCATCTGGATCACAGAAATAGAAGCTGTTAACAACAAATGGTGTCATAACGTTATCCATATCAATATTCTCAAATGAAATATCATCAAGTACAGATAATTTACCACGGCCTCTTCTTGTCTTAACTCTTAAACCTCTGTCTGTATTCATGAACATACAGTCTCTGATATGAACATCTTTAACTCCCGCGGCTATCTCGCTTCCTACTGTTACTGCACCATGTCCGTCTCTCATACAGCACTGGCGTACTGTCATATCCTCTGTAGGAGTCTTTTCCTTCTGAGCCATATATATCTTGCCTGACTTGATTGCTATACAGTCATCACCAACTGAAATGTATGTTCCAAGCACAAGAACATCCTGACAGCTTTCCGGGTCAAGACCATCTGTGTTGTGTGAATTAGCAGGATTAAGAATCTTAACATCAATAAACTTAAGATGTTTACTAAAATATGGGTGGATTGTCCATGATGGTGAATTCTGGACTGTAATTCCATGCATAGTAACATTACTACAGTTATTGATAAAGAATAATCTTGGTCTCCACGCAGTATTTCTTATCTTACAATTCTTCCACCAGTTATCGTGAGTTGTGCATCCATCAATAGTTCCTTCACCTGTAATTGTGACATTTGAACAGTTGATACCACATACAATTGCTGAAAACATATCCAGAGGATTGCCTTCCCATGTACCAAGGTTGTAATAATCTTTCTCATCGTATGTCTCAATCTGTCCCGGTAATATAGGGAACTTATCTCTTTCTGTAAATGCTGAAAGTACTGCTCCTTTAGCAAGCTCAAGATTAAGATTATCTTTTAAGAATATACTTGATATCTTATAAACACCCTCTGGAACTAATACTCTGGATTCCTTAGGAGCTGCCATAATTGCACACTGGATTGCATTAGTATCATCATGCTCTCCATCACCATACGCACCAAATTCTCTGACATTAAGTGTTACATATTCATAATCCGTCTTAAATTCAACAGGTCCGTATTCTTTTCCTGCATACACTGCTGTAATCTTATATTCTGTATCTGGCTTAAGACCATATATTGTTGTAACAACCTTTTCTGTCTTGCCATATTCTTCTCCATTAATCAAGAGTGTGTATTCTTCCTTAGAATAATACTTTCCACCGTCATCAAATTCTACTACTGCACTTCTTCCTGTCTTGATAACTAACTTTAACTCCATAATACACCTCCATTGCTGCGTCCGTAATCCTGATAATCCCTGTTTCTTATATACTCACTGTAAGCTGTTATATACGCCGCTGATACAGATATACTGTTCTTATCCGCAACATGCTTATCAGTAGCTTTTTCAAAGATTTCCTCAGCCTTGGATGCATATTTTTCTGTCTGTATAAGCTTCATACGGCAACCTTTCAATACTGCATATGCATACATAAGCTTTACAAACCATGAATCTGTATTATCAATTGTATCATTAAGAACTGAAACTGCTGCTTTATACATTTCTCTTATTCTTGCAAATATCTCATACAATGCCTGATCCATAACTTCAAGTGTATCAACTGCTCCTGCTGCAAATAAAGCAAGTGCTTTTACAGCCTTAGCATCACCATCATGTGCTGCCTTTCCTGCGTTCTCAAAGCATTCTGTATATATTGCATTATACTGCGCGATTATATCATTATAATGTTCTTTCCCACCATCTTTGGTTTCATAATTCATATAGAAACTCAATGCCTTAAATGCAGTGCATAAGCATCTGCTACCTTCAGCTCCTGTAAAATATCCTGATTCTGTTCTTTGCTGTCTCTCTGTCTGCTTGGCAATATTAACAGCAATATCATTCTTTCCAACACTGTAGCATGCATTACCATACATGTAATTAACAAGGTCATTCTCGCCTATATTAATAGTATTATCCTGTATAAGCTTATCTAATTCACCTGTAATAACATCCTTATATTTATCACTATGCTCTGCCGCTTCAAATTTACCTAAAGCATTAAGAAGAAGCGCCTTATCAAATGCATCTGCTCCTTCAAGCCCGGTTTCTTTTAATACATTATTAATGTATCCTTTAATTTCAAAACTTTTATCCAAGCCTTTTTCCTCCTAACCAATATTTGTTTTATTGTATCATGTTAAACAGTATTATTCCACTATTTGACTGGTAATGACGAATAAAAATACAGTTTTATTGCTTTGTATATTCTCATCGCTACTCGCGCAAAAAGGCGAGTCCATATGGACCCGCCTTAAATAAATTCAAAATATTAACATTACTCCTTAACGGCACCTACGTTAACACCCTGTACAAAGTACTTCTGACAGAATGGATAGATAACCATGAAAGGAAGAATAGCAATGATTGTAGCTGCATTACCAATTGTTTCCTGATTAACTGCGTCATCAACCGGAATATCACTATCAATAACCATGTTTCTTAACTGAATCTGGAAGTTGAACAGCTTATTCTTAGTAATATATAACTTGAAGTTTGTATAATCATTCCAGAAACTAACTGCGAACATCAAACCAATTGATGCAAGAGCTGCCTTTGAAAGAGGAAGAACAATCTTAAAGAAAATTCCCATTGGAGAGCATCCATCAATCTGAGCTGCCTCAAAAAGAGACTCTGGGATACCTTCAAAGAAGTTTCTCATAAGAACTAAGTTATATACATTGATTGACATTGGTAAAATAACTGCCCATAGTGTATTCATTAATCCCAACTGCTTGATAACAAGGTACTTAGGAATCATACCACCATCGAAAATCATTGTGAAGAGAAGCATATAAGCGAAGAAGTTTCTTCCTGGCATCTCCCACTGAATTAATACATAACCACCAAGTGTTACAACTAAAAGTCCAACAAATGTACCGATAACTGTTGTAACAACTGAAATCAAGAATGGTGTATATAAGCTTGATCTGGTTAATACGGCTGTATATCCACCCCATGTAAACTTAGATGGTAACCATACAAAGTTGTATGAAGTATTAGCATCAAGAGAACTGATAATTACTCGATAAATTGGTATCATAATCAAGCATGCAACAATAATAAAGAATATTGCATTAACTAATGGGAATATTTTAAATTTTTTCTTTTTCTTTTTGTAAACTAATGTTGTACTATCACTCATTATTTATTCCCTCCTATACAATACCACGTCCACGTACTTTCTTACTTGCCCAGTTACAACCGAGAACTAAGATCATACCAACGAACGACTTAAATAAACCTACAGCAGTTGTATAACCATAATCTGAATTACCACCACCGAATGTCTTAACATATACATATGTCTGTAATACCTGTGACTTAGTATAAGTAATAGGTGACTGTAATACGAATACTGACTCAAACAGGTTCATAACCTTGGCAAGGTTAAGAATAAATACTGTAATAATAGTATTAGCAAGAGCTGGTAATGTAATATATATCAGTCTCTTAAATCTATTAGCACCATCAATCTGTGCAGCCTCATAAAGGTCTGGGCTGATACCTGATAATGTAGCTAAGAATAAGATTGTTCCCCATCCTGTATCTTTCCAAACATTCATTACATAGAATGTTCCACGCCAGTACTGAGCAGAATTCATGAAATCAATAGGTGTATCAATAAGGCCCATGTTCATAAGAATTGAGTTTACTGGAGCGATATCATATGGTGCAAGCATCATCTTGAAAACTGAAGCAACAACTACCCATGACATGAAATGTGGAAGGTAAATAATTGTCTGTACTGTCTTCTTGAAAATCATATTTGTAATTTCGTTCAAAAGAAGTGAAATTATAACAGCTGCGCCTGTATTTAAGAACAACTTAATAATTGACAAAATTAATGTATTTCTAAATGCCTGCCAGAAATATACATCGTTAGTAAACATTGTTACAAAATGGTAAAGTCCCATATAATAAGGGTTACCAATGATATAAGATGTAAATGCATAACGGCATCCAAGCATTGGCCAGTAGTTGAACAACATAATCATTACAAATACTGGTAAGAACATAAGGTAGAAACCTCTATAATAATAGATTTTATTAGAAAGGCTCTGATTTAATGAATTAGAAAGATACTCAGTATCAACATGAAGATCTTTCTTAAATGGCTTCATAATATCAATGAAGCAACCTGCAATTGCAATAACAACACCAATTGCAAGAACAATTAATCCACATCCGATATGATATGAATTACCATTATAACCATTGCTGAGAAGATCTGTAAGTGAATGAGGGACAAATTTAAGACCACCACCCATTACTTTTCCTTCAACACTGTTAAAGTCGAATGCAAGGAATGAAACAATTGTAATAACAACTGAAACTGCTACCGGAATAATAGACAGAATTTCTTTTCTTGCTACTACAAGAATAATTGCAACAACTATACATGCAATAAATAAATACCACATAACCGGCATACTGATATTCATGTAGCCGAAAGCATAAGCTTTAGGATATAATCCCAGTTTAATCTTCTCGCCTGACTGTACCATTGGTAAAAGACTTGCAACAAGCATTACAACAAATCCAATGATAGCCATTACTCTTAAGTTTCCCTTTGGTTTTCCTATTGCTGTACCACACTTAGGGCAAACCTTTGCTTTCTTAGGAAGCTCTGTGTTACAAGATGGACACTGCATTTTTTTACCTTCTTTCCTAATAATTTATCGTATGCCTACCAAATAAATACAAAAAATACAAATTTCATAAGCAAATCTTTTCTCAATATAAGCGGCGCGGATTTCTCTGCGCCGCCATATTGAACATCTGATGCATCCGCATCTTAAATTCTTAACATTTAAGTTAAATTACTTAATTGTCGCATTTAATGACTCGATAACAGCTGTAACCTTAGCACCAACCTGGTTATTGTAATCAGCCATAGCTTCGTCATATGTCTTAGTTCCAAGAACTACCTGTGAAAGAACTTCTACTCTCTTAGTATTGATATCTGTGATATTGTTACTAAGTACGTCTGTTGTAGGAAGAACTTCAACCATTTCGCAGTTAGCATTGAACATCTTGTAGCATTCAGTAATAATTGGATCTTGAGCCTTGTGACCTGGATCTTCCTTATCTCCAAATCCAGCAATTGCAAGATCTGGATCAATATGGTTCTTAGTTGTAAGTGTTGATGGTGTTTCTGGAGATGGAAGATTATGGAATTCTCCTTCTGCTGCTGTATAAGTCTTACCTTCTTTTCCATCCTTACCAGCTACTGTATATGTCTCTGCCTTATCATCCCAGTGTGTTCCCTTAGCGCCGTATTCCCAAGCTACCTGGATATCTCCACCGTCAAGCATTGTATCGATGAAGTACTTAAAGATTCCCTCAGCCTTTCCATTCTCATATGCCTTATATGTAATAGCCCAAGCTGGAGCAAGACGCTCTATATACTTGCCAACTTCCTTGATAGGCTTGATAGGTACAAGGCTGTCTGTCTGATCTGGAAGTAATTTAGTAAGGTTCTTATCCCATGTACCAGCCCAGTATGTAAATACTGAAGATGCAAGGTTAGCGTCCTTATTAGTAAACTTGTTACGAGCTTCCTTTGTTGAAGCATTCTGTGTAGCTGGATCAAGAATCTTATCATCAATTGCTGTCTTAAGTCTGTCCATAGCCTTCTTCATTGCTTCTTCTGAGAATCCATCTACATACTTTCCATCCTTAAGATAGAATGTGAACTGAGCATCCTGATAGAATTCTGGAAGGTAGTTAGTATATGGAGCTTCTGGCTTGTTACCACCAGCAACAAAACCTGATGTAGAGATTACATAGTTCTTGTTAGATGATGCTGCCTGAATCTTCTTAAGCATATCATAGTACTGATCATATGTCATTGTCTCATTAGCAACCTTATCTGGCTCTAATCCAGCTGCCTTTAATGCAGAAGCCTTTACATATGTACAGCATCCGTTACCACGTGTTGGTGAGAAACCGTAAAGAGCCTTTGTTCCGTCTGGACCAGCAAGTACATTACCTGCCATAACAGTATCAGCCATATCAGTAAGTCTTCCTGAATTCTTAGTAGCTGACTGCTCCCAAGCATCTGTCATATCCCAAAGATATCCGTTTGATGCGAAGTTTGCAAGATAATCTGAGTTAAGAAGAACTACATCTGGAAGATCACCTGATGCAAATGTGTTCTTTACAGAGTCAGCGTAGCTTGAATGATCTGGACGAATCCACTCAATGTCAAGTCCTGTAAGTTCCTTATAATACTCATAGAACTTAGCAGCTCCGTTAGTTTCCTTAACAACAGTTCCGTCTACCATAACTGTAAACTTACCTGGCTTTTCAACTGAAGCCCAGTCAACTGTTTCCTTTTTGTTGTCTGTAGTGTTGTTCTTAGAACCACAAGCAACAAGTCCTACTACTGATGTAAGTGTTAAACCTACAGCAGCAAACTTCTTTAATGTCTTTTTCATAAACCTTAAAACCCTCCTTATTTGGTTTTCGGGGCTTGACCCCCTTTTCGTTTTTTAGACATTGATATA
>ENA-OVGB01002981-OVGB01002981.1-human-gut-metagenome-genome-assembly--contig:-NODE-2981-length-11046-cov-2.733600_pt1 | contig 11046 bp, 7 predicted proteins | sample MGYA00237767_ERZ505413 | MGnify/ENA primary metagenome ERZ505413 (study PRJEB26158, sample SAMN06016410) | human gut metagenome | biome: human gut; feature: ankylosing spondylitis patient; material...
GTCGAGTTCCGGAGGGGTTTTATGCGATTCCGTGCAGGCGGACGGAATCGCCGCCATCAGCAGGACACAAAGTATCAGGATGGATTTTTTCATCTTGTCATTTTTGAGTTTTCTGTTCTTTTTCAGCCCGGTCGATACCACGTTTGATGTCATCCCATAGATCGTTTTCGATGACCTGAATGATGTCGAAGACCATCACACCGTCCGTGCGCGAAAGACACAGGTATACGGCGTCTTCGAACTGATCGACATGGTTCTGGGCGTAGAGCGAACCGTAGACCGCACAGTCGCCGTCGACATCCTTCAGCGAGCGGGCGAGACCGTACTCGATGGATTCGGGATCGTCCATGCCCCATACCTTTTCGAGGTAGGTTCCCGTGATGAAGACATCGAGCAGATCGGCGAATCCGGTGCGGTTGTAGGTCGGCGTGGCCCAATCGTCGAGATAGGCTTCGTGGAAGCGCGAACGCGGGCTGGCCCAGTTCTGGCCCTGTGTGTAGATGGCGTGCAGCCACGAGGCGGCCCAATACTCCAGTTTCACGCCGGGTTGCAGCTCATCCACCGTCGCGCGTATTCGGGCGATGAAGTCGCGGATGACTCCCGAGCGGAACTCCCACCACTGTTTATAGTAGGGGCCTGCCACGCGGGCTCCGTTGGCGTCGTAGGTGAATATATCCTCCGGGAAACGGTCGATACCGTGTCCGAGGTAGGTTTCGAACGCTTCGCGCGAAGCGGGCGAGAAATCGCTCTCAGCATCGGGGAAGCGGCAATAGTCGAGGGCATAGCCGTCGAACTTGTATTTTGTGAGCAGTTCGTGTGCGAAACGCAGCACGTACTCCTGATTTTCGGGCAGTACGGGATTGAGGAACGCTGCGACTTTCGTCGGGTCGTCCTTGATGTCTTTCCTCCCTTCGGGCGTGTATTCGACACAGGTTCGGCCCGCCAGTTCCGGGTCGGAGTAGGCCGCTCCCTGGCGGAACGTGGTGAATCCCGCAGGGAAAATCATCGTCGAGACGGTCACTTTTAGTTCCCTTTTACGCGCTTCGTCGAGGAAGCATTGCAGGTAGTCCCAATCGCGGCGGACGGTGTCCGGACCGACGACGGTGAGCGGTTCCAGCATATCGCTTTCGTAGAGCACGGTGCCCGAAATGGGGCGCACGTCCACGACGATGTGGTTGAATCCGCACTCGACGGTGCGGTCCAAATAGTAGCGGATCGAATCCTGCGAAGCGAAGCGCTTGAAATTGGCCTCTGCGTCGAACCAGAGCATTTTGGGTTTTCCACCGTCGGCGGCGCGAAGCGTCCGGGCGGAGTTTCCGCCGCAGGATATCGATGTCGCTGCAACGAAGAGGATGACTGTAAAAAAGGTGCTTATTTTCATGGGTCGTGTTAAAAGAACCGCATTCCTCCGGCCCGAGAACGGGCCCGGACCGGGAAGAATGCGGATTGATACGGTTTCGTCAAGACCTGTCGTGACAGGTGTAAGGTTTGTTAATCGTAAGTGATCTCCAGTTTCCAGCTCTTGACTGCGTGCCCGGGAACCAGTACGTATACGTAACCGCAGTTTTCCTTTTCGTTATACACGAATGTTCCGACGGGGCGGTAGGGGTTGGCGTCCGAGATCGCGTAATTGAGCGTCGCCTCGGCGGGGTTGAGCAGGAATTCGCCGTTCGAGTCCACGATCGAGACGTAGGTGCAGGGCCAGCCGGTGGTGAAGACGGCGGCATAAGCCTTTTCGTTGAACATGAAAGCGCGGATCGAACCTTTGGTGTAGTTACCCCAGTTGTTCGGACCGTTGGGCGCTGCTCCCGGAATCTGCTTCAGATTGAGCGAGGATGTGCCGTCCCAGCCTTCCCAGGTCAATACGTTGTGACCGCCGGCCACGGCATCCCACATGAACCAGGTGCCCGAAACCTCTCCCGAGCAGGCCGAAACCATCTGGCTCCACGAGCCGTCGTTCGAGGGCTGTCCGGTAAGCAGGTTGTAGTAGTCGCCACGCACGCCGTCGGCGAAACCCCAGCAGAAACTCGGGCCAGTGGCTACGCGTGCGCCCAATGCCGTAATGAGCGCTTTGCCTTCGACGAGGTTGCCGCCCACGGAGAGGAACGCTGCGATGGCGCTGTCCGACGGACCGAGGATCGTTTCGGCGGGCTGGTCGCATCCGTTCTTCCAGCAGGCGTACGTAACAGGAGCCGATCCACTCGTGCCGTCAGCGGTCAGTGAAGCGATCAGATGTCCTGCCTCGTCGTTAGCCAGCGAGGTGACCTGCAATCCGTCGTAACCGGTCATGTTCAGATTGCCTGCGGCAGCGAGCGTCTTGCCGTCGAATACCTTGGTGCCGATGACGATCTTGTCGCCGCTGACGCCGATTTGCAGGTATTTCGTGTGATCGGTGATGTCCATCTGAGTGGCCGTTTTCTCTGCCAGAGCACCGATCTTGGTATAGGAAACGACAACTTTTTCAACGGGCTTTGTTGTATAAATGCGGGTGGTCTTGCCGTCGGCTCCCGTCACCGTGAATGAAATCGGCTGCGTATAGTCGGCCGCCACGGAGGGATCGGGCGTGATGGTTGCGCCTTCGGAGAGTTTCACCGTGGCGGTGGACGTCTTCATGGCTTCCAGCTGCGGCGTGGTATAGGCAAGGTCGATCGATTTGTCGTAGTCGTAGACATCGCCTGAAAGCGTTTCCCCTTCGGGGAGATTCAGAACGAAAGATTCGATACGGCATTTTTCGCCGCGGTCGATCTGCGGGCCGGGTTTGCTGATTTCCGGATCGTCGTCCGTACAGGCTGCAAACGACAGCGCGAGACCTGCCAGGGTGGCGTAAGCGAACAAATTGAACTTTTTCATATTGGTCGAGTTAATTTTAGATTTATTCATTCGTTGTAATTCGTTATCTGCGCGTGTAGAAAGCCCACAGCGTATAGGTTCGCGATCCATTGTCGCCTGCCCGAACCTTGATCTCCATCGGATCGGAGAGGTCTTTCAATCCCGACAGTGACGGATAGATATAGGTGTCATAAGCCACGTTTGCGCGTACCATCAGCTTTTTCACGTCGTATTTTTCACGAAGTTTTTTGGGAATGGGGAAGAAAATCTCGCCCGTCGTTTCGTCGATGATTCCTGCGATACCGGCTCCGCCTTCGGCGGGCTGGATTTCGATGGAATTAATCGTACTGTCCGTGTGGATGAATTCGTCTTCCGCTTCGGCGCATGATGTCGCAAGCGATGCGAATGCCGCTACGGCCAGTACTGCAAGATATTTACGGAGTTTCATAGTCGTTCTGTTTTTGCGGTTAATCATTAGATCCATCCGTCGTTGTTCGTACAGAGCGAATTGTTCGAACGCTCCGAAAGCGGAATGGCGAATCGGTAATAACGGTCGTAGAAGATGCGCTTGTGTCCGCCGTCGGCATCGACCTGCTCGTAGGTAAATGAACCGTCGGACTGTTTGGAGATCTTAACGCCGTGCACGTTCTGCCCGTCGATGACTTTTTCGGCCAGCCGCCAGCGGCGCAGGTCCCAGTAGCGGAAACCTTCGCCGGCCAACTCCACCTTGCGTTCGTGACGCACGTATTCCAGGAAGGTCTCCTTGTCGGCGGTGGCACGCGCGGGCAGTCCGACGCGGGCGCGGACATCGTTGAGCGCCTGCAGCGCTTCGGCGCTGTTCTTGTTCCAGTTCTCCATGGCAAGTGCCTCAGCCTTGTTCAGGAGGACCTCGGCATAGCGCAGTACGATCCAGTCCTGTCCCGAGCCGCTCGTGACCCACGTCTTGTCTCCGTCTATGAGGTATTTGCGCAGGTAATAACCCGTTACGGTCGTTCCGGCGGCTCCGGCGTTTTCATAGGCCTTGTATCCGTCCTTGCCGCCAACGAAGCTTTCGATCTTCCGCCCCATCCAATCGGCTCCGTTATAGAGAATCGTGGCGTAGAAGCGCGGTTCACGGTTCGCATAGGGATCCTTACCGTGTTTCTCCCAGGAGAAATTGCCGCCGTCGCCTGCCATTTCATAGCTGTCGACCAATTCGCTGGTGGGAACGAATCCCGAATAAACCTGCTTGCCTAACTCCTTTGTATCGCCCGAGGGCCGCACGTAGGCGTCGTAGGCATGGTCGATCACGCTGGATTTGAATTCTACGGCAAAGAGTACTTCGGGACTGTTGATGCCGAGTTCGAAGATTTTGGCATAGCCGTTCTTCGACAGGTCCAGATTACCCTCTGCCGTGGCGCAATCGCGTGCGGCCTGTGCGGCGACATCCCATTTTTCAGCGTAGAGCGCTACGCGGCTCAACAGACCGTATGCGGCTTTTTGAGTGGCGCGGCCCGAGTTGTCGCTGTCCCATTTCAAGGGCAGGTCGGGAGCCAGTTCCTTCAGTTCGTTAATGATGAAGCCCCAGCACTCTTCCTCCGTCGAACGGGCTTTGTCGTTCTGCTCAGGGCCGTCGACTTCGGTGCGAAGAATCACCCCGCCGTAAACCCGGCACAGCATGAAATAGGCGTAGGCACGGCAGAAACGCACTTCGGCGATACGAATCTTGAGCCAGTCCTCACCGAATTTGCGGCCGAATTCGGCCGCGTCGCGCAGGAATTCGTTTTCGCGGCGGATGCGGTCATAATGACTCGACCAGCACTCGAACGCACCGGCGGAGTTGCTGTTGAAAGCCGTTTCCTGGAGGAGCGTGGCGTTGAAGTTGTGGTTGTACTGATTCCAGGAGGTGCTTTTCAGGATGTCGGAATAGGCATCCGATAATCGGGGCGACGCATAGGCATCGCCGCCGCGCATCTCGGTGTTTGCCCCGAAGATGGAGTAGAGTCCGATGACGTATTTATCAGCCGTAGTGGTGGTGGACCAGACGGTCGCCGGCGAAAACCGGTCCGCCGGATTCAGGTCCAGCACGTCGGAACAGGAGGTGCCCAATACGACGGCCGCCAGACCGAGTATGAATATGATCTTTTTCATAGGTTCAGTTGCTTTAGCGGTTAGAAGGATAAATTGACTCCGATACTGTAGGTCCGCTGTTGCGGGTAGTAACCGTTGTTGACCGACGGCATTTCGGGGTCCACGTATTTGAATGCACTGAAAGTCAGCAGATTGGTTCCTGCCACGTAGATATTTACCCGGCCGATACCGGTATTTTTCAGAATGTGTTCGGGGAGCGAGTAGCCGATCTGGAGGTTCTTCAGACGAAGATATGCCCCGTTTTTCACCCACCAGGACGAAGGCCATGCGTTGTTGCCGTTGGCTACGGTGCTCAGACGCGGATAGTCGGCATTGCGGTTGTCTTCACGCCAGGCGCTCTCCACGAGATAATAGGGTGCGTTGCCGTTGCCGTAGAAAGGACGGGTGTACATCGTGTTGTCGAAAACGCCCGAATAGTATGCCGCGCTGAGCTGATAATCGCAGATGGCTACACCCTGCCAGAGGGCTGTAAGATAGAGGTTTTTCCATGCCACCTCCATATTGAGCGAGAAGTTCATCTCGGGGGTATAGCCGCGGCCGATTTTGATGAAGTCCTGCGACTGCTCGATCTTGCCGTCGCCGTTGACGTCGGCATACATCAGGTCACCCAGACGCTTCTCTCCCGAAGGAGCCGTCGGCGAATTGGCGATCTGCTCTTCGGTCTGATAGAGTCCGATCGCCTTGTACCCGTAGAGCGTACCCATCGGTTTGCCCAGGATGGCACGGTACATCGGATGGTTGTCGGAAATTTGTTTGGCGAGAACCCGGTTGCGGGCCCACGAGAGACTACCCGTCAGCGAATACCACCAACCGCTGGCAAAGTGATTGTTGTGTTTTAGCACCAGCTCGAAGCCGCGGTTATCTACCTTGCCGGAGTTTTTGTATGACGGTACGTTGCCTCCCAGGGAGGGTGCGTAGGAACCGCCGACCTGTTCGAGGATATTGTCGGTAACCTTGTAGAACCAATCGAATTCGATGCCCAGTTTTCCGCCCCAAGCGTTCAGGTCCAGGCCCACGTTGAAACTGCGCGAACGCGACCAGGTAAGGTCCTTGTAGACATAGTTGCTGGTGTAATAGGTCGTCTGACCCTTGCCGCCTATGATATAGCTGTAGGAGGGTGCGGTCGATCTGTAGGATTGCACATAGAGATAAGGGCTCGTATCGTCCATACCCAGTTCGCCGTAAGAGGCGCGCAGCTTGAAGAAGTCGATTTTCGGGAGTGCCTGCTTGAAGAACTTCTCTTCGGACATGACCCAGCCGACGGCTGCGGACGGGAAGAATCCCCAGCGGTTTTCGGGGGCGAACTTGTAGGAACCGTCCGCGCGGAATGTAAATTCGACCAGATATTTCTTGTCAAATGCATAGTTGAAACGGCCGGCGTAGCTGGCGATACTCGTTTCGCTGAACGAACCGGTTACGGGGGTTGTGATGCCTTCCCACGTGGTGCCGATCGAAAGATCGACCGGATAGGGGGCGAAATACCCCGCCTTATAGCCGGTCATTGTGTCCGAGTAGGTTTTTTTCTGCTCGTAGAAGAACAGGCCGCCTACGCTGTGACGCCCGAATTCGCGGTTGTAGGTCAGCGTCGGGCGAACGGTGAATCCGTCTCCGAACGACGACGATTTGTTGAAGCTGCTGTTGACATTGACTCCCGATGCATTCACGACTGTGGAATTCATCGTCGTGGGCGAGAATGACATCAGCTGGTACGATTGCAGCATATTGCGGTTGCCCGTATTCGAATAGTCGTATGCAACGTGTACGGCGGCCTTGAGTCCTTCAAGCGCCTTGATGCTGCCGAAATCGTATTCCAATTTGGCGTTTCCCTCGAACTGCCAGCGCTTCGTATCCTGAAAACCGCTCTTGTTGACCGCGGCAATGGGCTGCTGCGTGTATACGCCGCTCATATAACCTTGCGGCAGGTCATTATAGGTCGGAGCGATGATCGGCAACGAGAAGAGCGCCTGCGAGATGGGGTTGAACTCACCCTGCGTGCCAAGAGAGTATCCGGGTGCGTGGGTGTCTTCGCGGAATGCGGCGATATTGACGTTCAGATTGAAATTCTTGGCGATCTTCGTGTCGATGTTGGCGCGCACGTTGAAACGCTGGTAAGAGGTATTGGGCAGGATACCGTCCTGATTCATCATACCGATGCTCGTATAGTATTTTACGCGGTCGGTACCTCCCGTAGCGGAGATGTTGTGCTGGTGTGTGAAACCGTAGTTCTTGAAGAGCAGATCCATCCAGTCCGTTTCACCGTATATCCCTTTTTCCTTCATACCGGCGATCACCTCATCCGTCCACAGCGGATTCAATCCGTCCATCTCGCGAGCCTTGTTGTGCCAGCCGATGTAGTCCTGGGCGTTAAGCATCTCGGGCATGGCGACATTGGTGGTGAAAGTCGCCGAGCCGTCGTATGAAATGGTAGCAGCGCCCTTCGAGCCGGTTTTGGTGGTGATCAGAATAACGCCGTTGGCTCCGCGTACGCCGTAGATGGCCGAGGTGGCGGCATCCTTGAGGATGGAGATCGATTCGATGTCGTTGGGGTTGACCGTATTAATCATACGCTCCACCCCGTCGACGATGCAAAGCGGGCTGGAATTGTTGAACGAGGAGACACCACGGACGAAGATCGTGGTGCCGTCGCTGCCGGGCTGTCCCGAACGCTGAATACTCGTCACTCCCGGCAATTTGCCGGTCATCATGTTCGATACGTTGGTCATCGGGGCCTTCAGCAACTCCTTGCTGGAGACCTGGGACACGGAGCCTACGAGAAACTGTCGTTTCTGTGTGCCGTATCCCACTACGACCACTTCATCCACCAGCGTGGCGTCCTCTTCCAGTTGGACGTTCAGGGTTTTGCGGCCGCGGACGGCCACTTCTGCAGTTTTGTAACCGAGGAAACTGAAGACCAGCACATCGTCGGAGGACAAGACCTCGATAGCATACTGTCCCTGTGCATCGGTGGTAGTTCCCCGGGAGTTGTCACCTTTTACGATGACCGTAGCACCCGAAATTTCCCCCCCCCTTGCGTCGGTCACTCTTCCGGAGACTGAAAGTCCTTGCGCCTCAGCTACATTGGTGCCTGTGATCGCCATGGAGACCACGGCTAATACGCTGCTCAATAGGCAGCGAATGCCTGAAGGTTTCATTTTGTAAACGTTTCTCATAAAATTAGGGTTGCAATAGGTTTAGATTTTTGTGACGGGAGACGTGCTCCGCTCGAAATGGTTGATTAAGGCATTTTTCGCATAGTTTTATGTTTGGGTTATTGGCATTCGTCGAGTATTTTCCAGCACTGGTACAGACCGCGAGGTACATGGAAACAGCCTTTCCATTTGCCTCCTTTAAGTGGCAGAAGTACTTCTCCCTGGCGGTTTAAGTAACCGAACCATTCAGGATATTGAGCATCTTTGAAGTGCGTCCATACATACTCATGTATTTTCTCGAACCACTCCATACATTGTTTGTCACCTGTCAATTGGTAACCTTTTAGTAGGGAAATAAGTGTTTCAATGTGTACCCACCAAAGTTTTTGGTCCCATTCCAGTTGTTGGGGAGGGCAACCTTTGCGGTCCATAAAATAGTAGATGCCACCATATTCTTTGTCCCATCCGTAGTTAATCATCGTCAAGGTTACATTTTTTGCCTTTTCGATTAGATCAGGGCGATTCAGGCGTTTTCCTAAATCCATGATAAACCACATGGCTTCGATGTCGTGTCCGGGAGTCACTTGCCGTCCTTCAAAACAGTCTACGAGATTGCCGTCCACTCCTATGTTTTCAACAATAATTCCTCCTAGCTCCGGGCGATAGAATACTTCCATCACTTCATGGATACAAGTCTCTATTGTTTTTTCCAGATACTCTTTGTCCAACAAGTGTTCTATTTCAAGTGCCAGATTACAAAGGATCATCGGGAGGGCGAAATTTTTCAGATTACGTGTGCCCGGATGGATTTTGTTCCATTTACCTTTCGGATTATCTGCCTTTGAGAGAATAATATCGAACGTTTTCTTTGCAATGTCAGCATATTCCTGATTGCCTGTAGCCAGACTGAGTTGCCCGAAAGCCATTGTAGCAAATGTATAGGAAAAGATGTTGTATGGTTCTACCAGAGGATTACCTGCCCGATCCAAAGAAAAATACCAATGATAGTTTCCATCATGTCCGTATTTCTTTAGAAATTCACCGCCTTGAATAGCGCAATCCAGCCATTCCTGTTTTTTCTCAACTTTATTGTAAAGCATTGAGAATAACCAAACTTCGCGTCCTTGCAGCCAAATAAATTTATCTGTATCGAATACGTTGCCTTCACGATCCAGACAAGTGAAATAGCCACCGAATTCGTGATCCTGAGAATGCTCTAACCAGAATGGAAGAACATTATTCAGTAGTTCGTCTTTGTATTGGTTTGCTAATTTTTTTAAATCCATAATTGTTAGTTTTTTATTTAATAAGGTCTATTTTACCGTTCCGAACGGGTCCAGTATCTTTCAATCTCCTCCAGAGACTTTCCGGTAGTTTCCGGTACGAGTTTCCAGACAATGAGCATATACGGTACACACATGATGGCGAACAGGAAGAATGTTCCGGCTGGAGTAAGATTCTGGAGCATCCAGGGGGTTAGCTGTCCGATCAGATAGGTACCGATCCAAAGAGCGAATCCGGCAATGGACATTGCTAATCCGCGTATTTTGGTAGGGTACATCTCAGAGAGAAGTACGAATATCACAGCGCAAATGGAAATGGCGCAACAAAAAACATAACACAGAAAGAAGGCTAACAGAAACAGGCTGGAAATATTCCAGGCATTTCCGAAGAGGAAATAACTGCCAATGAGTATCAATGAAACGACCATTCCGGATACCCCATAATATATCAGTTTCTTGCGTCCTACTTTGTCAATGATGAGAAGTGCCAGGATAGTGGTCAGTGTATTCACAAGTCCTACAAGAACCTGATAGAACAGAGAATCCCCTCCTGAAAGACCGGCATTCTCAAAAATGGAAGGCCCGTAGTAAAGAACTGCATTAACCCCCATGAACTGTCCCAGAATAGCAATACATACACCGATAATGACTGCTTTCAGAATACCTGGTTTCAGAAGGATAGACCATTCTGAACGGGTCTCGGAAACAAGGACGGATTTTGTCTCGTTTAGCTGGAAATCAGCCTCTTTAAATGAATTGTAGATCTTTTCCAGAATATAAGTGGCTTTCCTTTCTTGTCCTTTTACTATCAGCCATCTGGGGCTTTCGGGTATGAAAAAGATAATAATAAAGAATATTACGGCTGGTAATGTCTCCATGCCTAACATACCTCTCCACACTTCTGTAACTACTATTTTTTCTAACCAGGCGATAGGTAAGTGGTTTCCACTCTCTGAATATGCCAATAACTGGTAGTTGACAAGATAAGCTCCTAGAAAACCGACAGTTACGGCCAGTTGATACAGGGAGACCATCCTGCCTCTGAATTGTGCGACGGAAACTTCGGAAATGTAAAGAGGAGATACAATAGAAACAACACCAATTCCGATGCCACCTATGATTCTATAAACAACTAACTGGTTAAAGTCAATGCAAAAAGCACAGCCGATTGCTGATGTAGAAAACAGAATGGCAGAAAGTATCATTGTTCTTTTACGTCCGATGCTGTCGCTCAATATTCCGGAAAAGAGAACACCGACAATCGATCCGATCAATGCGCATCCTACATACCATCCTTGTTGCAAGGTGTCCAACTGAAACAGATGTGTCACCTGAGCTATTGTGCCGGATATGACAGCTGTGTCATAACCGAACAGAAAGCCTCCTAAAGCAGCAACGACTGAAAGGAATATGATATAACCCAGATTAATTGTTGTTTTCATATAGTTTATTTGATTTCAAAGTATTCTCTGTATCTGTCATATAAATGTCCTGCCTGCAGATAAGCTGATTGCGGACTTAAAAAGTGAGAAAACTCAAAAGTGATTGCTTTATCATATCCGGCACGTTTTGCCGCTTCCAGTTTCATGCGGAGTTTGTCGAATTTGATCGGCAGGAACCGGATGGGCATATCGCGGTCGAATGTTTCCGCGTTT
>ENA-OVGB01002983-OVGB01002983.1-human-gut-metagenome-genome-assembly--contig:-NODE-2983-length-11042-cov-4.568126_pt1 | contig 11042 bp, 8 predicted proteins | sample MGYA00237767_ERZ505413 | MGnify/ENA primary metagenome ERZ505413 (study PRJEB26158, sample SAMN06016410) | human gut metagenome | biome: human gut; feature: ankylosing spondylitis patient; material...
CTGGCGGGACAGGCGGGTCAGCATCTCGTCCACCGTCATCTGCATGGTTCCGGTGCGCACGGTAACTTCCACCTGGGCCGCGCCGTTCTCCGGGCGGGACTGGGTGATGGTCACGATGGATGCACCTGCCGCCGAAATACCGGACAGCAGCCCCTGCAGGGCGCCCGTCTTATCCAGCAGCGTGGCCACCACGGTGATGGTCTCGCGGCCGGTCTCGGCATCAAAGACGGTATCCTTATATTTATAGAAAGCACTGCGGGAAATACCAGCCTGGCGGGCAGCTGCCGAAATGTTGGGCACTGCCCCCGAGGCTAAAAGCTCTTTGGCCTGCAATACCTTACCGAAAACTTCCGGCAGAACATCTGCATCGACCAACAGGAAACGACGTTCAGGCATCGTGTCCCCTCCTTGCGTACATTTGTGTTTCAACAGGATTTACTATAACACGGAAAGCACCGTTATGCAAGTCTTTTAGGGCAAATTTCCCGCATTTTCCCTGCAATTTATGCAGTTTGACGGTTTGCCCCTCCTTATCCACCGGTGTTTTTGTGTAAAGACAACTGTATTTGTTACGCAAACAAAAGTCCCCCAGCTGTTTGACAGCCAGGGGACATTGTGTTTAAGTGTTTTTGTTTTTACTCGGTGGGTTCGGTGGTGGTATCACCGGCCTGGGCACCCTCGGCCGCAGCCTGGGCCAAGGCGGCGAAAGGATCATTCTCAGACGAAGCATAGCTGCTGTCGGGCATATTATCCTCGGTATAGTAGCCAATGGCACCGCCGCCGGAGATGATGGCGCCCGTGGAGGTGTCGAAGTGACGCTCCACAACGTTTTCGCTGGTGGCAAACTCCTTGTAGGGCAGGTCTGCCTGCAGCTCTTCCATCATGTTCTTCCAGGCTTTCTGGATGGGCGTACCGTATTTACCGCCGCTGTACTGGGACATATCCTCCGGGCGGTCAAAGCCCCACCACAGGGCTGTGACGTAGTAGGGGGTCAGGGCAGCGAAGGTGTAATCCTTGTTGTTGCTGGTAGTACCTGTCTTGGCGACCGCGTCCATACCGCCTGCCTGGGGCACGCCGATGCTGGAAGCCGTACCGCCGGTCTTCAGGACGTTGGCCAGCATACGGTTCATGATCTGCGCGGTCTCGGGGCTGATAGCCTGGGTGGTGTTGATATACTTGGTGTTATCCAGCACCGTGTTGCCCAGGTAATCTTCCACTTCGGTATAGTAGTGCGGGCTGGTGAAGGTACCACCGTTGAAGATGGAGTAGGCACCGGCCAGCTGCACCACGGTCATGCCGCGGCTCTGGCCGCCCAGCACCAGAGGTGCCAGGTCCATATCGTTTTCGGCGCTGATATAGCTGCATTCCAGCGTATCATGCACGAAGTTGTACAGGTAATCCACGCCGACCATGTTGCCGACCCAGACAGCCACCGTGTTGTAGGACTGACGCAGGGCGTCATACACCAGCATGGGGTTGCCCTGGCCGCCGGCACCGCCGTAGTTGGTGGGCCAATCGCGCCAGATGTCGCTGCGGGACTGGGCTGCAGCGGAGTACTTGTCCATATAAGAGTACTGCTCTTTCAGCACTTCCTTATCAGCAGCCGAATAGAACGGCGCGTCCAGAATCTGGGAAGAGTAGTTGATCAGGCCGTAATCCAGCGCCAGGCAGTAGGCGCCGATGGGCTTCATGGTAGAACCGGTCTGGTGCGGGATCGTGGCGCGGTTGGTGCCCAGGTCGTACTGCTTTTCGCCAATGCCGCCGCCGATGCCCAGGATGTTGCCGTTATAGTCCAGGATCGCAGCCGAAGCCTCGGTGCGGACTTTCTCGTACACGCAGAGGTAGACGGTGTCATCGTTGGGATAGTTCGGGTCGGTGGAGGTGCCCTTCTTCAGTTCAGTCTCGGCATCATCCTCGTAGACGGGGATGTCCTCGACGCCGTAGACAGCGTAGCCGTCCTTGGTGACGGGCAGGCCGGTGGCTTCGTCGTACTGCACATCGTCCCAACTGCTGGTATCCGCCGGGTAGTCGCGCAGGGCGACCGGCGCTTCGTGCCAAAGGGCCGGAATGGCGTCATCGGCGTTGTACAGTTCTTCCTCGATGACGCTCTGGACCTTGGGATCGACGGTGGAGTAGACGCGCAGGCCGCCGTTAAAGATCAGCGAGCTGGCTTCCTCGGCCGTGTAGTTGGCCTTCTCCTGCAGGTCGCTGAGCAGCTCATAGTAGAGTGCATCGGTGAAGTAGGAGTTGTTGGAGGTGCGGGTCACGTTCTCGGCACCGCCCTTGCTCTCCACCACCTTGATGGTCTCCGCCGTTGCGGAATTATACTCATCCTCGGTGATGTAGCCCTGGTTGTACATCTCATACAGCACGTGGTTGCGGCGCTTCATCAACTGTTCGGGGTTGGTGAAGGGGTTGTACTTGGTCGGGTTCTTGGTGATGGATGCGAGGATGGCGCACTCAGAGAGGGTCAGATCCTCGACATGCTTGCCGAAATACTCGATGGAGCCGGCCTCCATACCGTGGATGATGCCGGTCAGCGGGATCGTGTTCAGGTACGCCTCAAGGATGGTCTCCTTGCTGTACTTGTTGTCCAGACCCAGCGCACGGAAGATCTCGCGCACCTTACGCATGTTGTCCTGCTCGTTATCGCCGGTCAGGTTCTTGATGAGCTGCTGCTCCAGCGTGGACGCACCGCGGTTCGTGCCCCAGATGCGGTTGCCGGTGAAAGCGTTCAGCGCCGCGCCGATGGTGCCCTTGAGGTTGATGCCGGGCTCGGTGCGGAAGTTCTTGTCCTCGATGGCGATGACCGCGTTCTGCAGATTCTCCGGCATGGCGGAGAGCTCGCGCCAGATACGGTTCTCGTTGCGGGAGAGCGAGGCGTACTCGTTGCCGTTGATGTCGTAGATGATCGACGTCTGGCGGTTTTTCTGGTTGTCCAGATCGAGGGTCTCGCCGTCATCCGCCGTGACCTGCACGATATACATGGACAGCAGCACGCCGCCCACGCTGGCCGCCATAATGCACAGGCAGAGCATACAGCCGATGAAGCTGAAGATCATACCGATGATGCTGCGGCGCTTTTTGGGCTTTTTCTTGTTCTTGGGTGCGGGTGCGCCGGGCTGGCCGGTGGCGCCTGCCGTCGTCTTTACGCCATCTGTGGAGATATGGCGCTGCTGATTGGGTTCTATGGGAACCGCCTCCTTTGGTCTGTATCGAAGCGTGGTAACACGAAATTGCACAATGCTATAGAATGGATTATACCACAAAAAGGGGGCAAAAGTACAGCGTCAGACGTAAAATTCACAACTTTCGGTGTTTTTGTCTGTCATGGCGGCCATACTAACCGTGCAAGGGGGAATTATTATGCAAAACCGACAAATCGACGGGCACGGGCTGTACCTTTCGCTGCTGGCGGGGCTGGCCGTGCTCTGCCTTGCGGCGGCGCTGGTCTGGTTTGCCCGCCCGCAGCCGGAAACCGCCGCGCCGCGCTACCTTTTAAAGGACAGCGGCGGGCACGTAGCGCTGTACACCGCCGACGGCATCGGCCCGCTGGCGACCTACGACGACCTTTACACCCGCCTTCTGCCCGAAAGCGACGTCTTAGCCCTGCAGCAGGGCGTTTTTGTAGCCGACGAGGCGGAATTGCAGCGGCGGCTGGAGGATTATGGGCTGTGAAATCAGTGAGGAGTGAACACAGTGGGAAACGGTCTGTAGGGGCAAGCGTTGCTCGCCCGGGGAAGGCCGAGGCCGCCGCAGACTTTCCGGGCGGATATGGAATCCGCCCCTACGTGCAGGGGTCGATGCTCGTCATCGACCCGGAAACGCTGCGGCATCCCCTCTCTCCTCACTTTTTCTTGCGTCTGCCCCGCTTTTATGCTATAGTATAGGTAACTACCATACTATAAAGGAGCTATACTATGAGCGAACAGGAAATTCTGAACGCGGTACAGGATATTTTCCGCGATAATTTTGACGACGACACCCTGGAGATCACCCGCAGCACCTGCGCCGATGACATCGAGGACTGGGACAGCCTGGAGCAGATCAACCTGCTGACGGCCATCGAGAAGAAGTTCAACATCAAGTTCAAGCTCGCGGATGTCCGCGGCCTGAAGGATGTCGGCGACCTGCTGGATCTGGTTGCACGGATGGTGTAAAAACCTTGCCTCCCAGAGGGGGCCAAGAGAATACGTAAGGCGGCATCCTGCCGCCTTTTTTCGAACAACGAAGGAGCCTGCCATGAACCACTACACGCTGGCGGAGATGACCCCCGGCCTGACCGAGGAATTTACCGTGACCGTCACGCCGGAGATGATGGACGCATTCCGCGCCATCACGGGGGACGTCTCCCCCATCCACATCGACGCCGACTACGCCCGGGGACGCGGCTTCCCGGGGCGGGTCGTCTACGGGATGCTGGGCGCGAGCTTTTTCTCTACGCTGGCGGGCGTCTATCTGCCCGGCGAGCACTGCCTGCTCCACGGCGTGGAGTGCAAATTCGCCAAGCCGATTTTCATCGGCGACACGCTGACCGTCAAGGGCACGGTTGTCAGCGTCAGCGAGATCGGCAGCGAGGCCGAGATCAAGGCCGTTATCACGAACCAGGACGGCAAGCGCGTGACCCGCGGCATCATCAAGGCAGGGTTAGCAAAATAACAAGGAGAAAATCATGTCCTATACCTATTTAATAACCGGTGCCACCAGCGATGTGGGCCGCGCGCTGATCGAGCGGCTGCTGCAAAACGCGCCCGCCGATACGCTTGTGCTGGCCCAGGGCTGCGGCGATCTGGAAAAGCTGGCTGACCTCTGCGCCCGCTTCCCCGGTCAGGTGCGCCCGTTCGACGTGGACCTGTCGGACCGCGCCAAGGTCGATACCTTCGTGCAGGTGCTGGCGGCCTCCGCCCCCGCGCCGACGCATTTCATCCACCTGCCCGCGCTGCCCGTTGTGAACGCCAAATTCAAGGCGTTCGACCAGACCCGCTTTGACCGCGATCTGGAAATTCAGGTCCACAGCGCCGTGCGCATCTGCCGCGCCGTGCTGCCCGCCATGGCCAAGGCCAGGTTTGGCCGTGTGCTGTTCATCCAGACGAGCTACACCATCGGCTGCCCGCCCAAGAATACCGCCGCTTACGTCATGGCCAAGAGCGCCATCGGCGGGCTGGTCAAGAGCCTGGCCGTCGAGTATGCCCGCTTCGGCGTCACGGTCAACTGCGTCGCCCCCAGCATGATGGAGACGAACTTCCTGAAGGATACGCCCGATCTCATCGTGCAGGCCGCGGCGGAGGAAAACCCCATGGGCCGCAACGCAACGCCCGCGGACGTTGTACCCGCCATGGCGTTCCTGCTCTCCGACGAGGCAGGCTTCATCACCGGCGTAACGCTGCCGGTCACGGGAGGTTCGGCCATTGTCTGATACAACATTCCGGCTGGCACGCCTCGGCGAGGATGCCGCCATCATCGACTTTATCAACGCAAACTTTGATATGCGCCTGCCGCTGCTGAACCGCCCCGAGCTGTACCACCACTACTACGCGGGCCGCGGCGGCGTGCCGCAGTTTGCCGTGGCGGAGCAGGACGGCGAGTACGTCAGCGCCGCCGGGTACATACTGGCCAACACAAAGCGCAGGCCGGACATCTGGGTCAGCGTCTGGGTCGCGGCCAAAAGCCACAACGGCGTGGGGTTGGAATTGATGAACGCCCTGCCCGGGCTTTTGAATGCCGACGTCGTCGCCTGCAATAACATCCGCCCCAACACCTGCACGTTCTACCAGTTCCTGGGCTGGAAGGCCGAGCGCCTGCCCCATTACTACCGGCTGGGCCGCCGCCGCGCCTACTATCTGGCAAAGCCGCTGCGGTATTCCCTGCCCCCCGTGCAGCGCGATCTGGGCCTTGCTAAAATCGAGAGCGCCGCGGACCTGATCCCGCTGGGTATGCCCGCCACGCCCCACACGCCGCGCAAGGATGTGTGGTACATGCGGCGGCGGTACTTCCACTATCCGCACTTCAAGTACGATGTCTGGGCCGCGCAGGAGAACGGAAAGCTGCTGGCCTACGTCGTGACCCGCACCGTCACCGCGCAGGAGACCGGCTGTGCCGCCGTTGTGCGGCTCGTGGATTTCATCGGTGAGGACAGCGTGCTGCCCCGCATCGGCGCGGCGCTGGACGCCATCCTGAACCACGCGGGTGCCGAGTACATGGACTGCTACAACGCCGGTATCCCTGCCGACGTCTGGCTGGCCGCCGGCTTCACCGAGCGCGTCGAGGGCGACGGCTGCATCATCCCGAACTACCTGACCCCGCCCGTGCACGAGAACACCGAGTATTACTACTTCACGAACAAGCCCGAGAACTTCGTCTTGTTCAAGGCCGACGGCGATCAGGACAGACCGAATCTGAAATAATCGCGAAAAAGCCCGCTGTTGCGATGAACAGCGGGCTTTTTTCTATCTCAGGGTTAGTGCTTACCGGTCGTTCGGTTCCTTTTTGCCCCAGCGGTCACGGAAGTAGTGGGCGGCCAGCTTAGGGGTGCGCTCACGGGTGAACAGGCCCTTGCGGTTGCAGCTGCCCACGCGCATCGGGCCCTGCTGGGTCGAGAAGTCCGCGAAGTTCCACGGCCACTCGCCCACGACAAAACGGCGCTCATCCAAACAGCCGTTGATCGTGCGGTAATACTCGACCTGGAACTCCTCGGTGAACATCTCGGGGGCAAAGCCATGCATACCGGCCACCGTGTCCGCGCCGTACTCCGACAAAATCAGCGGCTTGTCGATGGTCTCCCAGAAATCCAGTTCCTTCTTAAAGGCGTAGGCCGCGTTGTCCAGATCGCCGCTCAGGTTGTACCAGCCGTAGTAGCGGTTGATGCAGACGACGTCCATCGTGCGGGTCGTGATGTCCTTCGTGTAGTCGTTCTGGCAGCAGACCATCGTGACCGGGCGGTCCTGCGGGTCCTGGGTGTGGGCCTGCTCATACAGCGGGCGCCAGTAGTCGCGGGCGCTCTCGGGGAAGTGCTCGGTGTCCGGCTCGTTGCCCAGGCTCCACAGCACAACGCAGGGGTGGTTCTTGTCGCGCTCGATCATCGCCCGCAGCACGGCGCTGTGGTAGGTCTTGAGCGGGAAGGTCTGATACGGGTCACAGGCCGGGCCTGCGCCGATGCCGACGGCGGGCGTCTCGTCGATGACGACGATGCCCAGACGGTCACACAGGTCGTAGACCTCCTCGGCGTAGGGATAGTGGCTCATCCGCAGGGCGTTGGCGTTCAGCCACTCGTACAGCTTCAAATCGGTCACTGTCACGCAGGCATCATAGCCGCGGCCACGGAAGGCCGAGTCCTCATGCTTGCAGGGGCCCTTGAAATAGAACGGTGCGCCGTTAATAAGGAACTTGTGCCCGCTGACCTCCACGCTGCGGAAGCCGAACTTCTGGCGGTACTCGTCCTTGCCGAACCTGACCAGCGCCGTGTAGAGATACGGCGTGCCGGGGCGGGGCTGCCACAGGCGGGCATTCTCCACCTGCACGGTGCCCGCGGCACCGTCGGCGCAGGCCACAATGCGGTCCTCTGCGTCCAGAATCTCCACCTTGACGCCGCCCTCGCCCACGGTGTCCACCGTGTAGCGCAGCGTGCCGGTCATATCGGCGGCGACGGTCACATCGCGGATGTAGGCCGCCGGGGTCGTGTAGAGGTGCACCGGGCGGGTGATGCCCGCATAGTTGAAGAAGTCAAAGTTCGGCAGGTTGATGCCCTGAGCCTGCTGGCGCGCCTTGCCGGCCTCGACGGCGGGAATGCCCGCGTTGTCGGAGCCGAAGAACGCCGTGCCGCCCTCGTTGCCGACGGGCAGCGAGCTGTGGCCGATGCGGTTGTCCACCTCGACATCGAGCGTCACGGTCTCGCCGGGCTGAGCCAGCGCGGTGATGTCGGCCTCAAACGGCAGGAAGCCGCCGCGGTGGCTGGCGATCTCCTGCCCGTTCAGCCGCACCACGGCGTTGTGGGTCACAGCGTCGAAGCGCAGCACCCGGCGCGCGCCCTCGGGCACGGTGAAGGTCGTGCGGTAGTAGGCCATGCCGTAATGGCGGCGGAACTCCGGGTCGGGGCTCTGGTCATTATAGGAGGCCGGAACCGCAATGGGCTGCCACGGCTCATTGGCGTTGAAGCGGAAATCCCAAACGCCGGACAGATCCCGGACGCTGCGGGCAGAATTGGACTGCGGATACATATACATTACCTCTCCTCTAGTATGCGAATAGGTCTTACTTATACCAACTTTCCACTGTGGTGGTAAAGACGGATGTGCCGACGGGGATGTCGTACCTGACCGCGGGGATGACCGTGTTGGGGTCGTACAGGTTCGTGTTGGGGTAGGCGTTCACAAGGAAGCCCTCGCCGCCACGGCCCTGCACGGTGCAGCGGCAGGTGTCGTTGTGGGCCTCGGCCCCGGTGCCGTTGGCCGCGGCGGCAAAGCCGGCGGCGAACTTGGGCACGGCAAAGCCGCAGTCATACGCCGTGCAGGCGATGGTGCTCTCCACCGTATGGTTGCGGACGTGGCCCCACTTAGTGGGCACCAGCTCCGTCGTGACCTTGATGCCCGGGAAGGGCCGCCACTCGCTCAGCAGACGGTCCCCCATCAGGACAAACCTGTCGCTGTGGCGGCGCACGAAGGTCCAGCCGTCGATGACGAAGGCCAGCATACTGTCGGGCGCGGCCTGCTCCAGCTGCACATAGCTGCGGCTGGCCGAGAAGCCGAACCGCGTGTTGTAGACGAACTTGCCGTACTTCTCGACAAACTGGCCGTGGTCGCCCTTCTCGTAGTTGGCGGGCGAGTAGGCGTTCAGCTGGCCGTCCGGCAGACGCTGCAAAAGCAGGTCTGCGCTGGGCTGGCCGGTCACACCGGCGCGGGTCAGCTCGACGGGCAGCGGGGCGGCCTCGGCACTCCAGAACGGGTGGTCGTCGGGCAGGGCCAGCAGCAAAAAGACCTTCAGGCCCCAGTACGGGCTGCCGGGGGCGTTGTACTGCTCGGCCATGTACTGCTGCGGGTAGCCGTAGCCGATGGTCAGCACGCCGTCGCGGTCAAAGATGGGCCGTGCCAGCCACCAGTTCAAATTGCGCACGATGATGCCCTTCATGACCGGCAGGGGCAGCGGCTCGAGACCGGCCCAGATGCAGGCGGAGTAGAAAGCGCTCTGGCCGATGCGGTAGGTCAGGCTGCGGCCAAAAGGCAGCGCCGCGCCGTTTTCATCGAACCAGCGCGCAAACTGCTGGCCAAACTTGGTCGCGCGGTCCCGGTAGAGCGCCGCGCGGGCGGGGTCGCTCTTAGCGGCAAACACGCTGTAGAGCACGGTGTAATACTGGATGGCCCAGGGGTTGTAGTAATCCTTCTGGGGCTTGATGTCCGCCGGGCCGTCGGAGTACCAGCCGTCGGCGACGTACCATTTATCGACCTCGGCCATGTCAGCGGCGGCGCGGGCCATATCGCAGGGCATCCCGACAGAGTCGAGCGCCAGATTGACGAGCACGCGGAACAGCAGCCAGTTGCAGCCGGGCAGGTCATGGTGGTTGATCGTGTCGAGCCACTTGGCCAGATTGGCCTTTTCGGCGTCGGTCAGCGGCTCCCAGACGCTCTCAGGCGTCTCCAGGATCGCGCAGGCCAGCGCGGCCATCTCCACAAAGAGCTGGTCATAATCGTTCGGGTCGCCCCAGTATTCGGGGCTCTCGGGGTCGGTGCCGCTGGCCAGACCCTTGCGGTAGATGCGCAGGAAGTCATCCGCCCTGCCGCCGCCCGTCCAGAACGGGGCCAGCGCCCACAGCGGGCGGGAGAAGGCTTCCATCTCGATCGTGCGGCCCGGGTAGGTCACGCCGGTGTCGCCAAGGTGCAGCCGTGCGCCGCCCTCGGAATACAGCGGCAGCAGCGGGTCCAGAAATCGGTGCATCAGCGCCGTAAAATCGGACTTTGTATGTAATTTCATCACCAGTACAGCTCCCAATCCTTTGTCAATCTCGTCAGCGCTTCCATGTAGAAGTAGTCGCCCCAGCTGACGCACTCGTCAACGCCCTCGGGCGTGCAGGTGTTGTAGGGGCTCTTTTTGCTGTAGGTGCCGTGGCGCACAAGGCCGATGCCCTGCGGGCCTTCCTTGACGGCGTAGTGCCGGGCCACGCTGCCCAGCATCTGGGCGGCCAGCTTCGTGTACTCGGCAGCTTCGTCGGTGCCGACGTACTTGGCGGCCTCCAGCAGGCCGCAGGCCACGATGGACGCGGAGGAGGAGTCGCGTGGCTCCTCGGTGCCGCTGGTGAAGGTCATATCCCAGTACGGGACCAGGTCCTCGGGCAGGCGCTCCAGATAGTAGGCCAGCACACGGCGGAAGGCGTCCAGATACTCGGGGCGTCTGGTGTAGCGGTAGCTGATGGCCGTGCCGTAGACGCCCCACGCCTGACCGCGGGCCCAGCAGGAGTCATCCTTATAGCCCTGACAGGTCGCGCCGCGCACAGGGCCGCCGGTCACGGGGTCCATGAAGAAGGTGTGGTAGGTCGAGCCGTCCGGGCGGATGGAGTTGGCCAGACAGGTCGTGACATGCTTGTGCGCCAGATCGGCGTAGTGGGCGTCGCCGGTGGTCTCGCTGGCCCAGTAGAGCAGCGGCACGTTCAGCAGGCAGTCGATGATGTAGCGGTAGTTGTCTGCAGCGCCGAGCGCGCCCCACGCCTGAAAGAACTCGCCCTTCTCCTGAAAGCGGGTGCAGAGCTGGTCGGCAGCCAAGATGGCGGCCCTTCTCCCCTTCTCACTGCCGGTCAGCTTGTAGGCGGCGACACAGGACGGGCTGTACAGGAAGCCCATGTCGTGGTGGTCGACCTCGATCTTGTGCTCAATGCGGTAGAGGAAGCTGTCCACCAGGGTCAGCGCGGTATTTTTGAACGCCTCGTCGCCGGTGCGCTCATAGCTCAGCCAGACCTCACCGGGCCAGAAGCCGCAGGTCCACTGGTTATTGGCACAGCCGGGGTAGATATTGTTCACGCTGGAATGGTTCTGGCACTGGTAGGTGTACAGGGGCAGATT
>ENA-OVGB01002990-OVGB01002990.1-human-gut-metagenome-genome-assembly--contig:-NODE-2990-length-11021-cov-2.088911_pt1 | contig 11021 bp, 7 predicted proteins | sample MGYA00237767_ERZ505413 | MGnify/ENA primary metagenome ERZ505413 (study PRJEB26158, sample SAMN06016410) | human gut metagenome | biome: human gut; feature: ankylosing spondylitis patient; material...
CCGAATAGCCGCTCGTTGCAAGAGGCTCGTGAGGAGAAGATCTTCGGGCAGGTGCCGAAGGAGAAACAGGCGGAGTTGTATGATATGATCCGTAACCAACGTCCTTTAGGCAAGCGTTTGGTTCGTTTCCTGAAGGAAAACGGGTTGTTGTTCGCAGGTACGGATCGTAATGTATTGAACTTGCCCGCTATTGGTAAGAGCATGACTTTCCATACCATAGGCCTGACTTCCGAGGGAAAGCGGATTCTTAAGTTCGATCACGACGGGAGCCGTCGGCATAGCCCGATTATCGATCAAATGGGTGAGGTTTATATCGTGGAGAATAAATCCGTGGCCGCTTACCTTAGGCAATTGAAGGAGATGGGCGAGGATGTCAATGAGTACCGTACGATCTGGAATTATTGCGAGGGAGAGACGGAGCCTCGCTTCAGTATTTATGAATACCCGGCTTATCCCTTTAAGGCCACGGACCGAATGACTAATCTTGAATTATGAATTCTATCCTCATATGTTTGCCTTGGTTTCGTATATTTTGCTTAATTTTGTTTCACTGAATTTAGAAGGATATGATACAGAACGAAAGAGAAATACGACACGAGTATGTGTTACAGGCTGTTCGTCAGATGATGACAGCCGCTCGGACAGCTCCGAAAGGGAAAGGCATCGATATTATTGAAGTGGCGATGGTGACGGATGAAGATATCAAACGCCTTTCCGAAGAGCTTGTCATCATGTCCGGCGAAACCGGTTTAAAATTCTTTTTGCGTGATGCTGACAATATTCTTCAGGCTGAAGCTATCATGATTGCTGGTACACGCCAGCAGGTTCAGGGTTTGAATTGCGCGCACTGCGGGTTTCCGACTTGTGTGGAGAAGCCGGAAGCCGTCCCTTGTGCGATTAATTCGGTGGACTTGGGCATTGCGGTCGGTTCGGCTTGTGCCACGGCGTCGGATTTGCGCCTGGATACACGTGTGATGTTCAGTGCCGGTATGGCTGCACAGCGTTTGGGAATGTTGGGCGACTGCAAATGTGTGATGGCGATTCCGGTAAGCGCGTCCTCGAAAAACCCGTTCTTCGATCGAAAACCCAAAACAGAGTAAGTTATGATAAAGTTTGATAACAAACTCGAACTGCGGTACTACTTCAATGATAAGTCAAACTACATGGATGCCATGATCAAACATCGTTCAGAAAAGGAGGTACTCTCGCTTGTTCGGACGTTAGCAGACATGTTGGATATCAAAATGACTGTCTATTGCGAGTCTTTTGCCCAACAGGAGGGCTTTCGCGAAATCTGGTCGGTGGCAGGTGAAAACAGCCGTCTGATCTCTGTTCTTCTTAACTTGTTCATGCAGGTATGGACGCGTCCGTCCCTTTTGGTCGGTGGACAACCGGTTGTGGACCGTTCGGTGGCCGACGAGGAAAAGATGCAGCGCGAAATTGCCTTATTGCGTAGTAATTTGAGAAAAAAAATGCCCGGTATTACCGTGACGCGGGAGTTGGTGGAACTGCTCAGCGCATCGCCGCGTTTTTGTAAATGCAAATCGAACTTTTACGAAGCTGTACGCGGTTATCCGAAGGTGACAAAGTTCACTTTACGCGAACTGAACGAAAATAACCGCAGCCGTTCGGGATCGTTGGAGGTCAAACGCGAACAGTTTGACTATTACATCCTCCGTTCCGACGAATTGCCTCCTGTTAAAGACAACAAAGCAACGATAGAAATCATCTCACCTGTGCTGAAAGATGCCCGTTACCGTTGGAAAGGCATCTACAACAAGGGGGGCGAGACAATCGACTTTTACATGTGCGACGAAGATTTCAAGAAAGATATGTTCGATGAAAAGATTGCCTTCAAGAGCGGTATGTGTATAGATTGTGTGCTGGAGATACAACGGAAGATGAGTGAACTAGGTGAAGTGGTTAACATCAGCTACACGGTCGAGACGGTGATCCGTACCCGCTTCGATAAGATGGAAATCATTACGCCGCAAGGGAAACGCCACCTCAGGAAGCTCGAAGCTGAGAAAAAGCAGTTGACGCTTGATCTTTTCGGATAATAAATCGTCTTTTCGTCCGTGAATTGATAGTTTTATAATCTTAAAAAATGGCATGTTTTTTATGTCTCCAAAGCGTCCATGTAATTAATAAATAAGAGAATGGTAAAAGCAAAAACGGTATATGTTTGCTCCAACTGTGGGGCTGACTCTCCGAAATGGATCGGGAAATGTCCTTCCTGCGGGGAGTGGAACACGTATGTTGAGGAGATCGTGGTAAAGGAACCGGTCGGAAAGCGGGCACTTTATGGCGTTTCGGATGGTGGCAAAGTGCGTCCCGTCCTGTTTCGAGATATTACTTCTGAAGAGGAGACGCGTGTCGACCTCGGAGACCGGGAGTTGAACCGTGTTCTTGGCGGCGGTCTGGTAAAAGGATCACTGGTCTTGATCGGCGGGGAACCGGGTATCGGGAAATCGACCCTCGTCCTGCAAACCGTTTTGGGGTTGAAAGGACTCCGCACGCTTTACGTCTCCGGCGAGGAGAGCAGTCGCCAGTTGAAACTCCGTGCCGACCGCATCGCGCACGAGAATCCAGATTGTTTCATTCTCTGTGAGACCAATCTCGAACAGATATTCGTACAGACCAAGAACGTTCAACCCGACCTCTTGATTATCGACTCGATACAAACCATTTATACGGAGGTGGTCGAATCTTCTCCCGGAAGTGTTTCGCAGGTACGCGAGTGCAGTGCGGCTATTCTGAAATATGCGAAGGAGAGCGGCACACCTGTTCTTCTGATCGGCCATATCAATAAGGAAGGGAGTATTGCTGGGCCGAAGGTGTTGGAACATATCGTTGACACCGTACTTCAATTTGAGGGCGACCAGCATTATATGTATCGTATCCTCCGCAGCATCAAGAACCGTTTCGGAAGCACAGCGGAATTAGGTATTTACGAGATGCGCCAGGATGGTCTTCGCGAAGTCAGTAACCCTTCAGAACTACTCCTAACGCAGAATCATGAGGGATTGAGCGGCGTGGCGATCGCGGCTGCGATCGAGGGGATCCGTCCCTTCCTGATCGAGACACAGGCGTTGGTGAGTTCTGCTGTCTATGGGACGCCTCAGCGTAGCGCGACAGGATTCGATCTTAGGCGTATGAACATGTTGCTCGCGGTGCTCGAAAAGCGTGCCGGATTTAAGCTGGTTCAGAAAGATGTCTTTTTGAATATTGCTGGTGGGCTGAAGGTGAATGATCCGGCGATCGACTTGGCGGTGATCAGTGCAATTCTTTCTTCTAGCCTCGACATTTCGATCGAGCCGGGTATCTCGATGTGTGGCGAGGTGGGGCTTTCGGGAGAGATCCGTCCGGTGAACCGTATCGAGCAGCGCATCCTAGAAGCGGAAAAATTGGGTTTCTCGCGCATTATCATCCCGCACAATAACCTGAAAGGTTTCGACACATCCAAATGCAAGATGCAAATCGTGCAAGTGCGCAAGGTGGAAGAGGCTTTCCGGCAATTGTTCGGATAAGTTTATATGTATATGAATAAAAGTGTTGTTTATCTATTTGTAAGTGTTTTCTTCTTGTTTACAAGCTGCGAGTATCGGCTGGGGGAGAATTTTATGGATTTTGAAAAGTGGCAGGCTGATTCGGTTGCGATGAGTGTGGACTTCTATGGTCCGTTTATCCATGATTGGGAAAACAAAATCTTTGTGGTGGAACATAGTGGTAATGCTGCTTGCCAAATCAGTCCGTTGCCCGGATTTGAGGTTGAGAAGCAGATCGTCCGCATTGGAGAGATGGAATGGGAAAGCGATGGGACACGATGTGATTTCATGCTGGATGTGGATCTGATTCCGAATGGCTCTTATGAGTTGTCGTGCGAGGTTTTCGCCCGGACGAATAATGGGACGGTTGCCGGACAGGTCGGGGTCGAGCGATATGTGGAAAAGCGTAGTTGGCCCCTCAAGATAAACGCGCGTACCGAGTCGGAGTTCTCTTTGCGGCATCGTGTGAATGAAGAAGGACTGATCGAAATATTTTGGGAGGTAGACGGGGCACTCCGTGCCGGATTCGACCATTACCAGATAGAGTTCAGTACGATTGACGAGAATGCTCATTCAACCTATATCACGCAAAGGTCGGATTTCGACAAATGTTTTTATACCGATAAGCGATATGCTGGGGAGAAGGGGGAATATAAGGTCTATATTTATTTCAAGTCGGAAGCCGACCGTCCCCGTTCGCTTGGATCGCTTGATTTGGAGCAAGCTGAACCAGAGGTGCAGGTAGAATATATGAAGGAAGATCGCATACGCTTGTCCTGGACATATCCTTACCGTTCGGCAGTCGATGTCGTCTATGGTGGTGAAATCGTGGCGGAGAAGGTGACGGACGGCATTGCGGAATTTTCTCTTGCCGGGCAGGAAGAGCGTGTGGTTGAATTGCGTTTTTCTCCCGTCGATGACTGGGGTTATAAGAATGCGAATTATTCGTTTAACCTCGAAAACTGTCCGAATATATGAAAAAGGTATTATTATTTATAGCCATTCTGTTCTTTTTCGACCGTTTCGGGCAGGCTCAGTCGTTGACAATCGAATATAATATCGGTCACGGTTCGTATCAGATGTCCGATATGAAAGATATATTGAAAAATCAGATGCTTCCTGTTACCAATGCACAGGTTACAGATAATTTCCCCGGTTATGTGACGCAGGATGCCCGTGTCGGAGTCGAATGGCGGCGCCATCATGTGGGATTTCTTTTTAACTATATGAATACGGCGGGCAAGAATGGAGTAACGGATTATTCCGGCTCTTGCGACTACAAGTTGCGTAACAAAGGATATAAGCTCGGTGCTTTTTACCACTTCTGTCTGGTGAAGGAAAAAGTCAGTATCTTTACATTCGACAGGTTTTGTGCTGAACAAGGTGAACGAGATAAACCGCCTGTTCGTCGAGTCCGACCCGGAAGTTGGATACCGGAAGGATAATACTTTTTCCGGCAGGAACTTCTTTGTGGAGCCTACTTTTGGCATCAAGTTTAGCCTATGCCGCTATGTTGCATTAAACATGAGTATCGCTTATGAATGGGATGCTGTGATGCAGAAGTGTCAGAGTCGGAATCCAGATTTTCCATCGACTTTCAAAGTGGATTGGAGCGGATACAGGGCACAAGCCGGTTTGATTTTTTGTTTGAATTTAAAGAAGTAACAATGATACAAGAATTACAACTCCGTATATTGCCTGAAGAAGCAGTCAGCGAACAGTCGCTGAAGCAGGTGGTGGCTCGCGAGACGGGAACATCTGTCCCGTACATCCACACCGTTCGGGTACTAAAACGTTCTATCGATGCACGTCAGCGTACGATCTATGTGAATGTAAAACTGCGTGCTTTTATCAATGAGCAGCCAGATGAACCAAAATTTCAATTGGTGGAATATAAAGACGTATCAGCAGGGAAGCCTGTCGTGGTGGTAGGAGCGGGGCCGGGTGGTTTGTTTGCCGCTCTTCGTCTGATTGAGCTCGGCTTACGTCCGATCGTGATCGAACGTGGAAAGAACGTGCGCGAACGTAAAAAGGATATCGCTCTGATCAGCCGTGAGCATAAGGTGGACGAAGAGTCCAACTATAGTTTCGGTGAAGGGGGAGCCGGTGCCTATTCTGACGGCAAACTTTACACTCGCAGCAAGAAACGGGGTTCGGTTGACAAGATTCTGAATGTCTTTTGCCAGTTTGGGGCGAGCACTTCGATTTTGGCGGACGCCCATCCGCATATCGGTACGGACAAGTTGCCGCGCGTGATCGAGAATATCCGCGAACAGATTATCCGCTGTGGTGGGGAGGTCCATTTCGAGACACGAATGGATGCCTTGGTCATCCGGAGTGGGGAAGTCGTAGGTGTCGAAACGAATACGGGCGAGAACTTTCTGGGACCGGTCATCCTGGCAACCGGTCATTCCGCCCGGGATGTGTATCGCTACCTCCATGACCGGCAAATCCCTATCGAAGCCAAAGGCATTGCTGTCGGCGTCCGTTTGGAACATCCGCAGATGCTGATCGACCAGATACAATATCATCGTAAGGAGGGTAGAGGAAACTATCTGCCGGCAGCCGAATATAGTTTTGTGGCGCAAGCCGGCGGACGGGGAGTCTATTCTTTTTGTATGTGTCCAGGCGGTTTCGTCGTCCCGGCGGCAAGTAGTTCCCGCCAGGTGGTAGTCAATGGAATGTCTCCTTCCAATCGTGGTTCCCGCTGGGCGAATTCCGGCATGGTGGTGGAGATACGCCCGGAAGACTATTCCGAATTGATGAAACACGAAGAAATGGCGGTCAGCAAGGATTCGCCGCTCGCTTTGATGGCTTTCCAAGAACGTTTGGAAGAACTTTGCTGGCTGAACGGCGGGATGAAGCAAACCGCCCCTGCACAGCGGATGGTTGATTTCGTGAATAAGAAAAACTCTTTCGATCTTCCCGAATCCTCTTATACGCCCGGTCTGCTGGCTTCCCCGTTGCATTTCTGGATGCCGGAGTTCGTCACCGGCCGCTTACGTGAGGGCTTCCGCCATTTTGGTAAAGTCTCCAGAGGCTTCCTGACCAATGACGCGGTGATGATCGGGGTGGAAACCCGGACCTCTTCGCCCGTCCGTATCCTGCGCGACAAGGAAAGCTACCAGCATATAACCTTGAAAGGTCTTTTTCCTTGTGGAGAAGGCGCCGGCTATGCAGGCGGAATCGTCTCTGCTGCTATTGATGGTGAACGGTGTGCGGAAGGGGTTGCCGGATATTTATCCCTTGTTTAAAGCATATATGTTAATAAGTAAACAACTGATTCCATTCAAATGTTATTTTGCATAATGAAAACAGTGGGATAAATACGTTGGTTTTACAGGATGCGAGGACGGAGTACGTTTTCTGTTTGTGACAGGACTGGGCATTTGATCTGTTTTCGTATCTTTGTAGCGTAATGCTTTTACGTTATGAGGAAAACATACTTGATCACTCTTTTGCTTTGTTGCTTTAGTGCCTTGCTGAATGGGGCTGTTTCACCTTTTTCTTTTTCTTCTTTAAAAATGGAAGAAGGTTTGTCGCAGCTTTCCGTCTTGAAAATACATCAGGATAAGAGCGGTTTCATGTGGTTTGCCACGCGTAACGGCTTGAATCGTTATGACGGTAATTCTTTTGTCGTGTATAAACATAGTAATGGCGACTCATTAAGCTTGTCCAGTAATCATGTGACAGCATTGGCTGAAGATGACCGTGGAAACTTGTGGGTAGGCACGATGAACGGTCTGAACCGGATGGATTTGAGGGTGGATCGTGTATATTCTCTCAACGATATGGCTGCTTATAAGCAGTCTCCCCTTTATCATACGTGGATTTCAAGCTTGTATGTGGATAGACAAAAGCGTTTTTGGGTTGGAACAAATAAAGGTCTATACTTGTATGATTATGAGAATGATTCGTTTATCTTGAACGACTTGGAGGGAGAACTGCCACGTGACCAGATTATGGTTATCAACGAAGACCATGATAGCAATCTGTTAGTCGGAACTTTACAAAACGGACTTTATATCTGTGACAGTAAGTTGAATCTCTTGTCTCATTATTTTAAAAATACGACTCCCTTTTCATTAACGGATAATAATATATCTGCTATCCATGAAGACAGCGAAGGACGTCTGTGGGTGGGAACCCGTTCGGGTGGATTGAACCGGATCGACACGGAGACAAATGCTGTTACGCATTATACTGCTTGGAACGGCAGACTGGGAAATAATTCGGTTCGTACAATCAATACTTATAATGGTCAACTGGTGGTCGGAACTTTTAACGGATTAAGTCTTTTGAATTTGGTGGACGGTTCATGTACGACCTATACGAATTTTGACGAACAAAAAGGAGGCCTTAGTCATTTTTCCGTCTTTTCTGCTTTCGTAGATAATGCGAATACGTTATGGATTGGCACATACGCTGGAGGTGTCAGTTACAGTAATCCTTTGAACAGCCGTTTTACTTTTTACGATTTGCAGGGTGGTTCAGACAAGCTGTTTGGAATCTTTGCCACGATGGCCTATCAGCCGGACCATACTTTGTGGATTGCTTCGGAAGGGCGAGGCCTACTTTCACTGGATTTGAATACAGATATGTTTGAACGTTTCTTGCTGGATGCTCGGCCGAATGCTCTGAATGATCGGAATATTATCAAATCTCTGTTTGTGGAGGGTGATTTCGTTTGGTGCGGAACGCAGAAAGGCACTTTATACCGATTCGATACCCGGACAAAGAAATTCTCTCTTTTTTATACTTTTCATAAGGAGGTTAGTATTTATACGATCACGCGTTGCAGTGATGGTGCATTGTGGTTGGGAACGACAGACAACACGGGAATTGTCCGTGTGTTTCCGGACGGCAGGGTCGCTCCGTCGGATTCAGTTTTCGCCTTGTTGCCAAGTGTACGCAGTTTCCTGGAGATACGGGACGGTGTTTATTTGGTGGGTATGCATACCGGCGGACTGGCGCTCTACGATTCCCATACGCATAAGTTGATAAAATATAATACTCGTGAGGAAGGTTCCCGGAAGTTATACAACGACCAGGTAAGTAATATCGTAAAGGATAGGGAGGGGCGAATCTGGATCGGTACTTTCGGTGGAGGTTTTTGTCGCTTTGACGAAGAAAAAGGCATTATGGAGTGGTTGACGGCCGTCGAGGGGCTGAGCGACGATAATATCAATTCGATAATTCCCGGAGACGACGGGAAACTTTGGATCAGTACCGGTAACGGTATTTCTGCCTACGATCCTGAATCGCGCCAGTTTACCAATTATATGGGTAGAAGCGAGATCCCAGTTAATGAATTCAGCATGAAAGGCGGCATCAAATTGCCCGGTGACCGAATCTATTTCAGCGGAAGCAACGGCCTTGTCTCCTTTTACCCTGAACGGTTGATAGAAAACCGTTTTATACCTCCGGTCGTACTGACCTCTTTTACGGTTAACAATAAACCGGTTGTTCCCGGCGACCCTTCGGGGTTGCTCGATAAAGTTCTTGATTATACGCAGGCGATAGATCTTGATTATAATCAGAATAACTTCTCTGTTGGGTATGCCGCTTTAAACTATCTTTATCCGAATCAGAATAAATATGCTTATATGCTAGAAGGGTATGATACGGACTGGAATGATGCTGGTTCTCGAAAGGAGGCTTTCTATACGAACTTGAAACCGGGAGATTATGTTTTTCGTGTTCGCGCCTCCAATAACGACGGTCTTTGGAACGATGAAGGGCGGTCGTTGTCGATTCATATTCGGACTCCATTCTGGCAGACCTGGTATGCCTATATGTTGTATCTGTTGATTATAGGTGGCATCTTTTATGTGGTCTGGTATTATCTGCATATGAAACGTAAGCTGGAACAGGACCTGGTCGAAAAGCAGAAGGAGCAGCAGCGGCAGGAGGAGTTCCATCAGTCCAAAATACGCATGTTTACCAATTTTTCGCATGAATTGCGTACACCGTTGATGTTGATCCTGTCTCCTTTGGAAGAGGTGTTGCAACGGGTAGATATGAACCCGAACCTGAAAGGTTCGTTGCGTCTAGTCTATGGAAATGCCCAGCGTCTTTTGTTGCTGGTGAACCAGTTAATGGATCTGAGGAAGAACCAGAGTGGTAACCTGCAACTACGTGTTTCGCATAATGATCTGTATCTGTTTACGCAGGAGATATATATTGCCTTTAATCAGATTGCGGTCAAGGAACGGATTACCTTTCGTTTGGAATCCGATGAGTCGGGAATAGATGCGTGGTTCGACCGTGTTTTACTGGAGAAGGTATTTTTCAATCTTTTGTCGAACGCTTTCAAACATACGGCTCCGGATGAGTCGATAACCATTCGTTTGCAATTGTTCTCAGTTGCCGGATTGCAGGAGCAATTTCCCGGCAGGATAAGTGGGGAAGTTCGGGGGACTTCTCGATATGTTTGTCTGTCTGTAGAAGACACAGGGAAAGGGATAGACGATTCCGACAAGTTTCATATATTTTCCCCTTTTTACCAGGGAACGGATGAAAGTGAGTCGAATACGGCTGGAACTGGTATAGGGTTGAGTCTGGTACTCTCTATCGTGAAATTGCATAAAGGGGTTGTATGGGTAGAAGACAACAAACCAAAAGGGGCTGTATTCCGAAGCATATGCTCATGAGCAATTTGCAGAAGATGACTCTTCTGCAAATTGCTCATGAGCAATTTGCAGAAGATGACTCTTCTGCGAGGAATCCCTATGAAGGAATTGAAGTAGCTGAGGATGAATCCAAAGTCCCTGACAATATGCAGGAACAGCTGCCTGTTTCCGGTCGGCGTTATACCTTGTTATTGGCCGAAGATAATCCGGATGTCCGTCGGTATATCTGCAAACATCTCGAACCTTATTTCGATGTGCTTGAAGCGGAGAACGGGGTAGATGCTTTCGATAAAATTGCAGAAACCTTGCCGGATCTGGTGGTAAGCGATATTATGATGCCGAAAAAAGACGGCTTGCAACTTTGTTCGGAGATCAAGCAGGATTTGCGGACCGGACATATCCCGGTTATCATCATTACGGCGAAATCGATGGTGATGCATATCAAAGAGGGATTTCAGTGTGGTGCGGACGATTATATCGTGAAGCCTTTCAATATGGAGGTCCTGCTGTGTCGTATTCGGAATATCTTGGCTTCTCGTGAACGGTTGAAGGAATTGTATGGGAAAAAATTTTCGTTGGAGTCATTGGGTTTCGAGACGACATCGGCGGACGATACATTTATGCAAAAATTGTTCGGGGTGATTGAGCAGAATCTTTCCAATCCGGGGTTGAATGTGGAGATTCTATGTAAAGGAGTCGGTATGGGACGTGCCAACTTCTATAGGAAGCTGAAAGCGATAACCGACCTTTCGCCGGTGGATTTGATCCGTAACAAACGTCTTGAGATTGCTGCAAGGATGCTGCTGGAAACGGATATGAACATATCTGAAGTTTCTGCCAA
>ENA-OVGB01002991-OVGB01002991.1-human-gut-metagenome-genome-assembly--contig:-NODE-2991-length-11020-cov-3.098769_pt1 | contig 11020 bp, 8 predicted proteins | sample MGYA00237767_ERZ505413 | MGnify/ENA primary metagenome ERZ505413 (study PRJEB26158, sample SAMN06016410) | human gut metagenome | biome: human gut; feature: ankylosing spondylitis patient; material...
GAATGCGCGCAGGATGCGCTTGCCGACGGCGTTTCACCCGTGCTTCTCCGCGAAGCCGTGTACCAGTGCATCCCCTACGCGGGCATCGCGAAAACGAAAAACGCCCTCCGGCCCGTCAACGAGGTCCTTGCCGCCGCAGGCATCGCCCTGCCGCTGGAAAGTCAGGCCGCCGTGACGGACGAAAACAGGTTCGAGAAGGGCCTTGCCGTGCAGAAGAGCATCTTCGGCGAGGCCATCGACGCCATGCACGCCTCCGCGCCCGAGGGACAGAAGGCCATCATGGTGGAGCATCTTTCCGCCTTCTGCTTCGGCGACATCTACACGCGCAGAGGGCTCGATATAAAAAGCCGCGAACTTCTCACCTTCTGCATCATCAGCGCCCTCGGCGGCTGCGAGCCGCAGGTGAAAAGCCATGTGCAGGGCAACGCCGCCGTGGGCAACGAAAAACAGATGCTCGTCGACGCGCTGGAGACCTGCCTTCCGCTCATGGGCTTTCCGCGCACGCTCAACGCTCTTGCCTGCGTCAACGCGGTCATGCCGGACTGAGGCGGCAAGTATTCCTTGACAGTCTCCGGCCTTCTTTCTTTAATGAGTACAACGCAGGAAGCGTTATCACAAAAAAAGAACCTTCCACGCCGGAGGAACATCATGAAGACTGCTGCCGACATCATGACCACCAATCCCGTCACCGTCACGAGGGAAACCACGCTGCGCGACGCGGCAAGACTTCTGCTCGACGGCCATTTCAACGGCCTGCCCGTCGTGGAAAACGACAGGCTCGTCGGCATACTCACGCAGTCCGACCTCATCTCCCTGGACAAGAAGCTCGAGACCCCGGGATACTTCCTGCTGCTCGGCGGCGCCATCCCCATGCAGATGCCGGGCAAGTTCTCCCGCGAGCTGCGCCGCATGGCCGCAAGCACCGTGGGCGAGGTCATGAGCACCGATCCGCATGCCATCACGCCCGACACCTCCGTGGAGGACATCGCCTCCCTGATGGTGGAACAGCGCTACTACACGCTGCCGGTGCAGGAAAACGGACGCCTCGTGGGCGTGGTGGGCATGGAAGATCTGCTCAAGAGACTCGCCGCTGAAGAATGAGTCTTCTGTCGCGGTTCTTTTCCCTGCTGCTTCTGGCGGTGACGGCCATCCCCCTTGCGGGATGGCTTGTTCTCGTCTGCGCGGACTTTCTTTCTCTCGACGACTGCCTCGCGCCTCAGCCGGGCTGGACGGCCTTTGCGCTCATCTGCGCCCTTTCCCTCGTGCTTCCGCCCGTGCTGCACGCCTGGCCCGACGAGACGCGCTCCGTGCGCGTCCTTGCAAGGGAATCGGCCCGCGCCGTTCTTTTTTCCTTCTCGCTCTTCGCCCTGATCTTCCTTGCCGGAGCACGGCCGCTCTTCCAGTGGCTCGGCATGCCCGCTCTCATGCGGCCCATGGCGGCCCTCTTTCTCGCGCCGCTCCTCTCCTGCCCCCTGCTCTACGTCTCCTATAAAACAGCCGTCGCCCTGCTGCCCCGTCCCGGGCCCTCCGCTCCCCGGCCGCGCGCCGTGCAGGCCTTCGGCGTCCTTTCCCTCGTCTTTCTTCTGCTTCTCATCTTCCACGCCTTCCTTCTGCCCGGCGAAAGTCCCGCCCCGCTCATCCACACGGGCAGGCAGTATCTCATCGCCGCGGCGTGGCGCTTCTTTGCCCTGCGTCATGTGCTCGTCGCGGACGGGAACGCGGGCTTCGTTCCGGCCTGGGGCGGCTGCTGTCTCATCTCCGTGCTTGAGATGGTGCGCGCCCTGCCCGGCGCGGGCGTCGTCGAACTCGCCGTTCTCGCCGCTCTTTTCGCGCTCATGACGGCAAGCTGCGTCTGTCTTCTTCTCCCCTCGAGCCGCAAATGGCTGTGCTGAGTCCCCTGCCCCGGCCGCGCCGCTCCCGCAAGGGGTCCTGCCGGCGCATCGTGAAGGAGGAGACCCTCGTTCTGCCCGGGACCTCCCTCTCCTTTCTCCTCCAAAGGGACGGTTGCAGGACCCTCCGCCTCACGGTGAAGGCCGACGGCTCCCTGCGCGTCCGCGCCCCGTCCTCTCTTGCCGTCGGACACGTCTTTGCCTTCATGAACTCCCGCCTCGACTGGATACGGGAAAAACGGGACTTCTTCGCCGCGCACCGCGGCAGCGTCGAGAGCTCCCGCGACGGCAGCGCCGCGCTCTATCTGGCGCGCCCCTTCGCCATCCGCGCCGTGCCCGTGCGCAGGAACGCCCGGGCGCATTTCTCGGGCCGCGTCCTGGAACTGCCCTGCCTGCGGACCGAAACGGACGCCCAAGAAAACGACAGGGCCCTTGCGCGCGCCCTCATGCGCTGGCAGAAGGACACGGCAAAGCTCGTGCTCGGCCGTCGCCTTGCCCGTCTGGCACGCCGCGCCCGCGCCGTGCTCGGCGACGACAGGCACGTTTCCTCCCTCGCCGTGCGTTCCCTGAAACGCCGCTGGGGCAGCTGCTCCGTCCGCGGAGACATCACCCTTGCCGTGCAGCTCATCGCCATGCCGCTGCCGCTCATCGACTACGTCATCTGCCACGAGCTGTGTCATCTCAGGGTCATGAACCACGGCCCGCGCTTCCACGCGCTCCTGCAACGGCTCCTTCCCGACGCGAAGGAGCGGGAACGACTCATCCGCATCTGGGGCCTTGAGCATCCGCGCTAGCGCAGCGCCAAGGTTCCTCTCCCCTCGTCGCGGCCCCTTTCCGGCAAACAAAGAAACGCTCCCCCATGCCGCCGCCGTCCCGGCAAAAAACGATACGAAAAAAGCCCGGGAATTCCCCGCAGCGCCTCTCTCCCATATTAACAAGACCGGTCTTTTGACGTATCCTCAGCCCAGGAACATTCTGTCACCTCTGCCCCATTTTCCGGAGACTCCTATGGCTCTTGACCCCCAGGCGGGCCAGCTTCCCCGCCCCGATCAGCTTACCGACATTCCCGCTCTCATTTCCTCCTACTACACCTATGAACCCGCGCCCGACGTTCCCGAACAGGCCGTGAGCTTCGGCACGTCCGGTCATCGCGGATCCTCGCTGCGCACGAGCTTCAACGAAGCCCACATCCTCGCCGTCACGCAGGCCGTGTGCGACGTGCGCAAGGCCGAAGGCGTGACCGGCCCGCTCTTCCTCGGCAAGGACACCCACGCCCTGTCCGAACCCGCCTGGCGCACGGCCCTCGAAGTGCTCGCCGCCAACGGCGTCGTGACCATGGTGCAGACCGGCCACGGCTACACCCCGACCCCCGCCATCTCCCACGCCATCCTCAGCTGGAACCGCCAGTCCACGGCCACCGCGGACGGCATCGTCATCACGCCTTCGCACAATCCGCCCCAGGACGGCGGCTTCAAGTACAATCCGCCCCACGGCGGCCCGGCCGACACCACCCTCACGTCCCGCATCCAGGACCGCGCCAATCAGCTCCTTGAGGACGGCAACAGGGACGTGAAGCGCATCAGCCTCTACAAGGCCCTGCGCTCCGGCCTCGTGCAGGACCACGACTACGTGACCTGCTATGTGAGCGACCTTTGCAACGTCATCGACTTTCCCGCCATCGCCGCCTCCGGCCTCAAGCTCGGCGTGAATCCCCTCGGCGGCGCAAGCCTCGCCTACTGGGCCCCCATTGCCGAAAAGTACGGCCTGAGCATCGAGAACACCAACAATCAGTACGATCCCACCTTCCGCTTCATGCCCCTGGACCACGACGGCAAGATACGCATGGACTGCTCGTCCCCCTACGCCATGGCCGAACTTCTGAAGCTCAAGGACCGCTTCGACATCGCCTTCGCCTGCGATCCCGACTCCGACCGTCACGGCATCGTCACGCCCGAAGGCCTCATGAATCCGAACCATTACCTGTCCGTGGTCGTGGACTTCCTCATCCGCGACAGCAAGGACGGCTTCCGCAAGAACTGGCGTCCCGACGCCATGATCGGCAAGACCGTGGTCACAAGCTCCATGCTCAACCGTGTGGCCGAGTCCCACGGACGAAAGGTCATGGAAGTGCCCGTGGGCTTCAAGTGGTTCGTGCCCGGCCTGCACTCGGGAACCTGCTGCCTCGGCTGCGAGGAGAGCGCCGGAGCCTCCTTCCTGCGCGCCGACCGCCTGCCCTGGAGCACCGACAAGGACGGCCTCATCCTCTGCCTGCTCGCCGCGGAGATCACCGCCAAGACCGGCAAGAATCCCGCCGTGCTCTACCATGAGCTCGAAGAGAAGTTCGGCGCGCCCGTGTACCGCCGCATCGACTCGCCCATGACGCCGGAAATGAAGGCCGCCTTCAAGACCGTGTCCCCCGACGACGTGACCATGAAGACCCTCGCCGGTTCCCCCGTGAAGGCCGTGCTCACGAAGGCCCCGGGCAACAACGCGCCCTTCGGCGGCCTCAAGGTCGTCACCGACGACGGCTGGTTCGCCGTGCGTCCCTCCGGCACCGAACCCATCTACAAGCTGTACATGGAAGACTTCAAGGGCGAGGAACACTTCCTCAGAATGCAGGAAGAGGCCCAGGCCTTCCTCGCCTCCCTGGCAAAGGCGTAAGTCTCCCCCTTCTCCCGCATGACAGGGCGCGGCTTCGGCCGCGCCCTTTTTTCGTCCCCGGGCGGCCGCTCTCCCCCGCCGCTCTCCCCTCGTCCCGCAGGGCGTTCCGAGCATCCCCCCTTTCCCCCGCCTCCGGCCGCAGGCCCCGGCGGCGCGGGCTTTCTTCCCCTGCGGCATGGGCTTCTCCGCGCCTCTCTCTTCCTGAACGCTTCCTGCCGCGGCAACGCAGCCGACGCCCGCAGGGACTCCCTTCCCGGAAGCGGCCCTTCCCCTCCTCGGCCGTCCCGGCTCTGCGGAGCGGATCAGACGCCGTCCGCAAGGCCCCGCGTTCCCCAAAATTCCGGCTCCGCAGGCAGCGCGCCCTGTCCTGAGGAGTTCTTTTCGTTCCTCGTCTTCCTCTATCGGCTCCGCAGGCAGCGCGCCCCGCTCCTCGCCCCTCGTCCCGCAGGGCGTTCCGTTTTCCCCCCTTTCCCCCGCCTCCGGCCCTGCGCGGCCTCTTCCTGTCGTAAAAAACGCGGCGATCTTATGGCCTTTCCGCGATGTTCCCGGAGCTCTTTCCCTCCGTCCTCCGGAACACGCCCGCGTCCTTCCCCTGCGGCCCGCCCACCTTGCGTGCTCCTTCCATGCTCTTCACAAGATTATGACACTCTCCGTCCCGCGACTCTCCCGGGAGCCGGACAGAAACGCCGTCATCCTCGTTTTTCCCTCCCGCACGCCCCCCTCCCCGAAGTCTCCCCGCCTCCGTCCCCTTGTCCCGGCCACGCGTCGTCGTCCGTAAAAAAATTTTGAGCCGCGCCGCCGCTCCTTCGTCTTTGAGAACGACGCCGTGAACACCGAACAGAAAAAAAATCATTCTGACGTTCCCCCCTTTGCCATGTCATCATATGTTTTATGAACTTGTCATATCACATTGCATAATCTGAAAAACGGCGTTTCTGTACATAGTACAATACTGTTTCATTCCATGTACCGTCCTTACCTGACTGCATATGCCCGTCATTCTCTGCCTGAAGCTCTCTTTCACAGTCATTTTTCACTGCAAAAAAGCTCACGCATGCACACGGTCAGCATTTAATTTATTTTTTCACAATGGATTTTTTTCTTGTGTACCAACGTTTTCCCATGATATCGTGAAATGCCTGCACCACCTGTGTTCCCTTGGGTGATGCGGAGCGCCGGACAAAGGTCGGAAACGGCGTATTTCCGGCCGGACCTTGCCGCACCCGGCAGCGTCGAGAGACGCGCTCCGGCCCTCACGAAGTTCCGAGGAGAAGAGAATGCCCGTCAGCAGAACAAGCATGCTAGCCAAGCTCGACGCCGCCTATGCCGTCTATTTCGACAAGGAGCCCGTCGACGACGCCGTGTCGTGCCTTGCCTGCTGCTACGCCTTCCACTCCGCCGACGAGTGCTTCGTGCTGTCGCGCAAGGTCAGACTCTGGCGCACGGAAATCAACGAATTCGTGTATGTGTTTTCGGTTCCCGAACTCACGGCGGAGATCTACGACGCATGCCGGGGGAAGGCTCTCGAGCTTGGCATGAAGAAGATACGTCCGCACATCGAGCACAAATCGTCCTTCATCACCGCCCTCTTCATCTGCGATCTTGTGTCCGAAGAGGCGGCGAAAGCCGTCCGCAAGACCCGGCATCACAAGGACTTTCTGTTCTCGCTCCACGGCTGGATGGACTTCCGCGCCGCCGCTCTGGATCTTTCGTCCGGGGCCGTCGCGGTCAACCGGGCCGGACGGGACCTTGCACAGTTTCTGCACGGAAATCTGGGGAAGTGCTAACTCAATTGAGGAGGATTTGAATTGAGTTCCGTCATCATTCTCATCGGTGGCTTCGCGTGTCTCATCGCAGGCTACATCTTCTACGGTTCATGGCTGTCCAAACAGTGGGGCGTGGACGAAAACAGACCCACTCCCGCCATCACCATGCAGGACGGCGTGGACTACGTGCCCGCCAAGACCCCTGTGCTCTTCGGTCATCATTTTTCGTCCATCGCGGGCGCAGGCCCCATCAACGGCCCCATCCAGGCCGCCTTCTTCGGCTGGCTGCCCTGCCTTCTGTGGATCATCATCGGCGGCATCTTCTTCGGCGCCGTGCATGACTACGGCGCCCTCTTCGCCTCCATCCGCCACAAGGGCGAATCCATAGGCGAAGTCATCTCCCAGAACATCGGCGTGCGCGCCAAGCGTCTGTTCATCGTGTTCGCCTACCTTGCGCTGCTGCTCGTCATCGCGGCCTTCGCCTCCATCGTGGCCAGCACCTTCAACGGCTTCGCTCCCGACGGCTCCCACATCGAGGCCAACGGCTCCACCGCCACCATCTCCCTGCTGTTCATCCTCATGGCCGTGGTCTTCGGCTTCTGCGTGTACCGCAAGAACATGTCCCTCGGCTTCTGCACCGTCATCGGCATCATCGTGCTCATCGCCTGCATCGTCATCGGCCTCAAGTGCCCCATCTACCTCGCCGGCGACACCTGGATGTACATCATCGGCGTCTACATCCTCGTGGCCTCCGTCACCCCCGTGTGGATCCTGCTCCAGCCCCGCGACTACCTGAGCTCGTTCCTGCTCTATGCCATGATGATCGCCGCCGTCATCGGCGTGTTCGCCGCCAATCCCACGCTGGATCTGCCCGCCTTCGTCGGCTTTGAAGTGAACGGTCAGTACCTCTTCCCCGTGCTCTTCGTCACCATCGCCTGCGGCGCCATTTCCGGCTTCCATTCCCTCATCTCCTCGGGCACCACCTCCAAGCAGCTCAACAGCGAAAAGAACGCCAAGATCATCGGCTACGGCGCCATGCTCGTGGAATGTGCCCTTGCCATCGTGTCCCTCATCACCATCGGCTACATCTACTCCAAGGCCGGAGCCGACGCCTTCAAGATGCCCCCCACCGCCGTCTTCGCCCGCGGCATCTCCGAGATGCTCGCCGTGGTGGGCTTCTCCAGCCCCGAGGCCCAGAAGACCGCCTACGGTCTGCTCATCCTTTCGGTGTCCGCCTTCTGCCTGACCTCCCTCGACACCGGCACGAGACTTGCCCGCTACATGTTCACCGAGTTCTGGCTGAACCCCGGCGAGACCCCCGAAACCGTCACCGGCTTCCGCAGGCTCCTGTGCAACAAGTACCTCTCCACCGGCTTCACCGTCATCGTGGGCATAGCCTTCGGCATGGGCGGATGGTCCAAGGTGTGGCCGCTCTTCGGCGCTTCCAACCAGCTGCTTGCCGGTCTCGCCCTTCTGGCCGTGGCCGCATGGCTCAAGAACGCCGCGCGCAATCACAAGATGTTCATCTTCCCCATGGTGTTCATGATCCTTGTGACCCTCACCTCCCTGGCCCTCACCTTCAAGGACAAGGTCCTCGTCATCGCCTCCGGTCAGGGCGACCTGTTCGCGGCCTACCTTCAGGCCGGTCTTGCCGCCATCCTGTTCATCCTTGCCATCTTCCTCGTGCGCGAGGCTCTGCCCGTGCTCACCGGCAAGAAGCATCCTTCCGCCGTGGCCAGATAGTCCCGGCCCTCTGATCTCATGACAAAGGCGCGCCCCCGGACGCGCCTTTTCTTTTTCTCTTCTTCCCGCTACATTCCCTCCATGAACATGCCCGTCGAATCCTCGTTTCCCGCCCTTCTCGATGCCCTTTCCGCCCATGACCGCGTTCTTCTCACCGCGCCTCCCGGCTCGGGCAAGACCACGCGCGTGCCGCTCTTTCTCATGGAGCACATGGAAGGCACCATTCTCATGCTCGAACCGCGCCGCCTCGCCGCGCGCTCCGCGGCAAGGTTCATGGCCGCATCCCTCGGCGAGTCCGCCGGGCAGAGGGTGGGCTACCGGGTCAGACTCGAGAGCCGCGTGAGCCGCGAGACCCGCGTGGAGATCATCACCGAGGGCATACTCACCCGCCGCCTCATTGCCGATCCCGAACTTTCCGGCGTCAGCTGCGTCATCTTCGACGAATTTCACGAGCGTTCCCTTCAGGCGGACACGTCTCTCGCCTTCTGTCTCGAATCGCAGGCCGCGCTCAGGCCCGATCTCAAGATAGTCGTCATGTCGGCCACGCTCGATGCCGACGAGCTCTCCGGCCTGCTCGCCCCCTGTCCCGTGGTCCGGGCCGAGGGCAGACTCTGGCCCGTGGACATACGCTACGCGCCCTGTCCGGCGGGCTCTGGCGGCTTCGGCACCTTTTCCGGCAAGGAGGCGCTCCTTGCCCACACGGCCTCCACGGTGCGCCGCGCCCTTGCCGGGGAGAAGGGCTCTCTTCTCGTGTTCCTGCCCGGTCAGGGCGAGATACGCCGCACGGCGGAGCTTCTGACCGATCTTCCGGGCGACGTGTCCCTGCATCCGCTCTACGGCGATCTTTCTCCCGCCGAGCAGGATGCCGCCATCGCTCCCGCCGCGCCCGGAAAGCGCAAGGTGGTGCTCGCCACGTCCATCGCGGAAACGAGCCTCACCATCGAAGGCGTGCGCGTGGTGGTGGACGCAGGTCTTGCCCGGCTCTCCCGCTTTTCTCCGTCCACGGGCATGAGCGCCCTTGTGACCTGCCGCGTCACCAAAGACGCCGCCGACCAGCGGGCCGGACGCGCCGGACGCGTGGAGAGCGGCGTATGCCTGCGGCTCTGGCCCGAGGGGGAGACGCTTCAGCCCTCGCGCCGTCCGGAGATCCTGGACGCCGATCTTGCCCCCTTCCTTCTCGACTGTCTGGCCTGGGGCAGCATGCCGCAGGATCTTCCGCTGCTCACCCCCGCGCCCGAAGCCTCCCTGGCCCGGGCGGCAGAGACGCTGAAGCTTCTGGGCGCGGTCCGTGAAAAGGACGGACGGCTTCTTCTCACTCCCCACGGCAGGGAACTTGCCCGGCTTCCCCTGCATCCGCGCCTTGCGCACATGGCGCTTTCCTCAGGCGGACATCTGCCTCTTGCCGCCGCGCTCTGCGCCGTGGCTGAGGAGCGCGCTCCGGGAACGGGCTGCGACATCCGCCTGCGTCTCGGAGAGCTTCGCCGCTCCGCGCGTCTTCGCCGCAGCGCGGAACAGATCGTCGCGCTCGTGAAGCCGAAGTCGACGCTTTCCCTGAACGAGGTCATGGAGGACGAAGACGCCGCGGGCGCCCTGCTGTCTCTGGCGTGGCCCGAGCGCATGGCCCAGAGACGCGAGAAGGGCAGTTTTCGTCTGGCCTCGGGACGCGGCGCGGAGCTTGCCCGCGAGGACGCGCTTGCCGACGCGCCCTTTCTGGCCGTGGCGGCTCTCGACGGCGGCGTGCAGGGCACGGGACGCATCCATCTTGCCGCGCCGCTGGACGAGCGCGATATCAGGCGTCTGCACGGCGATCTTCTGAAGGAAGAGGACGTGGTGATATGGGACGATCAGACCTCCTCGGTGCTTGCGCGAAGGCGCACCGTTCTCGGAAGCCTCGTGCTCGACGACACGCCCCTGCGCGGCCGGGACCTGCCCGGAGACAGGGTGCTCGAAACGTTCACGCAGGCCCTCGTGAGACTCGGGCCCTCCTGCCTGCCCTGGACGAAGGAGCTCAGAGAATGGCAGGCGAGAGTCTCCCTCATGCGGCGCATGGACAAGGACGGCGAATGGCCGGATGTGAGCGACAGGGCCCTTTTCGAGGCTCTCAGGCTCTCGCCTCTCGACAACTGGCTGAGTCCGTGGCTTTCCGGCCTGACGAAGCTCTCCCAGCTCTCCTCCGTCCCTCTGGACAGGGCGCTGCATGCCGCTCTTCCCTACGCGCTTTCCCGGCGTCTTGAGAAGGAGGCTCCCGCCGCCATCGAAGCGCCTTCCGGCTCTTTTGTGCGCATCGACTATCTGCCCGAGGGCGGGCCGGTCATGGCCGTGAAGCTTCAGGAAATGTTCGGCCTGAAGGACACGCCCGTCATCTGCGGCGGCAGATGTCCTCTCACCGTGCATCTTCTCTCGCCTGCGGGGCGTCCGCTTCAGGTCACGCAGGACCTTGCGGGCTTCTGGAAAGGCTCCTATGCCGCCGTGCGCGCAGAGATGCGCGGCCGCTATCCCAAGCACCCCTGGCCGGAGGATCCCATTTCCGCCGTTCCCACGAAGAAGACCAAAAAAGCGCTGGAGCGAGGATAAGTCATGGAATTTCATGTGGGAGACAGGGTCATCAATCCCTCCGTGCCCCAGTGGGGGGAAGGCGAGGTCATCGCCGTTTCCGACGGCAAGGTGATGGTGCAGTTCAGACATCACGGCGTGCGCCGCATGGCGGCGTCGTTTCTGGCGCTGGCGGACACGGGAGAATGTCCCGAGCCTTCGGCCGCGCAGAAGAAGGCGGCCGCGCCGAAAAAAAGCCCCGCTCCGGCTCCGACCTCCGCGCCCCGGACGGGGAAAAAGAAGGACGCCCCTGCCGGGAGCGAAAAGAAGACGGACCTCATCGCGCAGGCGCTGGCCGACGACCGCGCGTTCCCGGGCCGCAGCATCGAGGTATCGGACGAAGCCGCCGGATTCCTCGCCTCCGTGTCG
>ENA-OVGB01002997-OVGB01002997.1-human-gut-metagenome-genome-assembly--contig:-NODE-2997-length-11003-cov-5.035440_pt1 | contig 11003 bp, 7 predicted proteins | sample MGYA00237767_ERZ505413 | MGnify/ENA primary metagenome ERZ505413 (study PRJEB26158, sample SAMN06016410) | human gut metagenome | biome: human gut; feature: ankylosing spondylitis patient; material...
GGCCGGGGCATCCCCATGGGGGGTGTGGCGGCGGCGACGACGGCGCGCTGCTGTGGACTGAGCATCGCGCACGGCGGGCTCAGCGTTTTTTTCGTTGTTCGGCATAATTGGCTCCCTGTATCGTCAGTCCGGCATGGTCAGACTGCGGCATTCATTATAGTAACGTTTTTCCTCGGCATGGCCCATGCTGAAAGTCTTGCGCGGCAGCACGCCGCCCAGCACAACACCTTTGAACAGGTCTGCTTTGGCAAAGTCCGGCATCAGCAGGGCTGTGGCCGGTTTGGCGGGGTCTGCAGCCATGGCGCGGGCAGCCGCGGCACCGTGGATGTAATCCACCGTCACGCCGGGGTTCTGGGCCAGATAATCCCCAATAAAATGTTCCGTGGTGCCCACGGCCAGCGGATCCGGGGTGTTGGCGGCGTCAAAGGTGATCTCTGCACCGGCACCGGCCAGCACGATATGCTGGTTGCCGCCCTGGAGGGCTGCGCCGTGCTGTTCCAACCAGCTGCCAAAGTCTGCGGCAACGGTGTTGGCGTCCACGCCAAACAGCACACGGTGGATAGGCTCAATCTCAATCGCCGGGGAATGCACGTTGCACACTTCCGCCAGGCACCAGCGCGCCGGGTGGGTCTGCTGCTGTTCCGGCGGCAGGGTGGGTTTCAGTTCTTCCCAATAGGCTTTTGCTGTGGCAAGGGAATGGTTGCCATCACCAACCGCCAGCGTCATGGGGGGCTGGCCGGCTGCGGCAGGCCAGCGTGCGGCAAAAGCAGCAGCATCGCCAAGGTTTGCCAGCGCAGTGTTGATCTGCTCCACCAGCGCGGGGTCCTCCACGGCCCAACCGGCCAGGTGGCCGCCGTTCAGCATCAGCGCGCCATCATACAGCAGCGGCAGCTCCGCCTTATGGGCGGCAATGGGTTCAATCAGGGTACAGGCTTCATCGTCGGCCAACATCATCACATGCGGGGTTTCCAGCTGGGCCCCGCGGCGGATCTTGAGCCGGGGCGGGATGCGCGCCACCACTGTGCTCTCGCTGGGGCGGATGGCGGGCTTGCTGCCTTTTTTAAAGCTGTACTGTTCCAGGTCCACAGCACCAACCAGACCCTGGCGGATGGTACCGTCCATCTGGGTGCGCTCCACATACACATAGCCATGTACACAGCGGGTCAGCAGGTTATCGCGGTAATCCTGCATGGCCGCACGGATCGCCGCAAGGCGCGATTCTTCCTGCGGGGTTCCAAGGTAAGCTTCCGGCAGAACAATGTGCAGGGTGCTGGGTTTCCCCTTTGCCAGTTCCTCCGCTTTCTGCCAGTATTCCGGCTGGGAGGTAAACTGATCCACCGCAATGCAGGCCCACGGGTCCAGCGGGGTCGCTGCACCGGGCAGCAGGATATCAGCAGGGACAAAACAATTCTGCATGGTAATCACTCCTCTTTCACGGATGCCGTTTTTTACGTCCGGGCGCGGCTCAATCCACAGTGCCAACCAGCCCGTAAATTGCCAGCGAGAGAATGCCGATATAAATCAGCACACTGGGCAGGCCGCGGAATATATGTGGGATATCTTTGCTGCGCAGCCGGCGGCGGCCTTCATCCACCACCAGCACGGCGACCAGGTAGCCCACGCCGCTGCCAAAGCCGAAGCCGATGGACTGCAGCAGGTTATAGTTCTGGCTGGCTGCAACCAGCAGGGTGCCCAGCACGCAACAGTTGAAGGTTGCGCCGGGCAGCTGTTCGCGGCAGGCATCGCGGCTTTTGGGGAACAGGCCCAACAGCAGCCACACAATGCCCATAGCGATCAGTGAGCAGTTCAAAAATACCAGCGGGCGCAGGGCGTTGACCGGCAGCCAGCCGGGCAGCACCTTTGCCAAAGCGGGCAGCGTTAAGCTTTGGGCAGCCCAACCCATGGGGGCGCTGATGGTTTGTACCAGAATGATGGGAATGCAGTACTGCCATGTGCTGATTTTGGGGTCGTTGACCAGCTTGTTCAGTCGGGAAACGCCCAGCGCGCGGAAGAACACTGCATTCTCCGCAAACACAGCCATGACGGCGTAGGTCAGGAACTGCGCCACAGCCTGCAAAACGGAAAGCTCAGCGCTTGCGTTTATTGCCATACAGATGACGCACCTCCTCGATCTTATAATGCACATAGGCACCGCCGATGGCGGTCCACACGGCGGCAATCAGGCCAATGATGATAAACCCGGTGCCCGGCTGGTCGGCCAGCGGCAGCGGTGCCACGGGAAATACCACGTTGCCGAACACGGTGCCTTCCGCCAGCAGTTCACGCACAACCCCCACCAGCAGCACCGAAAAGCAGATACCAATGGTATTGTTGATGCCGCGGCGGAACGCCTCGCCCACCGTTTCCAGGTCGTTGGATTCCATACGTTTGATCACGGCGGGCTCCACTACCAGCATGGGCAGATAGATCCCCAGCAGCGAAAGATCCGCCCCAAACAGGTTGTACAAAATGATATAAGCCGGGATATACACAATAGCGGCAGCGTAAGAGTATACCACACCGCGGAAGCGGTTGCCGGTCAGGTGGCAGATTGCCACAGCCAACATACGGGTTGCCGTTACAAGCAGAATGGTGGCAGCGCACAGCATCCAGGCATTCTGGCCGCTTACAGCAGCCGCCACAATGGGTGCCAGCCCCAGACCGCGCACCATAACGGGGTTATTCAGCCACAGGTGGTCATCATGGATATTCTGGGCCAGCTCTTCCTCGGCCTCTTTGCGGGTCTTGGGCTTATTGGCAGGCTGGACCGTTTTGGGCTTTTCGGCCGTAGGTGCTTCCTGCTTGCTTTCTACCGCTTTCTGCTCCGCCTGGGCGGCGGCCAGGGCTTCCTGCTCGATCTGCTCGGCGGTTTTGCCCTGCTCTGCGGCGCGGCGCGCCTGTTCCAGCATTTCGGGGGTCAGCTGGGGGATGATAACGGTTTGGGAATGTTCCTGCAGGGTCGGCTTTTTGTTGCTGTTCTTACGGTTCTCTGTGTTGGGCAAGGCGCTTTTCCTCCTTCCGCATGAATCTGATCCTTTCTGCGCGCTGGGCCAGGCGGTCCAGCCATTCGGGGAAAGCACCAGCCAATACAACGGCAAAGCATACGCCGGTTTCGTATACGCTGTAATAGCGGAACGCCGTTGCCATTGCGCCCAGGAACAGGCCGTAAATCAAACGGCTGCTCCAGCGGTTGGGCTGCACCACCGGCTCGCACGCCAGGAATATCCCGCCAAACAGCATGCTGCCGGAAAGCAGGATATACTTTTCCAGGTAGATGCGCTGGCGCACATATTCCCATGGGGCACTCAGGGCTGGAAGTTCGTTCAGGTTGGGCAGCAGCCAGGGCACCAGTACGCATACCGCAAGGTACGGCACAAAGGTAGAAAGCTGCATGTGGCCGCGCACCAGCAGGTACAGCCCACAGGCCACAATGACCAGAATAGCGCAGCAGCCCAGCGGCCCAGCCACATTACCGGTCAACAGGTTGATGGTACTGTCAGACGGCAGGCCGCCGGCAGACAGGGTGGTGTTGCTGCCTTGGGTCAACACCACTCCGGTGCTGCTGAAAAGTGCCAGCACTGTACCCGGTGCCGGGTAGGACGACATGACTCGCGGCCATGCCAGCGTTGCCGCCACCAATCCCACCGCCGCCGGGTGGAAGGGATAGTGCCCCTCTCCGCCGAACGCTTCTTTGACAAGCACGGCAATGATCGTTGCCGTGACCACCATATAATACGGGGCCGAAGCCGGCATCATCAGCACAATCAGCGCAGCAAAAGCTTCGCTGGAAGGCTCATGTGCGCGGTACCCCGCCGCATGCAGCGGGGTAACAACACAGTCCGCCACATACGCAGTCAGCAGCCCGGCCGCCATCATCAGCAGCGGGCGCGCCCCGTAATAAAAACAACTGACCGCCAAAAGCGGGACAGTGCAAAACAAAATGTCCCAATAATAATCATAGTTTACACTTTTGGTGATCTTATCATGACGTTTTGGCATGGATACTCCTTTGGGGGTTACAGCGCCCGAACCTGTTTGGCCAGCGCGGCACGGTCCTGCGCCTTAAAGAACGCGCTGCCCATGACCAGCACACTGGCTCCGGCCTGGGCGCACAGGGAGGCGGTTTCGGTGTTAATGCCGCCGTCCACCTCAATGTGGGGGGAAACACCGCGCCGGTTGCACTCTGCCTTGATGGCTGCCACACGGCTGACGGTTGTGGGGATAAACTTCTGCCCGCCAAAGCCGGGCTCCACCCCCATGACCAGCACCAGGTCCAGTTCATCCAGGTAGGGGAACACTGCCTGCGGCGGGGTAGACGGGCTGATGGTCAGGCCCACCAGGCACCCAGTCTCCCGCACAGCGGCAATGGTCTGCCCCACATGGTTGGGCACAGCTTCAATGTGGAAATTGATCAGGTTTGCCCCTGCTGTCGCAAAATCCTGTGCATAGCGTGCAGGGTCGGAGATCATCAGGTGAACATCATAAAATGCTTCCGGCACGGCCTTTTTCAGGCATTTCAGCACCGGCGCGCCATAGGTGATGTTGGGTACAAAGTGGCCGTCCATCACATCAAAATGCACCATGTCTGCACCGCACACCATAGAATCGGCCGTTTCGGCGGCAAGGTTGGCCAGATCGGCAGACAGGATGGAAACACTCAATTCCGTCATTGCTTTGTCCTTTATCTCAAATTGCACCGCATCATTCCCGCCGCAGCGGTATTTGGAATCATGCGGTTTTGCTATAAATCCTGGTTTACGCCTGCCTTATGCTTTGTACTGGTTGATCTTATCCATCTGCACAGCAACGCAGGCCAGCGCGCTTTCAATTACCTTGTCCATATCATAGTACTTATACTCGCCCAGGCGGCCGCCGAACACAACGTGCGGCTCGGCATCGGCCAGTGCCTTGTACTTGGCGTACAGGGCGCTGTTCTTGTCATCGTTGACCGGGTAGTACGGCTCGTCGCCCGGCTTCCACTCAGCGGAGTATTCGCGGCTGATGACCGTCTTGGTGCCCGGCTCGGTGGAGCCGAACTCAAAGTGCTTGTGCTCGATGATGCGGGTGTACGGGGTTTCGGCATCGGTGTAGTTGATGACAGCGTTGCCCTGATAGTTGGGGCAGGCCAGCGTTTCGGTTTCAAAGCGAACGCTGCGGTACTGCAAGGTGCCCAGGGAGTAATCAAAATAAGCGTCAATGGGGCCGGTGTAGATCACACGGTCAGCCAGAGCATCCAGTTCAGCCTTGTTAGCCAGGTAGTTCACGCCCAGGCGAACTTCCACACCCTGCAGCATGTTGGCCACCATCTGGGTGTAGCCGCCGTTGGGAATACCCTGATACAGCGCATTGAAGTAGTTGTTATCAAAAATCAGGCGCACCGGCAGGCGCTTGATGATGAACGCCGGCAGCTCAGTGCAGGGGCGGCCCCACTGCTTTTCGGTATAGTGCTTGACCAGCTTTTCGTAAATATCGGTGCCGACCAGGTTGATGGCCTGCTCCTCCAGGTTTTTGGGCTCGGCGGTAAAGTGGGCCGCGCGCTGCTCCTCGATCTTTGCCTTGGCCTCGGCGGGGGTCACCACACCCCACATCTTATTGAAGGTGTTCATATTGAAGGGCAGATTGTAGATCTCGCCGTGATAGTTGGCAACGGGGCTGTTGGTGTAGCGGTTGAACTCCGCAAACTGGTTCACATACTGCCACACTGCCTTGCTGCTGGTGTGGAAGATGTGGGCCCCATAGCGGTGGACCTGAATGCCCTCCACTTCCTCGGTGTAGATATTCCCGGCAATGTGGCTGCGCTTATCAATCACAAGGCACGTTTTGCCCGCCTTTTTTGCTTGCTGGGCAAACACCGCACCGTAAAGGCCTGCGCCTACGATGAGATAGTCGTAATGGTTCATCCCTGCTTCTCCTTTTTTCTGGATTCAGGTTCATTTTTGGAGAGCGGCTTCTTCTGGCTCTCACGGTACTGGTCGATGGCGGTCTGGATGCGTGCCCGGGCTGCCTCGGGGGTAATATGCTTGAGCTGGGCCGCCGCCATGGTCTGGTGGCCGCCGCCGCCCAGACTTTCCATGATGACCTGAACATTGACCGCTCCCAGACTGCGGGCGGAAATATTCACGCCGTTCCCCACCTGCACAGCCACAAAGCTGGCCTCCACATTCTGGATGGTCAGCAGGTCGTTGGCAGCCTGCGCAATGGCAACACGGGCCTCGGGGGGTACCTCGCCGCTCACCGAAATGGCACAGCTGCGGTACATCTGGGCAGCCTCCACAAGGTCTGCCTTGGCGTTGTACTCCACCATGGTCACATCAAAGAGCTGGCGCACCCGCTCCGTCTCCGCGCCGTAGCGGCGCAGAGCGGCGGCGGCTTCAAACGTGCGCACGCCGGTGTGCAGGGTAAAGTCCCGGGTATCCAGCATAATGCCCGAGAGCAGGCCCTCTGCCTCCACCCGGCTGGGCTTGTCGTCCCGGTCGCCCACATACTGCAAAAGCTCCGTGACCAGCTCACTGGCCGAGGAGGAATAGGGCTCGTGGCAGACAAGGTCTGCATGCTCGATGAAGCCCACGCCCTTGCGGTGGTGGTCGATGACAGCCACCTTGCCGCACCTTTCCAGGATCTCCTTACTTTCCACAAGGCCCAGCTGGTATGTATCCACCACCACGCAGAGCGTTTTCTTGGAGATAATGGGCAGCGCCGCCTTGGGATCGATGAAATCATCCGCCTGGCCGGCCCGGCACAGGGCATCGATCAGGCTGCCCGCCAGCGTGGCATCCCGCCTGACGGCGATCACCGCCGGGACATCGCAGATCTTGCAGATGCGCAGCACGCCCTCGGCAGCGCCGATGGCATCCAGATCACTCATCCGGTGGCCCATGATGACCACATGGTCCGCCTCCTTGACGAGCCTGACCAGCTGATCGGCCACGATGCGGCTGCGCACCTTGCTGCGCTTTTCCACGCCGTGGCTCACGCCGCCATAAAAGGTAAAGCCGTCCGGGGTCATCTCAGCGGCCTGATCGCCGCCGCGGCCCTGCGCCATATCCAGCGCCTGCACAGCCATATCCTGGGCTTCTCGCAGGGTCTTGGCCCCGCGCCCGATACCAATGGAGATGGACAGGTTCACGCTGGGATCCAGAGCACGGATCTTATCCAGCACATCGTAGCCGCGCTGGGCGTACTGCTCCAGATGGCGCTCCTCCACCACGGCGATATAGCGGCCGCTGGCAACGCGGCGCAGAAAGCCTGTGCCCCGGCCGATCATATCCTCCAGCACCCGGTTGATGCCTTCCAGCAGGCGGGCGCGCTCACTGTCCAGCATATCGCTGAACACATCGTCGTAGCCGTCCACCAGGAACACCATGTAACCCGGGCGGCTGGCCTTATATTCCGTTTCGATCCTGCGCAGGGCAGTTTCCTCATTGAACACAAGCAGCGTCATGCTCTCGCTGCCGCCCGGCACGGTACTGCTGTGCACATTCCACACACCATCGGCCAGATTGAGCTGCTGCCCCTCCGGGGTGCGCGCCTGTGCGGTGTCCAGGCCGGGCAGCAGCTTCTGTGCCCTGCCTGCAAGCCGGTCCTCGCCGCCCAGCAGCGCCGTGCGGAAGCGGCTGTTGTACCACAGCACCGTCTCGCCAGAAAGCAGAGCTGCCGGCTGAGAAAGGGATTCCAGGCTGTATTGGGTCCTGGAATTTTCAAAGCTGCCGCCAGCCACCCACTTGGCGGTCCAGCGCCGCAGCTGATACCGGAAAACGCAGATGCCGATGCCCCACAGCACCGCCAGCACCGCCAGCGCAGGCCAGCCCGCGGGCCGCTGCACCAGAAGCGCCAGTGTCAGCAGTGCACACAGCACTGCCAGCGCGGCGATCAGCATTTCTAACGTCCATCTCGGTTTTTGTTTCATGGGATCTTCTGCCTCCTGGTCTGCCTGCCCCTGCGGGGCGGCTTCCGGCTTATACCTCCATCAGAATGGGGAGGATCATCGGGCTGCGCTTGGTGCGGCGGTAGATATAGCTGCTCAGCGCCTCACGCACCCGGGTCTTGACGCTGTTCCAGTCGCGCACATGCTCTTCCACGCAGCGATCCAGCGCGTTTTCCACAATGCTCTGGGCCCCGTCCATCAGGCTCTCGTTCTCGCGCACATAGACAAAGCCGCGGCTCACAAGGTCAGGCCCCGCCAGCACCTTGCCGGTCTTGCTGTCCACGGTGGCCACAATGATGACCAGACCATCCTCAGAGAGATGCTTGCGGTCACGCAGGACCACATTGCCCACATCGCCCACGCCCAGGCCGTCCACCATCACAGCACCGGCGGTGACAGGCTCGCCCAGTTTGATCTCGTCCCGGCTCAGGATAACGTTGGAGCCGTTCTCGGCAATGAGGATGTTGCTGGTGGGAATGCCCAGAGACGCGGCGGTCAGGGCATGCTTTTTCAGCTGCTTGTACTCGCCATGCACGGGCAGGAAATACTTGGGTCTGGTCAGGGTGAGCATCAGCTTCTGCTCCTCCTGGCAGGCGTGGCCGGAAACATGGACATCATACATGCTCTCGTAGATAACCTCCGCGCCCAGCAGGAGCAGACCGTTGACGATCTTGGTCACGCTCTTCTCGTTGCCGGGAATGGGGTTGGCGGAGATGATGATGAAGTCGCCGGGGCCCACCCGCACCTGGCGGTGGCTGCAGGAGGCCATGCGGGAAAGGGCGCTCAGGGGCTCGCCCTGGCTGCCGGTGGTGATCAGCACCACCTGTTCCGGCGGGTACTGGTTCAGTTCATCCACACTGATAAGGGTGCCCTCGGGGATGTGCATATAACCCAGCTCCTGCGCCATGGCAGTGTTATTGACCATGCTGCGGCCGCTGAACGCCACCTTGCGGCCATCCTCCACGGCCAGATCAATGATCTGCTGGACGCGGTAGATGTTGGACGCAAAGGTCGCAATGATGATACGCTTGTTCCGGGCACGGGCAAACAGGTTGCGGACACCGGCGGCCACCTTCTGCTCCGTGGCAGTAAAGCCCGGGCGCTCGGCGTTGGTGGAATCGCTCAGCAGAGCCAGCACACCCTTCTGGCCATACTCCGAAAGGGTGGTCAGGTCGGTCACGCCGCAGGCCAGCGGTGTATAATCGATCTTGAAGTCGCCGGTCTGGATGATCGTTCCGGCGGGGCTGTCAATGGCAAAGGCCACGGAATCGGGGATGGAGTGGTTGACATGGATGGGCTCCACGGTAAAGCAGCCCAGCTTGATCTTCTGCTTAGGGGTGATCTCCACGAACTTGGTCTTGCCCGCCAGACCAAACTCCTCCAGTTTGTTCCGGATGAGGCCGCAGGTCAGCCGGGTGCCGTAGATGGGCAGATCAAACTTCTGCAGCAGGTAGGGAATGCTGCCGATGTGGTCTTCGTGGCCGTGGGTGATGAGCAGGCCCTTGATCTTGTCCTTATTCTGCACCACAAAGGTAAAGTCGGGGATGACCATGTCCACGCCGTACATCTCACTGTCCGGGAACACAAGGCCGCAGTCTACAATGATCATATCCCCGTTGCACTCATACACGGTCATGTTCTTGCCCACTTCACCCAGACCGCCCAGCGGGTAGATGTGGATGGGCACAGCGGCCTCCTTGGGCTGCTGAGAACGGCGGGGCCGCCGGTTATAATAAGGGCGGCGGGTGCGGGTACGCTTTTCCCCGCCGGATTCACTGTTTCTGTTCGGATTGTTCTGAGCCTGAGCCGGGTTCTGTTCTTTGACCTGTGCCATGCGGTACCTCCAAAATCAATTACAAAACGCAGGCACACCCCTTTGCGAGCGGCCTGTCTGCTGTGAAGGAGCAGCAAACGCACCGCCGCTCCCATCGAAACCATCGTATAGAATTTTTCGCTTCCATGCCCGTTTTCGGCACTGGGATGGCCGAAACGGAGTAATTTCTGCCCTGTCAGTCCATCTGTTCGATGCGACCGCGGCACTGCCCCGTTCCGGCCGGACACACCGCACCGGTGCGCCCCTATACGCATTTTGTTACAAACAGTATAGTATTTCTTGTCCACTTTGTCAATTCAAAGCTTTGCCGGAAAAGCCGGGGATGATACGTTTTCCTCTTGACAGAACCGGAAAAATAGCTCTAAATAGAAGTATCCAAAAATTCAAGTTCCGGGAGAAACAGATGAAACAAGTCGAAGTTTACACCGATGGCGCGTGCAGCGGCAACCCCGGCCCGGGCGGCTGGGGTGCAGTGCTGCGCTACCGCTTCAACGGCAAGGTCTACGAAAAAGAGCTCAGCGGCGGCGATGCTTCCACCACCAACAACCGGATGGAGCTGACTGCCTTTATCGAGGCCCTGCGCCAGCTCAAGGCCGCGCGGCAGCAGTATCCCGGCGATGAGCAGCAGCCCGAACAGGAAATGGTGCCTCGCGGATACGCCGTCCAGCGATACAAGCTCGGCTTCGGGAAAGGGCCGGGTTCCGAGCGTCCGCAGCGTGCGCCACAGGCCCGGCGCAAGCACGAAAGGCAATAGGCCGGACGGCGGCACGACGCCGAATGCGGCGAGGGGCAACAGGAAGCCGTATGCGCCTACGCACAGGGCAGCGTACAGGCACAAGGCTTTCCTGCGGCCCAACAGCATGGCGAGGGTCGTGATCCCGGCCTCGCGGTCGTGCGCGATGTCGCGGATGTCGTTGGCGTGCATGATGCTGGTGACGAGGCACGCAATGGGCAGGGAGGCGAGGAAGGGCCGCCAGTCGAGGGAGCCCCCCTGAATGTAGTAGGCGGGAAGCGCCATAAGCGGCCCCATGAGCAGGAACACCATCACCGGGCCGCAGGCGTGGTATTTGTAAGGCCAGAAGCCGCTAGTGTAGCCGTAGCCGCCCGCAAGCTGATAGGAGTCGTCGCCCGCGAGAATGCTCGCGTTGAGTACGTTCAGCCACTCGGGATAATCGCTGACAAGTCCGGGACGGATGTCATAAGTGAAGGTGACGCCGAGAGTGTCCTGAACCGTGAGGTTTCTCT
>ENA-OVGB01003001-OVGB01003001.1-human-gut-metagenome-genome-assembly--contig:-NODE-3001-length-10996-cov-2.751302_pt1 | contig 10996 bp, 6 predicted proteins | sample MGYA00237767_ERZ505413 | MGnify/ENA primary metagenome ERZ505413 (study PRJEB26158, sample SAMN06016410) | human gut metagenome | biome: human gut; feature: ankylosing spondylitis patient; material...
ATTTGATGTTGAATATGTTACTTTTTCTTGGCTTGTCAATGGCGAGATCAAAGCCTTAATCTTATATGATTTTCCTTTTTTCAACACTTTGCTTCGTTCAGCAACCGTAACCTTTGAAGTTTTTACCGTTCCTTTCTGGACTTTTACTTTTGCCTTTAACTGTTTTCCACTTGCCAATTTTACAGTCAAAACTGCCTTCCCAGCTTTGACAGCTGTAATCTTACCTTTTTTTGTAACGGTAAAAATCTTCTTGTTACTGCTAGTATAAACTTTTATATAATCACCACTTGCAAGTCCAGATACTTTTAAAGCAGTTGTTTTTTGTTTTACCTTTAACGGAATTGACGTCATGTTCAACGAACCGGTAGGGGCAAGCTTAGCGAGTTTCTTTTGTTCTGTCTTTCCGCAACCTTTACAGGTTCTTTGACTATATCATGCTCCATAAACATGCTTATGCTCCGCAGGCTTCATTGGCTGTGCCTGGTTTACTTTATATTCTTTTGTTACACTTCCTCCATACTCATTAATTCCAGTAACAGTTAATAAATAAGTTCCTGCATCAACAGCCCAGGTATCTCCATCAATCTCATAATCAGAATTTTCTATAAGTTTTTTTCCATCATATGTAACAGATATTTCAGGAAACTGAACTTTCCCATTTGCTGTCAGTGAATCAACTTCAATCTGCGCATCTTCAATATTACACAATGGAGTACCCACAATAAGTAGTACCGGATTAGTATAATTTGTTTTCATTTTATATTTAAACGAAACAGTTCCTGCTTCATCTGCTGTTTTCTGGTCAATATAAAGAACATTCGATGCAGCCAACAATTCTTCTTCCATATCATCATATAATGCCACAAAAAGATAAGATCCATTTGGTCTTAACCCAGTTTGAGTATACATGGAATTTTGTTCCCCTCCCCCTTCTTTCGCATTGCTAACAGGAACTTCTATTTCGTTAATAATAGCATCTTCTTCCTCACTTTCTTCACCATCTATACTCTCGCCATCTTCAAACGTAATCTCCGATACTTCTTCATTTGTTATCTGGTCTAAATCATCTTCTATCTCAGATTCTGTTTCCTCTCCATCATCCCGATCTATCTGCATATCTGAATCTTCAAACTCTACACTCGCCTGCTCAGCACTTTCGTCCGGATCCAGATTCTCTAAATCTTCCGTCAACACATCTGCGTTCCTTACATTTGCAACCTTATACGGAACCCATTTGATTTTTGCGTTCTGGAACTCTATTTCTTCAATTCCATCCCAGGTTTCATCTCCTTCCGGATAATATGCAGTGAAATTACAATTAGTAAACGCATACATTCTATTTATGCCAGGCATTTCTCCTTTAAAATACATTTTTGATAATTTCGTACAATTGGCAAAAGCACTATGATCAATATACTCCACTGAATCTGGTATCTCTATCTCTATCAAGCTTGTACAATTTTTAAACATATTTGTTCCAAGAGTAGTTATTCCTTTTCCTTTAAAAATCACTTTTTTAAGGGATGTACAATCCTCAAACAAAGCGCCTCCTTCTATTTCAGCACTCTCAGGCAATTCTATGGTTTCCAGACTACTGCATTTTCCAAATGCACAATCACCAATCCAAGAAATCCCCTCATGAAGTATTACTTCTTTCAAATTCACACAATTATAGAACATTCGATCCATAACTCCACCTACTGCTGGTATCTCAACCTTTTCCAATCCTTTGCATTCCCAGAATGTACTTCCGCCTATCCCTCCTGGTTCAATACTTGACGGTATTTTTATTGATTTCAGACTATGACAGCAGATAAAAGCTCCAAAATCAATTTTTTTCAACGTCTCTGGAAGAATAATATCATGTATACTGTTACAATCCTGAAATGCTCTTTCGCCAATTTCGCGGATGTTAGATGGCAATTGGAAATTTGTAAGTTTATAGCAATTATAAAATACACTATTTCCAATTTTTGTCACGCTGTCAGGCATTTCAACTGTTTCCAGTCGTTCACAATCTTTAAACGCATATGCACCTATTGATTTTATTCCCTTTGCAATTTGTACCTCTACCAGATTTTCGCATCCTTCAAATGCTGATTCACCTATATATGTAATTCCTGCATTTATAATAACTTTTCGTATTTCCTTTTCCCGTGTCTTCCATGGAGCGGCATTTTCACCCCAACCATAATCCGGCATTTTCCCCTGAGCAGAAACACGGAGTATTCCATTACTTAATGTCCAGCTTACTTCACCTTGAACCGTAATCTTTTTTGAAGTTTTTCTGTTTCCAACGCTAAGACTTCCTTCACCTTTTTCTCTTCCTTTTGTGACCTTGACAGTATAACTTCCATTTTGCAAATAAATACTCTGTTTTCCTTTATCATTCAATTTCACACAAGACTGTTTGTTTCCATTTTTTAATGTAATGTCCACAGCTTTTCCCGTTTTTTTATCATATACAGTAACTTCACCTTCTGGAACTGCATTGTCATTATCATCGATTGCAGTTATATCGACTTTATAACTTGTGTGAGGGCATTTGCGGAAACCAAATTCATTTTTATCTGTGCTCCAATAAAAATCTGTTATTTTTAATGTAATAGATGCAATTTTACATTCTATATCTTTCCAGTCTTTCAATATATTTAATTTAGCTTTTGCTTCTATTTTTACATTAATTTTTCCATCAATACACTTATTGCATTCATGAACCATATCATCACTGCTCGTGGCAATCAGTTTTTTCCCAACTACTTCTAGTCCACTAGTCGCGTCCATCTCTGCTTTGCACACATTTTCATCAATGACAGATAAATCCGGAACTATACATAAACCAAGAAATAATTTTCCTTCCATTTTTATTTCATTTTTGATATTAGGATTATAAAATGGTGCTTTATCGTCTATTCCAGAGTTGCTGTCATATCTAAATCCAATACTTCCTTTCCATTCTCCTTCCCATTTCAATTCTCCAGATGCACTTACAACAAAATATAATTGACACTTAACCTTAATACATGGTATCGGATATTGTGTGAGTTTGGAAAGTTGTATCTTTGTCAGATCACATTTTCCAGAAAATTCTACTGAAATCGAATTTGAGTATTCAGTCTCCATTGAAAAATACTTATAACTTAAAGAACAATAAAATTGGATATGAAAATTAAGCTTAAGCCCTACACTTCCCTTGATAGCTCCTCGTTTAATTTTGTATGCCACTGATGCACTTATGCTTCCATCCCCATCCAATGCCCCTACCGCCGGAGCATTTTCTGTCGCTTCTTCTAAATATGTAACTCCTGACTCCAGATTATTATTATCAATTTCAGCATCTCCGCTTCCACCGTCTGCATCTATTTTTATATAATCAAAATAATCTGTCAGATCCGTATCGTCAGATTGAGTAATTATAACCGTTGTCCCATCTACTTTAACGGACATAACTTTTATTAATAAAACAGATCCATCCATGTACTTATAAGATAAGGTATCACCCTGTTTAAGTCCGATAATTTTCTGATCCGCATTATCAATTTCGATAATGCCATTTCCCATATCTTTCAGTTCATTTATGCCTTCATTTTCCTCTATTACAACAGTATCATTATTATAAACTGCAAAATTAGTTTCTTTATTGTTACCATCCAACTGTAATACGTCTTCTGGAGCATAATCATCTACTGTAGATTTTTCCAGCTCCTGCATTTCTTTTGTATACATTTCAGTTGTATACTCTTGACAAAGGGGACGATTATTTTCCTTGCTAAGCAAGTACGCTGTAGCTGTAAAATATTCTGGCATTTCGTCTATGTCAAAAATTATCTCTTTATATGTATCATCTTTATTTACTTCTGTTTTTTCATAATCTAACATCTGAATATGATTTTCATCATACACTCCAACAATTAGTTGTGCTTCTGATTTTACCGAAAATGAAACACAGGCAACATTTCTACTGGATTGATCATCGTCTTTATCTTCGCCTTCAAATTTCAAAGACATAATACAATTACCTTCATTTTGAAATCGCTCATCTTTTTGTGTTTGAATTTCCGATGCAAGCATTTCTCCAACAGAATCTGTTCCCTCTACTTCCATTTCCACAGATGCATCTGAACCCAAAGATGTCTTATTTTCCTCACTTGCGTACACAACATTAAATGAATTTAAAAAAATAGTCAAAGCAAGTAAAATTGTCAATAATTTATTTACCTTTTTTCTCATTTGATCTCCTTTACTCCAACTTTATATCTGTTCCCGTAAGATTTTCAAGAACCTGTACATTCTTAATTGGATTATCTCTTAAGCTTACTTCCGTAAGATTCTTGAGATTCATTAATGGTTCTACGTCTTCTATCAGATTTCCTCCCAATTTTAGGATTTTAAGTTTATCGAGTTTACTGAGAGCAGATATGTCTTTTATTCGATTTCCATATAATACGAGTTCTTCCAGGTTAGTCATTTCCCCCAGGGCATCGATGTTTTCGATATCATTGTTAGGCAACCATAATTTTTCAATATTAGTCAAATTTTTTAATGCCTGTAAATCTGAGAACTCAGCGCCCTGGATGGTCAGACTTTTTAATGAAGTTAGATTTTCCAAAAGATCAAGGGATTTTATGGCATATTCATCCAACTGCAGTTTTTCTAAGTTAGTCAGTTCGCCTAATGCAGTATTGTCATCAACGCTACATTCATTCAGACGTAATTTTTGAAGTTGAGGAAACCTCTTCAAATCCTCCAGTGTAGAAAATTCCTGCAATGAGAGTATTCCACACATATCGTTTCCTGCATTATAAACATATTCTTCTGCCCTATCTTTCCAATCCAGTTTCACAGTATACTGCGAATCTATACTGATGCCTATTATTCCTTCAATATCTGCATATGTTACCTCTTCTTTTTTCAAAGCCTTACATATCGACACACCAAAATTTTCATCTTGCCAGTGAACAGTCAATGTACTATCGTTTGCATCCTGTACTGCTGCCTCTGTCCTTTTTGTTAAAATAAATATTGAAAATAGAAGTACTATAAAATAAAAATGCTTAATTTTTCTCATATCTCTCCTTTATTTTTTTAATCATGCCGCATCTGAAACTTTCTGGAAAGTACCCACATTATAAATCCCCATATCAAAAGTTCTTATTTCATTGCCATTGGTATCAAACAAAGTACATTCTGTATAATATCCATCTTCATCTCTCTGTCTGTTAGCCGTAATATACACACCATCTTCAGAAACTTCACAACTATCATAGCTACATGAGACTATTAATTCTCCATTCGAACCAAGCATTCCGTAATTTGCCCCATCATAAACTTTTACTATATCAGGCACTGTATATGAAAGCATATATTTCTGATATTCTGTGTTAACTACCTCGCCTGACTTTAAGATTAACATACCATGTTTTTTCTCTTCGTTATTGCCAGCAATATACTTCTCATTTACTTCATGATTATCATGAGTTTCTGAAAACAGATATTCACCATTTGAATTAATAACATTCCAGTTCTCATTAATCCCTACTGCATAAAGATTTGAATCCATCTGCCAACACTCATCTGCATTTGTAAGAAAGCGCTCATTTCCATAAATGTCTACTATAAAAATAGCATCATCTTTCATTGCATAGGTCTCATCATCATACGAAAAATCCCCTAATGCATCATATTGACATGGTACTTCCAGATTACCTTCCAAATCTATAGCGCCATAATATCCCTCGGAATTTTCAACAATCAAACGATTCATTCCACATAGTGCATTTATATCATAATATTCCATTGGTACGATAATTCCACCATATTCATTTATAATCTCAGCACCATGCCCTTCCTGAAAATCATACTCTGCTATCAGCAGATACTCTCCATTTACTTTCACCAAATTATCAGTAGAATCCTCCCACACTTTATAAATACCTGAATATTCCGCTTCACAAATCCACTCGTAATTCTCATCTATAATTCCATACATTCCCGTTTCAGCCTCACAAGCAATAAAATATCCAGAATCACCTATATTATATATACTGCTATACTCTGGAGACATCATAATATTTCCATTCTTATCCATAACTCCTAAATACTTCTCATCATAATCAAATGGATACGGAAGTCTGGTTATAGTTCTATATCCATAATTATCACAAGTAGAACCAATTGAACTGTTAATATAGCTATAGTCTAAAGGAATAATCTCTTCTCCCTCTGTATTTACCAATCCATAAATTGTATAATATTCACTTGCATCTGAGTCTGTCTGCATTCCAACTACCGCATATCCATCCTGATCAAATTCAAATGCTGAATCATATTTACATTCAATAACTACATCTCCATCTGTGTTTATATACCCCCACTTTCCTTCATTATTCATAAAAGGAGCCACATATACGCCAGAACTCTTCTTTTCAGCAGGTATACCGTTATCCGCTTGGCTGCTTCCTTCTTTCTGTGCTATCTCTTCACCCTGATCACTTCCAGAGTTTTCATTTTTGAATAACATAAATACTCCAACCAGACACGCACAAATAGCTACTATAAGTATTACAATCGCTATTATTCTCCCTGAATTATTTTTCTTTTTCTCTACTGTCACCGGTAACTCTGCTCTGCACCATGTACAAAACCTTGCCTCATCTATATTTTCTTTCCCACACTTTGGACATTTCTTCATACGCGCCTCTCTATCTCAATTTACTCTTTTTCCACATTGTCCACAGAATCGCATTCCCTTTACTACTGCCCCGCAATACGGACAAAATTGATTTATCTGTGCTCCTGTACCCTGTGAAATTTCAGGTTTATCTTCATTTTTTTTATCTTGAGATTTACCTATTGTTGGAAGTTCTTTCTCCATATCAACCTGTGCTTTTTCCACAAATATCGGATTATTTTCCAAAGAAGACATCTGCAGACTGTTTCGGCTCTTTTCTTTTAAATTCGACAACCTTTCACATTCATTGTTTAATACATTAACTTCGGATTCTAACATGTGTATATTTTCTTCTAACTCTCTGCATCTTTCTCTATATTCTGTATCATTCATACTACTTACCCCTTCTTTCCTTTCCGCAAAGCGGGCATTTATTATTTTTATTGGAATACACCTGTCCACAGCAGCACTGATGGTTTTCCCCGATATTTCTTTCCATACACATCACCATATTCGAATTAGCGAATCTTGCGCTACGAAGTTCATCAACAGAATAATCACTATATGCTGAAAAACCACTTCCTTTTTCCTCATATTTCTTCAGACTTTTATATATGTTATAACCTAAAATGTTTACTCTTGCACTTGCAATGCTATCCAAATCATATCCTGCATCCTGCAATTGGAATCTTGCGAAATTTTGTCCTTTTTTCTCAAATAGTGCATTTTGGGCAAACGTATTAACAGTGCCATCGTATCTTACTAACTGAATATCTACTATAAACTCCTCAATACTTGCCCATTCAAATTCCGCATATGTCAATTCAAGTATTAATTTACCATTTTCTTTCCTGATTTTAAGAGTTTTCATTCGAATCGGCAAAACTGGATCATAATTCATCACTTCAAATTCGAGGTTTGGTTTGTTCTTTGTCTCTGCTTCTGTATCACTTTTATAAAATACAATTACACAAATCAAAGCGATTCCTGCAAGCAACATCAGCCAAACGCCAACCTGCGTATTAATTGAAATCCATTTCCAGTTATCTTCTTCCATACTAATATCGAGATTCCATTTATACAATAAGATAGCCACTGATACTACAATTCCGCTGATACCTGCTATCGTTCCACTTACCTCAGATTCCTTTTTTTGTAAGACCTGTGCTATAAAATAGCCATTTATAAACAGCATTACAAAACCAAACATAATAATAAATACAAATACTCCTAACACTTCTGGTGTTGAGTTCGTCCAATCTTCGAATTTTGAGATATCGTTCAATAAATCAAAAATACCTGCGCAACTTATTGTTTGACCTTGAAACAGATCCGCATAATATAAGCTCACCCATGGCATGAATCCTGAAATAAATTCCAAAACAGCAATACATGCTGCTATATACCATTTGACGTCCATTTTAGAATTCTCAGTTTTTATAACTGGCATATTCGGTGCCGTTTTATTTCGTTCACAACGCGGAATCTCTTTTTTCATAATCTTGCTATAATTATCAATTTTCAGTCCCAAACTCTTTTTCTTTTTTAATAAATTTTCTTTTTGATATTCCAGTTGTTTTTGTTTTTGTAATTTTTCATTTATATCATTTCGATATTTCTTTTGAATATCATCATCTACTTCACATCTACCTGATTCTCTACTTTCAACTTCCCCATTACCATTTATAATATTTCCACAGAACGGACAAAATTTCCCTCCTTGAGGCACTTCTTTCCCACATTGTGAACATTTTTTAACTTTTGTCATTTTTCTTCCCCCTTTATCATTTATTTAAAAATCTCTCAACTATATAATTTGGCATCAGACATGCCAAACAAAATATCTGTCATATCACAAATCCCGTTATATTCAAAACTAAGCTCTCTGATTCCGCTTACATCTATATCAAAATCGATCTGGCAATTATCTGCATTTAACTCTGAATTATCATATATTACATTTCCATCGCCTATTAATCTTATATGTGCAAATCCATCTTGAATCTGATCTGCAGGAAAATACCAGGTTCCCGTAAGTCTTGAATAATTTCCCCCTAAATACCACGCATCACACGTACTGTATTCTTCTGTACCAAACGGATTAGTGACAAAAGAATACTCTATTGCATTTCCATAAGTATTTCCCTGAATATCCATTCCAGCCGTTTGCTCATTTCTCCACGAACGGTTTGTTTCCAATAAAGGCATCAAATTTAATGACTGTTCTTCCGGTGTTTCCAATTTAGCAAGCTCAATCTCATTTAATCCATCACCGTTTTTTACTACAATGTTTCCTTTTTCCGTTGCTATTGCCAAATCACATTTCGTTGCCTCCGTAATCACACTTCCATAAAAATCCATAACCGCATAATAATTTTGACCGTCAGTACCTTCCATATTTAAAAGAACGAGATATTTTTCTCCACATATACTTACTTTTAATGTATCAGTCCACCCATGCCAGAACTTATCAGCATAATCCGGATTGTAAATGTCATAAACTTCTGCAGTAGCAACATCATATATATAAAATTCTTCCCCATCATAAATATAAACAGCCTGCTTTCCATCCGCATATACAAACTCAAAATCATCAGGTCTCAATATTTTATCCTCGGTAATATAATCAGTAATACCGGTATTTTGGTAATTTCCATCTTCGTCGATTTCATAAATTCCATACAATTGATCTCCATAAGATTCTCTGGCTCCGCTCACCGCACATCCATTATAAAAATGAAGATTATTAAAATTAACATTTATATCCAATTTCAAAAATTCCTGCGTCTTAGTATTTAATAACGTAGTGGTCTCTCCATCTGACAAAGCGAATATTCCATCTCCTGCATAATAGGATGATTCCAAATATTCATCATAGGCCTGATATTCTACAGTCCACATTCTCTCAACACAGTTATACACACCTAAATATATTCCTTCTGATGAAAAACCATTTTTTTCATTTCTTACCAGAACTAAACTATCTCCCTCTACCAGAATATCCGTAAATTCTATTTGTTGATCTTTTAAAATCTGATACGTTGAAGATCCATAAACATGAAAAGCCCCCCAAAAAATTCCTGTCATTATCAAACATATTTGTACTATTCTTTTCATATTTTCCCCTTTCTCCTTGCAATTCACTATATCGAGTTTCTTCTCTTGAAAAACACGAACCACCAGATATTCTATTCTGATGGTTCAGTATTTCTTAGCAAATTTCTATTTCAAAGTTCTTACCCTTACGTTGGCTGCTTTTCCTTTATGCACTTTTCCAGCTGACTTTATCATTGGTAGTACTTTATAGTAATAAGTCTTTTTTCTTCGTAAATGCTTGTCTGTGTACTTAACCGCATTTCTATTGAGTTTCTTTATCAGTCTGTAACCTGAATTTTTCTTCGTGGAACGATAAATTCTGTAGCCGGATATTTTTTTCATCTTTTTCCACTGTAATGTTACAGAATTTCTGGTTTTTCTTTTTATTTTGACTGATGGAGCTTTACTCTTTGAAACTCCCGATTGCTGATTCTGTCCTGTTGAAGATATTGTTCCAGGATTTGTAGTATTTCCTGGCTTAGTTACTGTATTTCCCGGGTTGACGTTATCTGGTATTTTTGTCTCTTCTACATTGATTACATTAAGTGGTGCATATGAATAATTGCCGGCTTTATCGTAAGCATATATATGTGTTCTATAAACACCATACTCTCCATTATGATCTGAACGCTTTACCGTAAAACTGAATGTATTTCCATTCTGTACGCCACGACATTTCACATTACTCCACCAGTCTTTTATCAGATCATCCTGTTCATTGGCAGCTGTCCATGTCGGAAACTGCACACGATCAATTTTGTAATTATCTGTAGCAGTACATGTAACTGTATATCCTTCTGATGTCAGATTAGAAATCTTAACATCACTAATCACAGGATTTGTATTGTCCTGAATTGTGAAGCTGGCCTTTCCACTGAAATAATACTGATTATTTGCATTTGCCCAAAGCTGATATGTATACGTTTCTCCTGACTGCAATCCACTTGGGCGTGCTTCACTTACTATATTCAAGGTCTGATTAATAGTCGAATAATTCAGACCGCAGTTTTCTCTATGATCTACCACACAGTTTCCTGCAGAATCCCAAATGTAAGCACCTACCTGTGATACGGTAGCTCTGCTAGGATTTTGAATATCACCAGCAATCTCTGCATTCCATGTGTCGGTCCAGTTGGTTCGAATGTTGCTATAGGAAATTGCAGCTGATGAAGTAGCTCCAAAGTCTGGTCTTATTGCACATTCCAGAAGCTGGAGCGGAAACCAGTTCTG
>ENA-OVGB01003002-OVGB01003002.1-human-gut-metagenome-genome-assembly--contig:-NODE-3002-length-10994-cov-2.922571_pt1 | contig 10994 bp, 7 predicted proteins | sample MGYA00237767_ERZ505413 | MGnify/ENA primary metagenome ERZ505413 (study PRJEB26158, sample SAMN06016410) | human gut metagenome | biome: human gut; feature: ankylosing spondylitis patient; material...
GCCAGAATGAAAAATTCGCGGCGCATCTTGGCGCATTTTCATCTGGAAATAGTATTACATGTCAGCTTGCGCTGTATTTGTGCAGCGCACGGGTGATATCACCGTGAATCAGCACGCTGAGCCGGTCAATAATCGCCGTTGGATCTTCCTTCATGCCCTCGCGAATCCAGTTCAGCATCAAGCCGACAAACGCGTATTTGTAGAAGTCGGCAATGAACGCCTTGTCACGGTCACTGACGGACAGCCCGACGGCTTTTTCCTCAACCACGCCAATCAGCAGGTCGTACGTCAGCTGATAGAGATAGCGCTCCAAATGCTCGCGGCTGATAGAGTGGTAGACGTTCAGGACGAACGTTTTGTTATCCAAGACAAGATGGAAGATGTTCAGGAAGCCTTGCTGCCATGTGCTGTACGTCTTGTTGCCGGCAAGCGCGACGCTCGCATCCTCTTGACACGTCCACTCCACCAAGTCGTATATATCTGCAAAATGGTAGTAGAACGTCATCCGGCTGACACCGCAGTCCTCAGCAATATCGTTGATGGTGATTTTGCTCAGCGGCTTCGTTTGCAGGAGCTTTTTCAGGCTTTGCGCTAAGGCGCGTTTTGTGGTCTGCGACATGCTTCACCTCATTGTTGCGGCGGGAGACGGCGGCGCTTTATTTCTTCGTCCAGTGCGCGCGAGGCGTCCCGCGAGTTAGGAAGTGCGGCAATTGCGGCGCGTATCTCGGTCAGCATGTAATCCGGTATGGCGCGGAGTGTTTCCGGCGCGTCGGCAATGTGTGCGGCAAGAAGCCGAAGCACCTCGGCATCATCCGGCGCATTGCCCATTTCATCTGCACCTTCGAATGAAGCATCGTTCAGATGGTCGTAAAGTTCGTCCAGCAGTTCATCCATCGGCGTCATGTCCGCCTGCACATTGACGGGAATCCCCAATTGCTTGGCAATCGGCGTAATGAATGCCGTTGTGCGGTCATCCGCTGACCAAAACTCACGGGGAAGACCGTGCTGCTGGAGCAGGGGAAGGAAATCAGCGGAGAAGTGGGGAGCGTATTCGTCGATTTTGCGCGGCGGCGTGAGCGTCAGCACTTTGCCGCTGCCGGTATCGACAACACAGAGCAAATAAGGAAAATATGGCACTTGGGCTGGTTTGGCCTGAACAGGGGTGGGGGACATAAACACCGCCAGCGCCCACGGCGCACAGGGCTTCTTGCGCTTCTTCAGCCGCGCCAGCGCCAGTTCATCCTCAATTTTGCCCGCCGGGAGTGCCGGCGCGTCGGGCTTTTGCAGCGTGTAGGAATCCCAGCGATAGCCGTCGGGGGTCGCGGTCAGCAGGGGAATCGGGTGCGTGAATGGGTTGCCCTCAATCAGCCCCAAGGCAAGAGGCTCTTCTGTGCTGAGGCGACGCGATATTTCCAGCAGGGCATCCATTGCTTCCAATAGATGCTGCTGCTCGGTTTCGTCAGTCAGCGCCCACGGCATGCGCGATGGACGATAGCGATGGAAAACCGGAAAATTGTGCTGCCCGCGCAGGGAAATGCCGTGTGCTTTGGCGTAAGCGCGGACGGGCTTTGCCTCCTTCGCGAGGATTTCCTGCGCATTCTCGAAGGATACCTGAATGCAGTCCTGCCCGAGCATGCATTCCTCCGCTCGATGGCGCGGCAGAACGCGCATGTCTGTGGTCATGAGTTTGTCAAGCGCGTACAGACCGTCCGTGAGGGAATAAAGCGCCAGCGCCAGATGTGTGCCGTTGCGCCCCATGACGGAGCAGCACGCAATTTCACCATCAGAAAAGCGAACTGCAAAAATATGCGTATCAAACAAATATTGCCATGGCTTTGCGGCACGGATGGCAAATGCGCGGTCAAACAGCACGTCTGTGTTCATCGTCGGGTGCCCTCCTACGTCATTTTCTTCAGTATACCATAAAAGCAGGGAACAGGCAAGAAGAACGTCATTTTCTTCAGTATACCATAAAAGCAGGGAACAGGCAAGAAGACGACGAAAAGAAAGCGTCAAGATGCGCCGCAAATCCGGAAATCGTATAAAGAGACACAAAAAAATCCTCCGCTGTAAGAGCGAAGGATGATGCACCTCCGACGGGATTCGAACCCGTGTTTTCGCCTTGAGAGGGCGGCGTCCTAGGCCACTAGACAACGGAGGCAAACGCTGGGGAACTAGGATTTGAACCTAGACAATACGAGTCAGAGTCGTAGGTGCTGCCATTACACCATTCCCCATTGGCACTTCAACGATTGACTTGCGCCGCTCGCTGACTGCGAAAATGATTATACCACGCTTTACCCCGCCTGTCAAGAGGGAAATTCACTTTTTTTCGCAATTTCTGCGTGCTTTTGCATGGAAACGCATCTGCGCGGATACAATACGCGGAAACAGGCACATGGAGGTGCAAAAAGCGGATGAAAACGATGGTGGGCGACGGCAATTTGGCAGCGGCACAGGTGGCATACGCGCTCAGCGAAACGGCAGCGGTTTACCCGATTACGCCGTCTACGCCGATGGCAGAGAACTGTGACGAGTGGGCACGCATGGGCAAACGCAACGTGTTCGGGCAGAAAATGCGGCTGACGGAGATGCAGAGCGAGGGCGGCGCGGCGGGCGCGCTGCACGGGATGCTCTCGGCGGGAGCGCTGGCGACGACCTTCACCGCGTCGCAGGGGCTGCTGCTGATGCTGCCGGATATGTGCAAAATTTCGGGCGAACTGCTGCCGGGGGTGATGCACGTCGCGGCGCGGGCGCTGGCGTACCACGCCCTGTCCATTTTCGGCGACCACAGCGATGTGATGGCGGTGCGCAGTGCGGGCTGGGGGATGCTCTGCGCGGCATCGGTGCAGGAAGCGGCGGATTTGGCGGTCGTGGCGCATCTGAGCGCGATGGCGGGCAGCGTGCCGATGCTGCATTTCTTTGACGGTTTCCGCACGAGCCATGAAATCCAGCGGTTCGAGGCGCTTGACGAGGATGAATTACGCGGACTGCTGCCGCAGACGCAAATCCGGCAGTTCCGGGCGCGCGCCATGAACCCGGAACATCCGCATCAGCAGGGGACGAGCCAGAATCCGGACGTGTATTTTCAGGGGCGGGAGGCAGCGAACCCATACTACTTCGCCCTGCCGGAAATCGTGCAGGACACGATGAACCGCGTCGCGGCGCTGACGGGGCGCCCGCTGCGGCTGTTCTCCTACACGGGTGTGCCGGACGCGAAGAAGGTGCTGGTGCTGATGGGGTCAGGCGCGGAGACGGCGGAGGAAACCGCGCGGGCGCTCATGCGGACGGGGGAGAAGGTCGGCGTGGTGCGGGTTCGGCTGTTCCGTCCGTTCTCGGCAGAAGCGCTGCTGACGGCTATCCCGGAGAGCGCGGAGCGGATCGCTGTGCTTGACCGCACGAAGGAGTCCGGCGCACTCGGTGAACCGTTGTATTTGGACGTGAGCGCGGCGCTGTTTGCTGCCGGACGGACGGCAAAGGTCTGCGGCGGACGGTATGGGCTGGGCAGCAAGGAGTTCACACCCGCAATGGTCAAGGCTGTGTTTGATGCGCTGGACACGATGGAAGCCGGGCAGCACTTCACCGTCGGCATCGACGACGATGTGACGCACTTGTCCCTGCCGATAGACGCACATTTTGCCTTGCCGGACGAGGGCGTTATCAGCTGCAAGTTCTTTGGGCTGGGCGCGGATGGCACGGTTGGAGCAAACAAGAGCGCCATAAAAATGATGAGCGCGCAGACGGATCGGCAGGTGCAAGCGTATTTTGCGTATGACTCCAAGAAATCCGGCGGGTACACGGTTAGTCATTTGCGGATAGGGGCAGCGCCGATTCGCGCGCCGTACCTGATTGGGCAGGCGGACTTTCTCGCGTGCCATCAGCCGACGCTGATGAATTTGGATGTGGTGGCGCAGAGTGTCAAGCCGGGCGGCACGGTGCTGCTGAATCTCCCGGACGGCATGGAGATTCCCGCGAAGCTGCGCCGGAGCATTGCGAAGTGCCATGCGCTGCTTTACACCATCGACGCGGACGCAATCGCGGCGCAGTGCGGCTTGGGCGGGCGCATCAACACGGTCATGCAGACGGCTTTCTTCCAATTAAATGCCTTTTTACCGGAAGAGCAGCGGCAGCAGCTGCTGACCGAATCGGTTCAGGCAGCATATGCGAAGAAGGGCGAGCAGGTCGTCGCGGCGAATCTGAATGCAATTGCGAAGACGGCGGATGCGCTGCGACGAGTGGACGTGCCGCCGGAATGGGCGGAACTGCCTGATACGCCGGAGGATGCGCCGCAATCAGCAGTCGAAGCCTTCATGCGCCCGATGCTGCGCCAGCAAGGAGACATGCTGCCGGTGTCCGCCATGGACGCGCGCGGGTTTGCGCCGCTGGGCACGAGTCGGCTCGAAAAGCGCGGCATTGCGCGGCAGATTCCGCAGTGGCGGGCGGAAGTGTGCATCCAGTGCGGGCTGTGCAGCCTTGTCTGCCCGCATGGGTGCATCCGCACGTTCTACCCGCTGGCGGAAACGGCGCTCCCGGCGGATTTTCACACGGTTCGGGCGAAGGGTAAGGCGTTTTCCGGGCGGAATTTCCGCGTGCAGGTGTCGCCGCTGGACTGCACGGGATGCGAAAATTGCGCGCGGGTGTGCCCTGCGAAGGACAAGGCGCTGGTGATGCACCCCGCGGCGGAAATGGCGCAGGAGCGGGCAAACTGGAATTTCGCCGTGTCGCTGCCGGAAACAGCGGTGAGGGAGGCGGACACCATCCCGCTCTCGCAGGCGAAAACGCCGCTGTTCGAGTTCTCCGGCGCTTGCGCGGGGTGCGGCGAAACGCCGTATATCAAGCTGCTGACACAATTGTTCGGTTCGCACTTGATGATTGCCAATGCCACGGGCTGCTCGTCCATCTACGCAGGGAGCGCGCCCAGCTGCCCCTATACCGTCAACCAGAAAGGGCAGGGCGTGGCGTGGGGCAACAGCCTGTTTGAGGATAACGCGGAATTTGGCTTCGGGCTGTATCTGGCGATGAAGCACCGACGGGCGCATCTGGCGGAGCAGGTCGAGACGCTGGCGGCACAGTGCCCGGAGGCGGCGGAAAGCTGCCGTGCGTGGCTGAATAATCGCGAGGATGCGGTACTTTCGGCACAGGCGGGGGAAGCGCTGCTGGCGGCGTGTGAGACGCTTTCGCATCCGCTGGTGAAGGAAATTGCGGCTTCAGCGGACTTGCTGGCGGCCAAGAGTGTATGGCTCATCGGCGGCGATGGATGGGCGTTTGATATTGGCTTCGGCGGGCTTGACCATGTGCTGGCATCGGGCGAGAAGGTGCGGGTGCTTGTGCTGAACACGCAGGTGTACTCCAACACGGGCGGACAGGCATCGAAGGCGACCCCGGCGGGTGCGGCGGCACGGCTCATGTCCGGCGGGAAATCCGGCGCGGAGAAGGATTTGGGGCTGATGGCAATGACCTACGGGCATGTGTACGTTGCGCAGGTGGCGATGGGCGCGAATCCGAATCAGCTGCTGAAGGCCATGCGCGAGGCAGAAGCGTGGGACGGCGCGGCGCTCATCATTGCCTATGCGCCCTGCATTGCGCACGGGATTGACATGCGTGACGTGCAGGAAATCGAGAAGGACGCCGTGAAATGCGGGTATTTCCCGCTGTACCGCTATCATCCGGCGAATGGGCTGATGCTGGACAGCAAAGCGCCGGACGGGGATTTTCAGGCGTTCCTGATGCGGCAGGGGCGGTTTGCGGCATTGCGCCGGAGCGATCCGGCGAAGAGCGAAACCCTCTGCAAAATGGCGGAAGAAGCGGCAAGACGACGCTGGAACCTGCTGGAAATGCTGAAAAATCGGGAAATGACGTAAATCTGCATCTGGGACAGGTGCTTTCAAAGGGAAACAATTGTTTTCATGTCGGAAAAAGAGCGGCAACAGACCGAATACACCAACGAAAACGTTGTCTGACGAAAATTGCCGTGTAAGGAACTTGCAGATCAGCTTCTGATAGATTTAGGCAGTTTTAATAAAGAAGCGCGGCAAAATCTTGCACAAATCTTGTATATCATATGGTTTGAACTTGACAAATGACGCGCCGGAAGCTATAATGGATTTACAAGTGCGGAAATGTCTGCCCTTAATCCGGGCAAAGACGAAAACGTTTTTGTAAACCTTGGAGGCTTACGAAAACGTTTCGCCGACAGGCATCAGGCACAATCAGCTTCTCTAAGGAGGAATCATCATGAATTGCACCAAGAAGTTTCTTGCACTGCTGATGGTGCTGGCGATGGCGCTGGGCATGACCGCTGTGGCGGAATCTCCTGTGGCGTCTCCTGTGGCATCTCCCGTGGCATCTCCCGTGGCGGGCGAAGTCGAACCGCTCTCTACGGCATTCCTGATGTATGCCGATGCCAACTGGAAGTACCAGTGGTGGCACGACGGCTCTGAGCCCGCGGAGGGCGTGAAGGTGACCGAGGCGGCGATTACCGGCGAGGGTTCCTACACCGTAGGACTTGACTTCACCGGTACGCCCGAAGGCGCGGCGAGCGGCATTGCGTTCGCGGCCGTCGGTCTGGAGAACGGCGAAAAGGCGCTTCCCGGCTGGACGATTCGCGTGGACGAAATTCGCGTGAACGGTCAGCCCATCGAAGCGAAGAAGGGCTACACCTCTTCTGACGACGGCATCATTACCCGCTCCAACATCTACAACGAATGGGTCAGCGAGCTGCCCGCCGACGCGCGTTCCTGGGACGGCGTGACCGAGGACGCGAACTGGATAACCGTGGACAAGGCTGCGTTTGAGCGCGTGGAAAACGTCGAGGTTGATTTCACGCTCTTCCGTTACGGTGCTGACATGGCGTACATCATGTTCGCCGACTCTTCTTGGACGAGCCAGTACTGGGGCACGGACGACTCCGCTGTGAAGGCGACCAACGCGACCGTGACCGGCGCGGGCGACTACACCGTGGGTCTGGACTTCACCGCGACTGAAGCGGGCGCGGCTTCCGGCGTTGCCTTTACCGCGCTGGGCATCAAGCACGGCGAAAAGCTCTTCCCCGGCATGTCCATCAAGCTCAACGATATCCGTATCAACGGCGAATCCGTTGCGTTCACCAAGGGCTACACCTCCTCTGACGATGAGGTGGAAACCCGCATGAACATCATGAACGAATGGGTTGCCGAAGTTCCCACCGACGCTTCTGTCCGCTCCTACGACAAGGATCTGACGGGCGTGTCTCCTGTCATCGTGGACAAGGCGGCGTTTGAATCCGTCAAGACCTACGAAATCGACTTCACCCTTGTGCCCAAGACGGACACGGCGTTCCTGATGTTCGCCGACAGCAATTGGGCGACCTCCGCGTGGAATCCCGGCGAATTTGCAGAGGGCAACGCTGTAACCGTGGACGGCCCCGGCACCTACACCCTGTCCCTTGACTTCTCCGGCGTTAAGGACGGCGAAATCCCCGGTCTTGCGTTCATGGCGGTCGGCATTGCGAACGGCGAAGCGACCTTCCCCGGCTACTTCATCGACATCACCGAAGTCAAGGTCAACGGCGAAGCAATCGAACTCGGCAAGGACTTCACCACGACCGACGACGGCATCGTGACCCGCTCCAACATCTGGAATGAATGGGTGACGGACATCCCGGCGGAAGCCCGCGTGGCGGACGGCGACCTCGAAGGCGTGACCGCGAAGATCGCGACGGCGGAAGCACTCTCCGGCATCAAGACCATCGACGTGACCTTCGACTACATCTACGGTGTGCCGCCGGTTGTCGAAACCGAAAAGCCCCTGACCGAAGATGAAGTGAAGGAACTGACCTCCAAGACCTACGGCGCGTACATCGCCGTGCAGTCTGACCCGAACTACATCTTCCGCAACGACTGGGAGGAACCCTCCTACGGCCGCGACGCGGACAACGATGTGTTCACCAAGCTGGCGAAGACCAACAACGACGGCACGATTACCGATTACGGCGCGACGTTCGAGGATGCGGTCATCTCCGGCAACGGCACCTACACCTGCTCCATGACCACGGGCGACATGGGCTTCGGCGAGGATACGGCGTTCCACTTCTTCCGCGCCTCCACCGACATTCCGTCCAAGCTGGTCAAGGAAGGCTACGTCACCATTTCTGATGTGACCATCAAGATTGGCGAAGGCAAGACGCAGTCCGGTGTTGTGGTGGATACCTCCGGCGATTGGGTGAAGCTGATTGTCGAGGACAACTACAACAACATCAAGGCGGATGGCGTTGTGCTGACCGCGCCCGCCCCGAACACCACGACGGTTATTACCTTCACGGTCTCCGGTCTGGCGGAGTAATCCTGCACTACTTTCCTCTGGCGCGCTCTTCGGCTTCGGCTGAGGGGCGCGCCACGGGGATTCCTGTCTGATACTATTTTCAAATTCACCTGCACCATCTGCTTGCGCCTTTTCATTTGGAAATCGTATAAATTCTCCCCTGTCCGGGCATCCTACCCGTGCAGGGGCTTTTTTGTCCCCATGGAGGAACATTCGCATGATTGACCTGCGCCGCATCACCCGCACTTTCCCCGCTCAAGAGCGAAAATCGCCGCCGCTGCCGGTGCTGTCCGACATTACGCTGCGCATTCCGCCGGGGCAGTATGCTGCCATGGTTGGGGCGAGCGGGTCAGGAAAATCGACGCTGATGAACATCCTTGGCTGCCTTGATCGTCCAACTTCTGGGGTATATCGTCTGCACGGGCGGGACGTTTCGTCTTTGCCGCCTGACGAATTGGCGAAGGTGCGCGGCGAGGAAATCGGGTTCGTGTTTCAGGGCTTTCAGCTGATTCCGCGGTTGACAGCCATCGAAAACGTAATGCTTCCGCTGATACTGCAAGGCGTCAGTGAGTCGGAACGCCGCGCCCGTGCGGAACAGCTGCTCCTGCGGGTTGGGCTGCATTCGCGGATGCACCACCTGCCCGCGGCGCTCTCCGGCGGCCAGCAGCAGCGCGTCGCCATCGCGCGTGCGCTCGCCATGACGCCCGACATCCTGTGCTTTGACGAGCCGACCTCGGCGCTCGACCCCGAGATGGTGCAGGAGGTGCTCGACGTTATGATTGAGCTCGCGCAGGAGGATATCACCATGATCTGCGTGACGCATGAGATGGGCTTTGCGCGCCAGGTGGCCGACCGCGTCATCTTTATGGAGGACGGCCGCATTCTGGAGGAGGGTACGCCCGAGCACTTCTTCGATAATCCCGAGAACCCGCGCTGCCGCGAGTTCCTGTCCAAGATTCTGCACTAGGCGCGGTGATGGACATGACGGATATGACGAGGGCGGCCGTGTCGCGCCGTCACTTTTTGCAGCTGGCTGGTGCCGGCATGCTTGCGCTGACGGGGACCGCGCTTACCGGTTGCGGCAACTCCACCAGCGGCGAGGGCTCCGACAAGGGGTCCAAGCTCGCGGCCATCAAGTCGCGTGGCCATCTGAATGCCGGCGTTAAGAAAGACGTTCCCGGCTATGGCTATTACGACACCGCCAAGGGTCGCTTTGAGGGCATGGAAGTCGATTTGTGCTACCAAATCGCCGCTGCCGTCTTTGGCGTGAGCTACAAGGATGCCCGCGCCCAGGAGCTGGTCGAGTTTACCGACGTAACGCCCAAGACGCGCGGCCCGCTGATCGATAACGGCCAGCTCGACGTGGTCGCGGCGACCTACACCATCACCGACGAGCGCAAGAAGAGCTGGGATTTCTCGACGCCGTACCGCACCGACTACGTGGGACTTATGGTCAAGAAGCGTTCGGGCTTTACCTCGATTGAGGACCTGGACGGCAAGGTCATCGGCGTGAGCCAGGGTGCCACCACGCAGAGCCTGATCGAGCAGATGATCAAGGACAACGGCTTTAGCTGCAACCCCGAGTTTAGGGCCTTTAGCGGCTATCCCATCATCAAGAGTTCGCTCGACGCCGGCAATATCGACGTCTTTGCCATGGATCGCTCCACGCTGGCCGGTTACATGAACGAGACCGTTGAGCTGCTGCAGCCCGAGGTCAAGTTTGGCGAGCAAGGCTACGGCGTGGCGACCAAGAAGGGCTGCGACCTTTCGGCCGTGGTCGATCAGGTGATTTGCGATCGCCTGGCCGACGGCTGGCTCGACCAAGAGGTCAAGACCTGGGGTCTTGTATAGGCGCATCGTCCAAGGAAGGAATCGAATGCTCGAAGGATTATTTGACGCCGACCGTTGGTCGACGACATTTCAAAACATGGGGCCCTTCTGGGAGGGCTTTGGCGTGACGCTACAGGTGGTCGTTGCCGGTCTGCTGCTGTCGCTGGCGCTGGGCACGCTGCTGGGTGTGTTCTCTACCACCCGTTCGCGCGTGCTGCGCGCCATAAGCCGCGTGTACGTGGAGTTTTACCAGAACACCCCGTTGCCCGTGCAGGTGCTCTTTATGTACATGGCCGGTCCGCAGTTTTTGCAGGCCATAACCGGTGCCGACCAGCCGGTGCGCATCGCGCCGTTCGTGCTGGGCTTCTTGGGCGTGGGCCTGTATCACGCGGCCTACATCTCGGAGGTTATCCGCACCGGTATCGAGGCGGTTCCGCGCGGTCAGATGGAGGCGGCGCAGAGCCAGGGCTTCACCCGTGCGCAGGCGTACTGGTACATCGTGCTGCCCCAGACATTCAAGATCATTCTGCCGCCGCTGTGTAACCAGGCGCTCAACCTAGTCAAGAACACGTCGGTGCTGGCGCTTGTGGCCGGCGGCGACCTTATGTCCCGTTCCGACAACTTTGTGAGTCTGTACGGTTATCTGCAGGGATACATCGTCTGCTGCCTTATGTACTTCATCATCTGCTTTCCGCTCGCCATGCTGGTGCAGTGGCTCGAGCGCCGCTCCAAGGAGCGTCCGCGCGGCGTGAGCCTCGCCGAGCTGGGGCTCGACAACGTAGAGGAGGCCTAGCGCATGGAAATCTTCAACGCGACCAACCTGCTCTACATTTGGGGCGGCTTTGTTAAGACGATCGAGATCTCGG
>ENA-OVGB01003011-OVGB01003011.1-human-gut-metagenome-genome-assembly--contig:-NODE-3011-length-10962-cov-4.726506_pt1 | contig 10962 bp, 10 predicted proteins | sample MGYA00237767_ERZ505413 | MGnify/ENA primary metagenome ERZ505413 (study PRJEB26158, sample SAMN06016410) | human gut metagenome | biome: human gut; feature: ankylosing spondylitis patient; material...
CAAGTATCATCTTTGTATAAAAAAATATCATACTGGGAATATCGTTGCCTTTTGACAATCTTATTTTTTTAGAAAATATTCTATCTTCTGGTATATCCAATAGTAATTTATAAATGTCAATTTTAAATTTATTTTCTGAAAATGTATTTATTATCGAATTGTATGCTTTCTCACCAATCGTTTTTCCTGATTCTCGGTTTATATAGATATTTTTCATATATTGAGCGACTTCCTGGATATCGGGGTCTCCATACTGGGTAACTTGATCATAAGTATCATTGTCATTTTCATGGCATTTTACAATATTAGTATTAACAAGAAATGAATTATCTACATTCATGAAATCAATGTTTCCACTATAGTTGCTTGCTATTACAGCCTTCTTTAATAGCATTGCTTCACACATGCCAAGCCCCAAGCCCTCTGCTCTATGTAAAGAAATATACGCATCACAAGAATTGATCAATGAGAGCATTTCTTTTTTTGTCAAAAAAGAGTCGATAATAATCACATTATTTTCCAAATTTAAATGTTTTATTTTATCTTCTAAGAGCCTCTTTTTCTCAATAAAATTACCGCTATTTGAAGTTTTGATGACCAATATTACATCAGGGTTTTCATGAAATGCTAAGGCAAAAGCTTCCAAAATTGCTATCGGATTTTTTCGTATAAAAGAACTATTGTAATCAAAATTAAAAAATAATACAAATTTGTCCTTGCTTATCGAATACTTGTCACGAGTCATATCTACGGAATCAAGCTCTGGCATCTGCAGCTGTAATGGGTAGGCTATTTTCTCTATTTTATCCTTATTATCTATATACTTTGAAATAGCATTTCTTACATGTGTTGAAAAAACAATAACTTTATCTACTAGCTTGCATGCATCTGCAAATTTGCCAAATCCTGTTTCATATTCCCACCAAAAATTGGCAATGTTGTATTTATTATGGAATATGGATTCATATTTTTTCATAACAATTGGCAATTGATCAGCATTAATACAGATAATATTGATTGGGAAGCATGGGGTTTGAGTAATAAATGGCTTATATTTATTCAGAATCTTCAATTTGTTTTGCACCAGACTCTATGCAAAATATTGAAAAAGGAATAGATGTTCCAAGCAGCCTGTCAATAAAATTTCTGGCAACTTCTCCGATGGAATGGCATTCCTCAACATAGCCTATTATATTTACACCAAATCCTGGTTGGTAGTAAAATGGACTACTATTATCACCATACTTTTTTATAGAATCCTGTGCTTCATATTGATTTGTAATAAATAATTTTTGACCAGAATAGCAACGACGCCTTTTGGAGTCAGAAATTATGTAATCTGTATTTTGAACTTTAGAATAGTAATATTTTATTGAAGAAAACATATCAGCATTATAAGTTGAGACGGAGTCCAAATACAAGTCAAAGAGTTCTTCTAGGTCTTTTTCTCTATCCTCTAACTTATACCGATTTTGATACTTGGAGATTAAATTTTTATCCTTTCTGCTTAATCCACTAAAGTGATAAAAAACGAGTTCATCATTATTGGAGAACCATTTTCCAGATTTTTTCGAAATTACTCTCTCATGTAAATTCCAATACGCTGCATTATAACCATAGTCCTTTAAGATATATATATTGTTGCATATATAAGGAAACCAATCAGACCATCTTTGATCAGTAAATAAAGCGTTAGAAGGGTCAACATAGCATTTATCTTTTAGCTGCTGTTCCCAAAATTTGACAGCCTTATACCCCTCTGCTGATTTTGTTGCTGCAAAAAAACCACAGTTATTCATACCAGCGTGCATTATAATCTGACAATTTTGTGTTTTCCCATCATCAGGATATGGATGCATCATGTGTGGAGTTAAAACGACATCATAAGTATCGAGTAGCGTATCTAATTTTGATATTGACGAGAAAAATTGTATATCAGGATCAATATAAATAACCTTTTCGTAATTACACCTAAAAAGATATTCAATACAAAAAGGCTTTATAGCCGTGTTCATTTCCAATATGTTATATTTGAGAACCATCTCTTCTATTGGATAAAAATCGATACAATTTTTTAATTCTAAAAAAGACATTATATGAATGCCATCTTTAGCCATATTTTTAAGAAGTGAACATATGTTTCTATCGGATATGCTATCCATCAAAAAAATAATAAAGTCATAATTATCATTATATTTTAAAAAGGAATTTCTCACATTCAGTGCATAATGGAGGTAATTAAAACTTGATATCGTAAATATAGACTTCTTATTATTCATTATCATACTCCTATTAATCTTATGCGATATTCTTGGCCGTCTTTACCAATTTATACAAATCAGCCTATGTATAGAAATTTGTGTTACGATCTTTTTCAGACAAAACCGGATTCTCAATAGGCCATGCTACGTTAAATGTCGGATCATCCCAACGGTAGGAGCCTTCATCCCAGGGGCAGTAATAGTCCGTACATTTGTAGTGGAAGTGGGCAATTTCGCTGGTGACCACAAAACCGTGGGCTAGGCCCGGGGCGATCCAGAGCTGCCACTGGTTTTCCTGGGTCAGCTCCACGCCGTACCATTGGCCGAACGTGGGCGAATCACGGCGGATGTCCACTGCCACATCAAAGACGCTACCCAGAGAGACAGAGACCAGCTTGCCCTGCGGCCGAGTCTTTTGGAAGTGCAGGCCACGCAGTACACCATAAGAGGAACGGGAATGGTTGTCCTGTACGAAGGGCAGGTCGATGCCGATCTCGGCATAGCGTTCCTGTTGCCAGGTCTCCACGAAATAGCCGCGGGCATCGCCCCAGACTTTGGGTTTGATGAGCAGCACACCGTCGATGTGGGTCCGCACTACTTCCATTGTCCCATCCCCGTATCCACAAGTTCTCGCAGGTATTGACCGTACGCTGTTTTGGCCAGTGGCTTGGCCAGAGCACGCACATCATCAGCCGATATCCAACCATTGCGCCAGGCGATCTCTTCCAGACAGGCAATCTTCAGGCCCTGACGCTGCTCCACGGCCTGTACGAAGGCCCCGGCATCCATGAGGGAATCATGGGTCCCGGTATCCAGCCAGGCGATACCACGCCCCATGAGTTCCACATGCAGGTCTCCACGGCGCAGATAGACATTGTTGACATCCGTGATCTCCAGCTCGCCGCGTGCGGAAGGCCGTATCTGTCGGGCGATGTCCAGCACAGAAGCATCATAAAAATACAGGCCGGTCACAGCAAAGTTGGAACGGGGATGTTCCGGCTTTTCCTCGATACTGACCACACGGCGATCCTTGTCGAACTCGACGACGCCATAGCGTTGCGGGTCGCTGACATGGTAACCAAAAATGGTTGCCCCCTGTTCGCGGGCCATGGCCGCATGGGTCAGGGCTGGTAGGCCGTGGCCGAAAAAGACATTGTCGCCCAGTACTAGGCAGGTATTGCAGCCTGTTATGTGCTCCTCGGTCAGCAGGAAGGCTTGCGCCAGGCCTTCCGGTCGGGGTTGGATCACATATTTTATGGAGCACCCCCACTGCTTCCCGTCATGGAGCAGGGCTTCGTACAGGGGCAGGTGCTCCGGTGTGGAGATGAGGCAGATATCCCGGATACCAGCCATCATCAAGGTGGCCAGGGGATAGTAGATCATGGGCTTGTCATAAATGGGCATGAGCTGCTTGCTGACGCTGAGGGTCAACGGATACAGACGGGTGCCGGAGCCGCCTGCCAGCAGGATACCTTTCCATGAAGCCATATGTGCTCTCCTGATGGGGGACTGAGAAAAGAGATTTATCGTCCTGCGTAATTGCGCGTGATCCAGTCCTGGTAGGCGCCGCTGCGAACGTTGTCTACCCACTGGCCATGTTCCAGATACCAGCGCACGGTCTCACGCAGGCCGGAAGTGAAATCATGCTTCGGGGCCCAGCCCAGTTCCTTTTCGATCTTGCTGCAATCGATGGCATAACGGAAGTCATGGCCAGGTCTGTCCGTTACGAAAGTGATCAATTCGGCGTAACTTCCACGAGGGCTGGGGACCTGTTCATCCAGTATGGCGCAGAGGCTGCGCACCACATCCAGGTTGGTCTTTTCCGAGCGGCCGCCGATATTGTAACTTTCACCGATGCGGCCGGCTTCCAGGACGCGGGCGATGGCCTGACAGTGGTCTTCGACATGCAACCAGTCGCGGATATTGTTCCCTGTGCCGTAGACAGGCAGTTTTTTCCCTTCCAGCGCATTGAGGATCATGAGAGGGATCAATTTTTCCGGGAACTGACGCGGGCCGTAATTGTTGGAACAGTTGGTCAGCAGTACCGGCAGGCCGTAGGTCTCGTGGAAGGCACGCACCAGATGATCACTGGCAGCTTTGGAGGCTGAATAGGGGCTGTTGGGACTGTACGGCGTTGTTTCAGAAAAAGCGGGATCACCTTCCCTGAGAGTACCGAAGACTTCGTCTGTCGAGACGTGCAGGAATCGGAAAGCCTCTTTTTTGCCCATTTCCAGCTCTTTCCACCATTGCGAGACGACCCGCAGCAGAGTCGCTGTCCCCAGGACGTTGGTTCGTACGAAAGCTTCAGGATCCACGATGGAACGATCGACATGGCTTTCGGCGGCGAAATTCAACACGGCATCAGGGCGGTAGGTCTGCAGCAGCCAGCGCACCAGTTCGGCATTGCCGATATCACCCTGAACGAAAATGTAGTCCTTGTCCTGGGCCAGTTCCGCCAGATTTTCCGGATTGCCGGCATAGGTCAGCTTGTCCAGATTGATGACGCGTTCACCCCGTTGCCGGGCCTGGAGGACATAACAGGAACCAATAAAACCGGCGCCGCCGGTGATAAGGAGAGTCTTGGTCATGGGACATCTAATGCACATCGATGTGCCGGTTATTGTTGCAGGGGGGAAAGGGAAAGCTCTGCCATAGTCAGAGAGAGGGCTTCCTGCCAGTGGGGCAGTCTGATCCCCAATGTCTTTTCCAGTTTTTCCACAGACAGGCGTGAATTCAGCGGACGCGGAGCGGGGGCGCCATACTCTTTTGTCGTGATGGCCTGCACAGCATCATTTGGGAGGCGCAGCGTATGTCCCATGCCGCGGGCGGTATCGAAAATCTGGCAGGCGAAACCGTGCCAGCTCGTCTCGCCACGACAGACGGCATGATAGATACCGGAAGGAACATCCCGCCGTGCCAGTGCGATGTTTGTGATATCGGCCAGAAGGCGGGCAGAGGTGGGGGCACCGATCTGGTCTGCCACGATGGATAAATGGTCACGCTGCCCGCCCAGGCGCAACATGGTCTTGAGAAAATTGTTCCCGCGGGCGGCGTAGACCCAGGATGTCCTGAAAATGACGTAGGATGCGCCGCTGTCCATGATTGCCTGGTCTCCAGCAAGCTTGCTTCGGCCGTAGACATTGAGAGGCCCGGTTGGAGCCTCTTCATTGCGGGCGTCGTGGCCGCTGCCGTCATAGACATAATCGGTGGAGTAGTGGAAGATCCGGATGGCATGCCTTGCCGCATACTGTGCCAATACACACGGCAGATCCCGATTGATGCACAAGGCTGTCTGCATGTCAGCTTCCGCCTTGTCCACTGCTGTATAGGCTGCCGCGTTGACGATACAGTCCGGGACATGCATCTCCAGCCAGTGGTTCACTGCGGACATATCGGAGAGGTCGAGCTCCTGGCGTGTTGGTGCCAGGACCTTCCCCCACAGGGAAAGGCTGCGATGCAGTTCAAATCCAACTTGTCCGGTACCGCCTGTGAGAAATATCTTCATTGCTGTTCCCGTTGTGTTTCGAATGACTTCATATACTCCGGTAGAATCTCCTGCGGGGTACCAATGCGGCATATTCTGCCCTTCTCCATCCAAATCAGCCTGTCACAGTGTTCCACGGTGCTTAAACGGTGAGCAATGATGACGATGGTCAATTGGCCTTTGAGGGCTGCGATGGTCTCCATGATGGCGCTTTCTGTCCCCAGGTCAAGCGCACTGGTGGATTCATCCAGGATCAGGATATCGGGAGCAGCATACAGGGCTCGTGCGATGGAGACACGCTGCGCCTGCCCGCCGGAAAGCCCCGCACCCCGTTCCCCGATAGGATACTCTATACCTCTTGGGTCATGTTCCACAAGGTCCAGCGCGGCCATGCGGCAGGCCCGGGCCACTTTTGCTGCATCATACGGCTTGCCCCATTGGCTGAAGGCCACGTTTGCTGCCACGGTCCCCTGCAGAATATAGGGAGACTGAGGTACATAGCCGATACTGCGGATATAGGCGGCCCTTTCTTCTGGCGAAAGTTCCTTGCCGTCCACGCGTAAGATGCCACTGCTCATGGGCAGCAGGCCGCACAGTAGGCCCACAAGAGTTGACTTGCCGGCACCGGAAGGCCCTATTATACCGAGCTGCTCCCCCTTGTGGATGGAGAAACTCAGTTTGGAGAGGCTGTCCTGTGTAGCCCCCGGGTAGCGAAAATCAGCCTGATCAAGCGTGATCTCACGATCAAAGCGAAATGAGGGATCGGGGTCAGGCGACGAGGGCAGCGCCTGCTTCTGGATGGCTTCCAGGCGTTCAAGGCAGTTCATGGCCATGGCGCGCAGGCCTCGCAAGGTCACTAGGCAGCCCAGGGAACGATTCAGCAGCGGCAGTACACGCCATGCGGCCAGCATGATGACCGTGATCACACCAGCAATGGTCGACATGTCGGCATCATCGGTAGAAATAAGCAGCCAGATGGTGCTGGGAATGACCAGAAAGCCGCAAACTTCCAGTATCCATGAAGGGATGGGGGGCGCGACGGTCAGGAACGACCGTGCGTTCTTCCCCTTGAGACAGGCATCCTGGTAGGATTTGAAAAAGACAGGCTGCTGCCGGTAGATAAGGACCTCCCGGATACCGTTCATGGCGACCATGGCCGTCGTATTTTCCTGCCGGTTGCTGTCGGCAGCGGTGGCTCCAGAGCGGTCGATTGCCGACTTCATGCCGCGATAGATGGACGTCGTTATCAAACCTGTGATGAACAGGCAGAGCAGGATGACACCCGGCGTTGCTGAGATGAGCGTCAGGAACAGGGCTACGGCCGTGATGGCATAGGTGTAGACGCTAAGGATATTGACGACGTATTGGCCAAGAGTCGTTTTCCAGCTCAGGGCCTGGAACATGGCTGCACTGTTTCCGGCCATATGCTCCATGTAGTCACTGTACAGGAAGTGCCGCATGATGGTGCTGCCGGCACTGAAGGCGATATCTTCACCCAGGACTGCGCTTTTCCAGCCCACAAGGGCAGAGAGGCCGTTCTTTATGGCCGCGAAAGCTACGACGATACAGGCGGTGAGCAGTGTGAAATAGCGCAGGTCGTTGCAGAGCTGCCCCAACGCCGGAATAGCCTGAAGTAGTTCCTGGACGATCCTGTGGGACAGAATAGCCTGCGGAGCGGCGATGCTCATGGCCATCAGCGACATGGAGAAGATGGAAAGGACTTCGAAAAATGCCAGGACGAACATGAGGAATAGCAGGACATATGTACGCCAGCGTACCCATGAGGGCAAAACGTACAGGATGCGGCGAAGATCGCGAATGAGGAGTTTTTCTTGGATATCCATGGACGGCTCGTTTCAATCTGAACAGGCGTCAGAGTTGAAGTGCAGAACAAAAAAGATCTTTTTAAAGTGCTATGTTGTACACTTCACGAGAAGGTGCTTCACACAGCCTGATATGGATATCTGTACAGGTGGAAATGATGATGGTTCTGCATTAAGTGGTTTATGTCCTATATTAATAAATATCGAATAAATCTAGATACCTCTGGTCAAGGGGACAGGTATGCCAGGGGCATGTCTGCTTTTTATATAGTAATCTTGGGCAATAAAAAAGGGGTCACAGTCCAGAACCGTAACCCCTAGTTTTCCTTGTGGTGGAGAAGAGGAGACTTGAACTCCCGACCCCCGCCTTGCGAAGGCGATGCTCTCCCAGCTGAGCTACTTCCCCACATGGACGCCACAACGCGGCGTAGCGAGGTATGTATGCCATTCATCTGCCGCGGTCAAGTCTTTTTTGTGTACAGGCCGCCCGTCGGTCAGGAGAGAGGGGCCTGATATCCGTGGCATGCAAGGGCCGGGCAGCTACGAATCCGGCTCCGGCAAGCAGGAGGACATGCTTGCACCAGTGACCGTCAGGATGGGGATGTCGTCATGTTCGCCGCTCGCTCCGGTTGTTTCCAGAGCGTTTTCTCCTTGGTATGCAGGCAGGCGAGCTCCAGCTTTCCCGGAATGCCTGCGGGAAAGCATGGCCGCTCCGAATCAGGCCGGCATAGCAACGCCCTGCCCGTCAGGACACAGGGGCATCCCCGGGCCGTGTCTTCCGGCCGGCAACCCTCACGCCACGCCGGACAAAGCCCGTGGCATCCCCGGGTCCTCTCCTTCCGCCATCCCTGAAAAAAATCGGCCGGGCCGCCCCTGTGGGGCTTGGCTACCGCGAAAAAAAACGCTATAGAAGCCCGCTGGTGTCACTATGAAGGAATATCGAGATCATTATTTTCTCAAGGCCAAGCGCGAGAATTATCCGGCCCGTTCCGTGTACAAGCTCAAGGAACTGGACGCGAAGTTCAAGCTCTTCCGCCAGGGGATGCGCGTTCTGGATCTGGGCGCGGCTCCGGGCTCGTGGTCGCTGGGTGCTGCCGAAAAGGTGGGCCAGCGCGGGCTCGTGCTGGGCTGCGACATCCAGACCACGGAGACCGCCTTTCCGCCGCAGGTCACCTTCATGCAGGAGGACGTGTTCAACCGTTCCGATGCCTTTGAAGCCCGCCTGCGCGAGATGGGGCCGTTCGACGTGGTCATGAGCGACATGGCGCCCCGCACCACCGGGACCAAGTTCACGGACCAGGCCCGTTCGCTCGAGCTGGCCTGCGAGGCCCTGGAAGTGGCGCGCCTGCACCTCAAACCCGGCGGCAGCTTCATCGTCAAGATTTTCATGGGGCCGGACATCCAGGAGATGCTCCAGCCCATGCGTCGCGCCTTCAAGGCCGTCAAATCCTTCAAGCCCAAGAGCTCCCGAGCCGAGAGCAAGGAGACCTTCTTCGTGGGCATGGGGTTCAAGGCCGAGGCGCGTCCTGCCGCACAGGATGCGGGCACGGACGGAGCCGCCGACACCGGACAGGAGCCCGGCGTCCTTTAGGGGCGTCCCATCCTCCGCTGTCCGGGCCGCTGCACCCGCGTGCGCGCCCAGAGAGGCCGGAAGCGTGCTCCCGCCGCCGGGATGTCCCGGTATCCTGGGCAGGGAACGGACGCGCCGCAAGGCCGTCTGTCTTTTTTCACCTTTTACATTCTCCGAGTTTTGGGAGGTTTTATGTCTGGGCACAGCAAATGGGCCAATATCCAGCACCGCAAGGGCCGTCAGGACGCCAAGCGCGGCAAGGTTTTCACCAAGGCCGCCAAGGAAATCATCATCGCTGCCAAGAACGGTGGCGATCCGGCGGGCAACCCTCGTCTGCGTGCCGCCATTGCCGCTGCCAAGGCCGTGAACCTGCCCAAGGACAAGATCGAAGCCGCCATCCGCAAGGGTACCGGTGAAGATGCGGGCGGCGATCTGACCGAATGCTTCTACGAAGGTTACGGTCCCGCCGGTATCGCCATCATGGTGGAAGTGGCCACCGACAACAAGAACCGCACCGTGGCCGAAGTGCGTCACCTGTTCACCAAGCACGGCGGTAGCCTGGGCACCGACGGCAGCGTGAGCTGGATGTTCGACCGCAAGGGCGTCATCACTGTGGACAAGGCCGCCTACACCGAAGACCAGATGATGGAAGTGGCCATGGAAGCCGGCGCCGACGATGTTATCGACGATGAAGATGTCTGGACCCTCCAGACCGCCATGGCCGACTTCGCGGCCGTGCGCGACGCTCTGGAATCCGCCGGTGTGACCATGCAGTCCGCCGAACTGGCCATGGTGCCCCAGAACCTGGTGGCCGTGGACGCCGAAGCCGCCCAGAAGGTCATCCGTCTCATGGAAGCCCTGGACGACAACGACGACGTGCAGAACGTCTACGCCAACGCCGACTTCCCCGAAGACATGGATATGGACTAGTCCGGTACGTTCCCGCCCCTCCGGGCGGCAGATGTCCGTTTTTTGCCCGGCATTCCCTGAGTGCCGGGCTTTTTTTCTATGGAGAGCTATGGCAGACACTCCTCTTGTGGTCCTGGGGGTCGACCCCGGCTCCCAGCGTACGGGCTGGGGCATCATCGCGGAACAGTCCGGTGTGCTGCGCCTGGTGGATTGCGGCATCATCCGCACCACCTCCAGCGGTGAAAAGGAATTCTCCCAGCGGCTGGCCGTCATCTACCGGCAGCTGGCGGACGTGGTGGGCCGTTACCGGCCGCAGGAGGCCGCCATCGAGCAGGTCTTCACGGCCAAGAACGCGGCCAGCGCCCTCAAGCTGGGCCAGGCCCGCGGTGTGGCCGTGGCCGCCTGCGCCGCCCACAGGGTACCGGTGAGCGATTACGAGCCCACGCTGGTCAAAAAATCCGTGGTGGGCACCGGCCGCGCGGAAAAGGAACAGGTGGCCTTCATGGTGCGGCGTCTGCTCAACGTGCGTGGCGAGGGCTGGGCCCTGGACACCACGGACGCCCTGGCCGTGGCCATCTGCCATTTGACCATGCGCCGCCTGAAGCTCCTGGCCCGGCGCTGAGGCGTTGGGAGTTTTATTGTTTGTTGGGGGAAGGCCCCCTCTTTCTCTGGCGCGAAAAGGGGGTTCCTTCCCTCAAGCCCCCATCCTCCCCCAAACGCGCTTTATCAGGCACAAAAAAAGACGCCACGTGGCGTCTTTTTTTGTGCGATGGTCATGTCAGGTTCTCTGGTAGGTAGGCCGGAAGAATAGCGGGCGTCCTGTTTCCCGATATCCTCGCCCGCCAGCCAGCGACGGGGACTTTCTATACCGACCTGAACAAAAGGTTTTGGAAGGGAGGGGGAGTAGGGGGAGGG
>ENA-OVGB01003025-OVGB01003025.1-human-gut-metagenome-genome-assembly--contig:-NODE-3025-length-10933-cov-22.540357_pt1 | contig 10933 bp, 10 predicted proteins | sample MGYA00237767_ERZ505413 | MGnify/ENA primary metagenome ERZ505413 (study PRJEB26158, sample SAMN06016410) | human gut metagenome | biome: human gut; feature: ankylosing spondylitis patient; material...
AAGATCGCTGTCGGTGTACCATTGGCCGAACTTGCCGATGCCGATGTGCACCATACTGAACACGCAGGCAAAGGCCACCACCGCCGCCGTCATGCGCTGGGCAAAGCGGCTGTCTGCCCGCCATTTCTGGCAGATCAGACGGTAGAGCAGCAATCCGCCCAGGCCAAAGCCCAGCACCACGAAATACTGGCCGGGGTTCTTGAGCACACCCAGCGACCAGGTGCCGGTGTCGTTGTCCAGCACGGGCACCAGTGCAAAGGCCAGCGTAGCCAGCATGATCCAGCCAAGGCCCCGGGCCGGGGTGTCCAGATCGGTGTTGTGATCTTCCAGCGCATTCACGGTCATCGCCGCGAGGATGAGCACCGGCATATAGTACCAGCGGGCATAGTAGCTGGAGTTGAGAGCGTAGAATGCGCTGTTCAGGATGGGCACCAGCGCGCACACGGCGCACACCGCCACAATGCGCTTTTTGCTGTCGCCATGGCGGGCACGCCAGTAGGCCAGCACACCTGCCAGACTGCACAGGGGCAGATAGGCCGACATGCTGGTCCACTTGATGACGCCTTCCGACCAGATGGAGGTCAGGTAGGGAGAATCCGGCGGCATCACCCAGCTGAGCAGGATGGCCAGATACTGCTGCACCTTGCCGTAGGTCAGAAAGCCCCATCCGGACGCAAGGTCGATGGTGCGCGGGTTCTGCAGCAGGCTCAGCACCGCCGGGATCAGCAGCAGGCAGCCCATGGCCACACCCAGCAGGCTTTCAAACGCCAGCTGCACAAACCGCTTCACGGTCAGGCGGTAGTCGCCGGTAGTGAGCTTGCACACAAAGTAGATGGCCAGGAACACCACCTGCCCGGCAAAAAAGAAGTAGTTGTTGAGCAGGTTCACCGCCGCCCAGAAGGCAAACAGCCCGTGACGCTTGTTGTACATGGCCTCATCCAGCGCCCACAGCAGGTACGGGAACAGCGCCACCACATCCACAAAGTGGTTGAAGAACACGTTGTACACCGCAAAGCCGGACAGTGCATACAGGCAGGCACCCAGCACGGCGTAATCCCAGTTTTTGACGTAGCGCTTCAGGTACAGGTACGCACCGCCGCCCGCCACACCGAACTTGAGCACCAGCAGCGGCACCATCAGGTAGGGCAGCCACCGCTGCGGGAACAGCATGGAGAACCAGAAGAAGGGCGAGCCGTACAGGTAGAAGGAGTAGGCATTCATGGCACCGCTGCCCAGGTCCGTTGCCCAGGAGAAGGTGTTGCGGGGTGCCCCGGCAAAGGTGCTGTCCGGGTAGCCTGCCCCCTTCAAAAAGCCGTTCATGTACCGGTAAAAGCTGATCTGCTGGCTGTTGAAGTCGCCTGCATAGTGGAAAAATCCGCCGTCCATGATGTAGAACGGCAGGAAAAAAACGGCTGCGGTGAGCGCACACAGCACCACCGCCCGCCAGAACCGATCCTTTTGCTGCCCGGGCAGCCGCAGCTGCCGGGACATTCCGAATTGTTCCATGGGACCCTCTTTCTCCGCCGCCGGGGCGGAAGCTGCTTTTTTATCAGTATACCACGCAGGTCGGCCCGAAAAAAGGACGTTTCTTCACCGCTGCCCCTTGACAAGCGCCTGCCGGGCAGGTATGGTGGAGAAAACACATCCAAGGAGGGTTCCCCGCCATGCTGTATCCGTTCAATGCCCTGCTGGCACGCATGAAGTATATCACCCGCTGGAGCCTGATGCACTCCACCCGGGCCGAGTCGCTCAGTGAGCACACCTGCGACACTGCCCTGCTGGCCCATACCCTGTGCCTGATCGCGCGGCGGTACACCGGCACCCCCTGCCGCCCCAAAACGGTGGCAGTGGCGGCGCTGTACCACGACGCGCCGGAGATCATCACCGGCGACATGCCCACGCCCGTCAAGTATGCGAACCACGCCCTGCGGGACGCCTACAAGGCGCTGGAGGCCGAGAGCGTGCGCAGCATGACCGGCCTTTTGCCGGAAGAACTGGGCGAAGAAATTTCTCCCTTCATCTCCGGCGAGCTGCTCACCGCCGAAGAAAAGCGGCTGCTGAAAGCCGCCGACCGGCTCAGCGCCCTCATCAAGTGCATGGAGGAGCAGCGCAGCGGCAACCACGAGTTCGACGCAGCCTTTGCCCAGCAGAAAGCGGCGCTGGAAGCCATGCACTGCCCGGAAGCCGACTGGTTCATGGCCCACTGCCTGCCCTGCTACACCCAGAATCTGGATGAGCTGACCCGGCAGGACGTTGCAGTAGGGTCAGTGGGTCGGTAGTTCCTCCTCGGACACGAAACGGGCCATTCCATCGCCCGCCCTACCGCCTGCGGCGGCAGGGTCCCACCCCAGCGGACGGTCCTCAGAGAAACTACCGGCCCACTGGCTCAAAACTTATTTCTTACGGGAACGGCACTTCCCGCACATCGTCGGGGTCAAGGCCGGCCTTGCGCTGCTCCTCAAACACCGCGTCGATCAGCTCGTCCAGGTCTTCCAGATGGGTCAGGGTGCAGCAGTAGCGCCGTAGGCTGGCCGCCCCCTTCAGGCCCTTCATATAGTGCATGGTCTGGGCGCGGGCCTGGGGCATGGCCACGAACTCGCCCTTCTGCTCCACCATTTCTTCCACCTGACGGCGCAGCGCGTTCATGCGGGCCTGCAGGTTCGGCTCTTTGGGCGCAGGCAGGCCCTCGATGGCTGCATTCACGCGCTCAAAGAGCCACGGGTCGCCCAGCGCTGCCCGGGCGATCATCACGCCGTCGCAGCCGGTGGCCTGCATCATCCGCACGGCATCTTCGGCCGAATGGATATCGCCGTTGCCCAGCACCGGCACCTTGACGGCGTCCTTCACCCGGGCAATGATCTCCGGGTCGATGCCGGGGGTGTACATCTGCTCCCGGGTGCGGGCGTGCACCGCAATCAGCGCCGCGCCCGCCTGCTCACAGGCTTTGGCGCACTCCACGGCAGTGATGTGGTCGGCGTCCCAGCCCTTGCGCATTTTCACGGTGACAGGCCGTTTTGTGTGGGCCACCACCTGCTCTACGATACGGCCGCAGCGGTCAGGGTCCAGCATCAGCCTGCTGCCTGCACCGCCGGAGACGATCTTCGGGGCCGGGCAGCCCATGTTGATGTCCACAAAGTCAAAATCATACTGCTCGATGGCAGCGGTGGCTTCGCCCATGATCTCGGGCACTTCGCCGAAGATCTGCACGCCGTAGGGCGCGCCGTTGGGTTCCGCCTTGAGCAGGCTGACCGTCTTGTGGTCGCCGTACACCAGCGCCCGGCTGGACACCATTTCGCTGACGGTAAAGCCCGCCCCGTGCTGGGCCATCAGGCGGCGGCAGGGTGCGTCCGTAAAGCCCGCCATGGGGCCGAACACCGCCCGGTGGGGCAGGGTGATATTGCCGATCTTCAAAGGTTCCATGGGTTCTCCTTGCTATGATTCAAAAAAGCTCCCCGGTCGGGGAGCCAGATTTTTGGGATACGAACCCTCTCAGTCACGGCTTGCGCCGTGACTGAGAGGGTTTTTACATTTTACATCTTCTCGGGCACGTTGATTTTGAACATGGTGAGCACGTTGAAGATGGCGTTCTTCACGCCGATGCACAGAGCCAGACGTGCCTGCTGCACAGCGGGGTCTGCGCCCTGAATGCGGCAGTTGCCGTAGAAGCGATGGAAGGCGCTTGCAAGGTCGATGACAAAGCGGTTGATGCGGCTGGGGTCGTACTTCTCGGCAGCCATGACGATCTCCTGCGGGAAAGCGGCCAGCATCCGGATCAGATCCATCTCGGAAGGCTCGGTGAGCAGAGTTGCGTCCACCTTCTCGGCACCGGCAAACTCTACGCCCTCGCTCTCCATCTTCTTCAGGATGGAGCAGATACGGGCATGTGCATACTGCACATAGTAAACAGGGTTGTCGTTGTCGGTCTTGACGGCCTGATCCAGATCGAAGTCGATGCCGCTGCCGGCGTCGTGCATGTTGAACAGGAAGCGCGCGCTGTCGATGGGCACTTCCTCCAGCAGGTCGGTCAGGGTGATGGCGTTGCCGGTGCGCTTGGACATCCGGACAGGCTGACCGTCACGCATCAGGTTGACCATCTGCATCAGCACAACATCCAGATCGTTGCCGTTCAGGCCGATGGCATCCATGGCACCCTTCATGCGGGCAACGTGGCCGTGGTGGTCGGCACCCCAGACATCAATGGCCTTGGCAAAGCCGCGGGTGGCCAGCTTGTTGTAGTGGTAGGCAATGTCGGCGGCAAAGTAGGTGGGGATGCCGTTTGCACGGACGAGGACTTCGTCCTTGGCTTCCTCCTCGGTGCCATCCTCGGTCTTTTTCTTGTTCACGGTGCCGTACTTGGCAGCATACTGGGCACTGCGGTACATGATGGCACCGTCCTCGGCCTTGTAGCAGGCACCCAGCTCCAGCAGCTTGTTCACAACATCCAGCACAGCGCCGGACTCGTGCAGGGTGCTCTCGTGGAACCAGACATCGTAATCGATGCGGTACTTGCCTAGGTCGCGCTTGAGGGCGGCAATGTTCTTGGGCAGGGCGTAATCCACCAGAGCGTTCTTCAGGGTCTCAAAGGCTTCGCTGGCAAAGAGGGCCTCTTCGTCCAGCCCAGAGCAGGCTGCAACGTACTTGTCGCCGTTGATCTCGGCAAACTCACCGGCCAGCACCTTGATGTCGCCGCCCTGATAGCACTCCGCGGGCAGGGGATAGGCTTCCTCGCCGCAGAACTGCTGCAGGTAACGGACGGCCAGGCTCTTGCCGAACTTCTGGATCTGGTTGCCTGCATCGTTGATGTAGAATTCGCGGGTCACATCATAGCCGGACCAGTCCAGCACAGCGGCCAGGCAGTCGCCCAGAGCGCCGCCGCGGGCGTTGCCCATGTGCATGGGGCCGGTGGGGTTGGCGGAGACGAACTCGACGTTATACTTCTTGCCTGCGCCCGCGTCGGTGCGGCCATATTCGGGGTTGGCGACAGCGGCGCGCACGACGCTGGTGAACCAGTCCTGGCCCAGGAACAGGTTGATGAAGCCGGGGCCGGCGACCTCAAAGCGGTCAAACAGGCTGCCGTCCAGCTGCAATTTTGCGGTAATGGCTTCTGCGATCTGGCGCGGTGCCTTGTGGAAGGCGCGCGCACCGGCCATAGCCACGTTGGACGCAATATCGCCGTTTTTGACGTCAGCCGGGATCTCGACGATGAAGTCGGGCAGTGCGGCCTCGGGCAGGGTGCCGTCGGCGACAGCCGCCTTGACGGCGTCGGTCAGCAGCGTGCGCGCCTGTGCCAGCGCCGCCGCCCGCGGGTTGTAGTTTTTATAATCCATGATGAACCTCCTGTGGGGGATTTTTCTATGATAACGCTGTAAGGGCAGCGCGTTTTTAAGCTTCCGGCAGCTTATCGACCGTAATGTCAACCAGATTCCGGCTGATGAAGCTCTCGGCGCCGGAATCGAGGGTGTAGCTGAATTTCAGACTGCCGCCGTTCTCGTTGAGCCGCTGCTCAATGACGTCGGCGGCCACGCCCAGACTGACAGAGCCGTAGCCGGTCTCGTAATGGCAGAGATGGCGCGTGCCCTTCTCGATGATGAGCTGGCTCGACTGTTTGCCGAACCGCAGCATCGAGACCTTGCGCGCGTCCTCGGCCACCTTGACCGTCGTTGTGCAGCCCTCATAGCCGGTGGTCTCGGTCTCCTTGTAGACAATATAGTAGGCACCGTCCTTGTGGACGAGCGAGCCGCGGGTCATCAGCTCCACGGTATCCGTGTCGCCCCGCTGCTCCATCGTGCCCTTGATGGTGATCAGATAGTTTTCTTCCATGGTGTACCTCTACGCTAAAGCCTTCCCCCGAGGGGACAGACTCCCCCGATACGGGGGAGGTGGCGCGCAGCGCCAGAAGGGGTGCGGTGGCCCGCAGGGCCGGATGAGGGGCGACCTTCCGTCGTTGCCCGGTAAATGGGCGGCCACGGCAACCTGCCCCTCATCAGTCACCTTCGGTGACAGCTTCCCCCCAATGGGGGAAGCCTCGGCTAAAAGCCTTCCCCCTCGGGGGAAGGTGGCCCGCAGGGCCGGATGAGGGGCGACCTTGCCATTACTGCCTGTAAATGGGTAATGCCCGGAAACTTCGCCCTCATCAGTCACCTTCGGTGACTGCTTCTCCTAGTACGTCTCAATCGCGATTCTTTCCACCGTTCCGCCGGCGTACTCGCCCAGAAACGTGTGTGCCAATTCGTCAAAATTGTCGGGGGTGTCGCTGACAAAATACCGCGCGGTGCCGCCTGTTTTTTTGCCGTTCAGCAGCCCTAAATCGTCCAGCGCCGCCGCGGCGGCCTGCGCCGTGACCTTGCCGGAATCGACAAGATGCACTTCGTCGCCCATAAAGTCCCCGATCATCTTTTTCAACAGGGGATAGTGGGTGCAGCCCAAAATCAGCGTGTCAACGCCCGCGTCCTTCAGCTCCTGCAGATACTCCGCAATGATCAGCTTTGTGACCGGGTTGCCGTCGTTGAAGTAGCCGTTCTCGACCAGCGGCACAAACATCGGGCAGGCGCGGGCAAAAATCTGCACGTCGGGCATCATGTCGCGGATGATGGCGGCATACGATCCGCTGCGCACCGTGGCCGCTGTGCCGATGATGCCGATTTTGCGGTTCCGCGTCGCGTCCACCGCCGCGCGGGCCGTGGCACCGACAACGCCGGTAAACGGCACGGGCAGCCTGGCGGCCTCCTCCGGCGGATAGGTCGAGGACACCGTGCCGCAGGCGGCAATGATAAATTTCACGTCCTGCTGCAATAAAAAGCGGATGTCCTGCCGCGCGTACTGGACAATGATGTCCCGCCCGCGGCTGCCGTAGGGCACGCGGCCCGTGTCACCGAAGTAGACGATGTCCTCGCCGGGCAGCACGCGGCGCAGCTGGCGCACGGCGGTCAGCCCGCCAAGGCCGCTGTCAAATACGCCGATGGGACGAGTATCCATCAGTAAGCACCTCGCTTTTTGCTCAGTGCAAGGCCGATTAGCTTATCAACCAGGGCGGCAAAGCTGTAGCCCTCGTTTTCCATCAGCTTGGGGTACATGCTGATGGGGGTAAAGCCCGGCAGGGTGTTCAGCTCATTGCAAAGCACGCGTCCTGTGCCGTGCTCTACAAAGAAATCACACCGGGCAAGACCAGCGCAGCCCAAAGCCAGGTAAGCGCGGGCGGCCAGCGTTTTGACTTCATCCAGCTTCTGGTCCGGCAGGTGGGCGGGAATCACCGTCTTGGATATACCGTTTTTATACTTGTCGTCATAGGTATAAAACTCTGCGCCGGCCAAAATCTCGCCGGGGCGGGTGGTGCGCACTTCCTGCGGGTTATCCGGGTTGCCAATGGCGGCACATTCCACTTCCTGCCCATCAATAAACTCTTCAAACACCACTTTGTCATCTTCCCGCAGGGCGGTGTCAATGGCGGTGTTCAGCTCTTCACGGTTGTGGGCCTTGGTGATGCCCACGCTGGAACCGGCGTTGGCAGGCTTGACGAAGATGGGCCAGCCCAGTTTGGCAATGGCACCGTCACACACGCCCTCCAGGTCGCTCTCGATCTCCCAGCGGCAGGCGCTCAGCCACTTGGTGTGGGGGATACCGGCTGCATCGAACAGAGCGTTGGCCACGGCCTTGTCCATGCAGACAGCGCTTGCCAGCACGCCGCAGCCCACATAGGGGATGCCGGCCAGCTCCAGCAGGCCCTGCACGGTGCCGTCCTCGCCCCACAGGCCGTGGAGCGCGGGGATGACCACATCCACGTGCAGCTTTTCCACCTGACCGGACGGGGTGAACAGGATCATGCCGTGGTCGGCGCGGTCGGGGCTGATGACGCAGGGCATATTGCCGGGCAGCTCTTCCCAGCTGCCGTCGGCCATCTGGGCGCTGGTGGCCTCGGTGCACAGCCAGCGGCCCTCCCGGGTGATGCCCACGGTCAGCACCTCGTAGCGGGCGCGGTCCAGGTTGTCCACAAAGGTACCGGCGGACACGCGGCTGACCTCGTGCTCGCTGGACATGCCGCCAAACAGCACGACGACACAGAGTTTATCTTCAGATTGCATCATGATCTCTCCTGATCTTATGGCCGGAAGGGGCGTTTTGCCCGGGGCCGGATTTTCTATAAGCAGTTATAGACACTTTATTATACTATATCTATGCGGCGGATTCAAGGCGTAGGCCAAAACAGGCAGAAGAGAAAAAATTCAAAAAAGTCTCAAAAAACGCAAAAAATCCGCTTGACGGATGGCAAAACGCGTGATACAATGATATCACCTCTTTTGCGGGGTTATTAAGTGCGCCCTGTTTTTAGGGCGTGCACCGCAAGCCGAGGGAGGTTCAAAACAACCGTTATAATGGAGGTGTCAACAAATGACCGTTAAAATCACTCTGGCCTGCACCGAGTGCAAGCAGCGCAACTACAACACCACGAAGAACAAGAAGAACAACCCCGATCGTCTCGAGATGAAGAAGTATTGCCGTTTCTGCAAGAAGCACACCGTTCATCGCGAAACCAAGTAAGAAAGGCGGACGCATCATGGCAGACAAAACCGAGAAAAAGCCGGGCTTTGTGGCCAGAGCAAAGGCCGCTGTGAAGAACTTCTTCGGCAAATGCGCCAAGTTCTTCCGCGACACCAAGAGCGAGCTGAAGAAGGTGGTCTGGCCCTCGAAAGAGGACACCAAGCAGAACACCGTCGTCGTGCTCGTGACCGTCGCACTTGCAGCGGTCGTGATGATCCTGCTGGACACCGTCTTCGGCGGCATCCTCGGCCTGATCATCGGCGCCTGAGAATCATCTTGAAACGGAGGGCAGACCAAAATGGAAGAATCAACCAAGCTGGTGGATGAGTCCACTGAGGCTCTTTGGTATGTTGTGCATACCTATTCCGGCTACGAGAACAAGGTCGCGAACGACCTGCAGACCATGGTGGAGAACCGCCACCTGCAGGATCTGATCTGCGACGTCAAGGTTCCCACCGAGACCCGCATTGAAGAAGTTTTTGACAAGCGCGGCAACAAGACCGGCGAGAAAGAGGTTCAGTCGAAGCTCTACCCCGGCTACGTCTTTATTAAAATGGTCATGAACGACAACACCTGGTACATCGTGCGCAACACGCGCGGCTGCACCGGCTTTGTCGGCCCGGAGTCCAAGCCCGAGCCACTGACCGAGGCGGAGGTTGCCAAGATGGGCGTCGAAACCACCGTTGACCTTGAGGTCGAGTACAAGGTCGGTGATACGGTTGAGATCACCGCCGGTCCGATGGAAGGCTCCGTCGGAACCGTCGACGAGATCGACATTCCTGCGCGCAAGGTGCGCGTAAGGATCACCATGTTTGGCCGCGAGCTTCCGGCAGAGCTGGAGCTGCATCAGGTCAATCTTGGCTGCGCCGACGGCTATTTGATCCGCTTCGGAAACACAACCGTGCTGATTGACGGCGGCGAGGCGTGGCCGAACAAGCCGGAGCGCCTGTTCCCGCAGTATCTGGAAGCGGTGGGCGTGACGCATGTGGATGTGTACATCGTCACGCACTGGCATCTTGACCACTGCATGAACGTCAACCATATTTTGGAACGCTGGGGGGGTGGATCGACCGTAGTATACGGCGCGTCAGCGGAGGTGAATCCGGACTACGCGCCCTTGGCGAACGGCGCAATCTACCAGCAGATGAAGGACGGCGATGAGCTGACCATTGGCGGATGGCTGACGGTGAACTGCGTCGGGCCGGAAACGGTGAAGAACAACGGCAATCAGAACATGGATTCGCTGAATTTCGTTGTGACCTACGGGCAGAAGCGCATCCTGTTCACGGGTGATTATGCAGCCAGCGGCAACATCAACCGCAAGTATCAAGACCTCGTTCGCAACATAGATGTGCTGAAATTCCCGCACCACGGGATTCTGGATGATAAAACAAACACCTATGAGATCGGCGTGGTGCTGATGCGTGTGCTTTCGCCGACTTATGTGCTGATTCCCGGCGCAGCGTCGGTGTGGGAAATATGGAACTTTATTGCGGCGTACAGCGCGGAAAAGAATCTGACCCGCGACCATGTGTACAACAACCGCTTCGGCAACATCGTCCTGCTGACTGACGGCGAGACGATTGAAGTGTGCACAAACGTTGATCCGGCGGATTTCAACCCGTATCAGCCGAACCGCGAAGTGACAGCGCAATAATGAAAACCCGCTCCCTGCAAACGAGGGGGCGGGCTTTTTATGATAGAAGACTCGATGGAAAGCACTTATTTCGAATTGTTATCAGTGCCCCGTCCGGCAGAAATCCACCAGCTGCCGGGTCAAGTCCGCCACGCTTTCGGCGCGGAGGGACGCCTGATTGTACTCCGCGTCGTTCCCGTAGCCGTAGCACGCCGCAATCGTCGGCAGGCCGTTCTCCTGACCTGCGCGGATGTCGCCCAGCCGGTCGCCTACCATCACGGCGCGTTCCGGACGCAGGGCGTCCAGCAGCGCGCGGAGATTTTCGCCCTTCGTGCGCCCCGGCACGGATGTCGCCGTGCGGACAAACACGTCCGTCAGCCCAAACACTTGCAGGCACAGCGCGATATAGTCATGCTCGCCGTTGCTGACGATGCATAAATCCGCATATTCCCGGAGCGTTTGGAGCATCTCGCGCACGCCGGGGAACAGGCGGTTGACCGTCGGTACGAGGGCTAATTCGGCGGTCAGGCGCGTGGTCATGTACTCCTGCGCGCGGTCGTGGGGGATGTGCAGAATGTCCAGCGACTGCTCGAACGTTGGACCGTTGCACTGGCGGAGGACATCGTCAGGGAGGTCGGGGAGGTGCATGGTGATGAGGGCTTGGCGGATTTCGGCGACGCAGAGGTTCATGCTGTCGGCGAGGGTTCCGTCCCAATCGAAGAAAACTACTGGTTTCATGGGGGATTTGGTTCTCCTTGATGG
>ENA-OVGB01003026-OVGB01003026.1-human-gut-metagenome-genome-assembly--contig:-NODE-3026-length-10929-cov-2.697903_pt1 | contig 10929 bp, 7 predicted proteins | sample MGYA00237767_ERZ505413 | MGnify/ENA primary metagenome ERZ505413 (study PRJEB26158, sample SAMN06016410) | human gut metagenome | biome: human gut; feature: ankylosing spondylitis patient; material...
GTTTGTTGTCGGCAGATTGAATTCTTCATTACCCATACTTTCAAAGAACTCACCGTTCATACTTCCATATATTGTTGCGGCTTTTACGTCACCTCCGTTATTCACTCCGCTTTGACGTGCATCATATTCAAAACAAAGGTCCTTTAATGGTTTGTTCAGTTTGATCTGGACATAATGTGCTTCTGTTGTAACAGGAGCATTCCACTTGGTATGATAATAAGTATTCACCTTCCCGTCAATCAATGCCGGTAAACCGCCTCCGTCTCCGACATGATTAGCATTGTCGGAAAGCATATCGATAGTAAGAGTAACACGTTCCATTTCGGAAGCTTCGCCGGAAATGCCTGTTATTGTTACCGGACTATCTGTCTCCATACCAGTCGGACCATAGGTGTTGATAGTAAATGAGTATTCACCTGCACATTGGTAAGTATCATCTATGATATAGGATGTTGTCTTATAGTCATTTATTAAGATCTCTTTATTTTCTTTCGTGACTTTATCGTAATAGGTAATCTTTATCTTGTTGAAGTCTACATCTTCAGGTATCTCCCATTGCAGCTGAATACTTCCGGCTCCCGGAGTAGCAGTAGCATTGATCACATTTAAAGGAGGTGTCGCGATAAATCCGGCCTGTTTTACTGTGACTACGAACTGACTTGGTACTTTGTCGGTGCTATTGGTACTCTTGAAGGTTATCTTTCCTTCACGAGGTTGATTCTCAACTTCAGTGTTGGCTTTAATGATAAAGCTTTCGGAGACATCACGCAGTGCTCTTGAAGCGGGTAATGATACTGGAGTGATCCAGGATTGGGCGGATTCTTCGACTTCATAGGTATATGACACTTCACCGGCAGGAGAATTTACTTTGAAAGGAATAGTGATTGTTTCTCCCATTGCTTTCACTTCATAGATCTTCTTGTCTTCATCGATTTCGACTATATAACCTCTGGGTTGTTGCTTTATCAGGAAAGAAGCTGTATAGCTGTAATTCTGGGAAGACTGGAGGATAATCGTACAATAACGTACGTCAGTCTCGGTGCTTTTATCCAGCGTAAATTTCAGTTCCTGTTTGTTTACGTCTTCCGCTGCACGCGTCTTTGCATCAAATGTGGCAGGTTGCTCTGCCAGACGTATCCAGTTGCAAGTGTCTGGTATAATGATATTATCCAGATTCAGGTTGGTCGCTACAGGAATTGTCAATGTTTCTCTTTCTGCATCTATTATTTCTACATATCCTTCCTGTTGTAGCTTGTCACCTATAAGGATGGCCGGTTCTTTACCAAACTGCGAGACAGTGATGGAATAGCTTTGATGACCATAGGCTACAGTGATTTCTGCCCGGCGTTGTTTGTATATATTGTTTGCACTGGCAGATACGACTACTTTGCCCTCGTGTTGTACTACCTTGCACCATTCTGCATTGGACTGGGCACTCCATCTGTCGAGTGGTACATTGGTCTGCACTTCAATTTCATGTTCTCCTCCCAGAAGTGGGAAAGTGATAGGTGCCTGACTTTTATCAGGAACTACGAGCGTTTCTACTTTAAACTCGGTTTCGTAATCGGGCGAACAAGAGATAAGTCCGGAAGCAATTCCGAATATGCTTGCGAGCCCGATGATTAATATATTTTTTTTCATACTCATTTGATTTGATTACAAGTTATCTACTCTTGGGTTAAATTCATATCGTAGTTTGGCTTTCACTTCCCGGTAAGGGGCGGTGGATTCCAGGCGATATTTATAATGCAGACGGAACTCTTTGTAATAAGTGGCACGTCCGTCGGGAGTACGGATAGCGTTTAACAGGAATGTGTTGTCGTAATCATCGATTGGGGTAAGTTGTACTACATCGACCGGATCCACTTCCACATCATTAACTCTGTCATGCGCTCTGATGGTAAGTTCTCTGGCCTGAGGATTCTCCGGTTGCTGCTCGCCAATTTCCAGAATGATACTCTTAGATACAATTCTGCTTCTTGCTGTCTTATAATCGCCAAGATCTTCATCACCTGCCATCATGCGTACCGAATTGGCACCGATCGGGAATACTTGATTGGCATTTGTCGGTCTACGGACTTCGGGACTACCACTGGGGTTAGGAATTACAATCGTACTGCTTGTATAATTGTAGTAGGTAGAAGTCTTTGTCGTTGCGTAATAGTTTTCTTTATAGATACGCAATAATACATGACTTTTATCCGGATTATAATTAGGTGTTTTTTTCGGATCTATCTTGTAATCCAGAAAATAAATAGAATCCGGTGAAATCCTTTCCAGATTTTTCAGATAGATCGGAAACATTACTTTGGAAGTGCCTGCCTGAATATCCAGTTCCTTATTGGGAAAATCATAGCATTCATCGGGAAGCAGTTTGGCAAATTTTTCTTTTTCTATATCAAAGTTGGATTTGTTGTATGCTTTCAGCAAAGAGTCCGATTCCAGAAGAGCTACATGGTGTGTGTTAGGGCTTATTTGTGAGCCGCTAACCGTGGCAACCAGATAGATCGTATCTTGTCCTACATTAGCCACCTGCCGGTCGTAGATCAGACTCGAATTACTGAGTAAGCCTACTTCGTTCTGGTATTGTTCCTGGTCGAAATCGTATTCATTGCAAGCACTCAATACACCTATAAGGGTGCAGAGCATTATATTAAATTTCTTTTTCATATTCAGTCTGTTATTCATGTTTTGATATTATCTGTCCCATCCGAAATTCTGGTCGGCATTGGGAACCTTCAGCAATTCATCATGGCGGATCGGTAAGAATACCATTTTAGGCAGTGCAATGCGGTCTCGCACATTTTGTGTATTGATCGTCACAATATTCCAGAATCCTTCATTACCGTTGGCATTTGTACGGTCTTTTGTCACATCCAGTCCCCGCCAGTTGGAGCTGTTGGCATCTTCGTCCAGATAGGTTCCCCACCTGCGCGTATCGAAATATCGGTATCCTTCGTTAAAGAGCTCTACCTGACGTTCATTGCGGATGATTTTTTCAAAATTGTCTGCTTCTGCCATGTCGTTGGCATCTACTCCCGGCAAGCCGACGCGATAACGTATCATGTTGAAATATTTAGCCATTTCTGCCGGATCACGGCTAACGGTTTCCTCAATAAGTGTACCTGTATTGTCGGATACTTCTACGGTCACTGTACCTTCTACACGGTTCAATGCTTCTACATATTCCAGTAGCACTTCACCATAACGAATGATAGGGAACGGTTTAGGGCTGGTGACGAATGCGCCTTTTACACTCCCTTTGCCGTTAGCCCATGAGTCGTCCGGATGAATGTATTTGACGGGAACATAACCGCTGACACTGTAGTCGTTTACGTTATTTCCGGCACCGGCAATTCCGGCATTGGTATCATCGTGAGAATACCAGAATTGCTGATTGACGTAGGAGGCGTCGGTAGAAGCTGAACTCATCGGCCAGTAGCGACCCGGAAAACCTATCGAGGCATAGAAGCGTGCCGAACGATTGGCGTACATCATAGGTACGTTTTCCCTTAGTAGGTATGTCCCCAGTTTTTTGGATTCGCCGGTGAGTCTGCTGAAGTCCGGTTCATATGGATATTCTGCCGATGAATTATGAATAGTCCGCCCATCTGCCATCAGATAGCAATCAATTACCCTCTGCGGCACAGACATTGAACCCCATCCGCCAAACTTGACAGGGAATGAGTGATGGGTATAGTTAGTGACGTTACTGGATTCCATCGCCCAGATGAATTCTTTATTAGTCTGTATGATACCTTCTCCTGTGAACATGTCGGAGTAAGAGTGATAAGGATCGATATTGCCTGCTCCGTCAGGGAAGTTAGCAGTAGGGACATTGGAGGCCAGAGGATATGGGTTCTGGGCATCTGCTTCCACTGTATGTAGCTCGTATCCCATTTTGGTCAGCTGTTTGGCGGCAGCTGCTGCAACGGCCCAGCGTCTCGGGTTATACTCTTGATTGACATAGTAGGCTCCGTCGCTTTTACGTTTCCAGGTCCCGAAACATTTACGGGCTGCAGCTCCGCCATTGAAAAGCGGTGAAGCCTGGAAGAGGCGCAAACGGGCGATGAGTGCCATGGCTGCTCCTTTGGTCGGACGTTGATAATAGTTGACGCTTTGCTCATCCGCTGAATAGATGCCTTGAGTTGCCAGTCGGAATTCATCGCATATATAATCTACAGACTCATCATAGGTAGCCCGTTCGCGATTATAATATTCGGCAGGTTCGGAGGTGCTCAGTTCTTCATCGCCCACGATAATCAACGGTCCCCAGTTCATCAAAAGATGATAATAAGCGTACCCACGCATAAAGTGAACATATCCGATATAACGTCTTCTGTCCATTTCGTTCATATCAGGTACATTGTAGACTTCTTTGAGCATTTTGTTACATCTTGCTACAATGACATACATGTCGTACCATTGGTTTTGGATAGGCAGATTTCTGCTGTTGATGGTACCTACGGAAAATTGTAGTCCCCAAAATTCATTTGTCTGATATTTAAGTGTTATTTCGTCCGAAGCAGATTCCCCCGGATTCCAGGAATTTCCCCAGATAGCCCCTGCGTCGGGAAAACCTTTCGGAGTGTTCCAGAGATAACCTTCAGCATTTTTCTTGCTGTGAAAGATGGAGTCTTCTTTGAAAGTAGCTTCGAAGTATGGGTCTACATCCAGAAAATTGCAGGAACTGAGTAGTAGTGTACTTCCTACTGTTGCTCCCAATATTATTTTGAATAACTTTTTCATGAGTGTTCTATATTATTTTTAGAATTTAAGATAAACCTGGAACGTGTAAGTTGCCGGTATCGGATAAGCGGCCCCGTTTGCAGATGCCTGTTCCGGATCAAAATACTTCACTTTGTCGATAGTAAAAAGGTTGTTGGCAACAAACTCCAGATCGACAGAAGATAGTCCTGTCTTTTTTATCCATGGAGTCTTCAGGTTGTACTTCAGACTGAGTTCCTGAAAGCGCAGGAAAGAACCGTTCCGTTTCCAGAAAGAGGAAAGCTGGGAGTTGTTCGTATTACCTCCGTAGGAGAGACGTGGGAATTCTGCATGGGGATTTTCCGTAGCGGTGGTGCCTGAATACCATGCGGGCGTCCATCTGTTCTTGGGATTGTTGGCCAGCTTGATAACGTTGCCGAGTTCTCCGTTATAGAAGGGAATCCATCCTGCGTCATTACCGAGTCCCGAACGGTAGTAGTCTACTTTTGCCGAACCTTTGAAAAGGAAGCTGAGGGTTAAGTCTTTCCAATGAAAATCGGCTCCGAACCCATACATTACCCGGGGGAGTTGGTTGGAATAAGACAAAGGTACTTTGTCATCGTCATTGATAATACCGTCTCCATTTACGTCACGATATTTGATATCTCCCGGACGAATGCGGCCGAATCCGCTTTGGTCGGCACTTGTGTTGATTTCTTCTTTACTGGAGAAGAGACCTTCTGCAATATATCCGCGAAGGATGTTAAAGGGTTTTCCGGTTACACTCAGATAATCATAAGGTAACTTGTTTTCTTCATAGTAATCAATAATATTCTGAGAGAAAGTGTAATTGCCGCGTACAGTGAAGCTCATGTCTTTATTGATCTGGTGGAAGAATTCGAAGTTTCCGTCAGAACCATAGCTATGCATTTTTCCTACATTTGATTTCGGGACGGTAACCATACCTACAAACTTAGGCAGCGTCACACGATCCTGGAAGATGTGATCACGTGTATCGCGGAAAAAGTCAACAGTGACAGAGAGCTTGTCGTGGAAGAACTTGGCATCGATACCAAAGTTGAGTTTCTTTGCTACTTCCCATTGAAGGTTGTCGGCTCCTTTCACAGTTTCTGTAATACCCCGTTCACGATATCCCCAGTAAGAGGCGGCATTGTCATTGATTAATGTCAAATAAGGGAACCGGTCACCACTGATCTGGTCATTACCTACCTGACCGTAGGAGCCGCGGAACTTGAGGAAGCTTAACCAGGGAATGGCCTCATTGACCCAGTTATAGGATGTCGGTACCCAGCCTACAGCAATGGAAGGGAAGAAGCCGAATCTTTTTCCTTTTTCGAATTGTGCAGAACCTGTGTAACCGAAGTTTGCATCAATGAAATAGCAATTGTTATAGCCATAGGAAACACGTCCTTATAAGTTTTGACGCCGTTGAGGAATGGCATTGATACCCATCGCGTCATACTTCCATTGGGTGTTATGAACATCTTCCATGTAATATAAAGCCAATGCTCCTAGTGAGTGCAAACCAAATGTACGGTCCCAGTTGGCTTTGGCTTCCATGTAGTATTTTCTGTATCTGTTGTTATTTTGTGTATATTTCATGTTCTCTTTGGCAGTACGTAATGTTTTGATGAGTACCCCTTGTGAACTTCTTCCTGTAGCGCGGTAGAGGTCAGGCCATATGTAACGTCCTTCATTGAAATAATTGATATTTTCGCTCATCGCTTGTACCGACGCTGTCATTCCTTTCAGGAATCCTCCGAATTTCTGTTCAAGTTTGAGTGTAAGCATATTACGCTGAGTTTCATCTTGCGTGTATCCGGTGTTATTTAGCATGACATACGGAGAAGCAAGGTCATGTTTTCCATAAGAAGGGAAGGTACCGTCTGAATAGGTTTTAGGAAACATCAGTGGAGTTAGCTGACGGACTGCTGACCATACCGTATTCGTGTTTTGTCCACCCGGGCTGGTATAGTTGGAAATATATCCGTCCAGACCAAAATAAACTTTGGTTGTTTTGGTCAGATTCATGTCAATATTGGCACGATATGTTATTTTTTTATATGACAAAGGCTTTTTGAACAGGTTGTCTTCCTGCCGGTAGGCCGCTCCTTCATCCTGATACCCTAATGAAAGATAATATCTGGCTATGTCGCCTCCTCCTTGTGCATTGATGTAATAGTTCTGTTGGATAGATGTGCGTTTCATTATTTCATCTATCCAGTTAACATCCGGGTAGAGGTCTTTATCCAAATTGTATTTTATCAGATCCAGTTCCAGACGGGAGTAAAGGTCGTCTTCACCCGACATGGCACGTGCCTCATTGGCAAGGAGAGCGTAGTCATAAGCTCCCAGGTATTCGGGCAGACGTTTGATATGCGATACTTTTAATGTTGCTCGTCCTGTGATGGTAAGTTTGCCTGTTTCTCCACGTTTAGTGGTAACCAAGACCACGCCATTGGCACCTCGGGTACCATACACTGCGGTGGCGGAGGCGTCTTTCAGGATACTGAACGATTTTACATCATCAGGATCAATGTCTTCAAGGCGGCCTTCGATACCGTCAATCAGCACTAATGCACCGGAGCTGGCTCCGAAAGTACTGATACCACGAATCCAGAAGTTGGAGATGTTTTTTCCCGGTTCGCCCGAACTCTGCATGGTGATGACACCAGCCAACCGGCCGCCGATCATGTTGTTGAGGGAAGTACCGGGAGTACTGAGCTGGGCTACATCAATGGTACTGATTGCACCTACTACTGATATCTTTTTTTGTGAAGTCATACCTGTGACCACTACTTCGTCAAGCTTGGTGTCATCTTCTTCCAATGTAACTTTGAGTGTCATTTCATCTTTAGTCACCAGTTTCTCGATAGATTTCATTCCAATAGCCTGAATGACTAATATTTGGTTGGCATCTACTTTGATACTGAATTTACCATCCATATCTGCTGAGGTTCCCACTCCCGGTGCATTCTTAACATAAATGGTAGTACCCGGTAGCGGTTCACCGGTTTTGTCTATTACGACCCCCGCTACAGTAAACTGTTTTTTCTTATTGTCTTGACTGTAACTCGTCAGCGGTATAAGCGCCATGATCAGTACAATCAGTAGAAAATTATTTCTCATATTGTATTTTGTATAAGGTTATTCAATGGATAATTTACGAATCACTTTGTTCTGTGTGTCGGCTACATATACAATAGTTCCATCACTGTTGACTGCTACTCCGCAAGGGAAGTGGAATTTGGCAATTTCCGGACCTCCATCCTTATAACCTTCCGCTCCCGGCAGACCGATAGGTGTGGTTACGGCTGCTCTTTCTTTCGGCATAGTAGTATCTATTACGCGGATGCAGGAATTACCACTGTCAGCAATGTACATTTTTCCGTCGTCGGTGAAACAAATCTGGCGCGGGTGTCTGAATTTGGCGTTCTTCAGCAAGCCGTCTTCCCAGCCCTTCCCGTTCATAACTCCTTCGTAGATTGCTTTTCCTGCGTATGATTCTCCGTTATAAGTGTCTTTATCTTCCGGAGTGATCTTGGATACGTCCACTCTCCAAATCTGGTGAAAATCTGCAAGAGATACATAGAGTACGTTTTCTTCTCCTTTAATAGGGCTGAATGCGATATAGGAGTCGCTTCCTGCTTTGCCGCCGTCGCCTGTTGCTACATTAGATATTTTCTTTAGCAAAATTTCTGCTGTACGGTTTTTAGGATTGATTCGAACCAATTGCCCTTTCCACATGACCGTATAGATCATATGATCCAGCTTGTTGATTACAAAGCAATGCTTCCAGTTGTTTTCGTCTACGGTGCTGAGTTCTTCTGATTTCAAGACTGTTCTATATCGGGGAACATAATTTAGAAGTTTTTGCATATCATAATATTTCATGCCGGCATCATCCGGAATGTAAACAGCTTCAGCATCTTTTTCATCAGAATAAGCCGGTGCATTAATATATGCAGTTCCATATTTTAATACAATGGAAGAATTGCTGGCGATGGAAATCATTGAAATGTTTCCGTTTACGCCTTCACCTTTTTCATTACGGCAGGTTGTGTTTGGTTGTTTGTCTTTTCCACTGTCTCCTTTACGGTCTACCACAAATATATTGTCTTCACCGTCTATACAGAGATAGAAAGGAGAGGAGAAAGTACATGTGGCAAGGTCACCACCAACGGTGTTTATATTATTGTCCGGTGATGCAAGTCCTGCTACCGTACTAACACTGGTTTGTGTCTTGTATAGGAATTGGTCTGGTGCTTTGCCTATGTATTCTTGACCGTCGGGCGTTCTTCTTTCTACAAGAATATTCATCTCTCTTTTGAAGGTGAGTCCTTTGGGAACAAATGCATAGATTCTGCTACCGTTACTGCTGACTAATCCGGCAGGATGTCTGATCCCGTCTACATCTTCAAAATAGACTTTCATGCCAGTGGTGTCTGTACCGAAGTTGCGGCCTTCGATGATCATCGGAGTGGCTATACCTCCAGAATCAGGATAAAATTCTGTGATCTCAATAGGCTGGTTTGGGTTGAACCCGCTGCTTCCATTGATGTCGTCATCTGAACAGGAAGCTAACCACGCGAAAGCTGTAATGAACAGCGTCCAATAAACTCTTCTTTTTCGCATTGTTTTTCTGTGATAAAAGGTTAATAATTAGATTGGTTAAAAAAAAGTGATAGGGAAACCTACTCTTGTGTGTCTACTATGTGGGTAGAACTAGGGTATGCATACAAGGGGTATACGTTTGTTTTTGTATGTATGAGTAAGTTTGAAAATATATGGGTGTGTTTGACTGCTATTATTCATCTTCTTAAATTGGGGGTATTGAAGTTGATAATGAACTCAGAATACATATCATACCTATTCTGATCTGTGCTGAAATAAAAGTAAAAAATGAGATCAAATTCTCCGGTTTTGAAAGGCGGAGGGCTGTTGCTAAGAGTTTTCATAAATGTTAATTTAAGGTTATAATCATATTGATTAATTGGGGCTAAGTCGTAATAGGACTTGGTATTTTTATACCCCAAAGTATATTTTCTACTGTTTCCATAGGCTATTCAAAGGTTATTAAGTGCATGTACTATTCTAAGACGGTGTAAAGTTATTAATAAAATCGAAAAATACAATATCTTTTTTATTTTAATTATCAACAAACACCTTTTTTTTAGAATCTCAATTCTACTATATAGTTCATAAATTGTCATCCCAAGCATTCATCAACCAATTAATCAATTATATATAAGGCACTTATACGCACATATACCAAGTCCTATTACGACTTCTTCAAAATTATTCAATTTGGCATAAGATCTCTATTGCTCTCCAGGATGAAAAGTAATGCAATTAATTTAAATAATTAGGTCGATTTTTCCTTTGAAAATAATTAGAAGACTGTTCTTTTGAGTTTTTTCTACCTTATATATATTAGATTGTTCTACCCAAACTGTCAATCTCTTAAAGTAGTTTTTGAGCATCCGGAATCAGAATCTCTTTTCTGTGCAACTCGATTAAACCATTATCCTGTAGTTCATTCAGTGTTTTAGAAATATTTAATCGAGTATCATCCAGACAACGTGCCAAATCGTCCATCTTTACTTTGAAAGTCTTTTCCCCTTGCGGTTTTTCGCAATGTGACAGAAAGAAACGGATAATTTTGCTTTTTAAATCCAGCGTGGGTTCATCCCATAAACGGGAATAGAGATTTTGCGCCCGGTTGCTGACGATATTCATATAGTTGAGGCGGAAAATATCATATCTGAACAGATCACTGAGTACGAATGCTTTGCTGATGCAGACAGTATGCACTTCCGTATGTGCCACATAAGAAGAGGCATAGTTGGTATTCATACCGAATAAAGACTGAGGTTCTATCAGATAGGGAGCTTCGATTTGTTCGATGACCGTATAAATGTTTTCTTTTGCATTGGTGACAATAGAAATCTCACCTTTCAACAGAAAACAAAGCTGGGTACAGGGATTACCACTCTTTATGATGGTTTCCCCAGCTTTATGTTTGATAAAGTGCAGCTTGACTTTATCTAGAATACTAGTGAAATCTTCATGACAAAGCCCCTGAAATAAAGGTAATTGGAGCAAAGTATCGAACATTGTTTCCATACGTTGTAATCTCTTATTAATCGTACAAATTTACTCATAATACAACACTGCTATCCACATATCCCCTTTCTTTTT
>ENA-OVGB01003027-OVGB01003027.1-human-gut-metagenome-genome-assembly--contig:-NODE-3027-length-10927-cov-34.457873_pt1 | contig 10927 bp, 9 predicted proteins | sample MGYA00237767_ERZ505413 | MGnify/ENA primary metagenome ERZ505413 (study PRJEB26158, sample SAMN06016410) | human gut metagenome | biome: human gut; feature: ankylosing spondylitis patient; material...
GCATGGGCGCCCACCGCACATCGTAGGGGTTATACTGATAGAACTGGTGATACTTGCCCTGATAGAACGAGAAACCGTTGGGGTCGTTGAGCCAGCCCACATAAGGAGTCATGTGGTAAGCAGGGCGTTCCGCCGGGGAAATGGCTGCGCCGTGCTCGGCCTCGTAGGCACGGGCTTTTTGTAAAGTCAAATCGTTCATGGAATCCTCCAAAGGAAAGAATTCTTATGCGTAGTAAGCATCCAGATATTTCTGCATAATGCCCAGATAGTCGGACAGGCCGTAGTCTTCCAGCTTGCTCAGATATTCGTTCCACTCTGCATCCGTAGTGCCGTTCATGATCCAGTTGGCCTTCTGCGTATTCATGTAGGTCTGCAGATCTGCCTGCAGGTTAGAGACCTGCTCGGTGTCCTCGTTGCTCATAAAGACATTGGGATAGACATAATCGTTGTTCATATCCGGGGTGTAGATCTCCTTGATCCAGTCCAGACGATACTGTGCATCGTCCGGGCAGGTAACGTATACACCATAGTAATCATCCAGAACCGCCAGAGGTCCACTGACACACTGCGCTTCACGGACTTCCACGGGAGAAGCATCGCCCAGAGGAGCGTGCTTCAGCATGGGCTCGCCCTTATCGTTGGTGGACAGTTCAAAGATGTTAAAGCCTTCCGCATCGCCGTAAGTACCCCAGTTGTTCTGCGGAGACTGGAGGGGTGCGTACATCTGATCCAGCCATGCGCAAACCAGTGCGGGGTTCTCCGCCTTTGCGGTGACAACGCATCTGCCGCGGGCAAAGCCGCTGGTGAAAGAGCCGTTCTGCGGAGTGATATTGCGGGTATCGGCGGTCAGGGCAGGCAGCGGCTCCCAGTCGGTCAGGTTGTCAATGTTGGCAACATCCCAGCTGAAGCAGACACCATAGCGGCCAGCCTTGCCCTTGGAAACATAGGTGGACCACTCCTGCGTGAAGCACTCCGGGTCAATGAGCTTCTCGGCATACAGCTTGTGCAGCCAGTCCAGACCATCGCGGTAGCCCTGCTGGGTGGCGGCACAGATAACTTTCCGGTCGTTGGTAACGGCAATATGGCGGTCTTTGTCAGCATCGCCGTAGCCTTCGCCAAAGCCATTGATGAGGATGCTGGGGTCCTGATCGCCGTTGTTGACGATGCAGGACATGGGGATGATGTCGCCGTCAATGCCATACTCTGCCTTGATAGAAGCGGCGTTATCACGGAATGCCATCAGCACCTGCTCAAACTCGTCCACTGTGGTGGGCATCGACAGACCGAGGAAGTTCAGCCACTTGGTATTGATGAAGCTCATGTTGCCAATGGTCTGGATGGCGGTCTTTTCTGAGCCGAGCTGCTCGATCCAGGGCAGTGCCCAGATGTGGCCATCGCTGTCGGTGCACATGGTGCGGTACTCCGGGTACTGCTCAAAGACCTTCTGGAGATAAGGCATATTGTTGTCAATGTAGTCTTCCAGATTGAGGATGACACCCTGATCTGCGTAGCGCAGCAGATTGCTGTCGGTAAAATCAGCAGTAAAAACAAAATCCGTCAGGGTGTTGGGGTTGGACATATTCAGGGTGATCTTATCGCTCCACTGGTCGGACTGGATGGCGGTCCAGTCGATGTGCACATTGGTCTGCTCTTCCAGACGCTTGAAGATGGTGCGGTTGTTCGGCTCGGGTTCGCTGCCCACAGGGAAGCTGGTCATACCGGTAAAGGTGACCTTTTCAGACAGCGGAAATGTAACGGCACCGGTCACGTCCACAGCTGCGGCAGCAGAATTACCGCTGCCGGTGGATTTGCCGCCGCCACAGGCAGACAGAGCAGCGGCAGAGCCCGCCAGAGCGCAGACCTTGAGGAAGTTGCGGCGAGAGATCAGCTTTTTCATGGTATTTTCTCCTTTTTTATGTTTCTTTTTTCGTGTAACAGATGAGCGTACCCGCTTATAAAATTCTGGAATATCCTCAGCCTTTAATGGAACCAGCCATGATGCCGGCATCAAAATACTTCTGGAAGAAGGGATACATCACCAGCAGCGGCAGACTGGAAATAATAATGGTTGCATATTTGAGCAGCTCTGCCATCTTGGCACGTTCGGCAGTGCTCTGGATATCTGCGATCATGCCGGATTCCGGCTGGCTCTGGATCAGGATGGAACGCAGCACCAGCTGCAGCGGCTGCTTCGATGCGCTGTTCAGGTAGATCATGGCGTCAAAGTAGCTGTTCCACATTGCCACGAACTGCCACAGGGCCAGAACTGCCACCACCGGCATACAGACGGGCAGCAGGATCTTGAAGAAGTAAAGCATCTCGCTGGCTCCATCCACATCCGCAGCTTCGCGCAGCTCACGCGGGATGCCTTGATAATAGGTACGGGCAATGATCATGTTCCACACGCTGAATGCTCCCGGCAGAATGACCGCCCACATGGAATCCAGCAGACCCAGATTGTTGATGAGCAGGTAGGTGGGGATCAGACCGCCGCTGAAAAACATCGTGATCACAAACAAGGTGTTGAAGATTGCTTTGCCTTTGAAGTCCGGCAGCGACATGGGATAAGCGGCAAGCATCGTCACAGCTACCGAGATGATGGTGAAGATGATCGAGTAAAGTACTGCGTTCTTGAAGCCGACCCAGATCTGCTTGTCCGAAACGACACGCTGGTAAGCATCCAGACTCCACTTGCTGAAATCAAAGGAGATGCCCTTGTTTTGCAGAGTGACCGGGTCCATAAAGGACGCGATGACGATGTAGATCATCGGAACGATGATCGCCAGCAGGAACAAGCCCAGAAGTGCGTAGCCGCAGTACAGGATGATCTTATCTTGTCTGGTGTAGAGGGCCATTTTTGATTTTTTCTGTTTTGCCATGGTAAACCCCTCCTTACAAGCCCTTGCCATCGTTCATTTTGGCAACGACCTTGTTCACTGCGATCAGCAGGATGACGTTGACAACGGTGTTGAACAGACCGACTGCCGTGGAAAAGCTGTAATCGCCGTCCAACAGGCCCTTTTTATAAACGTACGTTGCAATGATCTCGGCAGTGTTCAGGTTCAGGTCAGTTTGCAGGGCATAGGCTTTTTCAAAACCGATGCTCATGATGTTGCCTGCCTGCAGGATGAACTGAATAACGACCATATCCTTAATGGCGGGCCACTCCACCGTCATGATCTGCTGGATCAGGTTTGCGCCGTCGATCATCGCAGCTTCCTTCAGATCTTTGCTGGCGTTAGAAAGGGATGCGGTGTACATGATGGATGCCCAGCCGGCACCCTGCCAGATGCCGCTGATGATGTAGATGGGGCGGAACGCTTCCGGCAGCGTCATGAAGTTGATGCTGGTGTGAAGCAGGCCGTTCACCGGACCGGTGACACTCAGCAGCACCCGGACGATACCGCACAGCACGATGACCGAGATGAAGTTGGGCATATACAGCACCAGCTGCACCTTCTGCTTGATCTTCTTGCTCTCGATACGGTTGAGCAGGAATGCCAGCAGGATGGGGATCGGGAAGCCCCACAGCAGACCGTAGACGCTCAGCTTCAGGGTGTTGATCAGATAGCGCTGGAAGTCCGGCGAGGACATGAAGCGGGTAAAGTTTTTGAAGCCTACCCACTCGCTGCCCCAGATGCCCTTGAAGGGATTGTACTTCTGGAACGCGATCAGCACACCGCCCATGGGAGCGTACTTGAACACCAGCGTCAGCACCACGGCAGGCAGCAGGAACAACAGGTAAAGCTGCCAATGCCGTTTGATGTAGACCCATGTGTTGTGCAGCTTGCGTTCTGCTGTCAGCACAGCCGTTTCCGGCGAGGCCATCTTTGCTTTCATGAATCATTCTCCTCCTTTTGATTTGTACTTTACATTTGCACCTTTGAATTTTACGTTTTTTCATTTCGATTGTGCAAATGTAAAATTCTCTAATTCATTTATACCACGCATACAAGCGAATGTCAACGATAATTCATGGTATACATCAAAAATTATTGTGGATTTGTACAGATGCACAAATCCGAACGTGCGCAAATATGCAAAATGATGATTTGCATTTTTACGTTTGACTAATTTGTGCATTTGCACTATACTGGAGGCATAAAGAATAAGATCCGTCACCAGACTTTATCTATAAAAGAAAGAACATCCGCCCCTATACTATAAGGAAAGAGGTTGACTTATGGCAACCAAAGTCACCATTCAGGATATTGCAAACGAACTGCAGCTTTCCCGCAACACAGTTTCAAAGGCCATCAACAACACCGGTGTGCTGGCAGATGCCACACGGGAGAAGATCCTGCGCAAAGCCGCCGAAATGGGCTATAAGCAGTTTGCCTATCTGCCGCTGTTTCAGGAAGACGCTGCAAAAGCAGCAGAGCCTTTCCTTCTGCCGAGTGACAAACGGGAGATCGCCATGCTGACGACCCAGTTTCTGAGCAGCTCTCACTTTTCCTCCATGATGCTGGATCGTTTCCAGTCGGAAATCGATCATCTGCACAGCGGCATGACCATTCATCGCATTTCTCCCATAGAGCTGAAAGAGAAAAAACTTCCATCTTCTCTCAACATCCAGCGCACAGCCGGCATCATCTGCTTTGAAGTATTCGACTATGACTACGCACAGATGCTGTGCGATCTGGATGTTCCGCTGCTGTTTGTAGACACCCCTGTGATGGATATGCGTCCTCCTCTTAAAGCTGACCGCCTTTATATGGAAAACCGCATTGAGATCCAGAATGCGGTGGCCCACATGGTCCAGCGCGGCAAAAAACGCATCAGCTTTGCGGGGGATAAAAACCACTGTCAGTCCTTCTTTGAGCGTTATATGGCTTATAAGGATGCAGTGGAGTACTTTGGTCTGACAGAAGGCCTGAGCACCTGTGCGATGCCATCTGGACAGCAGAACTATCCGGCAACCCTGTACGAAACCATACGTCGGTTTAAAACGATGCCGGATGCCTTTGTCTGCGCCAATGACTTTGTTGCCATGGATCTGGTCAAGGCATTGAATGAGCTGGGGTATTCGGTTCCCGATGATATCTGGGTCTGCGGCTTCGATGACAGTCAGGAGGCTTCCTACTTTGTCCCCCGTCTGACTTCGATCCATATCCATGAACAGATCATGGGCTACACCGCTGCCAATCTGCTTATGACCCGCATCGAAGAGCCATCGCTGAACTATCGCACCGTCTATACGGAAACCAACCTGATCCTGCGCGAATCCACAGGAGATTGAGCGAAAGGAGAACCCCCATGCGTGACCTGTGCAATACGGACAAGCCGCTGTTTGCTGTGCTGACGAAATTGACTTACAGTGCTTACCTGAACATCTTATGGCTCGTGTGCAGCCTGCCCATCGTTACCATAGGGGCTTCTACGACCGCATTGTTCTACGTCACACTCAAAATGGCGGAAGATCGGGACGATGGTCTGACCCGGATGTTTTTTAAGGCGTTCCGGGAAAATTTTAAGCCTGCCACAAAACTCTGGCTTATCCTGCTGGCAGTCGGCAGTTTCCTGGCTGCGGATGGCTTTGTGCTGCGCCGAATGTGGAGCGAAAACATTTTCTGGACGCTGCTCACTGCAGTGCTTATTGGTGCGGCAGTTCTGTACGGCATCGTTCTGCTGTATGCCTTTCCTCTGCTGGCACGGTTTGAAAACACCACCTTCGGCATCCTGAAAACAGCGCTTCTCGTGGGTGTCCGGTATCTGTTTTGCACCCTGCTGATGGCGGCGATCTATGGCATCATGGGGTACGTCATAGTGTTTGTGTTCACGCCTGCATTCCTGCTGGGCATGGGCTTCTGCGCCATGCTCTGCTCCTTTCTGATGCTTCGGATCCTCTATCTGATCGGTGGAGACCCTGATGCAGTACACGAGGAATACGACCATGACAAAAACTGACCGGGATACGCTCCGCTCCCTCCATGGGCGCAAAAAGTGGGAGCACATCTGGGCATATTACAAGCTGCCCATTGCGATCGTGCTCATCGTCGTCTATATCCTCGGGTATGCAGCCTACCGCCATGTGACGAAAAAAGAGGATGTGCTTTACCTTGGTCTGGTAAATATCACTGCCGGGTCTGATCTGACGGAACAGCTTACCACCGGCTTTGCCGAGGCGCAGGGTCTGACCAAAAAGCAACAGGTCGATCTGCTGTCCGGCTTGCTGCTCAGCGAAAGCGACCGCGCAGAGGAGCAGTATGTATATGCTTCGGAGATGAAGCTGCTGGGTGCAGTCAGTGCCCAGCGGTTAGATGTTGTTCTGATGGACGAATATGCACGGGACCGACTGTTGGCAGATGATTATTTTCTCGATCTGCGGACACTGGATGCGTCTTTCCATGCACTGTCGGGTTTGAACGCCGGTGGGACCGTGCTGGATATTTCGGACACGCCGTTTGTCAGGCAGGCAGGTTTTTCTGGCAAGGTCTATCTTGGGGTGGTGCAGAATGCACCGCACCCGGAGCGTGCAGCCGCTTACATTCATTATCTGTTCCAGCGGTGATCGTTGGGTTTCACATCAAGAATAAGGAGAAGTATCATGGACATTTTAACGATTGGTGAAGTTTTGATCGACCTGACCCAGACCGGCAAGGATGCGCGCGGCATTCCTCAGTTTGCCTCAAACCCCGGCGGTGCCCCGGCAAATCTGGCTGTGGCTGCTTCCAGACTGGGCGCACAGACCGCCTTTATCGGCAAGGTGGGTGCGGATGCCTTTGGCCGCTACCTGAAAGAGGTTCTGGCAGAGAACAAGGTGGACGTTTCCGGCATGGCGGTGGATGCAGACCACCCCACCACCATGGCTGTTGTTTCGGTGGATGCCACCGGCGAGCGGGATTTCAGCTTCTACCGCAGCGCCAACGCTGACGTGATGCTGTGCAAAGAGGACATTTCGGACGAGGCTCTGAAAGCTGCCAAAATCGTCCACTTCGGTTCTGTCAGCCTGACCGCCGACCCCTCCCGCACTGCCACACTGGATGCCGCCGCCCGCGCCAAAAAGATGGGTGCTGTCATTACTTATGACCCGAACTACCGTGCAAACCTCTGGAAGAACAAAGAGGAAGCCATTGCCCAGATGAAAGCTCCCCTGCCACTGGTGGATATTCTGAAAGTGTCCGATGAAGAGCTGCCTCTGCTCACCGGCACCACTGATTGCGAAAGCGGCACAGCACAGCTGGCACAGAATGGCATCCGGCTGATTTTCGTCACCTTGGGTGCAAACGGCGTATTCTACCGTTTTGGGGACAAGACCGGTCATGTGGCTGGTGTTCCCTGCAAGGTGGGCGACACCAACGGCGCAGGCGACACCTTCTTTGGAGCAGCTCTGTCCAAGCTCTGCAAAGAGGATCTGGACACCCTGACTGTGGACAAGCTGGAAGGCATTCTGGCCTTTGCCAACAAGGCAGCCAGCATTACCACCAGCCGCCACGGTGCCATCCCCGCCATGCCCACCCTTGCAGAAGTGGAGGGCTGAACCATGGCAACGAAACAGGAATTTGCGTCCCGGTTTGCCAAGCACAAGGACGAGCTGGAATGGTTGTTCATGGAACTGTACCACAACCGGGAAGGGCTGGAGGTTCTGGAGCGGGAGATGGCAGAAGCCTACAACGCCCGCAGCGCCGAGCTGAAAGCGCTGGATAAGGCACGCTCTGCCGACCCGGACTGGTACAAGCGTGGCAATATGTTCGGCATGACCATGTACACCGACCTCTTTGCCGGGAACTTGAAAGAGCTGGCAAAGAAGCTGCCCTACCTCAAAGAGCAGAAGCTGACCTATCTGCACCTGATGCCCCTGCTGCAGATGCCCCATCCCCACAACGATGGCGGCTATGCGGTGGAGGATTTCGACACCGTAGACCCTGCCCTTGGCACCAACAAGGATCTGGAAGATCTGACCCGTGAACTGCGCAAGGCGGGCATCAGCCAGATGCGCGTCTACGTCTCGGCCGACAACATCTGGACCCTGACGGGTTACAGCGGTCCCGACCCCGAGGTATCGACCCGCAACTCGGTGCTGACGCCCGGATTCGACTGGTCGGCATATCCCCGCGCATTCGGCTTCACGGCCGGCGTAAACCTCACATTCTAACGGTTTAAACGCAACATTACGCCATGAAAATCAAAAGTATATTGAAACTGGGAACGCTGGCGCTGCTCACCGCCGCCCTTCCGGCGTGCAGCTTCCTCGACACCGATCCGCAGATCATCCCCGACGACGGCTACTACAACAGCGAACAAAAGCTGATCTACGGTCTGGCGGGCGTCTACGGCGTGCTGAACAGCGAAGCGCTCTACGGCAACTACTACTCGCTGCAAATCGCCAACGCCGACGACCTCTGCTACTTCAACAACTACAACAACAGCGAATCGCGTCCCGACCGCTACAACCACAGCGCCGGCACGGCGGCGATCTACGACACCTGGTCGAAGCTCTACGAAGGCATCAAGAACGCCAACCGCTACATCGAGGCCGTCGAAAAGACGGAGATCGACCCCGAGAAACTTTCGGTGGACATCGGGCTTTACATCGCCGAAGCGCGGTTCCTGCGCGCCTACTACCACTTCCTGCTGGCGCAGGCGTGGGGCGATGTGCCCCTGCGCGTCAAGGCGACCACCTCGCCCAACCCCAACGACGTGCAGATGGCCGCAACGCCGCAGGAGCAGGTGCTCAAATGGTGCGCCGACGAGATCGAAGCCACGATTCCCGACCTCTACGAGCCCATCGACAACACCCCCTCGCGCGTCAGCCAGACCGTCGCCCAGGGCATTCTGGCCCGCGTCTATCTCTTCATGGCCGGCGAGAGCGTCAAGCAGATCGACGGACTGGATAAAAAGGAGATGTACCGCCGCGCCGCCTACTGGGCCAACGAGGTGATCGCCTCGCACAAGCACGACCTGAACGAGAGCTACGAGGAGATCTTCATCAACATGATTCGCGACCAGTACGACACGCAGTTCCACGAATCAATGTGGGAGGCCGAATTCCTCGGCGACCGCACCAGCGCGACCGACTGGACGAACGGCCGCATCGGCGACCTGATCGGCCTGCGGTCGCAGTCGGGAACGACCAACTACTCGGAGTGGGCCTGCAACTACTCCTACGGCTACTACAACGGCTCCTACACCCTCTGGCAGCTCTACTGGGAGAACGACCGCACGGCAGACGAAACGGCCAGCGCCACGGTCATCGACAAGCGGCTGACTTGGAACCTGCCGGGCTACAACTACCGCGGAATGAACAACCAGAAAATCTCGTACAAGAACAAGGCGGGCGAGACCGTGACGCGCTACTTGCAACAGACGCAGAGCATGTTCAAGACGCCGTGGGTCTACAACAACAATTTCGCCATGCCCGACATCGAGGGGCTGGACCAGACGATCGAGGACGCGTTTGACCCCGCCGATCTGGTTTACGACCCGACGGTGATGTGCGCCGTCCGCAACGCCGGCAAATGGCGCCGCGAGACGGTCTACGAGAAACAGATGTCGGCCAAGAGCCTCTACACGACGATCAACTTTCCGATCCTTCGCTACGCCGACGTGCTGCTGATGTACGCCGAGGCGATCAACGAATACGCCGGGGCGCCGGACGACCAGGCCAAGGAGGCCATCCGGGAAATCCGCAAACGCGCGGGCGTCAAGACCGACGAGAGCCTGCTGGGCGACTACCGTTCGTTCCGTGACCTGGTGCGCAACGAGCGCGGACGCGAACTGGCTTTCGAGGGGCTTCGCAAGTGGGACCTGATCCGCTGGGGCACGTTCGTCGAGAAGATGCACAACGCCGGGACCAACCAGCCGACGGAGAACAAGTACCGCAACGTCAGCTATACGAACTATGCGTCGGCGAACTACGCCAACGTGACGGCACGCCACATCTACCTCCCGATTCCGACCAAGGAGCTGGCGGTGAACCACGCGCTCCGACAGAACCCCTTATGGTAAAACGCTTAATTGCAGAGCATACGATGAATACGAAACGAATCACATACCTCGCGGCGACGCTGGCCCTCGCAACCGCGGCAGCCTCGTGCGAACACGAAGAGATCTACGAGCCGCTGGAGTTCTCGGTGCAGCTGGCGCCGACGAACACCTACCGCACGGGCGACCCGGTGGTCTTCAACTTCAGCGGCAACGCCGACTTCATCACCGTCTGGACGGGCGACACGGGACACGAGTACAAGCACCGCAACCGCACGAAGGTCGACATCGCCGACATCGAGTCGTGCGAACTGGAGATCGAGATCAGCCAGCAGTACGGCACGCTGAACAACCTCGTCCTGTTTGCGGGCAACAAATTCGCGGGGCTGAACGGCAGCGACGCCGCCACCGACCGCCCCGTGGTCGAAGCCATCGCGGCGAACGACTGCGCCGACTGGACCAAACTGGAGTTCACGCCGAACAACGCGAACAAGTTCAAAACCTACACCTACGACATCACCCGATTCGCCGACCGTTTTTCGTGGGGCATGCACCTTTTCTATCCGGACCCCAAGACTACGATGCGCACCTATCGGATCAATCCGAAGATCACGGTCAAGTTCAAGGGCCACGACACGCAGGTCTACAACTACCCGGACATGGAGTTCGTCCCCTTCTCGCTGGCTTCGCAGCACGCCGACAACCCCTATATCCATAATGTATCGGGCAACGGCAACCTGAAATTCCAGGGCCGGCCGGGAGCGAACAACACTGCCAATATCGTCTTCCAGGGCTTCAGCGCCGGGGCTTTCCCCGAGATCGACCAGTGGGCCTTCATGCAGCCCGTCGCGCTCAACACGATCTCGCCCGACACGGGCCTGAACATCAAGGGCGTGACCGACGACCTGCCGAGCTACTCGTACACCTACACCGAGCCGGGGACCTACACGGTGGACCCGCTGGTGAATGCGGGCTGCGCTATCCCGGAAATGGTGGTGCAGTC
>ENA-OVGB01003032-OVGB01003032.1-human-gut-metagenome-genome-assembly--contig:-NODE-3032-length-10909-cov-2.895799_pt1 | contig 10909 bp, 7 predicted proteins | sample MGYA00237767_ERZ505413 | MGnify/ENA primary metagenome ERZ505413 (study PRJEB26158, sample SAMN06016410) | human gut metagenome | biome: human gut; feature: ankylosing spondylitis patient; material...
TGATTCAAGAAGGCTTCCCGGAAAATCGTATCCGGGTCAAAGCGCGGGTCAAACGCCAGCGCTTTCAGGCTTTCCCGTCCAACGACGGTGTTCGTGCCGAGACAGTCGTTGCAGCGATAGCCGCAGTCCGGGCAGACGCAGCCCAGATGGTCGCTTTCTGCCTGAATCATGTAGGTGCCGCATTCCTTGCAGGAACAGCGCATTGAATTTCAGTTCCTTTCTTGCTTTTCGTCCGCCCAAATCACCGTGCCGCCGAGGTCTTGCACCACGCGCGCCACTTTTCGCAGCGTTTTCGCCGTATCCTCCCCGCCCAGTGACAGCAGGCGCAGGTCGATGCGTTCGCCGCGTTCGTCCAGCACATCATAGAGCGCGTCCGCATTGCCGCCGTAGTAGTCCGGCAGACGGAGCAGCGTTTTCAGCATCCGGTGGACGGCTTTCCCGTCCGAGAACTGCCGCCCGTCAATCGTCAGAACGTGCATCAATTGGCGCTCACCGTGCCCTTTTCGCCGTCCACAGTCACGACTGCGCCGGATTTGAGGATATTCGTGGCGTTCTTCGCGCCGATGATGACCGGGATGTCCAGCGACATGCCCGCAATCGCGCCGTGTCCCTCCGGGTTGTCGTCCTCCAGCACAATCGCGGAGGATTTGCGCAGCATGGAGAACATCTCGCGCGTCGTCTGATGGCAGACAATCACGTCGCCGGTGTTGAAGTTTTTCGCGTCCTTTTCCAGATTGCGGATGACACACAGCGGTGCAACCACCTTGCCGCCATGCAGCCCCAGTCCGCGCGACAGCAAATGCCCGACGACATGCACCTTCATCAGGTTTGTCGTGCCGGAAATGCCCAGCGGAACGCCCGCCGTCAGCACAACCAGTTCGCCATCATGCACCAGCCCGTTCTGCACGGCAGCATCCACTGCGTGTTCAAACAGGTCGTCGGTGTTGCTTTCCTCGGCAATCATCAGCGGCACCGTGCCCCACGAAAGCGCAAGCTGGCGCCAGACGTGCTTTTCCGTCGTGCAGCCGACAATGACGCACGCGGGGCGGTAGCGGCTGAGGATTCGCGCCGTCGAGCCGGACTTGGTGACGGTGATAATTGCGCTGGCGTTGAGGTCGTGCGCGGAAGTGACCGTCGCGTGGCTGATAGCGTTCGTGACGTCAGTCGAGGCGGACGCGTCGCGGGAGAAGCGGCGGATGTAGTCCATATCGGCTTCCGCGCGCAGGGCGATGCGCACCATCGTCTCCACTGCCTCCACCGGATACGCACCAACCGCCGATTCGCCGGAGAGCATGATGGCGCTCGTGCCGTCATAGACGGCATTGGCGACGTCGGCGATCTCGGCGCGGGTGGGGCGGATGTTGTGCGTCATGCTCTCGAGCATCTCGGTCGCGGTGATGACGCGCTTGCCGAGCAGGCGGCACTTGCCGATGAGCTCCTTCTGGATGCTCGGCAGCTCCTCATACGGCACCTCGACGCCCATGTCGCCGCGGGCGATCATGATGCCGGTGCACTCGGTGAAGATGTCCTCGATGTTGTCGATGCCGGGCTGATTTTCGATCTTGGCGATGACGGAGATGTCCCCGCCGCCGTGCGCGCGCAGGAAGCCGTTGAGATCGACCAGATCCTGCCTGCGCGACACGAAGGATGCGGCCACGAAGTCCACGTCGTTTTCGATGCCGAAGAGCAGGTCGCGCTTGTCCTGCTCGCTCAGAAACGTCTGCTTGAGCACCTTGTTCGGAAAGCTCATGCTCTTGCGGTCCGAGAGCACGCCGCCGGCCGTGACGCGGCAGACGACGTCCGTGTCGGTCGTGGCGGTGACGGTCAGCGCGATGAGCCCGTCGTTGACGAGCACGGTGTCGCCCGGCTCGAGATCCTGCGCGAGGCCGGCATAGCTCACGGATACGCGCTCGGCATTGCCGGTGACGGGCTCGGTCGTGAACGTGAACGTGTCGCCGCTGTGCAGCTCGATCTTCCCGTTTTCAAACGTGCCGATGCGGTACTCGGGGCCCTTCGTGTCGAGCATGATGGCGATGGGCAGGTCGAGCTCCGCGCGCAGCTTCTTGATGCGGTCGATGCGCACCTGGTGCTCGGCGTGCGTGCCGTGGGAAAAGTTCAGGCGCGCGACGTTCATGCCCGCGAGCATCATGGCGCGCAGCGTCTCCTCGCTGTCGCACGCGGGGCCGATGGTGCAGACGATCTTCGTTTTTCTCATATTCCGACTCCCTCTCTGAATCCTGCGGTTTACTTTTTCTTCTTGCCGAACCAGCGGCGCTCCTTGCGGTTGCGGCCCTCAGGCTCGTCATCGGCCGTGGTGATGTTCCGGGCGGCCTCGGCCACGGCGTCGGCGTCAAAGTCCACGCCCATCTCGGCCGCGGTATTGCGCATCTGCTCAAAGAAATCGAGCTGGGCCTTGAGCGTCTGGAGCATCTCGCGCGTGAGCGCAAGACCGCTGCCGACGCCGGGGTCGATGATGATGCCGGTGTCGTTCGAGGAGAGCACGAGCGGGGCGTAGTCCTTCACGCCGAGCTCGACGCTGCCCATGTTGCGCCACTGCAGCAGACGCGCGCGGTCGGTGAAGGCGCAGAAGAACGTGCGCCCGTCGTCGGTGCGCACCTTGCCGAACTGCAGGTGCTGCTGACCGTCGGCCGGGGCAGCTTCGCCCTCGGGCCGCTGGGCGGGGAAGAACAGCGGCGCCGCGATCATGGTCGCGGCCAGGCGCTGGAAGTTCTCCTTCGAGGCGTTGATCTTGCACGCGTCGAGCGCGTCGCGCAGCTCCTCGGCCAGCTCGGCGCGTATGGCCTGCTCGGGCGTGCGCTCGCTGAGCTCGATGTGGAAATCGGGGTAGGCCACGCGCAGCATGTCCAGCGCGGTGCTCAGGCCCTGCACGTCCTCGTCGGGGCGGTTGTTGGCGGCCACGACGAACAGGCGCGGGCGGTGATTGGCGCTGCGGTCGACGATGCCGGAGGCGTAGAGCTCCTCGAGCTTCGTCTGCACGCACAGGGCGATGCAGTTGGGCGTCTCGCTCGTGGCGGTCACGGCAATGGCGTAGGTCTCGTCGCCGTCCTGCACGGGCATTTTTGCCGCCTCGAGAATGTGCGGGCGGCCAAGGGCATAGGCGGCTTCGGCCTTGTGCTGCTCGCGCTCGGCGTCGGTCATGTCCTCGATGTTGTCCGGCTCCGTGTAGGCGCCGGCGGCCAGCAGCTCGCTGATGGCCTTGCGGCGGATGTCCTGAATGCCGAGCAGCTGCATGGCGCGCGAGCGGTCGGCGGCGACGTGGTCGTACAGATCATTAAAATTACTCATATGTTTCCCTTCCCGGGGCTCGGGGCGCCCCTTGGTTTTCTTTGCCGCCATTATAACACACCCCGCGCCAAATGCAAAGCGCCGATTCGCCGCGGCAGATTGCACAAACATTGCCGCGGGGCGCAAAAAATTTTCTTGCCGCAGAGCACCGGTTTCTCTTTGCAAGCGGCAAAAATGTTGCTATAATGATTTTGTATGGAAACTTGGGTTTCTGCGCCTGTGCGCAGGACGCGGAAATTTTCAAAAAGAGAGGAAGTTACGATATGATTCCACACGGCAAAGAGATCAAGGTGTTCACCGGCTCGTCCAACCCCGACCTGGCGGACATGATCTGCAAGAACCTCGGCATCTCCCTGGGCAAGAGCACGGTCACGGCGTTTGCCGACGGCGAGTGCTCCATCTCCATCAACGAGCCCGTCCGCGGCGTGGATGTGTTCATCGTGCAGAGCACCTGCAAGCCGGTCAATGACAGCCTCATGGAGCTGCTCATCATGATCGACGCCTGCAAGCGCGCCTCCGCAGGCCGCATCACCGCCGTCATGCCCTATTTCGGCTATGCCCGGCAGGATCGCAAGGCCAAGGGCCGCGACCCCATCTCGGCGAAGCTCGTCGCCAACATGATCGAGGCCGCCGGTGCCGACCGCGTGCTCACCATGGATCTCCATGCCGCCCAGATCCAGGGCTTTTTCGACATTCCCGTGGACAATCTGCATGCCGTGCCGATCTTCGTGAAATACTTCATGGAGAAGTTCGAGCATCCGGAAGAGATGGTCGTCGTCTCGCCGGACGTCGGCTCCGTCGCCCGCAGCCGTTCCTTCGCCAACAAGATGGGCATGGGCCTTGCCATCGTCGATAAGCGCCGCGAAAAGGCCAACCAGTGCGAGGTCATGAACGTCATCGGCGATGTCCGCGGCAAGAGCTGCATCCTCTATGATGATATGGTCGACACCGCCGGTTCCCGCCAAGGCCATCGTCGAGATCGGCGGCGCGAAGGAAGTCTATGCCTGCGCGTCCCACGGCGTCCTCTCCGGCCCGGCCAACGACCGCATTGAGGCCAGCCCCATCAAGGAGCTCGCCCTGCTGAATACCATCCCCCCGCTGGAAGGCGCCTGCAAGAAGATCAAGTATCTCGACGTGGCCCCGGTTTTCGCCGACGCCATCCAGAGAATTTACGAAGAAAACTCCATGTCCGCTCTGTTCTGATATGATATTGTTCCCATCCGCCGGGTGCGACTGGCTCGTTGTTGGCCTCGGCAATCCGGGCGGCGAGTATCAAAATACGCGCCACAACGCCGGATTCATGGCCGTCGACCGCATTGCAGACGCACTCGGCGTCCGCATCACGAAGATCAAATACAAGGCGCTCTGCGCCACGGCGAACTACCGTGGGCAAAAGCTCCTGCTCCTGAAGCCGGAGACGTTTATGAACGCCTCCGGCCTCGCCGTCGAGGCGGCGGCGCACTTTTATAAGATCCCGCCGGAGCGCGTGCTCGTCCTGTTTGACGACATCTCGCTCCCCGTCGGCAAGATCCGCGTCCGCAAGTCCGGCTCCGCCGGAGGCCACAACGGCATCAAGTCCATCATCGCAATGCTCCATTCGGAGGATTTCCCGCGCGTCAAGATCGGCGTCGGCGCGAAGCCGCACCCCGATTATGACCTGGCCGACTGGGTGCTCTCCAGCTTTTCAAAGACCGAGCAGCCGGAGCTGGATCGGGCGCTCGACAATGCGCGCGACGCCGCGCTCTGCATCCTCACCGATGGATGCGAAAAGGCGGCTGCATCATTCAATGGTAAGTAATTGAAAATCGACCGGCTTCGACAGGTAGGGGGTAATGCTTCTACCTGCGTTGCCTGTTGCACGGAAAACCTGTTTAACCCTGTTTTGGAGGTGTCATCCATGAACGTCCTGCTCTCCCTGCTGCACAGCAGCCCAGAATATGAATCGCTGCGCGCCATGCTCGACGCGGGGCAGACCGCCGCCGTTTCTGGCGTCAGCCAGATCGCCCGCGCGCACTGGATCGCCGCGCTGCACGAAGATACAGGCCGCCCCGTCGTCGCCGTCTGCCAGGACGAGATGGCCGCCTCCCGCCTCGCCGCCGAGCTGACGGCCTTTCTCGGCCAGCCGCCGGTGACGCTTCCGTCGCGCGAGCTGACGTTTCTCGATGCGGCGGGCGTCTCCCGCGAGTGGGAGCAGCGGCGGCTGCGCATCCTCTACGACCTCTCGGCGGGCAGGATTCCTGTCCTCGTCACGACGCTCGAAGCGCTCCAGCTCCGCACAATTCCGAAATCGACGCTCTACGCCGCCTCCATCCGCCTGACGGCGGGCGGCAGTTATGACCTCGACAAGCTGACCGAACAGCTCACCGCCGCCGGCTATACCCGCGCGAGCCTCGTCGAGGGCGCGGGACAGTTCGCGCTGCGCGGCGGCATTCTCGACGTCTTTTCGCCCGCGCACGATCAACCCGTCCGCGCCGAGTTCTTCGGCGATGAGCTGGACGCGATGGGCTTTTTTGATCCCGTCACCCAGCGCCGCACCGAAAACTGTGACGAAGCCCTCCTCCTGCCGACGCAGGAGGCGCTGCCCGGCCTGCATCCAGGCGGCCTCTCCGGACTCTGCGCCGACTTGCAGGCGCACATCGTCCGGCAGAACCGCCGCAAAACGCCGAATCAGGCGCTCATCAAAACGCTGGAAGCCGACTGTGAAAAGCTGGAAAACGGCGTCAGCTTTTCCGCAGCGGACCGCTATCTGGCCCTGATTTATCCGCAATTTGCCTGCGCGGCGGACTATCTTTCGCAGGACGCCGCCGTCTTCTTCTGCGACCATGGCAATTTGCAGCGCGGCGCGCGGGCGCGCAGCGAGGAATTCGGTCAGACGCTCGACGTCCTGCTCTCGTCCGGCACGCTTGCGGGCGAACTCTGCGAATTTCAGGCGGAATACGAGCCTCTGCTCGGCCAGTTCGCCGGACGCGGCACAGTCTACTTCGACAGCTTCCTCGCGGCGCGCTACCCGGAGACGCTCCCGCCGCAGAAGCTTCTCTCCATCACCGCGCGGCAGCTGCCGGGCTACGGCGGCAGCCTCGATACTGCGGTTTCCGACCTCAAGCACTATGTGAAAAACGAATACGGCTGCCTCGTCCTCTGCGGCGGCAAACGCCGCGGCGAGATCTTGAAAGAGATGCTGGGCGAGGGCGGCGTGAACGCGCTGCTGGCCTTCCCGCTGACGAAAGCGCCGCAGCAGGGGCAGATCCTGATTACCGACGGTTCGCTCCCCGCGGGACTCGAATATCCCGACCTGCACTGGGCCATCCTGACAGAGGGGCAGCTTTTGGCCCGGCGCGAACAGAAGCCCGCCGCCAAGCGCAAAAAAGCCGCCACGAACCGCAAAAAGCTCGAATCCTTCACCGATCTCACGCCCGGCGATCTCGTCGTCCACGAGCACCACGGCATTGGCCGCTACGTCGGCATGGAGCAGATGAAGGTCGGCGGCGTGGTCAAGGACTACGTCAAGATCGCTTATCAGGGCAGCGACGCGCTCTATGTTCCGGCCACGCAGCTCGACCTTGTCAGCAAGTATATCGGCTCCGGCGGTGAGGACGCGCCCGTCCGCCTCAACAAACTCGGCGGCGACCAATGGCAGAAGGCAAAGGCCCGCGCCAAGGCTGCGGCCAAGGATCTTGCCAAAGGACTCATTCAGCTCTATGCCGCGCGCAAGCGCCTGCCCGGCTTCGCCTTCGCGGCGGATTCGCCGTGGCAGAAGGAGTTTGAAGAGAGCTTCCCCTACGCCGAGACCGACGACCAGCTCCGCTGCATCGCCGAGATCAAGCGGGATATGGAATCCCCCTCCCCGATGGAGCGTCTGCTCTGCGGCGACGTGGGCTTCGGCAAGACAGAGGTCGCCCTCCGCGCCGCGATGAAGTGCATTTTGGACGGCAAACAGGTGGCGATCTTGGTGCCGACGACCGTTCTGGCCCAGCAGCACTATTTAACCGCCGTCCGCCGCTTCGCGTCGTTCCCGGTCACGATCGACGTCCTCTCCCGCTTCCGCACGGCGCAGCAGCAGAAAAAGACGCTCTACGACCTGTCCGCAGGCAAGATCGACCTCATCATCGGCACGCACAAGCTGCTGCAAAAATCGGTGCAGTTCAAGGATCTCGGCCTTCTGATCATCGACGAGGAGCAGCGCTTCGGCGTGACGCACAAGGAGCGGCTGAAGGAACTTTCGCGCGGCGTCGACGTCTTAACCTTATCCGCAACGCCCATCCCGCGCACGCTCAATATGGCCCTCTCGGGTCTGCGCGATATGTCCACGATCGAAGAGCCGCCGCAGGATCGCTATCCCGTGCAGACGTTTGTCCTCGAGCACAACGATCAGGTCGTCCTCGAGGCCATCCGGCGGGAGCTTGCGCGCGGCGGACAGGTCTATTACCTGCACAACCGCGTTGAGACGATCGACGAATGCGCCGCCAAGCTGAAGCAGCAGCTCGGCGAGGACGTCTCCATCGCCGTGGCGCACGGCAAAATGGGCGAGGAAGGGCTCAGCGACGTGATGCAGTCCCTCACGAACGGCGACATCCAGGTCCTCGTCTGCACGACCATCATCGAGACTGGCATCGACGTTCCGAACGTCAACACGCTCATCATCGAGGACGCCGACAAATTCGGCCTCTCGCAGCTCCATCAGCTGCGCGGCCGCGTCGGCCGTTCGAGCCGCCACGCCTACGCCTATCTCACGTTCCGCAAGGGCAAGGTGCTCTCCGAGGTCGCAGAAAAGCGCCTCGAGGCCATCCGTGAATACGCGGAGTTCGGCTCCGGCTTCAAAATCGCGATGCGCGACCTCGAGATCCGTGGCGCGGGTGACCTGCTCGGCTCGGAGCAGTCGGGCCACATGATGTCCGTCGGCTACGACATGTACCTGAAATTGCTCGAAGAGGCCGTTCTGGAGGAGCAGGGCGAGGGCGCGCTCAAGGAGCCGGAATGCACTGCCGACCTCAACATCGCGGCCAACATTGCCAAGACCTACGTCACCTCCGGCGAGCAGCGTATGGATCTCTACCGCCGCATGGCCGCCATCCGCTCGCAGTCCGATGCGGACGACCTGCTCGACGAGATCGTCGACCGCTATGGCGACCCGCCCAAGGGCGTGCTGAACCTGATCGATGTCGCGCTGCTCCGCGCCCGGGCCGCCGCCGCGGGCATCACCGAGATCAGCCAGAAGGACACATCCGTCATGATCTTCATGGCCGTGCTGGACTTTGCAGCCGTCTCGGCCTGCTGTGCCGCGCCGGACTTCAAGGGCCGCATCTTCTTTGCCGCGGGCAAGCAGCCGCAGCTCACCGTCAAGCTCGCCAAAGGCGAGGACGCGCTGAAAATTGCGCAGAAATTAGTCGGAAATTATGCAGTCGCGCGTTCGAGCAGTACGGAATCTGGCAATCCTTAATGGAAAATTCAGAATTCCGACACACTTTCTTGATCGAATTGCCATTGCAAATCCCGGGCCGCTCCGCTATAATGTGGATAACCCATGATCGAGTCTTTTCGGCAAAATTGCCGTGTTCCGAATAGGAGGGATCTCATTTGAAACGAGGAAAATTTGAGGCTGCCAAGCCTTCCCACAAGCCGACCGCCGCGCAGAAGCATACCGGCGGCGCGTCCGCCCCGAAACAGTCCGGCGGCGGCAAAAAAGTCGGCATCATTCTCGGCTGCGTCATCCTGGTGGCCGTGCTCTGCGTCTGTGCCTACGGCATGATCCTGAAAGGGCAGGACACCATCTACCCGAACGTCTATGTCGCGGGCATCAACGTCGGCGGGCTGAAGCGCGACGCCGCCATCCACGCCGTGCAGGAGGCTGTCGACCAGCACACCTCTGCCGACACGCTGACTGTTGTGCTCCCGGATCGTTCGCTGTCTTTCACGCCGGAGGTCAGCCAGGTCGCGCTGAACGCCGACGAGGCCGTCGACCAGGCCATGCAGTATGGCCGCAGCGGCGGCCCCATCACCGCGCTCATCACCTACAACCGCGCGAAGCATAACGAATATAACGTTGATCTGGAATCCAGCCTGAACCTCGACACCGAGTACATCCGCTCCCTCATCGACCAGACCGCACGCGATGTCGAGACAGACCGCATCGACCCCATCGTCAAGGTCGATGAGGACGCGGGCACCATCACCGTCACCGCCGGCTCCCCGGCCATCCATCTCGACGCCGACGCACTCTATGACGCGGTCATCCAGCGGTTCACGGCGGGCAACTTCTCCGATCTCAGCTTCGATTATGACACCACGCCCTGTGACCCGGTCGACCTGCAGAGCTATTATGACAAGTACTGCACTGACACCGTCGACGCCTACTACGACGAAGAGGCCAAAAAGCTCGTGCCGGAAGAGATCGGCTACGGCTTTGACCTTGCCTATTACACGCAGCAGATCGCGATGGCCAAGGCCGGCGAGGTCATCACCATCCAGATGGAGGATCGCGAGCCGGAGGTCACGCTGAAAACACTGGAAAAGGAATTCTTCTCCGACGTCCTCGGCCAGTGCGATTCTCCGCACACGGCAGACGCCAACCGTACCACCAATCTCGAGCTGGCCTGCAAGGCCATCAACGGCACGATCCTGAATCCCGGCGAGGAGTTCTCGTTCAACGGCGTCGTCGGCGAACGCACGAAGGAGAAGGGCTATAAGGCCGCGATCGTCTATGCCTCCGGCGGCAAGAGTGAAGAGTCCGAGGGCGGCGGCGTCTGCCAGGTTGCCTCGACCATCTACACCGCCTGTCTGCTTGCCGACATGGAAATCACGCACCGCGAGCCGCACATGTACCTTGTCACCTACGTCGAGGCCGGCATGGATGCCACCGTCTATTGGGGCAGCATCGATTATAAGTTCAAGAACAACACCGAAAAGCCCATCCGCATCGACGCCTCCGTCTCCGGCGGTTATGTCCACATCAAGCTTCTGGGCACCACGCCCGAGCGCGACTGGGATCATATCGAGCTGAGCCACAAGACCATCAACACCAAGGCCTATAAGACGGTCATCGAGGAGGCCGGCAAGACCGACGACCAGAAGACCGAGATCACCATTCAGAAGGGCGCCGGCGTGGACGCCAACGGCAACGCCATCGACATCGCCGTCGACGCACAGGGCAATAAATATGTCCTCGGCAAGCGCGTCAACGGCGCTTACACCGGCTACACCGTCGAGGCGTACCGCAAGTATGTCAAGGCCGACGGCAGCGTGCTGAAAGAGGAAAAGCTGCACACGGACGTCTATAAGTCCCGCAACATCTCCTACGAGGTCACGCCTTACGTCGAGCCGGAACCCGAGGAACCGGAAGACCCCGAAAACCCGGATGACACCACCGATCCGACGAATCCGGACTCCGGCAATACCGGCGGCACCGGAAACACCGGCGATACCGACGACAACCATGACCCCTTCGGCACCTGGTGGTAAGGAATAAAGGAATGAACAGTGCAGCCCGGAACGCAATGCGTTCCGGGCTGCGCGGCTGTCAAAAAACCATAAAATACAGTTCCGCAACAGAGCAGCGGGGAAAGAGTGAAAGGGGCAAAAAGCCCCTTTCGCGTTCAATCAAGCAGTT
>ENA-OVGB01003035-OVGB01003035.1-human-gut-metagenome-genome-assembly--contig:-NODE-3035-length-10901-cov-3.119399_pt1 | contig 10901 bp, 6 predicted proteins | sample MGYA00237767_ERZ505413 | MGnify/ENA primary metagenome ERZ505413 (study PRJEB26158, sample SAMN06016410) | human gut metagenome | biome: human gut; feature: ankylosing spondylitis patient; material...
AGCTGCTCGGCATTGTCGCTCTCGATCCAGCACGCCTTGTGTATCGATATTGGCTCCCAGCGGCACGAGGCGCCGTACTCATGCTCCAGACGGTACTGTATGACCTCGAACTGCAGCGCGCCCACGGTGCCGATGATCTTGCGGCCGTTAAGACTCGAGGTGAACAACTGCGCCACGCCCTCGTCCATAAGCTGGTCGATACCCTTGGCCAGCTGCTTGAACTTCATCGGGTCGGCATTCTCGATATATCGGAACAGCTCGGGTGAGAATGACGGGATACCCGTGAACTTGAGTTTCTCGCCCTCGGTGAAGGTGTCGCCGATCTTGAAGGTACCCGTATCGTGCAGGCCGACGATGTCGCCCGGATAAGCGAAGTCGATCACAGACTTCTTCTCGGCCATGAAGGCCGTGGGCGACGAGAACTTCATCTGCTTTCCGCTGCGTACGTGCAGGTAGTTCTTGTTGCGCTCGAAGGTGCCCGAACATATCTTCAGGAAGGCGATGCGGTCGCGGTGGTTCGGGTCCATGTTGGCGTGTATCTTGAAGACGAAGCCCGTCATCTTGGGCTCGTCGGGATAGACCGTACGTGTCTCCGTGGTCGAGGGGCGCGGCGAGGGGGCTATGCGTATGAAGCACTCGAGAAGCTCGCGCACGCCGAAGTTGTTGACGGCCGATCCGAAGAATACGGGCGCCACCTCCCCGCGCAGGTAGGCGTCGCGGTCGAAGGGGTCGTAGACTCCCTCCACAAGTTCGAGGTTCTCGCGCAGCTGCGCGGCAAAGCGCGGCGTGATGTATGAGTCGAGCTCGGGCGACGAGATGTCGTCGAACTCCACGGTCGAGGCGTCGGCCGTCTGCCGCTCGTCGCTCGTGAAGAGCGAGAGATTATGTTCGTAGATGTTGTATACGCCGCGGAAGGTCTCACCGCTCGATATGGGGAATGCCAGCGGCCGTACCTTGATCTTAAGCTCGCGCTCAACCTCGTCCAGCAGGTCGAACGGATCCTTGCACGGGCGGTCGAGCTTGTTGATGAAGACCATGACTGGGGTGTTGCGCATGCGGCATACGTTCATCAACTTGCGCGTCTGCGTCTCGACACCCTTCGCACCGTCTATTACTATGATGACCGAATCGACGGCCGTAAGCGTGCGGTAGGTATCCTCGGCGAAATCCTCATGGCCCGGGGTGTCGAGGATGTTGATCTTGACATCCTTGTAGTTGAAACCCATGACCGACGTTGCGACCGAGATGCCGCGCTGGCGCTCGATCTCCATGAAATCGGACGTGGCGCCCTTCTTTATCTTGTTGCTCTTGACGGCTCCTGCCACATGTATGGCCCCGCCGAAGAGGAGCAGTTTCTCGGTAAGGGTAGTCTTTCCCGCATCGGGGTGCGATATGATTGCAAAGGTTCTGCGTTTGGTTATTTCGTCGATCAACGCCATGTCTCGTGGATTTATTTCGCCTGCAAAGATAACACTCCCGCGGCGGCTCTGCAAGTGTTTTTACGATTTATCGGGTGCGGCCGCCGTCGCGGCATACATCTCGCGGACGGCGAAAAGCATGTCGCGCCGGCGTTACGCGCATATTGCCGCGCAGCGGGTGTGACATGGTTGGCATACGGATGCAAAAAAACGGGCTGTCCGCATTGGAACAGCCCGTCGGTTTATGTATCGGGGTGCGGATCGCTCCGCCGCCCGCGATTGTCAGATGTTGTTACTCGAGGTGAGGACCTGCTGCAACAAGCGACTTGCCCTCCTCGTTGCCGGTGAACTTGACGAAGTTCTTGATGAAGCGGCCGGCGAGATCCTTGGCCTTAACCTCCCAGTCTGCGGGGTTGGCGTAGGTATCGCGGGGATCGAGGATGGCGGGATCAACTCCGGGCAGAGCCGTGGGCACCTTGAAGTCGAAGATAGGAATCTGCTTCGTGGGAGCCGTGTCGATCGAACCGTCGAGGATGGCGTCGATGATGCCGCGCGTATCCTTGATCGAGATACGCTTGCCGGTACCGTTCCAACCCGTGTTTACGAGGTATGCGGTTGCGCCCGAAGCCTTCATTCTCTTGACGAGCTCCTGACCGTACTTGGTGGGGTGCAGCGACAGGAAGGCTGCGCCGAAGCAAGCCGAGAAGGTCGGCGTAGGCTCCGTGATACCACGCTCGGTACCTGCCAGCTTGGCCGTGAAGCCCGACAGGAAGTAGTACTTCGTCTGCTCGGGAGTAAGGATCGATACGGGAGGCAGCACGCCGAATGCGTCGGCCGAAAGGAAGATCACCTTCTTTGCGGCGGGAGCCTTCGATACGGGCTTTACGATGTTCTCGATGTGGTAGATAGGATACGATACACGGGTGTTCTCCGTAACCGACTTGTCTGCGAAGTCGATCTTGCCCGTAGCGGGATCAACCGTAACGTTCTCCAGCAGGGCGTTGCGGCGGATGGCGTTCCAGATGTCGGGCTCGTTCTCCTTCGAGAGGTTGATAACCTTGGCGTAGCAGCCGCCCTCGAAGTTGAAGACGCCGTTGTCGTCCCAGCCGTGCTCGTCATCGCCGATGAGCAGACGCTTCGGGTCGGTGGACAGGGTGGTCTTGCCGGTGCCGGACAGACCGAAGAAGATGGCAGTGTTCTTGCCTTCCTTATCGGTGTTGGCAGAGCAGTGCATGGACGCGATGCCCTTCAGCGGCAGGTAGTAGTTCATCATGGAGAACATACCCTTCTTCATCTCGCCGCCGTACCACGTGTTCAGGATGACCTGCTCACGGCTGGTGATGTTGAACGCCACGCAGGTTTCAGAATTCAGACCGAGTTCCTTGTAGTTCTCGACCTTCGCCTTGGACGCATTGTAAACCACGAAGTCCGGGGTGAAGTTCTTCAGCTCTTCTTCAGAGGGCTGGATGAACATGTTCTTGACGAAATGCGCCTGCCACGCCACTTCCACGATGAAGCGGACAGCCATGCGGGTGTCCTTGTTCGCGCCGCAGAAGGCATCAACGACGTACAGCTTCTTATTAGACAGCTCCTTAATCGCCAGATCCTTCACGGACGCCCAAGTGGACTCGGTCATCGGATGGTTGTCGTTCTTGTAGCCCTCGCTCGTCCACCACACGGTGTTCTTGGAGTTCTCGTCCATGACGATATACTTGTCCTTGGGGCTGCGGCCGGTATAAATGCCGGTCATGACGTTCACAGCGCCCAGTTCGGACACTTGACCCTTTTCATAGCCCTCGTTGGTGGACTTGGTTTCTTCTTCGAACAGCAGATCGTAAGAAGGATTGTGCACAACCTCGGTCGTGCCGGTAATGCCATACTTGCTCAGATTCAGCTCTGCCATGTAGAACCTACCTCTTTCTTTAAATTGGTGGGACAATACACTGCGGATTCAGGAAAAACCCCGATTCTCCGCATCTATATCATACACCACTTGCGCGGTAAAATCAAGATGTACTTTGGCAAATTTTCTGCGAACAGCTTGACACTTGATGCTTTTTGTCTAAAATCACAACAAGGTCAGGGGTAAACCCATGCGGATTCGCCCCTGACCATTATACTATTTCCAGATAAGAATGCGCCAAGATGCGCCGCGAATTTTTTCTTCTGCCTAACGCGAATGGAACGCAGCGTAGCAGCGCTACGCTAAGTGGAATGAGCGGACGCAAGCGCGGAAAAGGCGCGAGCAGATGGCGCAGGTGAATTTGGAAATAGTATTAGATGCCCGTCAAGCCGCTGCGTTCCACGCCCTCCATGAACCGCTTCTGAAGAATCAGGTAGAGAATCAGAATCGGCAGGATGCACAGGAACGTCGCCGCCATCAGCATCGCTTCGTTGAAGATGACGCCCTCAATGTCGTTGGTCTGAATCATGGTGTGCTGCTCCTTGTTCAGCTCCGCGTAAAGGTTCGGCAGGCTGTTGGGCAGCATCTTCAGCCAGACAGAGTTGAAGTAGACCCCCGGCTCGAAGTAGTCGTTCCAGTGCCAGACGATGGAGAGCACCGTGCATACTAACAGCGACGATTGGCTCATCGGCAGCATAATGTGCAGGAAGGTGCGGATTGGCCCGCAGCCGTCCACGCGGGCGGCTTCCTCCATCTCGTAGGGCATCCCGGAGAAGAACTGCCGGAAGAGGAAGATGAAGAACGCGCCGTTGAGCCCGAAGCCCAAGAACGACGGTACCACCAGCGGCAGATAGTACTCGCTGTTGAGCCAGCCCCAGTTGGAGAACTGCATGTACTGCGGGATGATGACCGTCTGCACGGGCACGAGCATCGTCAGGATGACCATCGCGAAGAGCGCACCCTTGAAGCGGAATTTGTACCGCGCGAAGGCGTACCCCGTCATCGCGCAGGAGAGCACATGCCCCAGCGTGCAGATAATCGCCACCCGCGCGCTGTTCCAGACGTAGCTCTTGAACATCAGCTTGCGGTACGCCACGGCGTAGTTGCTCCATGTCAGCTGCGAGGGCAGCCACTTGACCGTAATGTTGATCAGGTCGTCATCCGTCATCAGCGACTGCGTAATCATCTTGATGAACGGGTACAGGAACACGAAGCTGAGCGCGCAGAGCAGGAAGTAGAAGCCGAAGCGAATCACGCCGCCGCGGACGAGGCGTGACCAATGGCTGCTGCTCCGGCGCAGGCTCACATGGTTGTTTTTCGCCATCATTCTCACTCCTTCCCGCCGGATACGAACACGAATTTGCCCATCACGCCCATGCTGATGCCGCACAGCAGCAGCGCAAAGGCGAAGTACACCCAGCTCATTGCCGCGCCGTAGCCGAACTGCTGATTCGTGAACGACTGCTTGTAGATGTAGTCAATCACTGGGTTCGTCGCATCGGTGAAGAAGGCGACGATGGTGTAGACGAGGTTCATCAGGATAACCGGAGAAATCATCGGCAGGGTGATTTTCCAGAACATCTCCCACTCCGTCGCGCCGTCAACGCGCGCTGCCTCGTAGAGCGAGGAGGAAATGCCCTGCAAGCCCGCCAGAAACAGCACAATCTGCACGCCGGACTTCCACAGCACCACCGTGATGCGGTCGAGCACCCCCTGCAGGAACTCCGTCAGGCTGTGCCCCAGCAAATCGGCAATCAGCTGCGGCACAACGATGCCCGTGGTGATGGTCGTGCCGTCCGCGCCCATGCCGAGCATCTGCTTCATGACATAGCCCGCGCCGAGCAGCACCGGAATGAAGAACGCCGCGCGGAAGAACCCGCGTCCCTTCATCGGGCGGTTAATCAGGATGGCAATCGCCAGCGAGAACACGAGGCAAATCGGCGTATTCAGCAGCGTGTCCGACACCGTTTGCAGGAACATAGGCACAAAGTTCAAATCGTAGAAGAAGATGTGGCGGTAGTTCTCCAGCCCCACAAAGCCCATTTGGAAGCCCTTCATCTTCACAATTTCCGAGAAGGACAGGCGGATGGACGTGGTAATCGGCCCTAAGAAGAACAGGCAGAACCCCACCAGCCACGGCGCGAGGAAAATCAGCGCCTCGAAGGAACGCTTGCGCTCCATCGTCATTCTGCCGCCCGCCTTGCGGAAGGGCTTGCCCAGCACTTTTCCGATGCGCTTCAGGAAGTTTTCAATCGGCAGAAGGCCTTTCCGAATCCCCCGGCGGATGGGTGCAAGCACCTTCCCTACCGGCTGAAGCGCCTTGCCGATGGCGGATTCCGAAATCCAGCGCGGCAAATCCGTGTAGACGAACACGCCAATCAGCAGCAGCGCCGCCACCGCCATCACCCAGTCGTGATAGGCAACAAACACGATACCCGCGAGGATGAGCAGCGTCAATGCCGCCCGTCCGGCGCGCTGCCACCCGCCTGCTTTTGCACCGTGATTCACTGCGCTCCCTCCTTCGTCACCAGATAGCCCATTGCGGGGATGGTCAAGCCGTCCGCCTGCTGGTCGTGGTCAGCGTAATTGACGTACACCTGCATCCCGTTGTCGTACCGCACGCGGATGAGGTCGCTGGAAATCTTCGTGTGCTCCATCATCAGCGCGGTGCGCAGGTTGTGCAGGTCGCCATCCGCAAAATCCGCGGCAATTGCGGATACCTTGTCCAGCCACGCGCTGTACTGCGCCGTGAACAGGCTCTGATAGTCCGTGTACATCAGCTCTTCGGTGCTGCTCCACGTCAGCTCGAAATACGGCATGTAGCCCATTTCCACCCAGCGGAGCATCTCGCGGTCTAAGTCGCTGGAGAGGTTGCCGGGTGTGGCGGTGTACGCGCGCACGCCGTGCATCACCAGCTGGTAGAACGGCACGGCCTCGGTCGTGAACTGGAAGCCGCTGTCCTTGTAGGGCACTTCGGTCAGTAAATCTGCATACGGCGCTGCCCAAATCGCCCCTCCCTGCACGCTCACCTCGCCCAGACTCGCCCTTGCGTCCGCCAGCATCTGCTGATAGGCTTCAAGCGTCTGCTCGGTCGTCCACACATGCCCGCGGTTGTAGTTGAACGGAATGTACTGCCCCACGCGCTCCAGCCGAAGCCCGCTGACGGACAGCTTTTCGGCTTCCTTGGCAAAGGCTTCGTACTTTTCGCGAATGACCTCCGGGCTGAGGATGAACGTTTCCTCGTCCGGGTCGGTCAGGATGGCGTAGTTGGAGAGGTACACCACGTCGTTGCGCTTGGAGTAGCTGCGGGTGTCCGTGTCCGCCTCGACGAAATTCGCCGTCAGCGAGAGCGTCGACCCCAATTCCGCCGCTTTCTGCGCCAGCGCGGTCAGGTCGCTGTTCTTGCCAACACTGCGTTCCACCGGCAGCGCGTCCGGCCAGTGCCCGTAGCCGCCCTTCGTCCAGCCCTTCAGGGCATACTTGACCTGCTTCACGCCAGCTTCCGCGAAAATATCGATGATTTCGCCCGCCTGCGCCAAGGTGGTCACGGTGCGCTGGGTGTCAAACAGCAGCCCTTTTTCCGGCGCGGAGAGGAACAGATCAATCGCGATGGTCTGCTCGCCCACGTCGGCGGTCAGGCCGCGCTGCATTAGGTAATCGCGGTAGGTGACCGCCATATCCGAGTAGGTGTCCTTCCCTTCCGGCAGGAACAGCAGGCGCACGGCGTAATCCACCGGCATCGCGTTCTTGTCGTAGGTCTTGATGGAGCGGCTCGTCACGCGCATGTCATCAAATCCGCGGCGGTACTGGAAGTTCGCGCACACGGTATTGACCGCCACAATCTTGGTGGACGGGCTGACGGAAATTCGGGTGCTCTCCGCGCCCTCCTCCACCACCGCCAGCATCGCGTTTCCGCCGATGGAAATGCCGTAGACGGGCATCATGACCGTTGGCTGCTTCTGATCGTAGAAATCCAGCATCTGCTGCGATTTTTCGACGTTTCCGTAGATGCTGAAGTACTGCGACAGCTCCTTGAAATGCGCGTAGTCGTCGAATTTCAGGATTGCGCCGCATCCGTCCGGGTAGAACAGGAAGCCGTCCGCGTTGTCCGAACCGGCGCAGAGGTACGGCATCATGTCGATGGAGACGATGGAGAAATCCGCATAGCAGTTGATTCTCTCGTACGGCACGCGCACCAGCACGCTTTCGTCCTCCAGCAGCACCTCCACATCCAGCGCAACGCCCGTCGTCGCCAAATCGTAGTGGAGGATGACGCCGTTCTCCACAATGTCATAGCTTGCGCCCAGCTGCGATTCGTTCAGCAGCACGGCGTTGGTAATCGAGCCTGCGCCCTTGACGAGGTTCGTGACGTTGACCGTCAGCAGCGAGTTCGCTTTCTTCTGGTTCAGCCCCGCCAGCTTGCCGGTGAACGTCGGGTCATTCATGCTGGATGACCATGTGACCCCCGTCTGCTTATCCAGCACCTCAAAGCCGCACAAATCCACCGAGAGGGACAGCGCCAAGCGTTCGTTTTCCGCCACGGGGATGCGCGTCTCTTCCGCCGCCGCGACGCTGAATACTGCCAGCAGCATCATCAGCAGGCATACAAGCATCCGTTTTTTCATTTTCTGCCTCCTGATTCAGTCAATTCTGTAAATCACTTCGTAGAACATTTCGCGAATCATCCCCACAAACTGGGATGCAATGGTGAACAGCAGCACCACCATCGCCCAAATCATCACCATCGTGAAGAGGGAGAGGAAAATCATCAGCACCGTTTTGCCGACGGAGTAGCCGTTCATTTCCTTGAGCGCGAGTATCATCAGCAGCACGACCCACGCCAGCACGCCGACCTCCAGCGTCGCGAACAGCCCTATTTGGCTGCCCTCCATGATGCGGGAAGCAAGCGTCAATATCGGCGTAAAGACGATGTAGGGTGTGAGCGCGTAGGCGGAAAACAGCAGCGTTTCGGAAAGCAGCGTTTCGCCGTCCAAAATCGTGGTCATCATGTAGCTTGCCAGCACCCACGTCAGCACGGGCACAAACAGCTTGCCGCACTCCAGCAGCAGGTTCGCCTTGCGCACGGACACCGATGCCAGCGGATAGTGCGTGCCGTAGATGGACCGGATGCGCTCCGCCAGCGTCAGCACGAGCAGGACAATCACCGGCAGCCAGTTTTTCTTTTCGCCGCGGTGGCGCTTGATGTGCTCCGTCACAACAATGGGGTGGTAGAGGGTCATCAGGCACAGCTTCAGGCTTTTCATGGTTCACAGCCCCCTTCCCATCTGCACATCGTCCGCCCACTGGTCGGCTTTCTTCTTGAGGAAGCCAAGCAGCTTCACCAGCAGCAGCGCACCCACGGCAATGCCCAGCACAATCGGCACAAAGTGCTGCCGGAACGTCTCGTGCCGGTATTCCGCGAACGCCTCGGAGTAGCCCTCCTTGTCATCCGCCAGATAGTAGGATGCCAGCGCGTCCTCCCAGTTCTCCTGCTTGCCCATCACCTTCGCCACGCCCTGATGCGCCAGCGCGTAGTTGCTGTCGATTTTCAGCGCCTGCTGCCAGTAGTCCAGCGCCTCGGCATAGCGGCCTTCGCCGTGCAGCGTCACCGCCTGATGGATGAGCTTGATGAAGTGCGTCGGTTTGAACACGGTGATAGACCCCGTGTTGTAGTCCAGCACATACAGGAAGCCCTCGCTGTCATGGTCGATGGACACGGGAATCTGGAACAGCCCGCCAACCGTGCCGATGCCGCCGAAGGTGCACAGCAGGTTGCCTTCTTGGTCGTACTGGTAAATCAGCCCCGTGATGCGATCAACCACGGTGATGATGCCGTTGGCCTCCACCGTGATGTCCGCCATCGTCGGGTGGAGCGGCTTGCCTTCCTTGTCCTCCAAGGTGAAGCCGTATTTCTTTGTCTCGTAGGTGTTGTTGCCGACGGAGTTCAGCTTGCGAATCTGCGCGGTTTCCTTGTTGGACAGGATGCCGTAAATCATGTTGTCCGCGCCGATGTAGAAGTTGGAGTAGCTCGCAGGCTCCTGCTTCACCGTGCGCTCAATCTGCGATTTTGAGCCGAACATGCGGATGAGCGTGCGCGAGAGCGAGAAGCCCACGTCGTCCGCGCCGAGGTAGCCGCGGAAGTTGTTCGCCTCGTCGATGGCAATCAGGTTCGCGCCCTTGAGGACGTAGATGTACCCCGTGTTGGCGACGAACAGCTTCTGCACGTCGAAGGTGAAGCTGTTTTCCAGCAGCGCCGAATCAGGCTTGCCATACGCCTTGCGGTCAGTGCGGTCGGCGTTCAGCGTCGCCAAGCGCAGATTGCCCGTGTCGGCAATCCAGATGGACAGGTCGTCGCCGACGTACACGCCGCGCGGCTTGGAGAGCTTCTTGCCGCACGCTTCGGTGATTTCCTCCAGCACCACGCCTTCGCGGTTCATCACCAGCACGCGGTTGTTCTCCGTGTCCGCGACGTAGAGCAGGTTGTCCTTGCCGATGAAAATGTCCTCCGGGTGATTCATGAAGCCGTAGTCATCAAGGTTCTTGAACGTCGTGTACACCTCGTACGCCGCCGGAATCGGGATATAATTCTCGTCCTTGTCGGCGACGAAGGCATCGACCCCAACCGCCGCAAAAGCGCTTGACATCATCAGCAGTGCCGTCAGGAGACATGCGCAGAATCGTTTCATCATCGTTTGCCTCCCTTACGACTTGATGCCCGAATAGGACATGGTTTCCATCACCTTGCCGCGCATGATGGCGAACACGAGAATCGACGGCAGCGTGGTCAGGAACGTCGCCGCGCCCACCGTGCCCGCGCGCGCCACCACGCCCGCGCCGCCCGACATGGTTTGCAGCGCCAGCGGCATCGTCTTCAGCGCGTTGGACTGAATGAAGATGAGGGGCGAGAAGTAGTCATTCCAGTTGCTGACGAAGGAGAACACCGCCAAGGTCGTCCATGCGGGCTTGAGCAGCGGCATGGCAATCTTCCAGAAGATGTGCAGCTCGCGTGCGCCGTCGATGCGCGCCGCTTCCAGAATGGAGTCCGGCAGCTGCTCGCAGAACTGCTTGACCAGAAAGAAGTTGTACGCCACGGCGATTTTGGGGATAATCAGCGCCCAGCAGGTGTTCACGAGCCCCAGTTTGTTGACGACCAAGTAGTTGGGAATCGTCGTGACGTGGGTGGAGAAGGACAGCGCCGCCACCACGATGCCGAAGATGATGTTCGACCCCGCCGGACGGTGCTTCACCAGCCCGTATGCACCCAGACAGCACACCAGAATCGACGCGAGCACCGTCGCGACAGTGGTGAACAGGCTGTTGAAGATGTAGCGCGTAAACGGCACGGTGGAGGAGGAAAGCGAAGTCAGCAAATCCGAGAAATTGCGCAGCGTCGGCTTCTGCACGATGAGGCGCGGCGGATAGAGGTAGAGTTCATCCAGCGGCATCAGCGCACGGCAGACCATTGCGAACAGTGGCAGCGCGCAGACCACCACCATCAGGCAGAGGAAGATGTACAGCATCACCCGCGAGAAGGAAGGCCGATGCATCCGAATGCGCTTTCTGCTGATTTTGAGGGATAC
>ENA-OVGB01003037-OVGB01003037.1-human-gut-metagenome-genome-assembly--contig:-NODE-3037-length-10898-cov-2.591718_pt1 | contig 10898 bp, 8 predicted proteins | sample MGYA00237767_ERZ505413 | MGnify/ENA primary metagenome ERZ505413 (study PRJEB26158, sample SAMN06016410) | human gut metagenome | biome: human gut; feature: ankylosing spondylitis patient; material...
AAACACAGACCTGTTTCAGATCTGTTTTTTACATTTGTCTTTTCCTTTAGAGAACAGAAAATTTGCCTAATATAAGATTTTCATGTATAATAAAAACATGTATGTGTATAGCCTGTTTTATTATATTTAGAAATAATTTTTCATACAGGCTTCAAACTTCCGGAACAAGAATGGAGATTACTATGACTGAAGAACAAACTAAAATGACATGGCTGGATACACCAGATCCACAGAAATTTATTAATAATGCTGCCAAGTTTAATGACCTGATGATGATGTACCGTGTGACTGGAGTTCAGACGTGTGCTCTTCCGATCTTCGTGAGGTACAGACCAAGCTTGAAGTACTGGATGACGAATTTTCTGTTGAATATAAGAGAAATCCTATTTCTTTTATTAAGACAAGAATTAAGAAGCCAGAAAGTATTTACCGTAAGCTTCAAAAGCTGGGATATGATTTCACGGCGGAGAATATTCAGGAGTATCTGAATGATGTTGCAGGAGTGCGGGTAGTCTGTGCATTTATTGACGATATTTATACTGTTGCAAACCTGATTGCAGGACAGGATGATATTAAAGTCCTCAAGGTCAAGGACTACATTAAAAATCCTAAGTCCAATGGCTACCGCAGCTATCATATGATTGTAGAGATTCCGGTATTTTTCTCAAAAGGTAAAACACCTATGCGGGTAGAGCTTCAGATTCGTACCAATGGAATGGATTTCTGGGCTACTCTTGAACACCAGCTTCGCTATAAGAAGGGAATTGAGGATCTTCCGGGCTATGATGAGATCAGCGCTGAGCTTCTCCGCTCTGCCCAGGCTGTAATCGAAACGGATAATGAAATGCAGCGAATTAAGGATAAGATTGGGATGTTTCATGATATTTGAGACAGGCTCGATCTGCATAATTTTACGGCAGACAAGATTAATTGTCTGCCGCTATTCTCTCTTGAAATTGAGTCGATACGCTTGTCAAGTGTCCTGCCAAATACATACAATTTGTATTGCAGCATAGCGGACTGATAAGATTTCTTTTATTTCAGCCACACAAACACGCAAAACAGAATGAACAAAAAGGCTGCACCGCCGAAGATCAGACCTACCGTGAGGGATGCTTTGAGGGAAAGCCAGATCATTCCTCTTCGCTCTTCCTTTGTCATAGGCGGATTCTCAAAGGCTGACAGGTTATCCGGCATATCACTTTCCATACCTGGCTCCAGTACCTTTACGTCAAATTCTTTCCTGTGTTTAGATGGATCTCCCGGAAGGATCTGCCATGGTCTTCTGGAATTCCAGGGCATACCATCCACATCCATATTGGCTACTGTGTAATCCGGTAATTCTTCTTTTTTCTTCTTTCCCATGATAGAACCTCCTGAAAATTTTACAGGCCAGGAGAATCCCCCGGCCTGTGCTTTATTTAGTCGTATAAGTGGCAGCGCACCTTGTGTCCGTTGCCCATATCTTTCACCTCAGGCACCTGGTTCTTGCAGATTTCCATGCACTTGCGGCATCTGGTATGGAACTTACATCCCTTAGGCGGATTAGCCGGAGAAGGAATATTACCCTCCAGAATGATACGGTTTCTCTTCAGATCCGGATCCGGCATTGGAATTGCAGAGAACAGAGCCTCTGTATACGGATGAAGAGGATTTGCAAAAATATCTGCTGTGGTACCAGTCTCCACAAGACCTCCCAGATACATAACACCGATAGTATCGGAAATATGCTCAACTACAGAAAGGTCATGTGAAATAAACAGGTAGGTCAGGTTGCGTTTTTCCTGAAGCTCCTTTAACAGGTTGATGATCTGTGCCTGTACAGAAACATCAAGTGCGGAAACCGGCTCGTCACACACAACGAATTCCGGATTCAAAGCAAGCGCTCTTGCAATACAGATACGCTGTCTCTGTCCACCTGAAAACTCATGAGGATAACGATCCTTATGATAGGACTGAAGACCACAGTCATCCATAATCTTAGTTACATAATCTGCATACTCAGACTTTGGAACCAGATTGTGCTCTCTTACTGCCTCTCCAATAATCTCACCAACTGGAAGTCTCGGAGAAAGGGAAGAATAGGGATCCTGGAAAATGATCTGCATCTTAGTACGCATATCACGCATTTCCTTACGGGAAAGGCCATATACATCCTTTCCATTGAAAAGGACCTGTCCGTCTGTCTTCTCGATCAGTCTTAAAATGGTACGTCCTGTTGTAGATTTACCACATCCGGACTCTCCTACAAGACCCATTGTTGTTCCTCGTTTTAAAGTAAAGGAAACATCATCAACTGCCTTCACGGCACCAACCTGCTTACCGAACATTCCACCCTTGATCGGGAAATATTTCTTAAGATGGGATACCTCCAGAATGTTATCGGACTGCTTGTTTTTATTCTCTGCTGTCTTATTCTCACTCATGAGCATTTCCCCCCTCTCCCGGATGAACAGTTGCCAGCCATCCTGCTTCCGGACGGTCAGCATAACGATAACAGCTTACTTCATGTGTCGGACTTAATTTCACAACTCCCGGGTAGCTTCCCTGACATTTATCACAGCTCAGCTCGCAGCGGTCGCGGAAGTAGCAGTAATCCGGCATGTCAATTGGGTTCGGAACCTTACCAGGAATACTGTAAAGCTTGTCAACCTTCTTGCCAACAACCGGTTTGGAACGCATAAGTCCAATGGTATATGGATGAGACGGACGATTGAAAATCTCACTTGCTGTACCTTTCTCAACCACACGGCCGGCATACATAACAACTACATAGTCTGCCATTTCTGCGATAACACCAAGGTCATGAGTAATCAGCATAATGGAAGAATTAATCTTATCTTTCAGATTACGCATCAGGTCCAGGATCTGAGCCTGAATAGTTACATCAAGAGCTGTAGTTGGCTCATCTGCAATGATCAGTCTTGGATTACATGCAAGACCGATTGCGATACATACTCGCTGACGCATACCACCGGAAAGTTCGTGAGGATACATCTTATAAACGCCCTCACTGTTGGCAATTCCAACCAGCTCCAGCATTTCGATAGTTCTTGCTTTTATCTGTTCCTTACTCATATCCGGATTGTGAAGCTTGGTAATCTCATCTACCTGCTCACCAATACGGAATACCGGATTCAGTGCAGTCATAGGCTCCTGGAAAATCATGGAAAGCTCATTTCCACGAAGCTTCTGCATCACACTTGTAGGAGTATTTACAATATTATAAGCCTTATCACCTGTATTAAAACGGATTTCTCCTTCTACAGTCTGTCCCTGAGGACGCTGTACCAGCTGCATCAGAGAAAGGCTTGTTACAGATTTTCCGCAGCCGGATTCTCCAACGACACCAACTGTTTTTCCCTGTGGAATTTCAAAACTTACACCGTCAACAGCTTTAACAGTTCCGATATCTGTAAAGAAATAAGTATGAACATTGTCAAACTCAACTACGTTTTCCGGGTTCTTCATAGTAGTAATATATTCTGACTCCGGAATATTCTTTCTGTTTCTCTTCTTCTCTATCTCACTGGTAATTTTTCGATTCTCTTTGGAAATTCTTTTGGTTTCCTTAGCTGAGATATAGTTTGCGTTTTTCTTACCAAATAATGCCATATTCGCACCTACCGTTTCATTTTCGGGTCGAATGCGTCACGAAGACCATCACCCACAAAGTTAAAGCCAAGAACGGTCAGCAGGATTAAGAATCCGGCCGGGATCCATACGAACCAGAAGTTGGTCAATACGTATACATCATTTACCGCATTTACAATATTACCCCAGGAAGCGTATGGGAATTTAACACCGATTCCAAGGAAGCTAAGAGTTGCCTCCATCAGGATAACATCACCAAGTCCCATTGTTGCAATAACGATCAGCTGCGGAATAACGTTCGGAATCAGGTGACGGAAAATACGTCTTGAAATACGAACACCGGTAGCTTCTGTTGCAACCATAAATTCCTGCTCACGAAGAGACAGAATCTGTCCTCGAACCATTCGTGCAATTCCAGGCCATCCTACAATACCAAGGATCGCACAAAGTGCATAAATTCGAATTCGCGGATCAATCTTGTAATAATCCATAACGGAACCAATGATAATGTACAGCGGCATCGCCGGAATACAGATTACAACGTCAACCACACGCATAAGAATGGTGTCTACCCATCCTCCGAAATAACCGGAAATACCACCGATAAGAATACCGATAATACCCTCAATAATAATAACAACGAAACCGATCATAAGGGAAATACGTCCGCCATACATCAGCCTGGTCAGCATATCCATACCATTTCCATCAGTTCCTGCCCAGTGCTTTTTGCTCGGAGCAGAATAGGTATCATTTACAGTAGTCGCTTTCTGGCTTCTTACAACATACTGTGTATTCTTAGTCTGAAGCTGATAGGTTTCTTCTTCACCAGCCTCATTAATAGCCGTAAAGGTAGTGGCTTTATCAGCAATTGCCTGCTCAACCGCCTCTTTAAAGGAAAGAGAAAGGAATACACCGTTTGCCTGAGGAGATACCAGAAGATTGGAAACAGTAGCATAAACTTCGCCATCCTTTACAACCTCTGTGGATGTCTCTTCCTCTGTTGTATTCAGCTCATATTTAGTGCCATCATATTCAAATGAAGTCTCTCCGGCTTCAATTGCATCAAGCACTGCCTGCTTGAACTGGAAGCCAAGATCTGCATCCTTTGCTGCTGCGCTAAATACCTTCTTAGTTGCAAATGCAACCTCACCGGAAATAGTAATCTGGTTCTCACGTCCCGCTTTCTCAATGGTATAAGTAATGCCATCTACTTCAAATGTATTCTCATCATTTGCGACGGCCTCTTCATAGCCCTCTTTGATTTCGTCTGTTACTTCTGTGTTTCCAACCTGCTTATAGGTAGATTTACCTTTCAGGGTAAGAACTGTTGCTACTGATTCTGAAGAATAAATTGCCCAATAATCTTCACCCTTCTGCTCCAGTCCATAGGTTACATCATTTGCCTCAAAGGAATCATTTCCCTTGTTTGTGGCAAGAATAAATTTCTGCTGTCCCTGTGCAGGAAATTCATCACCATTTGCTGTTTCAAAAATATAAGATTTATTATAGGTAGCTCCTGCATAATCCTTCCATACATGGTCTGTTTTACGGAAGACCTGGCTCTCGCCGTAGGGACTTACCATACCGCCTATAAACGAAAATATAAACATTGTTACCAGAATTACAAGTCCTGCCACTGCCAGCTTATTGCGGAAGAATCTTTTCGCAACAAGCATTCCAGGGGAAAGGATTTTTACACGCTGCTCATCATCCAGTGCCTTGGAGGTACTGACATGATTGTCTTTTTTCTTTGTTGAATCTGTACTCATGTTTTTCCTCCTAATTTACTCGTACCCTTGGATCTGCCACAGCATAGAGAATATCTGCGATCAGATTGCCGGTTAATGTCAGAAACGCCAGGAATACCATATAGAACATGGTAAACGGAATATCTCCCTGAGTCAGTGCCTGATAGGATGTATATCCGATTCCCGGAATCTGGAACAGAGTCTCTGTGATCATCGCTCCACCAAACAGATTGGGAAGTGTACTTCCGAGAATAGTGATGATCGGGATCAGCGTATTACGGAAAGCATGATGGGAAACTACTTTTTTCTCTGAAACACCTTTCGCTCTGGCAGTGCGGATATAGTCTGCATTCAGAACCTCTAGCATATTAGTTCTTGTATAACGCATAAGGGAACCAACACTTACGATGGTCAGCGTAATGACAGGAAGAATCATGTGCTGTGCCATATCAAGCACCTTACCTACACTTCCGTAGGACTCATGCATACGGCTTACAATACCATACAGGTCAACCCATTTTAAATTAATAGAGAAAATCCATTTCAGAATAGTGGCAAAGAAAAAGGAAGGCAGGGAAATACCAATCAGTGCAAAAACGGTAACTGCATAATCGACCCTGCTATACTGTTTCGTTGCCGATATAATACCCAAAGGTATGGCAATCATTATTTCCAACAGGAATGCGGCCAATGCCAGCGCAAAGGAATACCAGATAACGCTGGAAAATTTCTTTGTTACAGGCTGATGGAAAATCCAGGATTCTCCAAACTCACCATGAATAGCATTTCCGAGCCATACAAAATATCCTTCCAGGACCGGCTTATCCAGACCATACGAAGCATTCAGCTCAGCAACCAGCTCATCATAGGGCTTAGCGCCCTGTTTCATTGACATGTCACGGGCTCTTCCTTCTACATAAGAAGTAGGAAGGGCTCTCTCAATTGAATAGATAATCATGGAAACGAAGAATAGGATCATCGCTCCCAAAAGTACACGACGTACAATAAACTTCTTCATTCTTAAATTTGTCCTTTCCAGTATCAGGCAAGAAATCTGACTTTTCGTTCTTACTGGCAGTGTGTCCTGCCGGTTCTGTCCGTCTGCCGATTACAGCCGGTATACTGTGCAGTTGCCTGGCCACATATCAGCGGCCTTCTCTTTTACCGGGCACGGATTCTACCGTAACCCAAGGCATACTGCCAGTAAGGCAGTGGGTCCACTTATCAAGGTGGACCCACTGCGCTAACAGGTCATTTTTCTTTTATACCTTTAGTTCATTTCGATATTAGTGATATCGTTATACCATGAATAGAATGTGGTAACGTCTTTCGTAAAGGTATCTGCATTGATACGCTCAGGGCTGTAAATAACGCAGTTCTGTCTCTGATAGATCGGAATCTCAACTGCCCAGTCAAGAATAATATCCAGACACTGTTTGTAAACAGATTTTCTGTATTCCTGATCAGCTGTAGAACGGGCATCAATAATATCCTGATCCAGTGTTTCATCATTAATGTGGTAGTAATTGCTCTTTACACTTGCGCTGTGGTAAACCTGATACATATCAGGATCCACTGTTGCCTGCCATGCAGCTGCCCACATTTCTGCTGTACCTGCATTTAAAGCATCCCACATAATGTTGGAGTCTGTAACATCATTGATCTCAAGTGTAAATCCGATGGACTCAAGAGCTGCCTTTGCATCTGTAAGAATTGCAAAGCTTGGGTGATCTCCACTTCCATCAGCACCGATGATGATCTCATAGCTCATCTTTGCACCTTCCGGAGCTGCTGTTACTTTGCCGTTTTCTACAGTGTATCCAGCTGCTTCGAAAAAGCCAAGAGCTGCCTGTGTTGCTGCTGCAAACTTCTCATCATCAGTCATATCATCTGTGTAAAGCGGATTTCCATCAACATCTACAGAGTAAGCCACCTGATAATCTGCATCAGATTTCTGAGGAGCTGCCCAGGATGTATTGGAGATCGGATAGTTGATTACGGAAGCAGCATCTCCATAGTAAGAGTCAATTGCTACATCACGATATACAGCAAGTACAGTTGTAAGTGCTTTTCTTAAATTCTTGGAAGCATCAGATCCTGGCTCTCCGCCAACATTGATTGTGTTTGCGTTAAGACCAATGTATCCATATCCAAGGTTGTCTGTTGCGTTAACGATGATCTTATCACCGCTGAGTTCATCATTTCCGTTGATGCTCTTAATCTGATCAAATGCAGATTTGCTTCCGGATGGATCGGAAAGGTCGATTGTACCCTGCTCAACACCGGCAATCTTATCTGCATCGGAAGTCTCACGCCACTGGAGGTACTTAGTCTTAGGAGCACCCTTGTAGTAGTTCTCGTTTGCTTCCATGTATACAGTCTTGTTCTCATATTTCACAAATTTGTACGGACCTGCGCCAAGTGGCTGGTTGGATTTATCACGTACAGCAGAGAGGTCTCCTCTTGTGAAACCGAACTGGTTGTTATCATAATCATAGAGAGATGCATCTCCATAATAGTGCATTGGCTCAACGATTACACCAAGCTGATAAATTGTAGTTGCCTCGAAACCATCTGTGGTAACCTCAACCTCGTAATCACCAAGCTTCTTAATACCTTCGATATTAGCAACTTCCTCACCCTCACCTGCAGCAGTTTTCTGCTCTACCAGGTACTCGGAAGCGATTGTTGCTGCATCTTCATCGAAGAATGCTTCATCGCCATATGCAGCTGCAAGTGCAAGATAATCCTTGCCATACTGATCTGCGATTTCATTAATGATAGTATCCTGATCCTTGCCATCTACAGAATAGGTCTCATCTTTTGCGTAAAGCATTGCGAAGAACTCATCTCCGTTTGCAACGCCGTAATCATCTGCATAATCTTCCCATGCAGTCTGAGCCCACTCATACTCAGATGTAAGAAGCGGAACCATCAGCTCATCTTTCACTCTTGCAGCAACTTCATCTGGCATATCTGCAAGTGTATTCGCAACATCTTCATCTGTGATGGAATCTGCTGCTGTGGAATTCAGACGGTAATTTTTCATACCTTTGATATTGGTGGAATAGAATGTTGCATTTCCATCATAATCTGTATCAGAAAGTACATAATATGTGAAAATCAGGTCATCTGCGGTAAGAGGCTCACCGTCAGAAAATGTTACATCCTCACGAAGTTTGAAATTGTATACAGTCTCATCCTCGCCCTCTGTAACAGTTACATCGGAAAGTCCTGTGTAAGTATAATCCGTTCCGTTATACTCACGTGTCTCGCCTTCGATACCATTATAAATAATGGCACCTGTACGGTCACTTCCGAACAGATATTCGCCTACGTTCTCTGCAATCTGCGTATCCGGAACTGTCTCGTGGAATAATCCGCTGAATTTCTCGGAGAAGTTAGTCTGTCCAACAACAAGTGGTGTATCGGAAGAACCTCCCTCAGCTTCTTCAGCAAAAACAGGTACGCTCACTGTTGATGCTGCCATGACACCTGTTAATAACAGGGCCATTAACTTCTTCTTGCTCATATCTTATCCTCCTTTGATAAATTTTATTGTAACTATCCATTAAGGACAGCCACTGCTACAACCCCTCTGGTGTTGTTCTGCGCTCTTCTATTTTATCATGTTTTACTGCTTACGCAATAGTTAATGACTGGAATTTTGTCCATTTTTGTCAAAAACTGAAAGATTTTCACTCAAAATTTGTAAATTTCGCTTTAATCTGCCAGTTTTGCGCAGTGTTAACACTTCCCAGCGCTAAAATCATCACAGTAGCTGCCTCGAATAATAGTTCCCTTGTAAAAATAAGATTTTCGAAATCTTTTAACAAAAAAATCAGGTTTGCCACGCTTGTAAAAAGTCCCAGTACCGTGATGGCAATGCTGCATCTTACCGGACGGCGTATTCCTTTTTCGTATTGTGCACGGGTCATATGGCCCACATGTTCCTCCGGAATCACCACCTGGGATGTCTGCCCTTTCCCCTCCTGATTTCTGCAAAAGAGGAGAAGGGACACCCCTCCCATGATTCCATAGGAAATGGGAAAAATCATCGTCACGAAAGGAATCAGCACCCAGAAAACACGGCTTCCGGCATTATTCACCATAAGTCCTGCCACATATACAATCATAGCCGCAATCATCAGACCTGTATAGCTCCATGCATATTGCTTCAGTTCCTTAGCCTCTGCTTTGGTGCTGTGCCATTTCCCGGTATATTCAAATTGTTTCCCGTTCTGACGGTAATCATTCCCATATTTCTTCACAAATACGCCTCACATTTCTTCTGGTTTCTCAGAAAATCTCAATTTGGTGCAGCGAAAATTAAGCATCTGCTATATTCACTGTACCAGCTTCTTATCAAGCCCCGCTACAATTTTCTGGATACAACCCTCTTCAAAAGGAACAGTAAGTCCGACCTGCTTCAGCATGGACGGATAAAAATCACTTGCAGAAAGCTCACAAAGCTTCATATATGCAGCCCATGTATCAGCCTGGTCTTTCTCCATACGAATCTTAAACTGGAATGCACAAAGCTGTGCAAGCACATAATCAATATAATAGAACGGAAGCTCATAAATATGATGCTGTCTCTGCCAGTATCTTCCATCTTCCAGGAATTTGCAGCCGGTAACATCCAGGAACGGACGATACTCCTTCTCAAGCTGCTTCCATGCATCTCTGCGTTCCTTCGGTGTCATCTCCGGATTGCCATATACAATATGCTGGAATTCATCTACCATAGTTCCATAAGGAATAAAGTCAATTGCATCCTCCAGATGCATCTTACGATAATCTTCTCCTCTTTCTCCGAAGAAAAGCTCGATCCATGGTTCCGCAAAGAATTCCATGGACATGGAATGGATTTCTGCTGTCTCCATAGTCAGATAACGGTAATGATCTTTAATAGGATCCTTGCCAGCCACATAACTCTGGAAGGCATGTCCGCACTCATGTGTAATTACATCCACATCACCACTTGTACCATTAAAGTTTGCAAAAATGAACGGTACGCCGTAATCCGGAAGTTCAGTCATGTAGCCGCCTGTAGCCTTATTCTTACGTCCAAATACATCAAAAAGTTCGTTCTCCATCATCATATTGAAGAAATCTTTTGTCTCAGCAGACATCTCTGTATACATTTTACGTCCGCTTTCAAGAATCTCTTCCGGTGTACCGATTGGAGCCGGATCTCCCTGTGGGAAATACACACCAATATCATAGTAATGAAGCTGCTCCACGCCAAGACGAGCCTGACGATTCTTATGCATCTTCGAAGCAAGCGGTACAAATACTTTCTTAATCTGGTCACGAAGCATCTGAATGTCTTCTTTGGTATAGGAATTACGATTCATGCGGCAGTATCCCATATCAATAAAATTCTCAAAGCCAAGCATCTGTGCCTGTTTGGTGCGGTTCTTTACCAGCTGATCATAAATTTCATCAAGCTCTTCCTGATTATCTTCAAAGAAGCCGGCATAAGCAGTCCATGCTTTCTTACGGGTATCACGATCTGATGAGCGCATGTATTTACTCATAAGGGAAAGA
>ENA-OVGB01003045-OVGB01003045.1-human-gut-metagenome-genome-assembly--contig:-NODE-3045-length-10866-cov-4.142355_pt1 | contig 10866 bp, 8 predicted proteins | sample MGYA00237767_ERZ505413 | MGnify/ENA primary metagenome ERZ505413 (study PRJEB26158, sample SAMN06016410) | human gut metagenome | biome: human gut; feature: ankylosing spondylitis patient; material...
ATAACCACAAATTCCTTAGTCATAGTATAACAAGACTTTACCAATTTATCAAGCAAAATATTTTAATGCTTTAAAGTGTTATCGTGTCAGATATGCATCCACAATATCAGACGACACATTTTTCTCAATCGATTCATATATCGGCTGACACTCCTTGCGAATCTGCTCATGCACTTCATCGCTTAAAGTGATGATTTGTGTACCGCTATCCTCGATTGTCTTGATTTTTGAGGCAATCCGCTCGTCAGACTGCTCTCTGGCGTACTGTTTCGCTGTCTCAGCTGCCTCGCGGATAATCTGCTGCTGCTCATCTGTAAGTCCTTTCATGAACTCCTCACTTACTATAAGCGATATCAGATGTGGCAGATGATTTGTCTCCACTACATAATCCTGCTGCTCGTAAAGTTTGTTGGATACGATTACCTCATACGGATTCTCCTGCGCATCTATAGTGCCCTGCTGCAAGCCGATATACACCTCTGAGAAAGTCATAGGTGTAGGGCTTGCTCCGAGTGCCTTCCAGTATGCCATATGATAAGAGTTTTCCATGGTCCGGATTTTCTGACCCTTAAAATCAGCAAGGCTTTCTATCTTTTTGTTTGTTGTCATGACGCGGAAGCCCTGGTCTGCATAGCCCAAAAGCTCGTAGCCACCGTCATTGTATACCTGCTGCATTAGCTTCATAAACTTTGGATTGTCCACATGCTCACGCACCTCATCAATATTGTCAAAAAGTGCGGGCATATCAAATACTGCGGTATCCTTCATGAAAGTGACCTGCGGTGCAGTGTTTTGCACTACAAATGGGATATCTCCATCCTTGCAGGACTCAAGCAGCTCTCTGTCTCCACCGAGCACACTGTTCGGATACACACTGATTTTCATCTTGCCATCGCTTAATCTGTCAACTTCATCGGCAAACTTCTCCGCATAAATCTGTGTAACGGTGTCCTCCGGGCTTGAGCTGCCGAGCGGCCATGCGTAGCGCTGTACCTCATCAGCACTCTGCGTGCCGTCTTTTTTTCCGTTTCCGCTGCATGCTGTAAGTCCCGCCGTAAGAGCAAGAACCATCATTACGGCTGTTGCTCTTCGCCACAATCTATATTTGCTATACGAATTACGCAGTTTATTATATTTACCAACTTTTTTACATAAAAACAAGCCAAATCTACTCATATTTTTCTCCATTTTATGATTAATTACTGTTTTCCTAGTGTGGTGTAGTTAATTAAAAAACGCTATACCTCAAATGCGCTCCCGAAATTTACTAATCAATGATTCCGAGAGTACATTAGATACTACAGAAGGAAGAGACTAATCGCCGGTATAAATGTAAGTATCAGCAGTGCCAGCAGGAAATATCCTATCATAGGCGCCGCCTTCTTTGCAATCCGCATAACCGGCACATCCGTCAGTGAGCTTGCCACAAACAGGTTTACACCGATTGGAGGTGTAACGAAACCGATTGCAAGGTTTACGATCATCACTACTCCGAAATGGATAGGGTTCATGCCGATGCTCTGCACGATTGGAAGCAGGATTGGGCTTAAAATAAGGATAGCCGGTGTGGTGTCCATAACCATTCCCACGATAAGCAGGAACACATTTATAACGATAAGAAGTACTATCTCGTTTGTAAAATGTGCAAGTATCCATGCGCTGACTGTCTGTGGCACCTGCATGAGTGTGAGCACGCGTGAAAACGCGGTCGATGCGGCAAGTATAAACAATATAGGTGCGTATGTCTTCATCGCCTCCACCATGATGCCCCATATCTCTTTTACCTTTATGGATTTGTAAATAAAAAGACTTACAAAAAGCGCATAAAATACTGAAATCACCGCAGCCTCTGTAGGCGAAGCTATACCGGCGTAAATGCATCCAAGTACTATAACCGGACTTAAAAGTGCCCATATACTGTCCTTCAATATGCTAAAAATCCCCTTGCTTCTAAGCTCTGAGACCTTTGCATTTATCTTTTCCTTGTCCTCTCCATAGCGCTTGCAGTGGTAATATGCATAAAACATGAGAAGCGCTCCTATCAAAAGTCCCGGAATGATTCCTGCTAGAAAGAGATCACTGACCGACTCACCGGTTGCCATCGCGTACATGATAAACGGAATACTCGGTGGAATGATAACACCGAGTCCTCCGGCAACCGCAACAATCGCCGTTGAAAAATCCTTTTTGTATCCCAGCTCCATAAGAAGCGGTATGGTCATGCTTCCGACTGCAGCTACGGTTGCAGGTGCTGAACCTGAGATAGCTCCGTAGAACAGGCATGTGATGATAACCGCACATGGGATTCCTGCAGTTCTTTTTCCTATAAAATACACAAAAACATCAAACAATTTTTGTGAGATTTTGCCATGTGCCATGACGATTCCGGCAAGCACAAACATAGGCACCGCTAAAAGTGGGAAGCTGTCGATTCCTCCGAGCATGGAGCGGATGACATAGCTTGCGCTGGCTGTAAAAGATGAGTCAAACGCCCCCGGCAGCACTGCCACTATTCCAAGAGAAATAGATACCGGAATCGCGATAATAAGACATATTACGAACAATATAAAAACTACTACTGCTGACATCTATTTTTCCTTTCTTTTTTTAGCTTTACTGTCAATTGCTTCAATCTCCTCCACGAGCTCTTTCTCGCGGTAAGAATCTTCAACAACGGCTTCCTCGATAACCGAGGCGATACTGCCCTCTTCAAGCGGCTTTTCATCTTTGTTCAGGACGATTTTCCACTCGCCAAACCATCTCTGCGCGATGCGGAAAGCCGTGATTATAAAGCACACAAACGGTGCAGCCTGCACATAGTACATAGGGATACCGCAGGCAGGACTCACCTGACCGCTTTCTATCGTATTTTTCAGATATATGAATGAATACGGTATCAGATATACGAAAAACACAAACTCAACTGTCAGATTGAGCACCTTCCATAGCGATTTTCCTCTTCGTGGAAAAAGCTGTATAAACTGGTCTATCTTTATGGATATGCATTTACGTGTGCAAAGACTGACACTCAAAAATGCCGACCAGATAAACAGGTATCTTGTGATTTCCTCAGACCATGAAAGCGACATGCCAAGGACATATCTGGAAAACACCTGAATACCCATTATAAGTGTCATCGCTATAAGGAAAATGACCATCAGAAATTCTTCAAGATATTCATCCAGATAATGTAAAATTTTCTTCATGTAATATCCCCTTCCTTCGGAAATATGTTTTTATTTTAGCAAACCATTTACGATTTTTCTAATTATTATATGCCAAAATTCTTTAATCTTTCGCAACTGTTCAGTACCTTCACATTTGTGATATTTTAATAAAAAACCTGTCACACTTTTACATGCAACAGGCTTTTACTTAATGCACAATCAATTACATACTCTTATGAAGTAATCCAAGTACTGTAGACAGATCCTCAACTCCCATCTGTCCCGGAGCTGATGCCTTTTTAGCGGCACCGAATGTCATTGAAGATCCGAATACCTCACCGCAGAGACGGCTGATAACACCTGTGCCTGCCATAGACATTGTGATGATTGGTCTGTCAGCGTAATCTGTAACCATTTCCTCTGTAGCAGCAAGAAGTGTGAGCACGTCACGCTTATTCTGTGGCATAACTGCAATCTTAGGGATATCAGCTCCCATATCCTGCATCTTTCGAAGTCTGTATACGATATCAGACTGTGCAGGAGTCTTGAAGAAGTCATGGTTTGAAGCGATAACTCTTGCGCCTGCAGCATGTACGCCGTCGATGATTTTCTTTACAATCTCATCACCTGTAAAAATCTCTACATCTACAAAATCAACGTATCCTGTCTGTGCAGCCTGGATGTTAAGCTTGGCATAAGCCTCAGGCTCGATTGCTTTCTCTCCGCCCTCTTTAGAAGTACGGAATGTCATAAGGATTGGAATATTTCCGAGGGCATCACGAAGCTCCTTTAATACTTCCTCAACCTTGTCAAACTCGAATACATTCTCGAACCAGTCAACACGCCACTCGACCATATCAACAGGGATAGAATCAAATGTCTCTGCCTCTGCGATGATATCGTCTTTTGTAACGCCTACGATAGGAACGATGATTTTTGGTGCGCCTGCACCGATTTCAATATCTCTTACCTTAATGGTGTTCATGATTTTTTCCTTTCTTACTTTATATTAGACTGTATGATAATTATACTCCCCAGTATAATGTAATGCATTAATCCTCTTTTGAAAGCTCTACCATCTTAGTATAGCGCAGGTTTACGAATAATCCAAGCACCACGCCGATTGCTGTAAGCACGATGTTCATTACCATAACCTGTGATGGCTGCATCTTTGATGCTGCTGTAAGGATTGTGTAGTTGCAAAGTGATGAAGCGATCATTACAAGCGCTGTTACTGTTCCCTTTATCTTAGGGAAGAGCATGTTGCATACAGATGTTACGATCTGTAAAAGTCCGCCTGCTCCTGCCCATCCGATGATGAATGCACCTGCAATCATGAGTGGCTTTGTCTGTCCGACTAACACTACTGCCATTGTTGCAAGGCAGATTACAGGGTAAACAAGGATAAATCTAACGTCCTTGATTTTTCTTGTTAAAAGAGCTGTTACGATAAGAGCTATCATGGTTCCTGCAGAGTAGTATGACTGCATAACTGACGGATCAGCCCAGCCTACGTTCTCTTTTGCAAAGTTCTGTGCACAGTTGAGCCATAACTGGAAGGTTCCTGTACATGTAAATCCAATGACAATCATTGCTATTGACTCAACAGAGAAATGTGTGTGCTTTAAGCTTGCAATAAGTCCTTCTTTCTTTCCCTCTGCTTTTGCATCGGTATCAGGAAGCGGGAAGATCATTACTAATACCAAAAGCACGATGTAGATGATTCCGCATCCGAAGAACAGTGTGTTGTATGATGTAAGTCCTGCTGCTGTTGTAGCAACTGTCATACCAAGTACGAATGGTAAAAGCATCTGTGCGATAGCGATAAAGAATTTGATTCCCATTGTTGCAACGCCCGGTGCTTTGTAGATAATCTCAGCTACTGCAGGGTAGATTCCTGTATCAAGGAATGAGTTTGCAATACCGCCAATGATAGCGCAGATATATGCAATCTGGTATCCACCATGTGTTCCTGCATTGAATGCAAGTGCAAGTCCGATAAGGTAAATTGCATATGAACCGCTTCCGATTGCTGTTGAAATACGGCGTCCAAGCTTATCTGATAAAGGTCCTGCAAATGGAAGTGCGATAAGACGTCCAAGTCCAAGTGCTGCCGAGATGGCTGTGATAGCCATAACCTGTACTCCCCATGAAGCTGCGAGAGCCTCCTTGATGACTGCCTGTCCGAGGATAGAGCAACCTATTCCGTGTATAAAGTAGTTTAAGTAAAGGATTAATGCGCTAGGTAAATATTTTTTGTTCATCTTTTTCTCCTAGTTATTAGCTATTACTCACGTAATCCACATTCTAATGCGCTTGCGGATCGCAACCGGAAAACACTTAGCTGCTGCGATTCCGTGAGTACATTTTAATAATTACAAATTTTAATAGTTGCAAATTATGATTAATCATCATATCTGATGTTTAATACTTCCTTCATATGCTCGATTGGCATATCTTTTCCTGTCCAAAGCTTGAAGGCTGCTGCTCCCTGGAAAAGCATCATTCCAAGACCGTTCATTGTCTTGCAGCCCACCTCTTTTGCCATAGAACGCATCTTTGTCTCAAGTGGAGAGTAAGGTACGTCGATTACGATAAGCTCAGGGCGGAAGAATGATTTGTCAGGTACTACAGACATTCCCTCGAGCGGCTTCATACCAACACCTGTTCCGTTTACAAAGATGTAGGAATCAGCCATCTCTTCTCTTAACTTCTCCTTGTCATCAAGGTCGTAAAGAGTAGCCTTGCAGTCTGTCTTCTCGTTGATCTTTCTAACTGTCTCCTCAGCGTTTGCCCAGAACTTGTCATGGATGTTGAAGATTGAAATTTCCTTGACACCGTCAAGTGCTGCCTGAATCTCGATAGCTGTAGCAGCTCCGCCTGCTCCTGCGATTGTCATCTTCTTTCCGATAACATCGATGTCGTTATCTTTAAGTGCCTGCATGAAGCCGATACCGTCTGTGATGTGTCCTGTGAGTACTCCGTTCTCGTTTACTATTGTATTTACAGCTCCGCAAAGCTCTGCCGCCGGTGAAAGCTTGTCTAAGTACTGTCCTACAACTGTCTTGTTTGGCATTGATACATTAGAGCCTACAAGCTTTAATGCTCTGATTCCCTTAACTGCATCCTCAAGAGTATTGTTGTCAACCTCAAATGCCAGATAAGCGTAGTCAAGTCCAAGATATGCAAATGCCTCATTGTGCATTGCCGGTGAGCTTGAATGTCTGATTGGGTAAGCCATAAGTCCGATGAGTTCTGTGTGTCCTGTGATTCTCTCTGCCATGATTAAATCTCCTTCATTTTTAAATGTAATAATATTGATTATTCGTATTTTACTTAGCTATGTTTTCAACGACGCCCACTTCGTTAAAAACTTAACAACCTTTGATAATGATATTATAACGCATTATTTTTGGTACTTCCAATGCTTATTTTGTTATTTTTTAATAGATTTACTGTACTAATCATGTTATAATATGCACAAATAAAGGCTATAATATTTGTAATTCATAGATTATGTCTATTATTTAAAGGAGAATTATGCATGACACTCAATCAATTAAGTTATTTTTACCAAGCGGCAGTTCTGGAACACTTCAATCAGGCTGCCGAAAAAATGAATATCACAGAGCCAAGCCTCAGCCGTTCGATAGCTGCTTTAGAGGACGAGCTTGGCATCATTTTATTTGAAAAGAGAGGCAGGAATGTAATACTGACCAAGGCCGGAGAGATTTTTTTAGAACACGTGTCTACTATTCTGGACGATGTAAAGAGAGCCGAGAACAAAATGCACCAGATTGCAACCGACGGCGGACACATCGATATCGCCTACGTATCACCTCTTGCAAAGGTGTTTATCCCAACTATCGTGCGCTCTTTCCTCACCGAAAAGGAAAATAAAAATATCACGTTCAATTTCTTTCAGGACATCACCTCCGTGAATATTGATGGATTAAAAAAAGGCAGGTATGACATAATTTTCGGTTCATACTCGCCAGATGAAAATGGTATTGATTTTGTTCCTATTATAAAGCAGGAAATAGTTGCCATACTGCCTCCAGGCCATCCACTGACACTTAAGGATACCATAGAAGCCACTGATTTCGCTGACTATCCTGTGCTCGGCTATGCCAGACACTCAGGCCTTGGCAAGTACACCAGAAGCTTTTTCAAGAAGCATGATGTATCGCCAAACTTCATATGCGAGTCACCCGATGAGAACGGCATCGCCTCCCTCGTGGCGCAGGGCTTTGGTATTGCGCTTGTCGCAGATGTCGATGCAATTCACCGCGATGACATCTGCATACGCCACCTCGTATCGCATGAGTCATTCTCACACACTGTATACATGGGCTACATGACGGGCAAATACCAGCTTCCGGCTATCAAGCGCTTCATAGAGTTTGTGCGGGAAAGCTGCAGCTAGGCTGTCTCCTCAATCACAAACCTGATAAATGCCTTCGCAACCGGTGATAAATATCTCTGCTTAAGCGTTGCCAGATACACCGCTCTCTCATAAGGAGGATTGTATATATCAAGCGTCTTTACAGAAAGCGACCGAAGTATTGGAATATCAGGCATCACAGCTATTCCAAAGCCCTGCGACACGAGTCCTGCCATACTAGAATCCTCCTCCATCTCGAAGGCCACCTTCGGAAACTGCCCTATCTCCTCAAACATCTGGTCAATGACCGGACGCAGCCCGCTGCCCTTCTCAAAATAAATCTGCGGATACTCTATTGTGTCACGCAAATCCACACTGTCCTTTATGGAAAGCGGATGGTCCATGGGCACAGCGAGCACAAGCTTCTGATTCGCAATCTTCTTAAAATCTATATCCTGCTCCCCATCCTTATAAGAAGAAAAAACTATGTCATATTTATCATCCTTTAGTCCATCTATAATCTCACCGGTTGTTCCAACCGTAAAATGAAATTCTATATCATAATCGGGGTATGCATCGAGAAATTTACGCACCAGCTTTGGCGCGAACTCACTTCCCATCGTATATATATATGCCAGATGTATGATTCCATGCCTGCTGCCATTGACCTCCTGAATACGCTGCACACCCTCGTTGAGCACCTTTAATGATTCCTCAACATACGGCAGAAACATCTTCCCATATCTGGTCAGTACGACATTTCTTCCCTTTTTCTCAAACAAACGTGTGCCAAGCTCCTGCTCAAGCTGTGAGATTGCATGGCTTAAAGACGGCTGCGTGATCGACAGCATCTGTGCCGCCCTTGTATAATGTTCTTCCTGCGCCAGTACCTTGAAGTACTGCAATTGACTCAGATTCATAGTACACCCCCTGTGTATTTAATATATTAAGTCTAGAAATAATATACACCATTTGATAGACAAAAACTATAGATTTCGTATAAAAGATGCATTGGACATTTATACATTTTTGCTGTACCTTGAATGTAACAAGAGTGCATTGCACTTTTTGATTGTTAAAAAAATCACATACTTTGTATATCACAGCCTTTGATAACAAATATTTACAATCAGTTTAATAAAACAAAACTATAATGTAATGAGAGCAATTTACACAACCGTGTGCCCACCCGGTTAGCAGATTAAGGAGAAAAAATACTATGAAAAACAAATATCCACATATTTTTGAGCCAATTACAGTACGCAGAATGACAGTAAAGAACCGTATCGTCATGACTCCAATGGGAACTAACTACGGTGAGCAGAACGGAGAAATGAGCTTTCTCCACATAAACTACTATGAGCAGAGAGCAAAGGGCGGCACTGGTCTCATCATCGTTGAGAATGCAAGCGTTGACTCTCCGCAGGGTTCAAACGGAACAACACAGCTTCGTATTGATTTGGACAATTACATCCCAAGACTTTTCAAGCTCTGCGAGAGTGTTCACAAGCACGGTGCATGTATCGCAATACAGTTAAATCACGCCGGTGCTTCTGCAATGAGCTCACGTATCGGAATGCAGCCTGTATCAGCATCAGACGTACCTTCAAAGGCAGGCGGAGAAATCCCTAGACCGCTCGAGAAGGATGAGATTCTTCATATAGTAAAGAAATATGGTGAGGCTGCTAAGCGTGCGCAGATCTGCGGCTTCGACGCTGTTGAAATCCACGCAGGACACTCTTACCTCATCAGCCAGTTCCTTTCACCTATCACAAACAAGAGAACTGACGAGTTCGGCGGCTCTGCAGAAAACCGTGCAAGATTTGCAAAGCTGGTTATCGAGGAGGTTCGTAAGCAGGTTGGACCTTTCTTCCCTATCTTCGTCCGTATCAGTGCAGACGAGCTCATGGAGGGTGGAAACACACTCGAGGATACACTTGAGTACTTAAAGTATTTTGAGAAGGAAGTAGATGTATTCGACGTATCATGCGGTCTCAACGGCTCTATCCAGTACCAGATTGATGCAAACTACTTGCCTGACGGCTGGCGTTCATTCATGGCAAAGGCTGTTAAAGAGAAATACAACAAGCCATGTATCACAGTAGGAAATATCCGTGACCCACAGGTAGCCGAGGATATCCTTGCAGGAGGCGATGCTGATTTCATCGGTATGGGCCGTGGACTTATCGCTGACCCTGAGTGGGTTAACAAGGTGGAATTCGGAAATGTGTGCGATATCAGAAAATGTATCTCATGTAACATCGGATGCGCAGGACACAGAATCGGTCTCAACCAGCCAATCCGCTGTACAGTAAACCCTGCCGTAAACAGTGGTGAGGATTACATGAAGACAAAGGTAAACAAGCCTTGCAACGTGGTTGTAATCGGTGGTGGTACTGCTGGTCTTGAGGCAGCCTGCACAGCAGCAGAGGTTGGATGTACAACCTTCCTCATTGAGAAGAAGGCAGAGCTTGGCGGACTTGCATCAGTTATCTCCAAGATTCCTGACAAGAAGCGTCTTGCAGACTTCCCTAACTACATGATTCACCGTGCAAGCAAACTTCACAACCTGTTTGTTTTCAAAAATACATCAGCAACAGTTGATATGGTAAAGGCCTTAAACCCTGATATCATAGTAAACGCAACAGGCTCTGTACCTACTCTCCCACCTATCCCTGGTCTTCACGACCTCGTTGACAAGGATGGCACAAACGTAGCCACAGTCCTTAAAATGATTGAGCGCATCAATGAGTATCCTGAGGATATGAAGGGACAGAAAATTGCCATCATCGGCGGTGGTGCCGTAGGTCTTGACGTGATGGAATTCTTCACAGAAAGAGGCGCAGAGGTAACAATGGTTGAGATGCTTCCAATGATTGGAAACGGACTTGACCCTGTCACAAAGTGTGACACAAACGCAAAAATGGCAAAATACGGTGTAAAACAGATGACCAACACTGCTCTGCAGGAGGTTAAAAATGACCGTTTCATCGTAAAGAATCCAGAGGGTGAGATTGAGGAAATCCCATTTGATTACGGATTCATCTGCCTTGGTATGAGAGCTAACACACCTGTTCTTTCAGAGATTGATGAGGCCTTCAGTAATACCAATGTTGAAATCGTAAATATCGGAGACAGCAAGCGTGCCCGCAGAATCATTGAGGGTACAGAGGAAGGTAGAAATATCTTAAACGTGCTTGCCCGTCACGATTATTTATAAAACCTCGTAACTATTTCTGATTATGGGAATAGTTGCAAAATTCTCCTTTAAAATAATAAACCTATAAAATCGAGTAGGAGGCGGTGACTAACCGC
>ENA-OVGB01003046-OVGB01003046.1-human-gut-metagenome-genome-assembly--contig:-NODE-3046-length-10864-cov-4.194653_pt1 | contig 10864 bp, 8 predicted proteins | sample MGYA00237767_ERZ505413 | MGnify/ENA primary metagenome ERZ505413 (study PRJEB26158, sample SAMN06016410) | human gut metagenome | biome: human gut; feature: ankylosing spondylitis patient; material...
TCCACCGGACGTTATCCGGCATCCTGCCCTGTGAAGCCCGGACTTTCCTCGTCTGGACCCTTTCGTCTGTCCAGCCGCGATCACCTGGCCTGGCTGCGCATCTGATATTTTAGCACAGGTACGCAAACTTGTAAAGTTTGTTTTTTTACATTGCCATGTGGGCGGATGGCTACGCAGGTCGCATTTCAATGCGGTAAGTGCGAGGGAAGGCGATCTCAGAGTTCCGAAGCCCGAACGCAATGCCATTTAGTTAGAACATAGTATTCCAAAAGATTGCAATGTATGGTAAAAAAGAATTATACATTGCAATCTTTTTTTATACAAAAGGAGGCTCGCTTATGAACTCAACTTTTGCTTCCAGTTATGAATTGCTCCTGTCTGCTATTTCTGAATTAGAACTTCAGAAGGATTCTTTTGTCCTTCACCCTGGCGTTGATTTTTCGAGAAAACGTAAGATTTCCTTTCGGGATACGATCCTCTCTCTTTTAACCATGCAGGGTGGCTCTCTTTCTACTACATCCCATGACTTTTTCCAGCACAGGTTTCCTGCTGATATCCCTTCTCTTTCCGCTATCCACCAGCAAAGGGCCAAGCTTCTTCCAGATGCCATGAGTTACCTGTTTTATCATTTTACACAGAAACTTCCGGCAGGACATACTTATGATGGATTTCAGCTCCTGGCTTGTGACGGATCTGATCTGAACATCTGTTATGACCCTGCGGACAAAGAAAGCTGTAAACCTTCCGGCAATGGAAAAAGAGGCTCCAACCAGCTCCATCTCCATGCGCTGTATGATCTTTGTAATAAAAGATACACAGATATACGGATCGAAAAGACAATGGTCAGCAATGAATCACGTGCCCTGGTCCAGATGCTGGGAAATATCGACTCCCCTGCGAAAACGATCATACTGGCTGACCGGGGATATAATTCTTTATCACGCGGAGTACGGTGCATTCGAAAAAAGATCCTGTCCGATATAAAAAGCTTTCCCCAAGATCCGTGTTTGATTTCCTGGATCTGGAAAAAGATGGAAAACAGGCAGTTTATCCTATGAAATTAAGAATAGTACGGTTTTTATTGGATACCGGTGAATACGAATGTATCGTTACGAATCTTAAAAGAGATGCATTTCCTCCGTGGAGGATTAAGGAATTATACCATTTGAGATGGGGGATCGAAACATCGTTCCGAAAACTGAAATACAGCGTTGGACTCTCCTGCTTTCATTCAAAAAAGGCGGAATATGTAGAACAGGAGATATACGCACGTGTTATCATGTATAATTTCTGTGAATCCATTACCCCACATGTAAGCACCCATCAGAAAAAAAAACAAAATACACTTACCAGGTGAATTTCACCATGGCTGTACATATCTGTAAAGCTTTCCTTCAAAAAAGCAGTCCTACCATTCCGCCTCATATCGAGACACTCCTGTTACATTACCTGGTTCCGGTCAAGCCCAGCCGGAAGTTCCCCCGCACCAAAAAGAGGAAAGGTTTTGTAAGCTTTGTATACCGGGTGTTTTAATATAAAAATACTATAACTTTTTTTGAATAAAAACACAAGATATTTAAAGGATAAAAAGAAGGTTTCTGCCCAGGGGGAGAGTCTGTGCATTTTTTACCTTAAAGGATTTAAAATTCAAAACATTAAAGAATGTAATATAAAGGTTCATATACAAAATGTTCTAACTAAATGGCATTGGCCCGAACGCCCTCCCTCGCGCTCCCACCCCGTTGGGCACGGAAGGAGTTCTTCGTTGTTGCAAGTGTATAGTTGCTGACTTTTGTCTGTATGCTACGGAATTCAAAGTGGAACGCTGTGCCGAACTAGTTCCTGGATTCTTCGATATTTATGCTGGGAGGCTGTGCCGATACAGCCACACTTTCACACTCCCAGGACAGGACGCCCCGCGTCCGCTTCCGTCCCCGCCACGTATTTTATGTTTTTTCCTACCGGCCGGAAATGCCAGCCTGAGGGAGAGGATATCGGTTCGGGCTGTTGCGGAGGAGGGGGGATACAACTTAGGTTGCGGGAGAGGGCGTTATTGCGGCAGGGTCAGCTGTTTGAGCCAACGGCGAGTTCTGGCCCTGCCGCAATGGTTTTAGCCACCTTCCGGAATCTTAGTTGTATCCCCCGACGGAGTCCTTGCCCGGAACGATATCCTCTCCCTCTGGCGTTAGGTTTTCCATCCCTCTCACGAAACCAGCAGCATCTCCCGATGGAGTCCCTGCCCGGGCCGATATCCTCTCCCTCTGGCGTCCCTCTGCCCACCAACACTTTTAGCCATCTCACAAAATCCCTATCCGGATCGATGCCAGCTCCCTCTGGCGTCCGGCCACCTACCAAATCTCCAACGTCCACTCCCGTCTATCCACAACCTCACCGATCATTCCAGCCTCCAATCCAGCCTCACCCATTCTTTTCATAATCTCCGCTGCCTCTCTCTCCGGCACCGCCGCCAACAGTCCCCCGGAAGTCTGCGGATCAAACACCACATCCTCCCTCCAGAGCACCGCCTGGCTTTTCACACCAGTTTTTTCAGCAAACTCCCGATTCCGGTAAGCCCCACCCGGGATCAGGCCCATAGAAGCAAACTTCTCCACATCCGGAAGCACCGGCAACTTCTCCGTATCAATCACGATCGTCCGCTCACTGGCCACAGCCATCTCCGTGGCATGCCCTCCAAGACCAAACCCCGTCACATCCGTACAGGCATGAACCTCAAACTCTTTCAAAATCTCACAGGCATCCCGGTTCAACCTCTTCATGGAATCCAACACCGCCCTACGGGCACCTTCCGTCACCAGATCTGCCTTGATCGCCGTATTCACGATCCCCGCACCCAGCGGCTTCGTCAAAATCAGCTTATCCCCCGTCTGCGCCCCAAAATTCTTCCAAAACTTCCTCGGATCCACAAAACCCGTCACACTAAGCCCATACTTCGGCGTATCATCCTGGATCGTATGGCCACCGGCAAGAACCGCGCCAGCCTCCATCACCTTATCCGCACCACCACGCAAAATCTCCCCCAGGATCTCCACATCCATATGTTTGGGAAACGCCACAATATTCAAAGCCGTCTTCGGAGTTCCACCCATGGCATACACATCACTCAACGCATTCGCCGCCGCGATCTGACCGAAATCATAAGGATCATCCGCCACAGGCGTAAAAAAATCCAGTGTCTGAATCAGCGCCAGATCAGAGGACACCCGGTAAACCGCCGCATCATCCGAAGTATCCGTCCCCACCAGAAGATCCGGATCGCAGAACTTCGGCAGTCCGCCAAGAACCCCTGCTAGGGTTCCCGGTCCCACTTTTGCCGCACAGCCACAGTTTGGAGCCAATTTTGTCAGTTGCACTTTCTCTCTCATGATCATTTTCCCTTTCCTTTAAGTCCTGTAAACTCTAGCCGACATCTATACGCCGCAAAGAACTTTAACTTTTTTTGATCCACACCCAAAAGACTCCATACACCACAGATCCTACGCACAGAGAAAATCAGAACAATCCCATCTTTGCGCCAACCGATATCTGCACTGCACAGAGCCTTCTATCTACACATATCTTTATTTATTATACATTAAAACAGCTGCCACCGATAAACTCCCTCAGAAGCGAGTTAAACGGAACCCCCTCACAGGGCACCGGCACAAAATAATCCAGGAACTTCAGAAGCCTCTTCGCCTCCTGATACTCCGGCTCACTCTTATCAATTCCAAAAAGCAGTGGCTCCGCATAAACCTTCAGGCAGGCAAGCTCATACACAAGAGCGGAATTAAACATCACATCCGCCTCCTCCTGGAATGGAAAAATATTCTGCTCCTCACCACGCCGTACAGACGGCCATCTTGCAATGGTATCCTTTGCAGAAGTTCCTCGTGTACGCGCATCACGGACAATCCGGCGGATCAGCCTGCCATCTGTAGTCGGGATCCGGTTATGTTCATCAATATTCAGCTGTGTCAGAGCACTGATATAAATCTTAAACTTGCTCTCTTTTGGAAGGGCATAGCTCAGTTTGTCATTAAGCCCGTGGATTCCCTCGATCACCAGGATATCATCTTTTCCAAGCTGAAGTTGATCTCCCCGGTATTCCCTGTATCCGGTCTTAAAATTAAAAGTAGGAAGATCCACTTTCTTTCCAGCAAGAAGATTCAGCATATCCTCATTAAACTGCTTGATATCAATGGCTTCCAGGCACTCAAAATTCTTTTCCCCGAATTCATCAAGCGGGGTATGCTCCCGGTTCACGAAATAATTATCCACACCGATGGGGTGAGGCTTCAGGCCATGAGCTGCAAGCTGAATGGACAACCTGTGGGAAAAACTGGTCTTTCCTGAAGAAGAAGGACCTGCGATCATTACAAACTTCACATTTCCTCTTCTCTGGATCTCCTCGGCAATGGAAGAAATCTTCGCCTCGTGAAGCGCCTCCTGGATCAGCATCAGGCTCTGAACACCCTCTCTGGTGATCCGGTCATTGAGGTCCCCCACAGTGGCAACATCCAGCTTGTCGCCCCATTCTTCCGATTCCTTCTGCACATGAAAGATCTTATCCTGCGGCTCAAAATCCTCCAGAACATCCGGTGTTTTCTGACGCGGAAGGATCAGTACAAAACCTTCGTCATAAAGCTGCAGGTCAAAATACTGCACATAACTGGTATCCGGTGCCATAAAACCGTAAAAATAATCCTCAAAATTCTCCAGACTGTAAATATTTACCCTGGAAACACGGCGGTAACGGAACAGTTTTTCTTTGTCATACATATGATGCCTGCGAAACATGGAAATGGCATCATCCGTGCTGACACTGCGTTTGTAGATCGGAATTTTCTGATCTACCAGCTCCCGCATCCGCACTTTCACCTGGTCAAGAAGCTCCTGATCCAGGGTTGCACTGCCTTTCATGGTAAAATAAAGACCATTCCCCAGAGAATAATGGATTACCACATGATCCACATTTTCCTTTCCGGCCACATCAAAAATTGCTTTCAGAAGGATAAAGATCGCACTTCGCCGGTAGGTTTTACGGCCGGCACTGTCCTTTGTGGTTATAAATCCCAGGGTACAGTCATGCCGCAGCTTCTTGTGAAGTTCTCGGAGTTTTCCGTTCTCAGTTACAAGAATCACCGGATACTCTGTTTCTCCCTCATAATCCTTTACAATCTCGGAATATGGGGTCATCTTGGGGTATTCCCTTGTTTCTCCGTTTATGGTCACTTTTATCATCGTCTGTTCCATAACACTCACCTCCACAGGCTTATACTTATAAAACAATATATGGATTTTTCACACTGGCGCAGGTCGTCTTAAGATCCGGGAACGCTTCATTCAGTTCCCTCTCCATGGCTTCCGCAAAAATATACTCCGTGCCATAATGTCCCGCATCTACGATCGCCAGTCCATCCGCCATGGTATCAATGGCAGTATGATAATCAATATCTCCGGTCACATACACATCCGCACCGGCTGCCATCACATCACGGATCATGCTCTTTCCGCTTCCTGTACAGATTGCCACAGTCTCGATCCTCTGATCCAGATCGCCGTAAACCCGCACATCTGGAAGGCAATTGCATTCTTTTACATATTTTCCAAACTCGCCAAGAGTCATGGCACGGGGAAGTTTTCCCACGCGGCCGAATCCCTCCGGCTGCTCCCCGGACTCATCGGTAACTGTAAGCACCTTTGTATCCTGAAGTTTCAGATAATCTGCGCTTAAATCTGCCATACCGATCACATCATAATTGGTATGCATGGCAAAGTACGGGATATCCTCCCGGATCAGACGTAAGATCTTCCTTCCGGTAAAGGTATGATTGTTGATCTTCTTGATCCCGGAAAAGATCATGGGATGATGGGTAAGGATCATATCCGCACCAGCTGTCACTGCCTCATCCAGCACCGGTTCTGTGAGGTCCAGTGCAAGAAATACATGGGAGATTTCTTTCTGATCATCTCCCACCAGAAGTCCCACATTATCCCATTCCTCCGCAAATTTCTGCGGATGATGTTCATTCAGCCATTCGATCAGTTCATATGCTTTCATATCGTCCAAGAGCTAACTTTATCAGCTCCATTTCCTCCTTTACTTCTGCAAGACGGTCTTTTGCAGAGGCAGATGAAGTCCCTGCCCCGGAAAAAAGATCTGCCAGTATTTTTTTACGGATGGATGCCTCCCGGAGAAGATATTCCTTCAGAACCGGATGGCATTTTTCCAGAAGGAGAGGCCCGAACCAGGCTTCTGCCTCTGTATACATGATCTTTTTACCGGTTTTATTTCGTACCGCTTTCATCATAGGATAAAACTTTCCGTCTTCTTTTATCATTTCCTCTCTTACGATCTCCCAGCCGATCTCAGAGAGAAAATGCCGGAAATGAGGAAGGTCCGACTGAGGCTGCAGGATCAGTTCCTGAAACCCCTCCCGGACCTTCGCTCCCTCATTTAATATCCTTTCCATCAGAGGACCGCCCATTCCCGCGATCACCAGGGTATCACCTTCCCCCGGCTCAAGCTTTGTAAGACCATCACTTAAACGGGTCTCTATGTAATCTTCAAGGCCATAGCGGGAAATATTCTCCCTGGCTCTTGAAAGCGGTCCCGGACGTACATCCATGGCAATGGCTGACGGAACTATTCTTTCACCAACAAGATAGATAGACAGATAGCCATGGTCACATCCTACGTCTGCCAGCCGGTTTCCTTTTGTTACCATACCGGCAATGGCACGAAGACGCATGGAAAGCTGTACGGATATATTTTTATCAGTCAAGGTAATCCTTCAGCTTGCGGCTGCGGCTGGGATGACGCAGTTTACGCAGAGCTTTCGCTTCGATCTGACGGATACGCTCTCTTGTAACGTTAAACTCTTTACCAACTTCCTCCAGAGTTCTGGCACGTCCGTCGTCCAGACCGAAACGGAGGCGGAGAACTTTCTGCTCACGGTCAGTAAGAGTACTCAAAACCTCTACCAGCTGCTCTTTCAGAAGTGTAAATGCAGCTGCATCTGCAGGTACCGGAACATTATCATCCTGGATAAAATCCCCAAGATGGCTGTCTTCCTCCTCACCGATCGGAGTTTCCAGAGATACCGGTTCCTGGGAGATCTTAAGGATCTCACGTACACGGTCTACCGGCATGTCCATCTCCTCAGCGATCTCTTCCGGCGTAGGTTCACGTCCAAGCTCCTGAAGCAGCTGACGGGAAACACGGATCAGCTTGTTGATCGTCTCAACCATATGCACCGGGATACGGATAGTACGCGCCTGATCCGCAATGGCTCTTGTGATGGCCTGACGGATCCACCAGGTTGCATAGGTACTGAACTTGTAGCCTTTTCTGTAATCAAATTTCTCAACGGCTTTGATAAGACCAAGGTTACCTTCCTGGATCAGATCAAGGAACAGCATTCCACGTCCCACATAACGCTTCGCGATGCTGACAACAAGACGGAGGTTCGCTTCTGCCAGACGCTTCTTGGCAGCTTCATCACCTTTCTCCATTCTTTTTGCAAGCTCGATCTCCTCATCCGCACTTAACAGACTGACTTTACCGATTTCTTTCAGGTACATACGAACCGGATCTTCAATGCTGACACCTTCCGGCACAGACAGATCGATCTTATCCAGTTCAATTTCTTCCTCATCATCCATTTTTTCGATGTCTGCATCGTCATCCAGAATCAGCTCTTCATCATTTCCTGAAATACGAAGCACATCAACTCCACTGGCTTCCAGAAAATCCAGAACCTTTTCCATCTGTTCAACTTCCAGAGACTGGTCTTTAAAGAAATCGCTGATTTCCTGATATTCCAGTACATTTTTCTTCTTTTTTGCAAGCTCCAGAAGCTCTACCAGTTTCTCGCTGAATTTGCCCATATTCATTTCCATAGGTGCTCATTCCCTCCATATAGTGTTTATATTTTATCCTTATTCAAAAGAAATATGCAGTTCCCGGCGTTTTCGCCCAAGTTCTTCCAATTCTTTTTTTGCTTTGACTATCTGCTGCAATCCTGCCATATCCGTAGGATCCCAGTTACGGTTCCGTTCCGCAAGGCTTTCGGATTTTATCCTGAGAAGTGTATCTGCAAACGCCTGATCCTGTTCCTGTTGATTTTCCAGATGGATCGTCGCATTAAAAAGTGATGCCACTTCCCGCTGTTCTTCACTGTCTGTAAAACTATTCAGAAGTTTCGCAGGATTAACCTGTCCCTCTTCCCTCTGCTGAAACAGCATCTGCGCCACTTCTCTGTATAATGGGACCACAAAGTCCTCCGGTGTCAGATACTGTGCAACTTTATCAAAAACATTCGGATACGTTACCAGCCAGGTCAGCATCAGTTTCTGTGCCTGCTCTGAAGCGGTCTCTTTTTTCTTTTTATTCTGACTGCCACTCTTTGGCTGTATCCGATTTTCGGCCGGTGTTCCTTTAAGCGCCAGCGTATTCACCCGCTTACGCAGATCTTCTGTGCTGACACCGTATTGTCCCCGATACTTCTTGACAATCGCTTCTATATAAAGATTTCTTTCCAGTTCATCTTTCAGTTCCAGAAGCATTTCTGCACATCGCTCGAAGAAACGATTCTGCCCCTGTGGTTCCTCCATCGGAAACTCGCTTTCTGCAATACTCACACGAAACATAAAGCTGTCGGATGCCTGGTTCAGCCGTTCTTCAAATGCCTCTGCACCCATGTTTTTGATAAACTCATCCGGGTCTTTGTAGGGTTTCAAATCAACAACTCTTGAATTCACTCCCGCTTCCCGAAGAATCGGAATTCCACGAAGTGCCGCCCGAATGCCAGCCTCATCACTGTCATACAGAAGCAATACTTCCTGGGTATACCGTTTCAAAAGACTGGCATGGCCTGATGTCAGTGCAGTTCCAAGCGACGCCACCGCATTGGTAAATCCCGCCTGATGCATGGAGATCACATCCATGTATCCCTCACACAGGATCAGATATTTCTTTCTTGTCGTTCTGGCAATATTCAATCCATATAAATTCCGGCTTTTATCAAAAATCTTCGTCTCCGGTGAATTCAGATATTTGGGCTTGCCGTCTCCCATAACACGGCCGCCAAAACCGATCACACGATTATTGACATCCATGATCGGAAAAATAACCCTGTTCCAGAACTTATCATACATGCCACGTTTTTCATCCACATTAAACAGCCCTGACTGCCGTAAGAGCTCATCTGAATAGTTTTTTCCCTTCAGATATTGATACAGGTTGTTGCTGAACTTGCCGGAATACCCAAGACCAAACTTATTGATGGTTTCATCACTGAGTTCTCTGCCCTTCAGATATGCCATCCCCTGTTCTCCGGTTTTCTGGCGCAGCTGATAATAGTAGAACTTCGCCGCTTCCTTGTTTATCTCTAGAAGTGCGGATTTCAGGTCTGCCTGTTCTTTCGCTTCTTTGGAATATTCCATTTTGGGAAGTTCCACTCCTGCACGGTCCGCCAGCATCTCCAGCGCCTCTCCGAACGAATAATTTTCATATTCCATAATAAAATTAAATACATTTCCTCCTGCACCACAGCCAAAGCAATAATACATCTGCTTGCCGGGTGTTACAGAAAAAGAAGGAGTTTTCTCATTATGAAAAGGGCACAGTCCAAAATAGGAACTTCCCTTTCTTGTCAGTTTCACGTATTGCGATACTACATCTACAATATCATTTTTCTGTCGGACTTCCTCAATGATATCGTCCGAATAACGCATACCCATCCTCCTCTGTCATTACTGTTCACTCCGTTCACAGTAATCCTCTATCATTTTATCAGTAAACTTCCCATGCTTTTGGTATATAGATCTTTCGAAACTTTGCCATGGAATACTGGTCTGTCATACCGGCCAGATAATCGCAGACCACTTGTGTCTTCGATTCTCCTTTTTTCATCAGCTGCCGGTATTCTGCTGACATCTCATCTGGATTTTCTATATAATATGTATAAAGCTTTTTCAGCATTTTGATTGCTTTTTTTTCTTCTTTTTTTGCCTCCGGATGATCATAGACATTTTGAAACATGATCTTCCTGAGATCCATCATTGCCTCATAAATCTCCGAAGACATTTCAATATGATTCTTCTCCATGCTGCTCTCTATGATATCATGTACAAATGTATTCAAACGTTCTCTCGTTGTATACCCCAGCAGCATTCGAAGTGTCACCGGTATATCGTCTTCTGTAATAATGCCGGCTCTTTGCGCATCATCCATATCATGATGGATATAAGCAAGCTTATCCGCCAGGCGGACCACCTGTCCTTCCATCGTAGACGGATTTCCACTGATCCGGTGATTCAGGATCCCATCCCTTACTTCCCATGTAAGATTCAGTCCTTCACCATTCTTCTCCAGCACCTGCACTACACGGATGCTTTGTCGATAATGTGCAAAACCTCCCGGATGGATCTCATCCAGTGCCTTCTCCCCGGCATGTCCGAACGGAGTATGCCCCAGGTCATGCCCCAGTGCGATTGCTTCCACCAGATCTTCATTCAGGCGCAATGCCTTCGCAATCGTCCTTGCAATCTGAGATACCTCAAGCGTATGTGTAAGACGGTTTCTGTAATGGTCTCCCTGTGGTGCAAGAAAAACCTGTGTCTTGTCCTTCATTCTCCGAAATGCCTTACAGTGCAAAATTCTGTCCCGGTCTCTCTGATAGACTGTGCGGACATCACATTCTTCCTCCTGCCGTTCTCTGCCTCTGGAATGACCACTGTGTGCCGCATAAGGACTTAAAAGTTCCAGTTCTCTCTGTTCCATACTTTCTCTGATATTCATAGGCACGCCCTCCACAGAATGACAAAATACCTCTTATTAATTATATTCTGTGTCAAGCAG
>ENA-OVGB01003047-OVGB01003047.1-human-gut-metagenome-genome-assembly--contig:-NODE-3047-length-10863-cov-2.837343_pt1 | contig 10863 bp, 10 predicted proteins | sample MGYA00237767_ERZ505413 | MGnify/ENA primary metagenome ERZ505413 (study PRJEB26158, sample SAMN06016410) | human gut metagenome | biome: human gut; feature: ankylosing spondylitis patient; material...
CGTGTTCATGATGGAGGTCTGGATCTTCTCCATCATCAGGCTGTCGTTGTTCTGGATCATGCGGATCTGCGGCGCGGTCTGGAGCGAGATGACGCGCGTCAGCTCGAGATCGTGCAGCTTTTTCTCGAAGCGGATGCACTTGTTTTCAAAGTCGTTCGCCGCCTGCGCATCCTCAGGCAGGCCGGACTTTTCCGCCTTTTCACGCAGGGCCTTCAGCTCGGTGTTCCGCGCGTCGGCCAGCTTCTGCTTGCCGGCAAGGATATACATCGTCAGCTCCTTGAAATAGTCCAGATTCCGGTCGTACATCTGATCCAGAATTTCGACGTCCTTCATCAGCTTCAGCTTATGGTTTTCCAGCTCGCCCGCGATCTTATCCACATTCTTCTCCGCGATGGAGTATTTCGCCTTCGTCTCCTCAATGGATTTATTTGCCTTGGCGAACCAGCCCGCGATGCCCTTCTTCTCCGGCTCTTCGAGCGTTTTCAGCTCCACGAGCAGCCCGGCCACCATGTCGCCGATCTGCCCCATGTCGCTGGTCTTCACCTTGGCGAGCGCCGTCTCGGAAAAGTCCGCGATGTTCTTCTGCGCGGCGGAGCCGTACTGCAAGACCTGATTGGCATTTGTCAGGTCGATCTGACCCGCGAACGCCGTCACGGCCTGCTGCTCCTCCGGGGAGAGCATGGACAGGTCCGGGCCGGCCTCGGGCGCGGCCTCGGCCTTCTGCAACAGATCCGGTTCCTTCACGGCAGGCTGTGCCGCGTCGAGATCGGGGGTCAGCGTCAATGTTGGGATCTTATGTTCTTCCATATCAGTCTCTCCTTACTTAAAATCATTCGTACCGGCCAGACCTTCGCTGGCCATCATCTTCTCCATCACGCGAATCTCTGCCGTGATGTCTACCACGTCGTTTTCAAACAGGCTGTCAAGCTGCTGCTGGAACGCGGCGATCACCTTTTCCAGCATGTTTTCGATCTTCGTCATGCCCTCGTCGATGTTGCCGACGCGCATGCCCTGATTTTGCAGGACGACATACTGCTCGAGCAGCTTGATCGTCGTCGGCAGATAGTAGTTCAAAAACTGCCGGATCTGCCGGACATTCTCCGGATGCTGCTTGACATAGTCGAAAATTTTCTGCGTCAGAATTTCCAGCTGCTTCAGCTGCGCCGAGAGCTTGAAATCCGGGATTGCGTCGTTCAGCTCCTGAATCCGGCGCACCGAGGCCTGTCCCTGCTGGAGCACTGCATCCAGCTCCGGATTTCCGGTGGACTCCGCCGCCTGCGGCTCCGTCTTCTGCGGCTCCGGCTGCGGCTTCTGCGCGGGCTGCGTTTCGGCAGGCTTCTGCTCCGGCTGCTTCTCCGCTTCTTCCATCCTGTCTGGGAAAATCAGCTTGAGCACGAAATAGGCCGCCAGCGACAGCGCCGCGCAGCCGATCACACCGCCGAAACTGGTCAGCTTTCCCTCGATCGCATAGGAGATCCACACCAGCCCGACCGCATAGATCGGAATTGACGATTTCTTTTTCTTTCTCGGTTTCTGTTTTTCGTTGTCCATGCTTTGGTGTTCCTTCCTCGTATTCACACACATATGATTTCTCTCTATTTTTCCAAATATCATAGTACCGCAAGCCCGGCGGAAAGTCAATCATTGCGCCGAGTTGTCTCCATGATTTGCGCCGTTGACAGTCGCCGCCGTAATCGGTATAATGGGGATTGAAATCGAATTCCGCCGGGGCTGCCGCGGGGCAGCCCCTATTTTAAGCGGCACATCCCGCCCGCGCGGGTCTTGAGAGCCTTGCCGGGACGCGCGCCGCATATTCATATCTATGCCGCGCGGCAGCGCGCGGTGCAAGATCTTACATTTTTCGTACAGGAGGTTTCCTATGACCAAGGTTTCCCCGTCGATCCTCTCTGCCGATTTCGGCAATCTCGAGCGCGATATCCGCGCGATGGTGCCCGCAAAGGCCGATTATGTTCATGTAGACGTGATGGACGGCATTTTTGTTCCCAACATTACGATCGGTCAGCCCGTTGTTGCCTCCATCCGCAAGGTGACGGAGCTTCCGCTCGACGTCCACCTGATGATCGACCGGCCCATTCGCTATGTCGAGCAGTTCTGCAAGGCCGGCGCCGATATCCTGACCATCCATGTCGAGGCCGACACCGCGGAAAACACCCGCAAAGCCCTCGAGATCATCCAGGGCTGCGGCGTCACGCCCGCCATCTCCATCAAGCCGAAGACCCCGGCTGAGTCCGTCCTCCCGTTCCTCGATCTCTGCGGCCTGATCCTCGTCATGACCGTCGAGCCGGGCTTCGGCGGACAGTCGTTCATGGCCGACCTGATGCCGAAGCTGCAAGCCGTCCGTTCTTACATTGACGAAAAGAACCCCACCTGCGAGCTGGAGGTCGACGGCGGCATCAACCCCGAGACAGCCAAGGTCTGCATCGCGCACGGAGCCAACGTCCTCGTCGCGGGCTCCGCCTATTTCAAGTCCGCGGACAAGGCGGCGTTCGTCCGCAGCATCAAGGAGTGATGTTATGAGATCCACGAAAACACGCCCGGAGCTTCAGGCTTGGGGCGTCATTTTGGTGCTGGCGGCGGCGTGCGTCCTGTGCTCGCTCTCCGTCATCGCCATCCAGCCCGGCCCTCTTTCCGAAACACTTTCCGTGTTCTGGGCAGACAAGGTACTGTTTTTGCTCAACGGCTTCCCGGTCTGCGCTGTGCTCCTGCTCTGCTGGTGCGCAACGGGTAACCCGTTCACAGCAGCAGGACTCGGCAGCCTGATCGTCAACCTGATGTCGTATGTCAATCTGGTCAAGACCGACTGCCGCAACGACCCCTTCGTCCCCGACGATTTCCAGCTTCTGCGCGAGGCGATGAACGCCGCGAGCGAATATACGCTTGACCTGCACTGGCCCATCCTCATCGCCATCGTGCTCGGCAGCGCCGCCTGCTTTGTCCTTGCGCATTTCATTCGCGCGCGAAAGCCCCGGTGGTATGTCCGCGCGGCGGGCGCGCTCGTGCTGCTCGGCGGCTTCTGCTGGTCCGTGCCGAACGTGTACCAGAAAACCGGCTTTTATAACAAGCGCGGCAATGAGATGAGCAAGACGAACGTTGCCGAGGTGTTCCGCCTCTGCGGCTTCCCCTATTGTTTTCTGCACAATTACAATCTTTATTCCGTGGAAAAGCCGGACGGCTACAGCAGCGCGGACATGAAGGCCCTCGCCGCGTCGGACGATGCGGTCTGCAAGACGCCCGCCGTCCGCCCGAATGTCATCTTCGTCATGTGCGAGGCGTATACCGATCTGTCCGACGAGGACGTCTTCCTCTACACCGAGGAGGAAAATCCGACGCACGGCTTCCATGTGTTGGCGGAGTCCGGCCGGGCCAGGTCCGGCCACATCGTTGTCAGCAATTTTGGCGCGGGCACGGCCAATACGGAGTTCGATGTCCTCACCGGCATCCAGACCAATATGGTCTCCCCCGGCAACACGTCCTCGTTCCGCGTCATCCGCAAGGCGGTCAACGCCCTGCCGCAGGTCTACAAGCGTGCCGGTTACAAGACCTATTTCATGCACCCCGGCTACAGCTGGTTCTATAACCGCGACAATGTCTACCGCGACCTCGGCGTCGACGAGCGCATCTTCAACGAGACATATACAGACGCTGACAAAAAGGGTACCATGATCTCCGACGCGGCCTTCCTCGCGCACCTGACCGCCGACCTCGACACGCACCTGAGCACGACGGAGCCGCTCTTCGCCTACACGGTCACGATCCAAAACCATCAGGCATACCCGTACACGAAATACGGCTTTGAGCCGGAAAAACCGCCGCTCTCCGTCTCGATCTCCGACACCTCAATGGAGACGCTCTCCGTCTATCTCGAGGGCGTCCGCGATTCGACGGCCATGCTCACCGCGCTCTGCGACTATCTCGATTCCCGCGACGAGCCGACGCTGCTCGTCTTCTACGGCGACCATCGCCCCACGCTCGGGCAGGATTACGCCGTTTACCGCGAGTTGGGGCTGACCACCGGCCTGACCGGCTCCACGGACGAGATCATCGAAACGTATGAGACGCCGTATCTGCTCTGGGCGAACGAAGCCTACGCGCCGTATTGCGACTTTGACGCGCTCGAGCTGCCGGACGTTGTCAGCAGCAATTATCTCGGCGCGGCGGTCTATGAGCTGACCGGCCTGACCGGACTCGACCCGTATTTCGATACGCTCGAAGATCTGCGCAGGACGCTCCCGGTCATCTCCCACGGCTGTTATCTGGCAGCGGACGGCAGCGAGATTGCATCCCTGACCGACGCACAGCAGTCCGCCCTCGATCTGCTCGCTGATTGGAAATATTACCGTCTCAAGGAAGAAGCCCTGATCCAATGATGCAAAACGCCTCCCCTCACGCAGGGGAGGCGTTTTACAGTCCTTTCAACGCTTTCATCGAAAGCGCTGCGCATAGCCGCAGCGGCGGCAGAGCGGGTGGAGCCGTTTTTGCAGCGCGAAGCCTGCGGCAATGCTGCGGGCAGGTTCAGCGGCAAGAATTTCGTCGAGCGGCTGCGCCAGCAGGTTCCCGAGCGGGATGCGCCCCTCGCCGTCGAGGCAGCAGGGGACGACCGTCCCGTCGCAGAGCACGGCCAGCTGATCGAGCAGCGCGCGGCATGTCCCGGCTTCGCCGTGGTCGGGCGCATCAGGGCTGGGCCAGTCGAATTTTTCGCCGTAGTGGATAAACGTCCGGTCGCACAGCCGCCAGCCCCACGTATTTTGTGTCCAATTGCCTGGGTAGGCGGCGTGGAGGTGGTTGAGGATGGCGTCGTTCTGTTCGTTCTGGCCGCGCGTCTCCGCGCCATCGAGGTTCCAGAGCCGGTAATCGATCAGGATACCGGCTTCGCTGGCCGCGAGGCCAAAGTCCGTACATCCGGCGAGATAATGCTCCATATCCACGCCGGAATTGGCCTCGAACGAATGGAGGCTGACGCTGACCTTGTGCAGAGCCGGGGCCGCAAGCAGCTCGCGCTGCCGCTTCGGCAGGAGCGTCCCGTTTGTCGTCAGCACGACGCGGAAGCCCATCCTGCCCGCAATGTCCAGCAGCTCCGGCAGATCGGGGTGCAGCAGCGGTTCGCCCATGACGTGGAAATAGAGGAAGCGCGTCTGCCCGCGCAGCGCCCCGGCAAGGTGCGTGAATTGTGCAACGGTCAAAAACGCCGCCCGCCGCGTTGTGCCGGGGCAGAACGAACAGGCGAGGTTACAGCAGTTGGTAATCTCCAGATAGACGCGCGAAAACGGCATGATACGCCTCCAAATTCGGGAATATCTATAGTATATCAGCCCAAAGCCGCGGCGACAAGCACGAAAGACGTGACAGCGCGCAAACGGCATGGTATAATAAAAATATGTGGACTTTAGAAGAAATTCGTGAAGAATATGACCGGCTCGACCGGTATCTCGGCATCGACACGCGCCTCATCCGCCTCTCGTTTTCCAAAAAGATGCGGCGGCAGCACGGCGTCTGCTGCTTCCGGGGCGACCGCCCGACGGAGATCCGCCTGGCGGACTTCCTGCGCGCGGACGACGACGCCATGCTCGACACCGCACGGCACGAATATGCCCATGCCGCCGCCGCGCTCCTGACCGGGCGGCGCCACGGGCACGACGCAGTCTGGAAGGACATTTGTGTCCGGATCGGCTGTAAGCCGGAGCGCCTCGCCGGGACGACCGCCGCGCAGGAGGCGAAGAACGCCGGGTGCGGCTATCTCGTGCGCTGCAAGACATGCGGCGCGGAGAGCCGTTATCTGCGCCGCGGCGCGGTCGTGCGGAGCATTGCGCAAGGGCGGCAGGATTGCCGCTGCCGCCGCTGCGGCGGGCGGACATTTACGTTGGAAAGGATGAGAGCAGATGGACTATGAAAAGCGGGCGGAGGAGCTTTTTCGTGAGGGCTATAACTGCGCGCAGGCGGTGTTCCTTGCATTTGCTTGTGAAAAAATGGATCGGGACGAGGCGGCGAGGCTGGCCTCGGCGTTTGGCGGAGGACTCGCCGGGACACGCAACACCTGCGGCGCCGTCAGCGGCCTTGCGATGGCCTATGGCCTGCTGCGCGGTTATGACGATCCAACGGACAAAGAGGCCAAACGTGCAGAATATGAGGCGGTGCGCGAGATGGCGGAAGAATTCGCGCAGCAGAACGGCTCGATCATCTGCCGCGAGCTGCTGGGCCTCGGACGGGACGTGAACTACGTCCCGCCGTCGGACCGCAGCACGGAATATTACAAAAAACGTCCCTGTCCAAAGCTCTGCGCCTGCGCCGCGGGCATCCTTGCGCAGTATCTCGAGACGCACCCGTAGTGGGCAGAATGTGCATCCGAAACGCAATAGCCTTCAGCGAATTTGTACTGCCGCAAGGGCCGATGAGGGCATCGGCTCCTACATGGTGCGGTGGAAAAATGTAAGACGGGCGGGGGAAGTGCTCCGTCCCTACATGCAAAATCGATTGCGCGGTGCAAAATCCCCACTTGACAGCGGAAATTCGGTATGTTTATTTTAATTTGTTTTGTTTCTTGCCCGAAGCTATTTTGATGCAACACCTACAAGCCGCACTGGTCAAAGGAACGCACAAAGGGGGAACCGGACGATGGAAAAGCTGAGATCCGCGATTGCGGCGGATGAGGCCATTCATTCTCCGAAGCCTTTCGCGCTACGCGGAAAAGATAGGCCATGAGGTGGCCGGTGTCGCGCTGGATGGGGCCGAGACCGTGGAGCGCATCTGTGAAGTGCAGCCGGACATGGTGCTGCTCGACCTCAACATGCCCGAAAAGGACGGCATCGCGGTCATCCGCGAGGCCTGTCTCGACCGGATGATCCCCGTCATCATCACAGGCCACTATTCCGAGCTGCTGATGAACCGCGCGGACATCCCGTGCGTCTACGGCTACCTGATGAAGCCGACGAGTGAGGCGCAGGTGCAGGCGGCGATGCGGCGCACGAAATGATCGCCGCACGGGAAACGCTGCTGTAATCAGAGACGCATATGTTCCAAATTTCAGACGTCAGCTGCCGGAGCGGCAGCCATATCTCCCATTTCACCTACACACAGCCGCGCGGCACAACACACGTCCTGCTCTCGCAGAACGCGGACTATCTCGATGGACTACAGGGCATCCTGACCGGAAACGAGCCATACAGCGGTGAGATTGCGCTGAACGGACGGCGCTATGCCGTGCAGCGCGCAGCGTTCATGACGCGGACATTCCGCATGTACCGGGAGCAGACGGTCATTGCCAACGTGCTCACCGATCTCGGCTTCCGCCAGCTCGGCGGGAAGAAGGGGCAGCGCCTGTTCTCCGCGCTGACGGAGGAGACGGGCCTTTCACTCGACCCTTCGCGCACCATCAGCCAGATGACCATCACCGAGCAGAAGATGGTGGAGCTGCTGCTCATCTTTGATCAGAAGCCGGAGCTTCTGATCATCCGCGGGCTGAGCAGCTTCGTCTCGGTGGACATGTTCCAGAAAATGATGCAGCTTGTCGAGCGGCTGAACGAGGCGGGCGTGACTGTGCTCTATCTGACGAACCGCCTGGAGGGGGCGATCTCCCTGTCCTTCGGCATCACCGTTGTCGACAAGAGGCGCATCCAGGGCACGTATTCGCCGGAGGAGATCGTGTCCGACCCGCGCTCAATCTTCTTCATCAGCATGGGCGCGCAGAAATTCGACTTTGGAGAGGAGCCGCAGCCCGCGCCCAAGCCGGACGCGCTGGGCTACGGGATTCAGGAAAATTTGCAGATGTTCACGCGCTATCTGGTGCGGGAGATGTCGGCCTCGTCGGCCGCGGCTTTCGTGCTCGATCCGGTGCAGAAGCGCGTGCTGACCAGTGTGAGCTGTGCAAGCGACGCATCGGAAACCGTCCTGCTGCGCGACGAGGCAGTCTGTACGCTGCTCGGCGCGGACGAGCTGGTCACGCTCCGCCCCGAGCAGGAGGCCGGCTGGTTCGAGCGGACGCCGCCTTATACGACCGTGCTCTGCTACCCGGTGCGCATCAGCGGCGAACTGGCGCTGGTGCTCCAGATCAACTACACCGGTTCCTACCGCTGTACGCCGCGCGACGGCATGATTCTCAAATGGATTGCGCAGGAGATGGGCATCAGCATCGAAAGCGCCCAGCTGATGGGCAACGCTGTCCTCCTGCGCGAGAGTCACCACCGCATCAAAACCAATTTGCAGGTTGTGGTAAACCTGCTGGAGCCGGCAAAGGAGCTGCCGCCCGCAAACGTCGGCGATCCGGCCGCCCGCACGGGCATGGAACAGCCATTCGACGGCGCGATTCAGCGCATCAAATGTATCGCCGGCGTTCACGATCTGCTGACGATGCGCAAATTCGGCAGCACCTGCGAGATCGGTGAGATCGCGGGCACGGTCTGCGAGTTCTATCAAAACTGCGCACAGACCACACTGGAGGCTGAGCCGGTGCGCGTCCCATATGCGAAGGCCGTCTCGGTGGCGCTGGTCATCAACGAGCTGGTCAGCAACAGCATCAAGCACAACCAGCGTCTTGGCCACCCGCTCGCCGTCTCTATCCGCGTCACGCAGGACGACGCGGCCGGGCAGATTGTGATCCTCTACCGCGACAACGGGCGCGGCTTCCCAGCGCAGCATCCCGGCGCCGAGGCGCACAGCGGCGCGGGCAGCTGGATTCTCTCGTCCGTGGTGGTCTACGAATTCCGCGGCACGATGAGGCAGCGGAACGACGGCGGCGCCGTGGTCGAGCTGCGGATTCCGAAAAAGGCCCTCCTCCCGTTGGAAAAGCGGCGCGTCGCGTCTGAGGAGCTTTCGACAAAGGCGGGCGGCGCGTCCGGCTGACCGGTTTTATGCCTTTACTTGGACATATTCGACAAAATCCGCCCTCCGGATTTGTGGATGCAGCCGAATGTTTCAAAACGTTCCAAAATGCGGTTGACTTTGTCCTGGAAATCTGTACAACCGAAGTATCAGGTTCGTCCCCGTCCGACGAACCATTTAAAGTACGGCCCATGTTGGGCGTGTCATTTTGTATATTTGATCATCCTTTTCAGGTTCAATGCGGTCGCAGACAAGAGGCAGTGGTCCTCCGCTGCCTCTAGGCCTCGTCGCAACACGCGCGTCAGATTGTGGTCGCGCTTCTGCGCGGCAAATGTGCCCTCGCACCAGATCTGCCGCAGCTTCAGCGCCTCCCGGTATTCCGGCTCGTGCTGCCTGTTGATGTTTTTCAGCCGGGCCTCCCGGAAGTAGCTGTTCTCCAGCTTTCGCGCGCTCCGTTTATCGGTCTTATTCAGGCATTTCTCTCGCAGCGGGCAGCTCTGACAGTCCTGTTTATCGGCCAGATACAGCCAGTACAGACCGCTAGCGCTGCGGTGCAGGGTATTTCGCCTCATGAATTTGCCCTGTGGGCAAACGTAGGCGTCCCGCTGCTCGTCATAGCAAAAAGCGTCCCGCTTCAGCTCCGCATTGGTTCGGTCGTGGACCGGCTGTGGGCGTACAAGAAAGTCGATTTTCATGTCGCTCAAATAGCGATGTGCCATCGGAAAATCGTAGGCAGCGTCACCTCCTCGCGCGGCGAACGCGCCTATGCGGACAATTTCATCTATGGCATGACCAAGGCCGCGCTCACGCGCGCCTGCCAGTCCATCGCAATCGACCTCTCGCCGTATGGCATCCGCGTCAACTGTGTCGCACCCGGCGCGACCTGGACGCACGAGGGCGCGGCGCATGAGACGCTGAAAAACGGCGGCATCCCGATGGGCCGCCTCGGTACGCCAAAGGACACCGCCGATCTGGTCGCCTACCTGCTCTCCGACGCCGCGTGGATGATCGACGGCATCTCCATCCGCATTGACGGCGGACTCATCCTCTCCGGTCTGCCCGAGGGCTGGGCCGAGGCCAAGTTCATCGACCCGGCATGGGTTGAAAAGCAGCACGACGCAGTCGTTTCCAGAATGGAGGGGAACGCACGTGAAGGCTCAAGGAATCGGCATCTGTGAATGGGCCTTGCCCACGCCGCTGCGCGGCCCGCTCGTCTGCCGCGTGCTGAAGGATCTCGGCCTGGCTGCCGTCGAGCTGAAGCTTGGAACCGTGGAAAAAAACTTCCCGCTGGCAAACCGCTATACGCTCGACCTCTACAAGGAGGAGCAGGCCAAATACGGTACTGTCTTCACCGGCATTGCCGTCAATCTGACCGACTTCTACGCGATGACCGCGCCGCTCGGCTCGTCCGACCGCGAGATGGTCGAATACGCGCTGCGCACAGCGGTCGACGCCGCGCAGTATCTCGGTGCACCCCTGATCCACGTCCCCTCGCTACACGCCCTGAAGAGCGAGGTCAGGACCAACGAAGGCCTGAAGAACACCGCCAAGATGCAGCTCCGCCAGCTCGAATTGGTCGACCGTGAAAACTACGGCATCTACTTCGACACGCAGAACCCCCACGCCCTCAACGGGCTGGACGCTCCGTCGCTGATCGAGCCGATCTTCAACCACATTCCGGAGTTCCATATCAAGGACGGCTTCGACCAGATCAGCACTCACCTCATCGGCGAGGGCAGCTGCGATCCGTTCCGCTCCCTTGCAGAGTTTGACCGCCTCGGCTATACCGGCTGGATCATTCTGGGGAACTATTTCTGGCGCGTCCCGCTGTGCCAGCGCGGCGATGTCCCCTATGCGCTGCTGGAGGGCACACGGGATGTTTGGCTGCGGGACTTCATGCCGGTGCGGACAGGCTCCGGAAAGCTGGTATCCTTCCGTTATGAGCCGTGCTATCTGAAAAACGATCCTGTTCTGAGGACCAATTTTCGTAAGGATCTTGCTCCGCAGCTTGGCCTGCCGGTTACATACAGC